>Ga0182738_1000541_pt1 | contig 52244 bp, 47 predicted proteins | sample eDN5th30CBELigMG_FD_128876 | JGI IMG/M metagenome (GOLD analysis project Ga0182738, IMG submission 128876) | Enriched Miracle-Growth compost microbial communities from Emeryville, California, USA - eDNA 5th pass 30_C BE-Lig MG (version 2)... ... | reverse complement strand
CAGCCTTGCCACAGTACAAATATGGACTTTCATTTCCTCTTAAATAGTCTGAATCATGCAAAGAATGATATTCTCCACCAAGAAATGTTGAGGAAACTATACCATCCCGGTTGTTATTTTTAAAAATTAAGCCAATTTCTGATGTTTTATAGATCGATCAGCTTTCCATATTGATATGAGCAGACAAAACAGGCTTTATCAGATGATGTCATATGAACTTGAAGGAATTAACTTGATGAATTTTCAGGAAAATTTTTTGTTGAAAGGAGAGAGAAATATCGTCGATACAAAAGCTGAAGAAGCAGCAACGAGTAAATTTCTTTTTTGGGAAGTGATCTCATTCTCATCTTTAAAGCTCCCTCACTAACTCCCAAAATCGAGGTCGACATTGAGGATCCATACGAGAGAAGCTTTTTAAACAATAATTGCAAAGAAGAGGAGGAAAAGTTTGTTATTCCAGAAAGATTTGAAGAAGAATGTTCTTTGAGTCAGCAAACCAAGAGGAGATTTTGGCTTCCTGCAGAGGATGCAAAGTTGATCGAATTAGTTTCGCTTCACGGAGAAAAGTGGAGCAAAATAGCAACCCTGATGCAAGGGAGAACTGGAAAGCAAATTAGGGATCGGTATATCAACAGTTTGAAACCCGGGATTCGACAAGAGGCTTGGACCAAAGAAGAAGATGAGCTCTTAATCAAACTGTATTTCAAAATTGGAAATAAATGGAGTAAAATCGCACATTTTCTAAAGGGAAGGACAGAAAATCAGGTTAAAAACAGATTTCGCACGTTTTTCAAAAGAGGATCACTGAATTTCGAAGAAGAAGAGGAGCATTCAAAACTGAAAAAGTATATTAAAAAAGAGCCCTCAAATCAGTGTGCTTGTCACCAACCACCACCAAATTATCAATATTATCACCAGAATGATCCGAAAATGTACATTAATTTTATGCAAGCTAGAAACAATGCCATCTGGAATGAGTATATCTCAAATTCAAAACACTTGCAAGAATTGCTTTTGACAAAACAAGAGTATGATGAACATATTTCAATTCTCAAACAAGAGTATTAATTGAGGTACTGTACTTTAAAATGGTATATTATTATTATTACGAGATAAAATTTGATGTGTCTCACAGTAAAAATCATCATTTATCTTATCTGTATTCAAGTACAATATTTATCGTATTTTATCCTTGCTTACATCCATCAAAAAAAGTATATTATTATGATTATTCGCGAATTCCTATTAAACTGATAAATTGCTAGTAGGTTTGATTGAAGGTTTGTAAACAAAATTAAACGAAGTTGATGATGATGATGATGAAATTTTATTAACTTATCGATTTTAAATAATACAAACAAAGCTTTTTCATATATCACATACAATGAAGAAACAAGAGTTTTTTATTTATTTTGTTTCGGCAGAAGTAGGAATTCCGGAATCATTTCCAAGTTTGAGAAGACCATTTAAAAATTCTTCAATTTCTTTGAGTGTGAGTTGAGAGCTGAGGACGATAGAGGGGGCAACGGGGATTTGATGCTCCTTTTTGTCGCCAAACTTGAAATCATCAATTTTGCACCCTTGACTCAGCATAATTTCGAGTCTGAATCGGTTTGGATCTTCATGGTTGGCATTGAGATTTTCATAAAGCCTGATCATGACATGAGAGAGGTAGTCCAAAGTTTTTAATAGAGGAAGGGTACGGAACCGATCAGTTCCAGGGTAAAACAGCTTAAGACCCATTGAAATCACATTGTACAAGGAGTGAAGATGGGAGGCACTTGTGAAATAAAGGCGAGTCCTCACGTGTCTCCAGAGACTCTTGACATCTTCTCCAACCTTTGCAGGATCGAGTCCTCTGTGCTCAAAAAATGACTGCTCATCCTTTCCAACTTGCTCTGCTTGATTCAGGAAAGGAGCATTCCACCAAATTAAATCGTGCGTCACTTTCTTTAAAAGGTTTGTGACAATGTGCAAACTTGTTCCGATTCTTTCCTGGTCAGTTAGGCCGTACTCGGCAGGGATCACAAAATTAGAGAGCTTTTGTGCACATTCCAACAACTCAATGCAGATTTCTTTGTTTGCCTCGTATAATCTTTTACTGTGCAAAATATCATAGCGAATACTGTAGTAGATATCGGGCACTTTTGAAATATCGTAGGTTCCTTCTTTTGGTCTGTAGAAATCGCTTTCAAGTTTTTTCCATCTCTTGTAGATAAGGATCGAGACCTCCTCGCACTTTTGTTCTTGGGTATCTGGTTTTTTGTCGGTTTTGATATCTTGGAGCTTCGTGCTCCCGTAGCCCATATCTGTGAGGGACAAGTAGTAGGAGTCCTCATCTGTCGCGATGATCTTTTTGATGCTTCTTGAAAGTTTCTTGACCAGCTCATGAGTTTTAACCAAGAGAGCCCGAGGCTTTCCAACATCTTTGAGGATTTTTCTGGTTTTCGAGTCCATATTCTCTTCTCCAATGATTTCCTTTATCAAGTCATAGAGTTCTTCGTCTGAGTGCAGCAAAGTTGGGAGGCGATCTTTCAAGTCATGGATTGTGTGGCTTTCCTGAACTTTTTCAAATTCCAGCATTTCTTGGGCCATTTCATCTTTTCGAACCATGCTCACAGCAATTGGCCGAAGGTCGCCCTCGAGCTCCAGTAATCCCTTGCAAAAAGCCGCCGCTGTTTTCTGGCATCTTCCCTCTTGGCTTGAATAGATCTTCAGGTCATGTCTATAGGTTGAGTGAAGTCTGAGTAAACCCTCATTATCTCTGGGATAGACTTGGTTTCTGAATATTGCTCCTAATTCTTCAGCTTGCTCGATACCGGCATGAGTCAGCTCTCCTCCCCACTTCAGAATGAAAAGCCCTTTTGTCACTTTTTCCTTCACTTCGTTTGTCTCAGGATTCACCACCTTCTGCTCCCATTCGAGCGGTTTCAACTGGATTTTTCGGTTAATTCCTTCAAAGTGGCCTCCTTTCTTCAAAACCGAAAAGAGTTGGAAATGTTTGGAAACCATTTCGGTCGTATACGCACTTCTGGAGTTTGAGTTTGGACTGTAAAACTCTTCGATAATCTCCTGTGTCATGTCGAGCACCCGTTGAAGCTGCTTTACTGTCTTGACCTTGACTTCTTTTCTTGTATCGGCCTGGTCATCAAAAAGACTCAGGTATCTGTGATCGACCGTGATCATCTTCATCTTTTGTTTTGGCGTTCTGTCGCCGTGGCGGAAAATAGCAACAACTGACCTCAGCTCCTCTTTGTCGAAAGAAGAGCGTTCTTCTAAGCTCGGTCTAAAGAGGTTCTCTCGGTCGACGTCGTATTTAATCTTGTTCAATTGTGAGAGGATTGGATTGAGAGGGGTGAGTCTTTCCGGGGCAAATTTGGCGAGGATCATGCCACGAATAAGCATCGCACAATCAGTGTAGTATTTTGCATTTCCCTTGACAAATGACCACCCATTGACGTCGCAGACATAGGACTTTCCCTTTGACCTCAAAAGATCAAACCCGCAAATCTGCTGGTCAAAGGCAAAAACAATTTTTTTGGCAATGATCTTCTCTTCGTGAGTGAGGTTGACTGGGAATCGGACTTCTTTGCCCTCTTTAGTTCTCTGCACGACCCCATCGAGAACAGGGGATTTGCGAGTCTCTGCGTGAGCATAATTTGGGCCAACTGTGTAAACTTTGATATCGAAACCATCAGTTGGGAGGAATTCTTCGTAAATATAACTCCCTCCTGTTCGAATCTGGTTGGAATTCGGGTCAAAGCTGCTTGAAACATTATCTGTTTTCCTGAACAAACACTTGCATCCGCCCCCGTCGCACTTGGGGTAATAAATATTAATTTCATGATCCTCGGCGCTCAGCGGTTTCTCGACAAAAGGCTTTTGCAGTTTATGGTCTCCTATTAAAATAAAGTCATCGTGCTCTTCGATCTTGGTATGATATTTTCGATAGTAATTAGACAGTGGAGATTTAAAACCTTCTTGACGATTCGTGTCCTCCTCCGTCTGATTCTCGTTGGCCGACATCTTTGAGAAAGAATAATGCTCTGAAAACTTTCTCCTGACAGGGTTCGTCTCGCCCTTCATGTCTTGCATGTTGGTGGGAGCTAGACTTGATTGCGAGTGTTGTCGAGAGAGATTTTGGAAGGTTGGCTCGGCTTTGTCTTTATGCTCGAGCTTTTCTTCTTCTGGCAAGGTGATGGGAGTGATGACGCTATCACTAAATTTTCTGTGAATGAAGGGTTTTGGGCTAGTATCCTTTTCGAGAATATTCGCTTGCTTCGAATTGCCCTTCATTTCGCTTTCAGAAATATCATCTGCTAATTTAAAGGTATATTTGGAGTTTGAGAGATTGCTTGCTTGACTGCTATTTCCATCTTCAAGGCTCACAAGATTATTGCTTGAAGGATGGTATTTTTTTGCCTTCTTGACGGTTGTTTCGTCCATGAAAACATAATGTTTTGGCACTGGAATTCCGTGCTGAACAAGAATATCATAAACTTTATTTCTCCAAAGCATAGATTCCTGAAACTTGAGCTCGTTTATCAAATAGGGTTTTCTGAGTTCAATATATGCCTCGGCTTTTGACAGAGGAAAGCCTGTCGAGTAAAATGTAATAAGGCAATCCACAATAGGCCATTCTTGTATTGGAGCCAACAAAATTACGGGCTCAGGAAATATTACTAATGCAATGTCATCAGATGCATTGAGTCTGTCCAATATTTCCTGCATGGGTTTACATGAAGTTTTCTTGTCCATTGCACAAACTCCGAGTCTGATTATATTTCTATTGAAAGTCACGGCTCTCTCGCTTGTTTGTCGTAAAATATCAGGCTGACGAGGCAGCTCAGTGCTTTGTGCTTGAGGATTCGAGTTGTTTTGTCGAATTTGAAGCCTCTCTTTTTTTGTCATATCGATTTTTTGCGGGGACTGGCTCATTGTTTTCGAGCTTTGAAAAAAGACGATTATTTTTTTATTTTTAGAAAATGCTGAAAAGTTTTGTGAATTCTAAATTCAGGGATGTGTGTAAATATATGTCTGTATGTATGTAAGATGATGATCCTTTTCCTCAAACTTCTTTGTGGTTCTATTCTTTTCAAGACATCATTCTCGTCGATGATGATTTTGTAAGTAAATAAAAATATATCTATCACATCCAATATTATTGATTCTCAAGATGAATCTAAATTTTTCTCTCCTTTCCTTTCAGTCCCCAAAGACTCTGAAATTTTAATTGATAGAAAATATGTTTAAATTGGGGTGAGGAGCAAGCAGACATATTTTTTGCGATGTTTGGATACCTATAGATTTTTGTATTATTTATTTGATTGATGTTTTTACAGCAACAAAGATATATCTTTCAAAGATCTTTTTATTTAAGAAGAGGCTTTTGTACAGCTGCTCCTCAACTTAATGAGCAAATCAGCCAGCAACTCTCCATCAGTTTCAACCCTGATTTAAAAGTGCTGGACAGAGTAGATTCTCTTTTTCAGACCCAAAGATCAATCAGCAAAGAATTAGTCGCTGGCAAAGACCATATCAACAACATCAAAGGCATTTTTATGCAGCTTGTGCAAATGATGGTTGGAAATAGTACATTCAACCACAATAAATGTCAAATTGAACGAAGGTTATCAATGATCTTGCAAGAAAACTTGAATGTCTTGAGCCAAAACTCATTAAAGGTCGGGCTTTTGAACACCTCAGTTTTGGGCAAGAGCGAGAATGAAATTTTTAATCGGATTGATGTCAGCCAGCTTGGATACTTGAAAGTCTTTAATATAGATATGGTTCGTGAAAACAATCTTTTTATTCATCAGTACAAAATTGAAAAAAATAAAGACCGTCTCTCCTACAGCCCAAAACCTGATCCTGAGCTCAGCCGGATCCCAAAAACCAAAAAAGAAAAAAAGCAAGAGGAAATGATGGAAACACTTACACCAGAAAAAGTTGATAGACCAGTCAGAGATGCTGTCTTTTGGGCAGCCAAAAAAATTGGTTTCATTACTCCTGAGGATTACAGCAAGCCCGGCATCATCGGAAGAATTCTTGACCCTCAAACCTCCTTGTACAGCAGAGTGGAAGGAGAAGACTATATTTTGGTTGAAGATTACGAAATTCTCAGTCCTTTTGGATTCTACATTAAAGATATCAAAACTGGAGAGATCTTGAAAAGCGAGGGCAAAGATGGCGATTCATTCCGACATTTCTTGAGACTCGAAAGAAGATTTGAAGCAAAAGACGCACCAAGCGTGAGAAAGGAAAAACAAATATTATTAACAGATTTGGACTTTTTATTGAGAGGCAATCCTCATTCGCTTGTAAAAAATTTCACTTCCATCTCCAATTAACCTGAAACTTTAATTTTTTTTTTTTGCTTCTTATTTTCTGTCTCATCTTTCAAAAAATTTTTTTCCAAACCCTTTCTTCTTAGGAGCAAGAATATTATCTGTCTGTCTCACTCTCTCTTTTTGAAAAAATATGTTTTTTTTTATGTGTGAATGATAAAAAGTATCTCTTTGGATTTATCAAAATAAAATAATTTAAAACTCAAACATTTGATATGTCCAAGAAAGCCACTGCCTCAGAGGCCGAAATTAGAAAGCTTTACGAACCCGAAACTTTCTATGAGCACGGAGACAACCCTGCTTTCAAAAAGTTCATGGATATCATGGTCGAAAACGTCAAGCAAGGAAGACTTCCCGATTACAGAACCTATGTTGTCGAGAAATACACCAAGTCCATTAATGTCGTAAAATTTGCCTAACGTCCCATAGATTCTTCTATGCCAGAAACTGGGAAGACTTTATCCAAAACGATTTAAAATGCCACACTTTCCCCAGAGCCTTTTTCGCTTTCATCTATTCCACTTGGCTTTTTGCTTTGAGTATATTTTTTATGAAAGACAGAATCTGACTTGCTTTTTGTAGCCTCAAGATACGCTAGAAATTTCATCCCCGTCGGACAACACGGTCTCACCCACGTCGGACAAACCCAATTCTACCATTTATACGGCCCCGTCGGAGCTGCCTTCGTTATCGCTATGCCCTTGGCTGGTATAATCAAACCTTTTTCCCAAAAATCTCAACATTTTTAGGTGGATATCTCTGGTATAAAACTGCAAAGTTCACCGCAAAGAAATTCTACTATCACGTCCTCCTCGGCGAAAGAACCTGGTTGTACGAAATGGAAAAGAACCAACCCACTGTCGGCGATTACTACTTCAGCGACTCTCCCTTCTCCTCCGACGAAGACTTCCCAGATTTGGCTAGAGGTGAAATGGGTAAGAAAAAATTGGACACCCCCGAATGGGCTAAGAAAAAGTAATATTGCAGTGATTATTCGTTCCCTTTGTAATCGTCACTCTATATTGTTACTTAAAAAAGTTCTTTGTTGAATGAATTGCAATCGCACCATAATAATTTGAATTATCCAAAAAAAAAGAGAATATATGACAATGGAGAGATAGATGGATATCCAAATGAAAACAAAATAATGAATTAAAAGATGGAATCAAAATTCAAAATAATTTTTCGAAAAATGAGAAATAGGGAAAGAATTTTCTTTAATAATGGCTGATCCGATCCATCTACCAATAATTATCTCCAAAATAATAGCCCTGGTTTTGGTTTCGTTTTCAAGAAAGATCTCATATTTAATTAAATAAATTATTTTTTTTCTCTGATTTGATCTGAGAATAAGGGAAGAGTTAAGTTGGTAAATTTTTGACTCAGGATCATAACAATTTTGTTTCACGGTTTTTTTCTTCTTTTCAGCTCCGCCAACAACAGACCAAAAATAATTCTGAAAAAATATAATTTAATAAATTAGATTCGGAAAAAGGTATAGAATATTGTTTCAATGAGATGGCCTCAGTTCAACGTTTATGATTTTTTCATTGTTTTTGCTTTCTGCATCCTCAACTTTTATCTCTATACAAATTGGGATAAATTCAGTTGCAGTAAACCGATAAACTTGTGGCTTGCTGTGGATTATGTGCTTTTGTTGGTTATCCGCATAATTTATGTGATAAAGAATTCTGGATATGCAGAGCGCGTCGTGCTTGTTTGCAGAATCCTGATGTACGTTTTTGTCTTCCCTTTGATTCTCACCTGGAGTATTTTGGGAGTGATTTGGTATCAAGATGGATTGGAATGTATTCCTGATGATCTTGTTCCTTGGTCTTATATACTCTGGCTTGTCATTACAGTTATTGGAGGCATAATGATGATCATTGACATGGTATACGATTTCATTCAATATAGAAAACTCAAGAGGTTTATTCGACAAGTCGAAGAAGCGGATCAACCTTTCCTTCGAGACAGAGACAGTTGGTCTCGAAGCGATAAAGAAGTTGATGTACGCTTGGGGTCTATTGACCACTGAAAACGAAAACGGAGCAAGTGAATAAAAAGAAAATTGTTACATTGGACAAACTCAATCCATAAATATTATTGTAACAGTAAAGAAAAGTTTTCTACATATTTTTGGTTAAATGTATAATATAATATTAAGGAAGCCTATTCTTTAAAAAGAACTGTTTGCTCTACAATGGAAGTGCAAGTTTGTTTTGCTAACAAATTTTTTCTCTAACAGACTCCAAAATCAAGAAAACACCTAAGTGGCCTTCAGAATAATTTTTTGTTTTCTTTCCAGGGCCCATCCACATCCCACCTTTCGCATTCCTAAATTCTTTGAAAATCTGTGAGAAATAATATTTTTCCTCCAAAAACTGTTTCCAACCAGTCATGTTTTTCCTCTTTATTTTGAATAGAAGAAATAAAATCTTCATTCGAATGACTGAATCAAATTCAAGTCTTGCTGAAGGACCGACTGGCTAGCTTTTATTTTTCAAGGAACTTTTAAATTTTCTCTCACACACTCAATTTCAAAAGAAATAGGAAATAATTCTTTTGATTTTCAAGAAAAAACCTTTTTTAATAATTTAACCGAGTTTTTTTTCAGATAAATATAGTAACTTTTTCATTCATTTCAGTTCAATATGAATTTTCCTTTCTATTGTTCCAAGGTGATTCCAACCGATCAGAGTGGCTTTGCGATTCTAGAAGCCTCCAACTTTGATAGGAACTCCAGTACCCCCTTCCAATCATCTCAAATTTCTCTAATCAGCATAGAATCCAAGGAGTATATTGCTCAGATTCTCGATAATATGGGTGAGGCGAGTAGTATTGTAAATTTTGCCTCCAAACTTTAATTTGCTTACCAATTCTAGGCTCAAGGGCTGCGAACTGTCATCACGACATACTCAAAGTTTGTTTCAAGCTCAGATAACAAGATTTATATGAAAATTGAGAATAATAAAGTTTGTGGAATTCTGAAAACTGGAAAAAAGAACCTATTCTACTACGATGGATTTGGCAAAGTCAAAGAACTCAGACCCTTATGTGTCTTGGATTTTTATGTTCATGAATCCGTCCAGAGACTTGGAGTTGGCAAAGTAACATTTTTGTTTCAGGAATGGTGAAAATAAATCTTTCTTTAGTTTTTGTTCGAAAAGATGCTTCAAAATGAATGCGTAAAACCAAACAAACTAGCGTAATTGAGATACATTGACTCGAAATTTATCTATATTCAAGTTATGATCGCCCATCTCCAAAACTACTAGCATTTTTGAAAAAGCATTATGATCTCAGCAGTTACATTCCTCAAAACAATAATTTTGTCATTTACAATGCTTATTGGGATGTAAACTTGGATTGCAATTTTGGATAGATAACTAACTTGCTTTCAATAGGAATCTTATACGACCCCAACTGCCTCAAAAACAACATCATCAGGAGATCAACAACAAAGTTTCAAGCCAATCTCTCAACAAAAAGAAAGAACTGTAATTCCAGAGAATAAAACATATTCCACGGATTTTCACAAAGTTGGAAGAAGCATACTTGCGAATACCAACACTAGCAATCTACTTTATTCTCAAAGTAATGGATTGATTTCATGGGAAATATTAAAATACTCATTTCATCAGCTGATAGGTTTACTCCCTCAATTGAGAATAACCAAGCTTCAAGCTCATATCCCAACTTTTATAACAAAAATAACACTATTGAGCAGCAGCAGCCAGTAAAGAACAACAATCCATACATGAGCTATGGAGCCCAACAACCAAGTTATCAAGTCGGCCTTAAGGCTCCCACGTACATTGCAATGAATAACCAGCAGCAGCCGCAGCAAGTCATTCAGGAGCCCAAAATGCCAACTTACGAAACTCCCAAATATCCTTATAGCAGGCCACCTTGGGGTGGCTATGGAGTAATAAGCCATTTCATAAAGTGAGTATCTAATGATCCTCTAGGTGAATCTTGATTCTTATAAATCATCATTAGCTTACGGCAACTATTATAACCAAGCCAATAATAATTTCTCGACAGGAAGAAGAAAATAAATTAATTTCAACGGTTTTCTTTTTTATTTGAGATCCCATGTATAGATTTTTTTTAATAATGTTACTCCTTACCTACCTAAATAGCATTTTTACACATTTATCTATAAGTTTCCAAATTTGTAATTTCGGTATTTATAAACAAGTTAGTTTAATGCTTTAAAAAGAAACTTGAAAGAAGTTTGGAGAGAAATTACCCGCAGATCGGACTTGCTTTTGCCATTGTCGGATCACATGTTCCCAAAATCGGATAGTATAGCATAACATATATCTCAAGCTGGACAGCTTTTTTTTCCCAAAATGCAAATTCCTGCGAATTTAGGAGGGAACAAAATTTTTATTGAACACTCGTTTTTTCCCACTTGAATTGAAATTTTGAAGAAATAAACCTTTATAAATCTCACGAGAAACAGAATTTCTCTGAATTTTATTTATAATTTTGAATGAATAAATGAACAAAAGCTTTTGATTTTTTTTTTTTTTTGAGAAGGAGAAGGAGTAAGAGAAAATCTCTTGAAAAAATCCTTGACTTCAAAGACACACGTTTTCTCCATTCTTGGGCTTGAATTTTGCAGAATCGGACAGAGGGCCCAAAAATACGACCAGACTAGTCGGATAATTTTGCCAGAATTCTGGAGCACTGGAAATTTATTGTGAAATTTGAAAGAAATAATCGATATTAACAACAACAATAACAACAACGACAATAAAGAAATGCATTTTCTAAAAATACATCCTTTTAATTAGAAAGTAATTAATATAATATATATGTGCATAATTGTGAATCAATAGATTTTGAGTATTTATTATCAATCATACTTTCTGTTTTGATTTGAAACAGAAAGTAAGAAGGAATATAAAATAAATTAGCTGAAATTTGAAGGGTTTATTGTCTCCTGATTGATCTTTGAAAGGAAGATATTGTGAAGGAGAAATTTCCATTCCGCAAAATCGCTTAATTTGGAGGATAGTTGTTGAGGAAACGATTCAATTCGAGTCGTTCATCGGGAGGAGTGTTGTAAGATATAAAATCGTCTGGATTCGAAGAGGGCTGTTTCGGTAAAGCAGGGGTGGAATCTTTTTCGATATTTTTCAATAAACTGGTTGGATAATCCCAATAAATTTTTTGATCAATCATGAGTGTCATGGGCTGCAAGCTGAGACGCGGGATGGGGCTTTTATCTTCTGGACTAGTTGAGTTGAGTTGTTCATTATTGTGATGAGTGACAAGGTGGATGGGATCATAATTGGCAAATTGGCAATTCAAGACTTTTCTTTTCAGGCCCCAGTAGAACCTGTTTTTAACCTGCCCCTCGCTCCTTCCAGGGAGCGCTGCGGCGATTTTACTCCATTTTTTGCCCCAATTATAGTATAAAAAAAGAATCAAATTATCTTCTTCGGAAGTCCAGTCCTTGTCGACAATCTCCGGATTCAAGTTGTTGAGGTACCTGTCGCGGATTTGTTTGCCAGTTCTTCCTTTCATAATTGATGCGATTTTGGACCACTTTTTACCATATTTTTCTACAAGTTCGAGGAGCTGCTCGTCTTCTTGATCTTGCCAAGCCTTCCTGCGGACTTTGGCTCTAACTCCGGATTTTGCAGAGTTGCTGTGTTCGTTCGAGATCGAGTTTTGGTGGTGCAGAGTCTCCATGGAAGGTCCAGGAATTTCCTCTTCGCTCATGTGACAACCAAATTTTAAATCTACTATAACTTAAATAAAAGTTAGAATAAAAATGTTACTATCTTGCCCAAAAGAAAGATCCGGATTTCGCGGTTCATGGTAAATCTGCGCCCCTTGGTTGGCAAGAGAAGGAGAAGAAAGACTTTCTCCAGAGGACGAGAAAATTGAACTTTTAGAACTTTTTGTTTCCTCTATTCTATCTAGAAGGATCTTGGAATCAAGATTTGAAGGAAGATCGAAATAACTTGGTTCATGCTGAATGTCACTCTCTAAGAAGAGGTTTGGGTGTATTTGTAGTTCAAGATGCCAATTCTTGGGTAAGCTGTTCTTTGAATGGTCCTGAGAAGGGGGAATCTCTAAAAACTTCTCTGAATTGGGAGTCGGGAAGGAGCTCTGTTTTCCAGATGAAAAAGAGTTATTCATTTCCATCGAAATTCAGGCAATAATTTATGTTTTATAATAATGGCAGATGCTTGCTGATCTTAAGCTGTTCTCTTTCGTAAAAGCAGATTTATAATTATTATTAGTTCCCGTTTAAATTTTCAACGTTAAATCTCTCATGAATAAAAATACTCAGATTTTCCAGAAAAACAAAAAGATCTTTTTTCTTTGAAAAGAAGCATTGCAATTTCCGTTTATTTTTACTATTTACCAGACGTCATATAAGATAACAACTCCTTTATTTACGCATTTTACCGGGTCTGACAGATAAATAATATTTAATAACTTCAACTAACTCATAAGAAATCAATCTGATTCCCAGAACCTTCAAACCATTTATCGATGACGAGAACAACAACCAAAATCAGAAGTTGGATTATTATCAATAGTCAGTTCACGATTAATCCATGTATTTTCGCTTTTTTTAAAGAGTTTAATGCGCTGTTCATTTAACTGCACAAAGATGTCATTGGAATCAGTGTATTTCAGATTTGCTTGTTTTTCGTTCGTTATCGCAACAATATTTTCATCTATTGTGATATCACTCATTTCTTCTGTCTTGGTATTAAATGTATAATAAAATCCCTTTGAAACAACTTCGTCGTTGCGAGCTTCATTGCTGAAAATAAGGATTTCATCTTCGTTTGTTTGGTACACCGAAGAAATCACGCTTGTTGGTATTGATCTCATTCGGTTTTTCTGCTGAAATAGGATTTCTACCCAGATATCGAGCTCAGTTATATAACGGTGGATTTGGGGCATTTTGGATTGCATTGAAGTATCAAATACATAGATAAAATTCTTGATTGCAAGACCTTCGAGCTCAGTCACATTTTTAGCAAAGTTGATGCTGCTAATATTTTCCCAAACTTTTCTTTTAATGTGAAACTTTTTGCATGTCTGGGTTGGGACATTATTCACAAAGCTCCCACCAATCACATAGATCCATTGGTCTGAGGAGACCAAAAGATGGGAAGTCCTTGGCTCGGGAAGGGCTTGACATGGCTTCATTGTGGAAATATCAATTCGGAAGTTTTTATGATGCTTCATGTTTATTTTGCAGACAAAGTTTGTCGGATGCAAACTTAGTGATGACTTTTCTTTGGGTGAGAGTCCCAATTGATCTCTGTCTGGAAAAGCTGTTTGGCCTCCAACTAAGTAGACCGAACCAGAGTCAAGACAGATGGATTTTTGTCTAAAGAATCTGAATTTCTGTCCGTCTTGAAAAACTGAAAAAGAATAGAATTTTTCTTGTCGTGGGAGATAAACATACAGTTTATGGTCCCCGAATCTCATAAAATGAATGATATGTGAATCTTTCAAATTTGTAGAGTTTTGTAACCCCATCTTCAAATCTAAAAAGTTGATACCGTTATTAACAAAACGGAGAAATTTAGGATTTTAATCCTGAAGTAGAAAGAGTAGAATTTAGACAAAATTGAGGAAGAAGGAAGTAATACAAAAATACTGAATATAAATATAAATTCTGTTATTATTGTAGATTGCATTCGTTGCCGTATTTTACAGCATACAATTCGCAAATTTTATCCATATATTTTACATAACATTTACTGAGATCTTCAGTCAATGCAAGATTTTGCAAAGTCAAAGATTTGATTGTAGAATCTTTTAATTCATTCTGTAACATCATTTTTTGGTGTTTGGTCAGACCCTCTTGTACCCTGCGATTATGCTGGAGAACAAGCTCGATTGGTAGCTCTTCGCCTTTTATATTAGCCTCCATGACCAACATCAGTTTCTTTGTGAAGTCCTCAATTTCTTTGAGTTTTTTGTTGGTTAAAAGCAAGGAAGTCAATTCCTCCTTATTCTGTACAGAAAGGTTAAACACAATAAATAATTCTCATTGAGTTACCTGTTGTCGTGCTTGTGTTTCCAAGTCGATGATCTTTATTTGCTGCTCATTTGTCTGCTTTTTTAGCTGAGCATTTTCTTCAATGAGTCGATTTTGCAAATCTTCAACTTCCTCAAGCTTTGTGATTATCAACTTGTATTCTTCCATTTTCTGTGCACTATCCTCAAGTTCTTTCTGTAAACTCAATATCTTTTCGTCTTTTGATTTTAATTGTTCGTTCAGCATTTCAATATTCTTATTCTCAAGAGATTGCGCATCAAGCTGAAAATTCTTGAGCTTCATCGTTAAATCATGGATTTCTTTATTCTTTTCTTCCATCACTGACTCGTAACTATTCACTTTGGCAATGTAATCTTTTAACTCAACATTCGCTTTATTTTGCTGTTTAGAAGATTCTTCAAGGCGTTGTTTACATTTCTAAAATAGAAAATTGTTAAAACTTCATCATTTTCAAGTACCTTGAGAAACTCAATTTCATTTTCTTGACATTCGAGTTGGTGATTGAGTTTTCCTAAACTATCTTCAGTATTTTTGTTTATTCTCAAGAGGTCATTGAGTTGCGACTTTAGTTCTTTATTCTCAATTTCTCCACTCACTTTGTGGTTTCGAAGTTCCAAAATCTCGAGATCCCTTTCATGAATCTGATTTTTGAGCTCAACCAAGATTTTAAGCAATTGCGCTTTATCTCGCTTTGACTTCTTCTTTTTGGTCTCATCTTCCGAAGGATGAAGTACTGAAAATGACTTTGAATGCCTTTGTGAGGACAGTGCCCTTTCTTTCTTATCCACAACAACAGGCTTTTTACTTTCCTCCTTAGTTTTCGGAGCAAGTTTTTTCAAGAGCTTTTCCAACGAAGCTTTTTGGCTTCCACTACTCGAAGCGGAGGGGCTGTCTTCATTCAAAATTTTTTGGAATGAAGAATCTGCTTGAATGACATTCTTTTGGTTTCTAATTTGCGAAGAAATTTTCATTGCGGCTGCTGATGGAGGTTCTTTTTCAGATTTTTTTAGAATTTCATGTTGAGTGCTTTTTGACCTGATCACTTTTCTTTTGGCATCATAACTGGGTGGCTCATCCCTTGAGATATTTAAAAATGACTCTTCATTTTCATCATTATTTATTCTCGCATTCTTTGCAAAGGTGCCATTATACTCAAACACTTTATTGGTATCTCTTTGACCCAAATAGTGCCGATTCAAAACACCATAGTCTTGACTCACATTGCACGAATTTGGAATTGCCCTCGAATTTGTTTGGAATGATTCGTTCACGGAGACATCCACATTTTTTCTTCCAACTTCATTGGTGGCCCTCGCTGAAGGTCTATTTGAATGAAAATTATGACTCGCTCTATTTGTGGGATTTTGATTTTCTTCGTCTTCACCAGGAAGTCGATCTTTACGAATAAAATTTCGAAAACTTTTCGGAGAGGAGCGATTTTCGTCTTCTTTTTTGACAAAGGAACGTTGGATGATTTTGTTGGAAAAGAAATCTGGTTGCAATTTGTGATGAGGTAAAGCTATCTTTTCTGAAGACTTTCTTCCATAGATCATTGAATTATTATTCTCTTGTAATTCACTCCTCTTTGAGTAGAGTTCGTTACGACTTGTTCTGTGGCTCTCATCCTGAGGTGTCCGACTCCTTGGAGGATCGCTCAGTCGATGGATTTTTGCAAAGACTTTTGAATCTCTTCTTGAAGATTTGATTGCATCTTTTGAAGGAAAATCTTTCTATTTTGCTCAATACTTTCAATGAATCCAACTTACTTGGAACTTTTCAAGTTCTTCTTGGACAGTCATGATGCCTTTCAAAAGAGAAAGTGAGTCTTTACTATGTAAATACATTCCACAAATACTTTTTTTTGAAAGTAATTAAATTAATAGCAGTTAAAGGACGATTTATCCAGAAATCTACTTTACAATTAATTCACATGCGAATGCTTCCAAATGGTGATAATGTACCCGATCGATATTCTTATTATCCATGAACAGGATAGTGTGTGTGAGTGTTCAGAGAAATCGTTACTTAGAAATCAATATATATGTATTGCTTACTTGCTTTGAATCTCTGTAAGCAGGAAGGAAAACAAGGAAAATAAAAATTGACAACGAAATGAATACAATGAAAGACCTAGTTTTGATTCAAATATACTATTACAACTGCAATGTCATCGGGAGATTTCAGAGAAATATCATCTCCAACAAATCTATATTCTGAGTTGCTATAGGAATTTTCCCAAACTTTTCGGGCTCGAGAAACAATCTCTTCGGAGGCATTCTTCTTTTCTCGAATTAAATCAACTGTCTCACAAACTTCCTTCGAGCGAAGAACATCCCAGAGACCGTCGGAGCCAAGCACAACAAACCTATCAGTCAGCTGGATCTCGAAAGATGAAATTTCTGGCGAAGGAATGACCCCGTTTTTGTTTAAGCCCAGCATTCTTGTAACAATGGTTCCTGGCCCTTCTTCATTAAACCAGACTCTTTCAGGGCCTAATATCTGGGTTTTGGCTGACGCAGGCGCAGCCGATAATTTTGCACCTGCTCTTATACACCTTTCCTTTTCCCGTAAGCTGTCCAGAGTATGATCCTGTGATAAATCAATTGATCGGCTAGATCCATCTTTCCTAGTTGTGCATAATACAGTTCGACAGTTTCCGATATTTGCTACATGGGCTGTATTCCCGCAAATAAGCATGCTTGTGCAGCACGCGCCACTTTTTGTATTTTCGTAGTCGAGCTTCATGGCCTCTAAAGCTTCTTGAACGTGTTTGAACCCTTCTCGCACGAATCTTTGGCAATCCTCATCTCTTTTCATCAAGAGCAGTCTTTTTTCGCTCCTTTCAAGATATTCGCGCATGATGCTTTCAGCTTTCTTTGCCACCTCATGGCCTCGCGGTCCCGATCCATCATAAACTGCAAAGAAATGTGTGTTTTGAGCAAAGTTCGGCATGATGGTAAATGTATCTTGGCATTTTGCACCGGAACCTTGCTTGATTCCTCCATAAGATTCTATTTTTTTCCCGAGGTTTCGAGGGAGAAGTTGAACTGAACTCTTGTCCTCCGAAGATTTGTCTTTGGGAACATATAAGCATCTCAAACACATCATTTAAATAGAAGTTTTTATCAAATCTAAAAACAATGAAGATAATTCTATTGGGTGGCGAATCAATCTGAAGGTTTTAGTTTTTACCTTGTTGAAATAATTCTTAAAAAAACTCTGCAGTTCCACCTTGTTTATGCTGATGGAAATCGGTCAAGACCTCTGAAAGCGGTTGTTTGACGTTGACTTTTGCCCCTTTTCATTGAAAAAAAGCTAAATCTCTCATTGTTTGAGAAAGTTCTTCGAGTTAATTTTGTTTTCAGTTTCTTTTTTTTTAATTTGAAGGTGAAAAAAAAGGAGGGGAGAAGAATAGTAAGCATAACTCAAGACAGTCTTTTGTGAAATGCATGCAGATCTGTCTTGAGAATAATTTTTGAGAATTGGTGTCATTTTATTTATTTCCAGCATTAGTATCCTTTTCAAGGCGGATATCCATCTCTCGTCTGTAATTAAACTCAGATTTATGATTAATTAATTGTTGAATCTTTTCATCGTTTCTAAAAAAATCTTTGAGAACCTCAAACAAATTAAAACTCTCTCTTTCCCAAAACTGATTTTTCTTCTTTGTGGAGGAGTGCGAAATGAAAAAATTTTTTGTCACTTTAATTAAAAGTTTTTTCGTTTCATTGGAGGATCTTTGAAAAATCCATCCTTAAAAAGGTCCTTTTTGATCGAACCTTTGCTGAGATTGAAGACGAAAAAATCCTTGAAAAGAGAGAGCAAGGAGAGAAAGATGAACTCATTGTGCTGATTGATTGGGACAAAAAAATCTTCCTTCAGAACGAATGAAAGAATCTACGAGTTTTTTCTGAAAATTAAAAAAAATCAGCAACAATAAAAAAAATATAATATTTGAGAAATAATTGGAGGCAAAAAAATATTGGATCCGCCGGGGATCGAACTCGGGGCCTTTCCCTTGCGAAGGGAACGTGATACCACTACACCACGAACCCAATACAAGAACTCTTCATTTCAAGGGTCTCATGATTAGCCAAGCTAAATCATTAAAATTAAGCAAAGGTCGTTTATTCTTCTTTTCTCCGTTCATCCTCAAAAAATTGGATCCGCCGGGGATCGAACCCGGGGCCTTTCGCTTGCAAAGCGAACGTGATACCACTACACCACGAACCCTTAATAAAAAAGGAGAAAATTACTGAAAAATTATTATGTATTCGATCCTCCTTCCCTCGCTCATCAATCTTTTCTTGCTTTGTTTAGATGATGAAATCAATGAGGAGAATTTTTTTTGACAAACTTTTTCAAATATTGAAGAATAATAAATCTGTTGTTTTTTGGCACATGACAAAATAATTAAAAAATCTTTCCTCCTTCAAAATCATTTTGCTGAACGCAAGATCCTCTGAAAAATCGTTCAAAGAGATAAAGTCTTGAAATTTCTTTGAGATTCAAATCTCGACTTTCCAATGAAAGATTCAGAAAAAATTCTTCTGGAATGATTTTAAGGTTCTTTTTGTTTGCATTTTTTACAAATTTTTTCTCGCAAGTTCCACATCGGACAGCGAGCTTTCTTGCTGAATTGACCGGCCGGCCAATGCAATTTGGATGCATGTTTTCAATTTTTAAAAGTTGGATCATCAGCATGATCGAGACTGTTTTTAAAAAGAGATGAAATCGTTCACAGAGAGAGAGAGAGAACAAATAAAAGAGTTTAAACATAAAGGTCTCTCCACAGTAAAAGAGAAATATCGGCAAGCAAGATAGATGATTGAGTAGGAACATCATGAATATCATCGTCAGTTTACAAAAGTCAAAGGCAAAGCCAAGGTATCAAAATTTTATTACAAAGGTATAAAAATGAGAACAAACTCAAAGTAAAAGTTACACAACCTAAAAGACAGTAAAGACGCTTCTTTTTTCTTTGAAGAATGTGTTGCCCCATTCTGTTTCGTTTATTGTAATATCTTCGTCAAAAACTGAGTAATCTGTCTCTTTGGGGAAACCTCCTCCTCCTCCTTCACTCTCATAGTTTTTATCCTCGAGAATGACACTAAAGTTTGTCCCCTGCACATGCTGACTCGTGACTTGGATTCCAGAATTATTTTTCAAGCCGAGTATTTTGGCAAGCTGATTCGCGATGGCAAGGTTCGCACCAATCTCGTTTATATCTTCCTCATCTTCTCCTTTTTCAAGGGCCTTGCGCAGTCTGCTCAGCTCTTCCGGACGCAGGCCCAGACCCGTATCTTTTACACTGATTTCTATTGTCCTCTTTGAGGCCGGCCTGATTTTGAGCTTGACCGAGCCCCTCTGAGTGAATTTGATGGCGTTATTGAGGAGACAGATCACAATTTGCTTAACTCGTTCGTGGTCTGTACCAAACAGTTTGGGGGTGGTTTCATCTATTTCGCAAATATACTCTAAACCTTTTTTTTCCGAAGCGTCTTGCAGCAACTGATAGCAGTCTTTGAGGGTTTCCCTCAGTGATAAGTTTTGATACCTGAGCGTGAACCTTTTTGACATGATTGCAGAATAGTCCAGAATATTGTTGATCATATATTTAAGGATCTTTCCATTCTGGTAAGCCGGGGCAAGGAATTGCTCTTTTGCAGACTGGGCCACTCTTCCGTTATTGATTGCGCTTTCAACCAAAGTCAGATTTGTCTGAAGAGGTTGTCTGAGCTCTTGGGACATTAAATTAATGATATATTGCCCCACTCGGTTTTTGGCCTCTATACCCACGCGACGTGCATATTCTGTGATGTCATGAATGCTCAGGACAACTTTCTCTTCGTTCCCCAAGCGAGATACTGTGATTTCGTACGATCTCTGGCGGGTCATGTCATCATTCTCATAAAATACAGCATCATATGTCAAAAAAACTCCGTCGGTCAGCTGATCATGCTGGATGGCTTTGAGCACGGTGTCAACGAGCATTTCCAAATCTTTAAACTCCTCAAGGTCAAGTTTATCAATATTCGGAACAATATTCTGGGAAGATCGATTACTCCCGAGCAACTGAGTCCTCGTTTCGAGCAGCGTTGTCTTCTTGATGGCCAAGCTCTGAGGCAAAATTTTTTCAACGTCCAGGTTTTCTTCCTGTCGCTTCTTCAGCTGGAAGACTTTTCTAAAAAAACCTTTGGTATTTCCTTTCGAAAAGTTCCGAAAGCCTCGATCTGAGTAGATAAGGTGTCCATATGTGTCCATAATTGCTGTTGCAAAAAGATCACGAGAAAACACCGTGGATTTGGAAAGGTTGCCCGGTTCGATTTGGCCGACTGACAGCATTCTATGAAATCGAAAAATACCAAGTTTGAAGAAAGCACTATTAATTAATTTATTAACCCAGAAAGGTTACAAAATTATCTGTAAAAACAATCACTCTGTTTCTGGTGGTCCCTCTTTTTTCCTTAAAAACTCTCTCTCTCACTCTAAATATCGACGCTTATTTATTCATAAATTCGATTGATTCCCTTCTAAAAATAGATACACACTTGCAGTTTTCCAGAAATTAAAATATAATTACAGAAGAATTCTCTTATGAAAGATTTTTCGTCTCTTGTTGGTTTTGAGTAGCCTGAAAATCTGGGCCAAATTGACCAGTTTCTGGATAGAGATATTCAAAAACCGCCGTCAAAGTCCCAAAGACCAAAAGTAAAAGAAAGAAATAAAAAGCAAATATAAAGGTCCCTTTGAGAACTCCACCCAAATTGAGTGATGTAAAAAAGTCCTCGCCCAAACTCATTAAAATCAGCTTAATTTTGGATTTTTTATGGTTTTCGGGAATGGCATCATAATTTTTCAAAACCTTTGGATCAACCAACTCCAATAATTCATACACTTTTCTATATTCTTGCTCCACCTGCTGAATAATCGTATTGGGCACTTTGTCTCTGAATAAAAGTGCGTTTTTAAAAGCTCTCAATGATGCCTCTAAACTCTCTGCATGTGATTCGCTTGAGGTTTTGGTGTCTTGTGAGAAGAAATTTACGATATAATTTTTCCATTCAGGACTGTTTTTTGATTGAATGATTGTTTGAAGTTTATTTTGAACATACTGATCAAATTCCACTTCACTAAAGAGTTCATGTCCTTTGCTTTGGTAGTGGGCTTTTTCTTTCGAACCGAGTGCTTCAAAACTCTCCAAAAACTCAGGGTATTTTTTCTCAAGGTATGAATAAGCTTGTTGTTGACTGCCAGCATCCAAAAATAGAGGATTTGTAATTTTGACTAAAGAGGCGATTATTTTTGAAAGAGGATCACTGTCAAGTCTCGTCTTCTCACCAACAAAATGAAAATCAGAAAGAGAGTGGAATTTCAAAATTCCAGATTTTGATGTCAAGAAAATATTTTGAGGCTGAACAGATGGAGCAGCGAGAAAGCCTCCTAAATTTTCAAGTGCTGAAATCTGATGGAGCAATTGGAGACTGAGAGATAGTAATTCGTCATTTTTCCAGGAAATACAATTTTCGAGCTTAAATTGTGAATAATCTGAAAGTAATTTAAAGTTGCAGTCACTTATGACAGTCATTTTCTGAGCGGATTTATCCAAGAAAACTCCTTGGCAGGGCGAAAATCCTGTTGCCTTGTCACCAGCCTGAAGCTGAACTAAAACTGCCTTTAATTGTTCCAATGACTCTGAAGAGTCATTTAGGTCAATACTTTTTATTGATACAAACTTTTGAAGTGTTCGATCAAAACCTCGATATGTTTCTGAACTGCATGTCTCAATCAGCTTATCAAGTCCAATCAGCCTACTTGGTTCAGGAGGAACTGCACTAAAGGATTGATGATTTTGGATTCTTGCAAAAATAGATTCTGAAGGTGGAGGTCTAAGACCAGAATATGAAGTCGAGGAAAAACATTGATTGGCATTATTTACTCCAAGGAGTGAGGAGAAGGGTTTTGCAAATTTTTGTAGTCTAAAGAACATGAATGAAAACTCTTTTTTGAAGATTAATTTTATCTCTTGAAAAAACTATATGTACATATGTGATCAGTATTGGTATATTGAAGACTTTTTTTTCTGATTTCTTTTGATTCAAGTAAAACAAATAAATTTTCGTTTCCTCAGAAAAAGGAAAATTTGAATTAATTTCAGAAAAAAAATACCCAATTAGAATGATTTTGCTGTTGTATATTTATCCAAGAAATCCTGGACTTTTTTCTTTGATACAGGTTTATTCATGACGTCTTTCATCCCACACTTGATACAATCGCCTTTGTTTGTGACTGCTGTGCAACCAACAATTGGAATCAAGTCGACGTCTTTATTCATGAGTTCACAGAGTTTTGTGGCGTCCATAATTGGCATTTGACAATCCATAAAAATCAATTTATATTTTGTCGAGCTTTGAGGCTGTTTGATTCAATTACTTTATCAATCGCCTCTTTTCCGTTGAATGCAGAATCTACTATCTTTGAGCACAGAACGCAATGCCAAAATATTGAATGGATCATCATCAACAACCAAAATCGCATCCTGGCCGTCTGGGGCATTCAGCAAAACAGGAAGGGTTTTTGGAGAAGGTGCTGAACAGACGATTTAAAATGCTGCCCTTGTAAATTATTGGCAGTCAAAATGAAACTAGGAGGCCTTGAGCGGCCAAACAATTTTTTCTTGGTTGTTGGTGAGCAGAAATCGTACTCGTCAACGTCTTCGATATATCAAGACTCTCCTTCCCCTCCTTCAAAAGAAGAATCTTTAAGAATTGACTCAATGCCTCGATGGGTGCTCTCAGGGATTTTTAATAACAAATAGGCCCTACATTCCAGAGTGAAAGAAAAGCAAGAACCCTTTCCATATTCACTTTGAACCTGAATTCCTTGATCTTCATCAATCGCAAGTCTTCTTGCAAGTCCATTCGCGATCATTAAACCAAGCCCGACGCCTTTGCTGTTTAAACTCGTTTCTTCTTTTTCCTCAATTTTTGCAACAATTTTTTGAGATTTTCTTCTTGAATGCCGATGCCAGTGTCACAAACACTAATTTTTATTTGGTTTTCTTGGACCATCTCAGCTTTGACTCTCACTTCTCCTTTAAAGGTAAATTTGATAGCATTGCTGAGCAGGTTTAAAACGATTTGTCGAACTCTATTGTGGTCTGTTGTCAGAAAAGCTGGCACTTTTTTGTCAATAGATAAACTAAGCTCAAGTCCCTTTGCCTTTGCTTGGATTTCCATAAGCTGAATGCAGTTTTCAAGGGTTTTCTGGATGGAAAGCTCTTCAAAAATCATCCTCAACTTGCCAACGTTGATTTGAGAGTAATCCAAAATGTCATTGATGATATGATCAAGCAATTTTCCACTTCGGTAAGCAGGGACAAGGAACTGGCCTTTCACACTGCTTGGAATTTTGTCAAGGCTCATGGCAATTTCCATGAGTGTCAGGTTTCCATTGAGAGGTGTTCGAAGCTCATGTGAGACAGAAGCAAGCAGTTTGTCTTTATACTGATTGTTGGTCTCGAGGAGCCACCAAGCGAGCATGGTGCGTATTGTCGTGCAAAATGATAATGACTTTTTTGCAGGTTCCCATGGGGGATAAAGTGACTTCAAAAGATCTCTGTTGTTGTTGTTTACCGCAATCATCTAAATCGGTCAGCTTTCCGTCGAATGTAAAATATGATCCATCAACCAATAATCCATCAGATATGCAGTTAAAAGCGATGTCAATGAATTCGTTAATGTCCTTAATTTCGCCTGAAGGGACTTTTCCCAATATCGATTTCGTTGAAGCCAAAAATGTCAATTTCATTTCATCAAAGGTCTCATCTTTTGGAAGCGCACTTTGATAGAGACTCACCTCGATATCGCCGATTTCCTCAAATCTTTTTTTTGAGCTTCGTAATTTTGGTGAATAAGGCTTCAGGCTCACCCTTTGACAGATTTTTAAATTCTGGATTTGAGTAAGCAATTTTCTTTTCTGGGTCAACGACAACAATCGAGTTGTGGACTCTGTTTAAAATACATTCATGGATGATAGTCCAGTCGTCTTGTTCAGATCGTTTAATAAAGAGTTTCCATCTAAAGTGTTCTGTTGAAGCTAACAAGCCAGCAACGTAAAGAACTGAAGTTATCAGCTCTGCATAAGCCAGCCCAACGTCAGGCAAACCTGACTCCAGATAGCTCACAAAGAGGGCACTAAAATAAGCGACGGCAGAGGCCATTTTTAGTTGTCAGATTGGGTTTGCCATGGTTCCAAGAATAGCAATGTAAATACCTTTCTTTAGAAACGTAATAAATGCCTGCGTACCAGACCCTTGGATCGTTTTTTTTGAACAGTATTCACGAGGAAACCTCGGACATTGAGAAAAACTCCGACAAAAAAGGTCACGTTAGCAAGGCAGAGAAAAATAAATCGTAGGCCCCAGCTTGGAGTTTTTGGCTAGAAAAGGCTTCAGATGGGCAACATCGCAAAGAATCAGCCCAATAGTGATGAGACCTGGTATCAGGATCCTCTCGTAAAACCGAGAAGAGTCGTTCTCGATTTTGGAAGCAAATTGGAGCTTGGTAGCCTCACAGACCGTGATAACAAGAGTCATTAAAAGAATATATTTCTTCATGTAATTATGGCCATCAAAAAGCTCCTCTCTGAAAAACTGCTTCTTTTCAGCCAAAGATAAATCTTTGAAAAGTTTTGTTCTTTTGGTGCTTTGCATAAGAAAGGGTTTGGCGCTTTTAAGATATAATTAATTATTGAATTACCAACCAAAGGGTTTTTGCCTGAATTTAGATGCAATTTTCCAAGAAATATTCTGAAATTGCTCAGAAAATTTTGAACCATGAATTCAATCCAATATTTTTTATTTCAGAGACTTGAATGAAAAGTTCACTTTTCTTGAAAGAAATCGAGCCTCTGTCGAACGATCCGCAAAACTGAGATTTCCAAACTTTTCATAAAAATTTGGGAAGATTGGTTGAAATAGTGAAACTGAAAGCAAAGAATTCTCTCTTTGCTTCATGCAGTTTCGCTCGGGCTACCCGCCCGTTTCCTTGAAAAACTAAAATTTCTTTATTGTTTGGCATTCTGAGCTTCACAAATAAATTTTAATGATTTTCGAAGTTCGAATTAAAAATAAGTGAATTAGGCGGATTTGACGATTTTGATTTTTCTGACCTTGCTTTTTCTTGAGAAAAATTAGCTTTTTGTTCAAGCTTGTCGTAGCCAAGAAACGATGTTAGACAATGAAGAGACGAGAGTCTAGTATCAATGAGATAAACTTTTTCTGAGAGGTTTTTCGGTAAATATAAAATTTGGATAAAAACTTTTTCCCTCTTGAACTGCATTGATAATCCAGAAAATTCTAGAGAAGCATCAACAAACGAAATAGAGCGATAAACTCACAAACTGAGCTTTTCCTTCGAAATTTGGCAAAAATGTGCAGTGACCTTCCATAGCTCTCAATGAGATTGAGGAGTTAGACGATTCTTTCGAGAGAGTTTTGAAGATCAGTTCCTCGAAGAGCTCCTCTCACATAAAGAATTTGAAGTTTAGTCGATAAATACTCAAAATCAATTATAAATAGTTATTTAAATGAGTGTTTAGCTATTTTGCCAATCACTTCTCATGTTGAAAAGTTAAACTTTTTTGTTTGAACAATTTGTCACTCATTTATGAAACACAAAAACTCCATTGGAAATTCTCTGAAAGAGATTTTGAGTTGAAGTTGGAAAAAGATCTCGATCAGATCATTGAACTCCGAACAAAATGGTCTTCCCATTCAGCCTCATGATCAAGGATTACATCGTCATCATCAGCTGGTTCTTTGGTGTCTGGTTTTTCCTTCACCAAATTTGTTTACCCATTGTTCAAAGATTAACCTTTTTGATCTTGGCAAACTGAGTTTACTTTGGTGTCATTCACGGGTGGTGCTAAAACCGAAATTCTCGTTGGTTCAGGCTTTGTAAATTCACTCAAAATCTTATTGATTTCTTTGATTTTGCTCTTTTCACTTTTTTCCAGATCTCTTTCCTTGGCACCTCGAAACATTTCTTTTTCTCTAGCCTTTTAGCAAAATTTATTTTTGAATAAAACAGAATCTTGAAATTTAGGTAGGTTTTGGAGTGAAAAACAAGTCAATTGAAGTTTTTATTCCATTATTCCAAGCTCCCTTCCTTTTGATTTTCCTTTAAAATTAAGAAGTTTTCCTTTAAATCAAGCTGTCTCTTCTCCATTTTTTCTTCCAGAAGATGGTCTCCGGCCGTCTTTTCTTCTCAAATCCTTCCCACTTTTGATAATTAAAATTCTTCTCAATAGAAGATGTAGGGGGAGTTATTATTATAAATTTGAAATGCTAAAAAGGTAATTTAATTCCAACTTATTTCTCTAATTAATCGTTAAACAAAAAAATATGAATATTTTCCTCGTTTATTTTTCCATTTTGTTGCAGATTATTGCAATAAATGGCGATACTCTTGCAACTCCACAAGGGCTTGCAAAAGATGTTTTTTCCAAAGCCAAACACACTCTAATAAGAAAACCTCCACAACAAAACATTCTTCGGCCTGATTCCTGCTCATTCATGACAAATGTCAACATTTTTGGACAGAATTTAGAAATGACAAATCATATCCCAATGAGTCTCGCACTCTACACGAGCAAAAGCTTTATTGTTTCACCAGAATCAGAAGGATGCAGTGAGAGCTTTATTCCTTATAATTGCAGTCAAGAAAATGGATGCAAACAATCTGAAGCCTCCAAGACTTTTCAGTATCCCTTTTTTCAACTCGAAGGAAATCTTACCCATCTCAACGCTTCACTGAGCAACAAATTCAATGAAAGCTCAGAGATTGAAGTTTTATACGCCCAGACATGCAGAAAAAATTGGTCTCAAACAACACCGCAACAAGTCGGTGGGTCAATTGGCTTTGGAGTCAGCAGCAAACAAGGTTTTCTCAATACTGAATCCTTTTCCATCTACACTTACCCAGAAGGATACCAAGCTGAGCTCATACTTGGTCTTGATCCGAGCAAAATTGCCAATTACAGCAATATTCGTCTTTTCTATTCGAACTCAAACTGGGAAATCCCCATGCAATCTGTCGTCACTTTCAATCTTGGGAGTGAGAGTTATTCAGGAGCAATTGCGTTTGAAGATAAACTCATTTTTGATATAAACAGTTGCTATCTAAGTTTCCCAAAATATCTGTTTGAGCATACTCTCAGCCAGCTTGCTGAATATCATCATCTAAATTGCACGAGTCGAAGTGGAGATATAACTCTTCCCCTGACTTGTACATACTCTGGTGACCCTAAAAGTCTCCCAGATATCGTGATCGCTGACGTTGCAATTGAGAATGAAATAAGGATTGAACCCAATATTTATTTATCAAAGAGAAAAGACAACATTTTTGATTTGATGATTGTGCAGTCAGTCCAAAGGATTGGAGAAGAGTTTGCATCGTCCCTCAAATATTCAAGTTACGTCATATTGGGTTTGCCTTTCTTAAAAGAGCATTACATCTATTTTAGTCGCGGCGGGACGAACAGAATCGTAATTTACCACTCAAAATCAAGCAAGGATGACTTTCAAAACCTTCATGATGAAAATTCCAACAACTCTTATATCGGTTTTATTATTGTTGGAGTGCTTGCCGGGTTAACTCTTGGAGCTGTAATCTTTTCATGTCTTGCGCAAAAATGCAATAAGCGTAAAGAAGAAACTCATGAAATGGGGCTTGAAATTCTTGAAGAAAATGATCATAAAGAGGATTTCTTGATTGATCTCAATCAAAGACTCACCTCTGGTCGTGTCATAAAACCCTCTCGTTTTGCTCAGTTATCTAAATAAGTAGTTGAGAGAAATATAACTTGTGTGTAAAATATATAAGATTTGTATGATTTCAAATTATTAAAGTAAACGATAAAACTTCTTCCAAAACATTTTATAAGGGCTTTTGAGATTTTGTGGCAAGTAGTACACTCCCAACTCTTTTGTTTGGAACCTGAAAGAAACACAAATCAATCAACTTTTGATTTATTACATCATTCATGATCTATCAGACAAACGATTTCACAGGCTAAATAGAGAAATATCTCATCATGGAGCTATAATTAGCAGTGAAAAAATCATCAGGGATTAATTGCAAATAACAGTATTTTGAACTCGACTTAATCTAGATCGGTCAAGCTTCGAAACTTAGAATAACATTAATTACAAAAGATGATTTACGATTTTTCCTTTCCTTGTATCAGTGACACAAAGAACTTGAAGAAGGCATTTGCCAAGGCCAAGTATGTTGCACAAGAAAGTTTGCCCAAGTTGGACCAGGTTGTGGCTGAAAGAACTTTGTTTAAGCAAACTGCAAAAGCAATAACAGCATTTAAGCCAAATGAAAACGTCCCTGACCATATCGTTGAACAAATTCGTGCGTATTCCGAACAGGTCACTGAACTAGTAAGTTTTTGCAAGTGAGAATAGCTTTGAGTAAACAAAATAGGAAAACATCTTTGCAAATAATTACCCAATCTCCAAAAACTGGAAATGGACCCCAATGTTCTCAAATACAAAGGTCCTCAAGTTTGGCAAAGAAATCAAATTTGGGGTCAGCGGTGAGATTGTCATGGCAAGACTCGCTGCGTTTGCAATTCAACTCAAAAGTGTTTCAATGGAACTGCATTTTATCAAAAACAATTTTGTCCATATCGAAGGAGAGAATATCAATGCCGATAGTCATTTCTCAATGATTAAACAGGCTGATCCTGTTGTTGGCAAACTAAAGTAATTAATTACTTGGAAAATTTTTTTCATTAAATCATTTTTCAGGGAATCTATTGAAGTGGTTTTGAATAAATATTCCGAAGCCTTGGTTGCTCTCGAGCATAATGCCGATAAATCAGGGCTCCATTTCCAAACTTTGGGTACTTATCCTGAGGCTTATATTGAAACCCAAGGAATATGCTTTGAAATCGCACGCACGTAAAATTTGCTTTTCCTTTTCGTTGTTTGATTTCCATAGATGTTTAAAAATGAATGCAAATATTCTTCACATAGAGTATCTCAGACGCAGGGCAGATGTTGATGCTATTGGCAGGTATGCAAAATCAGTTGTGCTTCAAGCAGAAAAACTTGAAGGATATCTCAAGCAATTTGAATCTATTGCTGACCCAACTCTCTTGGAATTCTGCGCTATCAGTAAAAGATTATATAAGGCAATTGCTTTATGGAGTCTCCTCCCGGCTCTTGTTGCTAAAATAAAAACCCAATCTTATGACAAAGGAGAAAATATGAATCTTCTCGGCAACGCTTGCGTTTCTTCTGTGAATGAAATTGGAAGACTACATCGTGAAATTAAAGACATACCAAATATCGAAAACTCTCTTTACAAGCCAGCTGTCGTTCATTATTTCACTCGTGTCATCGTCGCAAAATCTCTCGAGTAAATCTAAAGATATTATTTCATCATCTCATGATATTTTTCAATTTAGAGTGACAAAAGTTTATTCAGATGCTTATAAAAATGCTGTTTATGATGAGAAATTCTTTAAAAATATTATTGAAAATGATTATCTGTCTTCAGAAGGAATTAGCAACCATTCCCAAATGAAAAGCACATCCATGGCAAAAAGTGCTTTTGCTAAATATTAACTCTGCCAGCTGTAGAAATTTTTTTTATCATTATCATTATCATCATCACATTTTTTTGTATAAACCTCAATCAATCAATACTAAAATCATATAATTCATATTATTGCATAATTAACTTATTGAATTTTTCTTTCAAATTATGGATAAATTAGATTTTTGTTCAAGTTTGCAAAATATGCTCCTTCATGCTTGATGAACAAAACTGGTCAAGCTCGCCTAAAAATATTTTCGAAATGAATTCTCCTATTTTTATAGATAGAGCTTGCTCGTTCATCTAGATTTCTTCAGCAGCAGTTTAAATTCGAATAAATCTGTAAACCTAACTACTAGCAATTCAATTTTTCTCTTGATCAAATGTTGAACAATGCTCAAATCTGCACAAATTGTGCTCCTATTTTCTTTGAATTCTTTCAAAAGAACCTGGAAACCCAAGCCGAGTTACGCCGTACAGTAAGAGAATTTGAAGCCACTTCATCAAATATTTAGAGAGATCAAGTGCAGAGGCTCAGCTTCAATAAAGAGCTCGGATCTTTGAAGGACGCCTCAAGCATCGACCTTTCGATATCTCCCCAACCCAAAACAAAGCAGGTTGCAGCGAGTTCTTTAAAAAATTCTCTAATCAGAATCTGGTAGAACCACCGCCATCAAAAGAATAAGGAGTCGAAATCTCCTCTGACTCTAATTACGGGGGAGAGCGCTCTTTTGGACCGACCGTTATCCGCAGTCATCAACACAACAATGATGAAGAGCTACACGCCGGGAGAAAAGTATACAAGAAGATCAATCGTCGATTTTCCCCTCAAGTACAGAATTCTTGTTTTTGGAATAAAATTCTTAAATGAAAACGAAAAGGAAAGAGAATACTATTTTGACGACGAATGTGAGCGTGGTGACTCCTACAGTGACAGGCTCAGTCTCTCCCATCGAAAGGTTAAGGGATTTCGAAAACCAAGTCAGCAAAAAAGTAGACTCTTTCAAAAAGAAGCTCCAGCAGGAAATCGCGAAATCTGGCTCAAGACCTACATCCGGCAGAGTTTTGTCCACAAGACCCAAAACTACTGGAAAAGTTTTGGAGACTGAGATGGATCAACAACAAAATAAGAGCGAGCCAAAGGTTTCCATGTTTTCACCAGTGGAAAACAGAAATCCCAGAGCTTCGCCAATCGAATTCAACCTGACCCCAAAGTTGCAAGGCAGAGAAAGGATTGATAGAGATTCAGTGCCAATCAAAGGCGAATGGACTGTTGGAACCAGAATCCAAACTGATAATAGTAATAGATAATTTGTCTGTGAATCTAAAGCAGCTGTTTAGCTGACAGAGTTTTGACACCAAACACCAAGGACAATATTGAAACTTCAGTCAAAAAAGCTAAAGATTCCTTTAGAAATGAGTTGGAATCAATTAAAAAGAGAAGCCAGCAGCAAGCTGTTGTTTCAAGCCCAACTCCCGCTGGCTCAAATAATCTTCAATCGCCATTCTTTTCTCCTCTTCGAGCTTCTGAACTCATGACTCCTGGTGGTAATTGAAATTTGAAACGCTAATCTCTCATCATATCCTAGGGCATCACCCACATTTAAGAACTGAAGATTCGAAAAAACATTATTCGACTTTTATTAAGCCACATTCTACTCCGCTTTTAGATAGTATAATGTCTTCTCCAAAAGAGAGAATCGAGCATGCTGCAAAGAGCGAAGTTATCGCTCCTCACGTCATGTCGTTTGTTGGAGAAAAGTCTCATGGGAAGAAAGGATCCTATCGAAGCAACTACTATCAGGAGCTGTTTAGTGACCCTCTTGACCACAGTCCGTCATCAAAATTAGTCAAAACAGATAAAGCCATTATTTTTGGATCCTCAAAAAGAGGAGCAAATCAAGATGATTTGCAAACCATTCGAGATGATGCAAAAAACCCAAATATGCATAGTTTCTCAATTTCCAGAAGTAACCAGGACTTGATTTAATTAGAAAACTCACAATCCCTCCATAGAGAATCGTGATAGAGCATCGATGCATGTCGAGGATAAGTTGAAAACTGAGGGAGACGCTATGGACGACATTTTTGAAGCAAATTACGATAGAACTCGAAGGAAAAGAGTTCATGACTTTACAAAGCCCAGCAAACCAAGCCCTGTTCGCAATTTACAGGAGGAAAAATGGTATTTGCCAGTAACTGTCAAAGGAGGGAAGTTTTACTCAGTGGTAAGAGAATTTGGGAATATTATAGAAAGGCTAATTTTGATTATAGGGCGAGAATAGTTGTGAGTACAAAATTGGAGAAACAAAAATCCTTCCCATTAAAAACATCAGTAATGAATTGAAGGAATTGAATTCTCAAAATAATAAATAGATCATGATGTTACTGGTGGCACTGTTGTTTATGCCAAAATTTCTGAAGCCCAGAAAAATAGATTTATTTCTCCAACTGACTCTGATTCAGATACAAAAGTTGTCTTGGAAGTTGAGGTTCAAGGCTCAAACATACAGTAAGAATTTTTTTTGACCCTTGGTTCTGAGAATAATTAGGATAAACAAGAATATTTCTTTATATTCAACTGTCACACCTATCAAGGCCGTCTACAGTGATTTTGAATTGTATAAAAATTGAAATTACCACCACTTCCTTTCTCTTTTTGCAATTAATCGTTGCTAAATTCAATTCATAGATTTATTTTTAAAGTATATTATCATATTTTTATAATGTTTCATCATTTCGAGAAAGAATGAATAATTGACTCCTTTGTTTCCATCTCTTGGAAGTTCTCAACACAAAAAAACATTTTCTTTGATTAAAATTTGTCAAAACCAGCAACGCATTTGAGAGAAAATAAATTTATAATGAAAGAAGATAGAATTTGAATTCTTTTGGATAATTTTTAAATAACAAACAATTTACTACTGGAAATTCATTTTTTTTCGGCGGTTAATGAATTTTAAGTTATGATTTATTTTTATTAAAGAATTGAAGAAAAAATGAAAAAATCGCTTGAAATTAATTTATTTTTTCATTGATTTTTAAAAGTTTTTATTTAATTAATGAAACACCTTGATTTTGAAATGAATAAATTATTATTTTACTTGTTGCCATTATTCATTCGGAGTAATTTTTTAAACAATTTTACACCATTTACAACGAGTTTCAATTATTACACCAAAAGTTTTTGTTTGGAAATAGCTCTTTTCCAATTTGGATTTACAAACGATTTGGCGTGAAAAATACTGGCGTCTGTCCCCTAAAAGAAGATTTCCACTTCTTTCGTTGAGAGAAAAAAAAAAATGTAAATCTTTTTCAAATTTAAAGAGCTCTCAAAATATAATTTTTCGTTTGAAGATTACAATTTGATTTTTCAAGTGGGATTTAATTCAAATCACCAAAAAAGAGTTTATTTGAAAAAGAACAATCATTTACAAAAGATAAGAGATGATGGCTAATTTACAAAAAGATTTTTCTAATTATTCTCCTCCTCTTCCTTTCCTTTTTTCATCCATGATCTAAAATTACGCATTTAAACAGAATCGAAAAAAAAGGGGTTACTTTGGTGACTTGTTCCACTTGTTTGCCAAGGGCTTTTTTCTTGGATTTTGCGCTTTTCCGGCTTTGATCGGCTCTTTTTTGGCTTTCTTTCAGAGCTTCTAATTCTGGGGCCTCTTCTGGGAAGCATTCAGTGTAGTAATCATCTTGTTGCTGCAATTTAGCAAGTTTTTCTTCAGCTCTTTTCTGAGCGAGTTCTGCAATCAATTTCTTGTTCTTCTCTTGAATCTAAAAAAGTTAGTGTTTGGTAACAGAACCAATTATTGTATTGGATTACCATCTTGTTATACACAGCAGTTTGGTCCTCAGGTTCAATTTCAATATGATCTATTTGAGAATTAACAACACCAGAATCAAATTATTCTATTCTTACCATCACCATGATGTTTTAAAGAACTAAACAATCCTTTCATCACAACCTGATTTCTTTCATCAACTGATGCAACAGGAAGCTTTGGTCCGTTTTCAGTTTTGAGTTTCTTTTTTGCATCTGGGAAAATACTATTATTTAATGTTATTCGCCAATGCACTTTTTTAAAAATCGATTTACTCATCTTCATCATCGCTTTCATCACTCAAATGGGGTTTGCTGGCTGGGTGAGCTTTTGAAGCCATAGTTCTCTGGAACTCGGCAACTTCAGGTTCTTTTGCAGCTTCTGGCTTTTTTCCTGTTTTGATATAAGTCATGATTTGGCCAAGTTTTTGATGGATTCTATCGCTAATTTCGACTGACACGGGAGTTTCTTCCTCCAAGTTTTTTTCACGATTTCTGATCACAATTGAAGGTAAGTTGCTTCCGAAGTTCAAGTCAAGATCGAATTCATAGCAGTTTCCAGATTTGAATATATTTCTGTGGCCATCTCTTTTTGAAGAGTCTTTGAATAAAACTCTTTGGATACCTAATCCAAGATTCGTTTTTGCAGTGATCTTTTTATTTTTTGCTTTCTCATCCTCAGCGTTCTCTATTTTATGGTTAGAAAGTTCACTTTTTCGAGGGCCCTGTACCAACTTGCATTTTTCCAGATCCTCCCTTTGCTGCGAGAAGTTCAGCTCTTTCCTTTTCTTTTTGTTTGATGAACAAGTCCAAGTCGAGACCCTTTGTAGTTACATGGTATTCTTGATCACCGTCTTCAGCCACTGGATTCTCATTATCAGAGCCTTGATCTTCTCCTTCCATAACTCCTTCTCTTCTTTCTCTTGCTCTGTCTCTGTACTTCAGATCCAATTGGCGTCGATGTTCGATTTCTTCCTCATCTAATTCCATATATTGTTGTTTTGCGAGCTCATTTTCGCTAGAAAAAGTTGGATCAAGTTTGATTTCATATTTTACGTTGGAGGAGCAAATTTCTTTTTCTTATCTTGCCCTTTTCCTTGATCCTTTCCCTGGCCTGGTTTGTTTGACATTTTTATTGTCAATGGAATTTAAATAAATCTAGAAAATAAATATCTAATATCTAAATTTAAGGTGCTTTTTTCTAAAAATGTATTTTTGTTTTCCCGAAGATCCCAAAAAATTCAGATCCTCGTGAGTAATTTTTGACATAAAATGGAATTTTCAAATTCTTGCAGGTCGCGATCTTTTCCTATGAAGAAGAAGATTAGACCGAAAAATCCTGAAATTTTGAGTTCTCCTCCCAAAATAAATCATTTTGGTGACTCAAAGTTTTATGGCCGATCAAAATAAATACCAAAAAAAATTTTTTCCGAGTGATTTTTCAAAAGTTTAGTTTTCAGGAAAACGAATTATAAATATCAAAGAATAAAGCAGTTGTTGATGAATCATTTTAAATAGTAGTATCAAGAAATATAACTTTTTGCGATTTTTAATTGCTGGGATCAGGATTCACGAATTTCCAAATGTCACTCCAGACAGAATCAATGGTTTTGCTCGCATTTAAGTTATGCAAGATGCCTCTCCTTTTGAAGAGTTAGTGGTTTGGATAAAACAAAAATTACTTGGCATAATATTCCAAAACGGCTCTAGTTTTGTTATTATAAGTATCCAGTCTATTCTTTATTGTTTCAGGTTTATCATCAGTTCTTTGGATCAATGGCTCTCCAGTTAACTAAGAAGAATTGAGTCTCGTGAAAAACTATTTTTATCTGATTACATCATCACGGCCTTCAACTTTTGGAGGATTGTATTTTAAGTGATAAGTTCTTCCACTCGACTCATGAACTCTTCTACCAGCTAATCTTTTGAGAAATGATCAAGGGCTTAAATTCCAACAAAATACCTATCCAAAAGATGCTGTTCGTCAACTTGGAAATTGAAAACTTGGTCAATTTTACTTCCTTGCTGAACAAGCATATCATCAAGTTTTCTGGCTTGTTCAAATGTTCTAGGAAATCCATCCAAAACTGCCCCTCTTTTGCATTCCGGTGCATCGAGCTTCTTTTTGAGAATTTCAATAACAATATCATCAGGAACGAGTCCTCCAGCACTCATGATGTCCTTAGCTTTATTTCCAAGATCTGTATTGCCTCTAATTTCACTGCGCAACAGATCCCCAGTGGAAACATGGCAACTGCAGAGTTCATGTGTAAGTTTGGCTCCTTGAGTGCCCTTGCCACTACCCGGAGGGCCTACATTTGATGGTTGAGAACATGAAGATTTATAAATAAAGAGTGTTTACCAAATAAGATGATTTTTTGTTCCGGTATTTTGGAGCACTTTACCCTGCGCGTAAACTCGTCAAAAATAGCTTGGTCAGGGACTGAACTCAGATCAATAGGTGAATCCATAGAATTTTTTGCGAAATAAAATTTATAATATAAAAAGATATTGATATATTATTATTGAGAGATAAAATTCATTTATAGACTTTATGATGGATCTTTTTGGGGTGAATTCATTAATACTCTCGAAAGAGGCGAAGAAGAGAGAGTTTTGATCAAATTATTTGACTTTAAAGTTGACAAAATTTTTCCCAATCAAGAGCAAGCGAGACTCGCATCTTATTTTTGCCTGCCTGATGATTTTAATTGCGAGATAAATTAGTAATTTTTCTTTTGATCTTACCAAATATGGCAAATAATAATACCATCAGCCACGAGGACTTTATACTTCTCCATAAACTTTCTGACCAGCTCGTCACTGCAAACACTCAAGTAAGAAAGGACTCAAGACTCAAAACGACTTTGAGAATAGGTTGAACTCTTGAGAAATCGAAGAAATGATAATAGAGAACTCACTTCAATGTTTAAAGAGAATAAATTCCCTGAAGGTATGATTTTCTATTGCTCTTTTCTCAACGTCTCTGTATAGATACTAGACTCTTCTTGGCAGTCGGAAAACATTTTATGAAGCATAAAAAAATCGAAGCTTTCTCTTTCATTGAAGGAGGTATGTGGAGATAAAATTCTGAAATGATTTATTTCAATAGATCAACAAAAGACAATGAAAGAAATCAAGGAAAAAGAAAAGTTGATTGAAGATTTAAAGAAAAAAATTAGAAAGTTGAATCCAAAGCTTGATTTACTCGAATATGATGCATATAATCTCATCGCTCCAGACCTTGAAGATGAAGAATATGACGATAGTGATTAATTTATATTGGGATAAATTCACTGATTTTGTTGTTGTTGTTGTTCATAAATTTGCGATGTCAAAAGAGAAGAAGAAATCAATTTTCGTTTGTTTGCATGCTTGCTTGTTTGTTTGTTCACATTTTGTAAGGCATCCTTTGTATTTTTGTGAGAATAGTAAGATCAAATTGTGAATCACAGAATTAGAGTTTTTTCTCTCATCTTGATATAAGAAAGATTTGATATAAATTTTTGAATCAATTCACGAATTGATTGTATTAAAAAAAAAGCTTTAAATAAATACATACATTGATATATGGAATCACTTCCGGATATTAAAGTTGCAGAGTATCCAGAGATTTTTACTCCCTCAGAACAGAGTCTTTTAGAAAAACTCAAAGAGAGCATTCAAGATGAGATTTTGCAAGCACTGGGATTTCTGGAAACCGCATCTCATTCTGCATCTACAAACGCTGAAAAACCTCTCCTAAAAGATCTCAAAGCTTATTTGCTGAGATTGGATGAGTTGGTGTCAAAAGTCATTCCCAACTCTTTGCTGGTGCAAAAGACTAAGAAGGAGCTTGATTCTTTGAAGAGCGTAATCGTGACGACAGAGAAACTTGCATTTTTGATCCGATATTTCAACTGGGATAACGACGAGAACTACAACAAGTTTTTGACATCAAGAGTTCCAAAAGCACATAGCATAATCTACTCTTTCAACATGCATTTACAGAATTTGGTCAAATCCATCGTTCAAAATATTGAACCAAATAATAATGCACTCCTTCAATTTGTGCAACATTCATCTGAGCCCACGTCTTTCCAATTCGGCTCCGACTTTTTTTCAATCAAGACCCCAGTTGTACTTTCCAGAGCACAAAGAGACCCTTCAAGCGTGATTTTACTCGAGTATTATTACTTGGAGAGAGCGTATAATGCTTTGAAGGAGATTTTAACAATTAGTGCGCCAGAGCAAGTTCGAACAAAAACCAAGCAGAATTTCAAGAGACTAGCAGGAGCTCCTGAGCATGAAGTCGAAAACAGCAAAAGGTCTGCAGGCTCGTTGAAAGATTTTATGAATATCGATGAGATTGTCGGACTTGAAAAAGAGCTCGAAAACGTTGAAGATTTGAAAGAAAATGAGCAAATTTTGAAATATTTGTTTGCCTCGAAGAGAAGACTCGACGAGCTTGTCAATCAAGCCAAGGAGAAGCTCAACAGTAATGTCGAAAAGCCATCCTCCCTCAGGTCTGTAAAAACTGAGAGCCCATCAAACTCACAAAAACAAGAGGGCTCTTTGCCTCTTGAGAAAGTTGACGATATTTTGTCAACAGAGATTAAAGGGTATAATGCTCAGGCTGGAAAGACATTGAAGGCCTACTGGCAGGAGTTAAGTGAGGAAATTCGACAAGAAGTGATTAGAATGGTGTCACTGGACAAGTTCTTACTTCAGTCCGTTTATTTGTCAATTTACTTCGAACAGCGATATGTCGTATTCTATTCAAGCTCCACTCACTTTGTGAATGAGAATTTTGCCAAGCTGATTGAGGATTTTTGCTACACAGCAAACAAGGAATATAAGAGTATGCCTGCTGTGACTAATCAGCAAGGTGTCCACCCTCTGTATTACTGTTATGTTGCTGAAAACAAGCAAGATTTTTATTTGGTCGAGTATCATCCAAACTCTCCTCTCCTAAGAGTTTACATGACGGCCGCGCCAATGCTCGCAACACTTCACAAGCATTTGGCTAAACTTGATATCACAAAAATTGCCAAAAAGTCCTTCCATGTGACCCGTTTGAACTTTTATGACAGTGAAGTTGGTATTGAGCTGAGAAATTTGTTGATCAATTCGAAATTAAAAAAGGAAGATGACAGCGATGAGGAAGACGAGTATGGTATTTCGAGGAACTTTAGATATTTCATCTTCATCACGATCTTCTTGATCAATAATTCGCCAATTTTAGCAGGCGACTTTGAGGTGAATTTTACAACTAAAGATCTAATCACATTTTACAACTACCTTGCTGAATATCAGAATATCTCCCTAAAAAATCAGGAAGAGAATCAGCCAATTCCCGATATTTTTGAATTCTGCTATCCTTTTGTAAACTTGCGTGAGAAGAGAGAGGCCTATCTCCTTTTCAATAAGAAGGATCCTGCCAAAGAATTGAGTATCCTTTCGATCAAGAGCCTGTACGCTTTGAGCAAAGATTTACCAAACTTTGTGCCTCTAAACTTTGAGGAAGAGACAAATAGTCAAACTACCCTGAGACATGAGATCCTTGAGTATCTCAGAAGAAACAAGGACAAATCAACATTTAACTTTGACGGAAGCACATATATTTTGGATTACCTCAAGAGAAACTTCCAGTCTCAACTTGACGCCTCCCAGAGTCCTGGCAAGGCTTTCCAAGTTTTCTCCAAAGAGCAGACCCAGAGATTACTGGAGATCTTTGTTTCAGGAGCCAAAGATCACGAACTTTTGAAAAATTTGGCCAGTTGCTCCACCGCAGCAAAGGTCTGCATGCTCTTCTCCGGGCGCCCTGAAAGTATGGGTCTACTCATGATCTCGTATGAGAAAAAGCGCCGCCGATGCACTGCATACTTGTGGGACTCAAAAGAGGGAAGAGACGAGCAAGCTTTGGGTGAATTTGTGGAATATATCAGGGAGCTTATACAAGAAGAAAACAAGGACGTCAATGAAACGATTGATTCAAGATTTGTGTATTGCAAGCCAAATGACGAGCTGATCACACATTATTTCAGACACCACTACTTCCCATTCACCTGCCTCATAGATAGAGATGCCTTGAATCCCAAAGAGTTGGCAGTGACTCTTGGTACTGAAGATCTCGTTGATCCTTTCAAGTATTTCTTGAGCGTGAATATTGCAGAGAATAATTTGGAACTTTTCAAGGTGTACAGTAAAATGTTGGAAGAAAAGATGTTCCAACAATGGGAAATTGCGAATGTTGCCACGATGTGGAAGTTTAGCGAGCTCAAGTATACTCTGCAGGTTCTCTCTGAAAAGTTGATAGAAGAAAGCATCGAGAATATTTTGATTTCGTTCAGCTTCTTGGGAGCTATGGGATCAAAAGTGTACTATCTTTATTTGAGAGAACAACAACAGTCTCCAAATTCATCTCCCGAAGAGCTCGTATACCTTGTGGATCTCTACAGCCTGACTTATAACCTTGATCTTGATGACCAAGAGATCATTGCGCTTGTTTATCAGTGTTGCAAGCTCTCTCCCAGAGTTCGGCTTATTCTCAACGCTGCTTACCAGATCAATCCTAAAAATAACATCTTGTTATACACACAGGTTGAAATAACACTCACAACTTTGGGCTATCTTGTGCACTTCTGCAACTTTTCAATGGAGAAGGCTTTCCAGAAGATTGCTCAATCTGTCGTGGTCCATTATGAGATTTTGGAAGAGTTGATGAGTCACTCAGAAGCTTCAGGAAAGACAAAAGGCGGTTCTAGGCACCAAGAGACAGCTCCTATCAAGATGGAACTGGCACCAGAAAGCCCCCAAAGAGAAATGAATGAGCAAGGAGTGAAATTCAAGGTTTACCAATCCTACTTTGAGGAGCTCTTGAAAGAAAACCAATTTAAGAAGAAGATTGAATCTGAGATCCCGGGGTTGTTAAAAACAACTGTATTGGATAGTGGAGAGGACCCAGAGGCAATGGACATCGCTTCGTTCCTCAACCAATTAAATTGCGAAGTGACTCCTCCTTTGACCTTTTTCTTTGCCACGAATGAGTTGTTTACTAAACGTGTGATTTCAAACGAAAACAATATTCTCACAGACAAGAGCGTGTATGCTTTCCTCATCAAGGAACTGACTTCTTCAAAAGCCAAGTATGAAGAGGCATTGGAGCTGAGATATCAACAAACTTCCATTTACTTTATTCTGCCAATCAATCTTATGCAAACTCATCAGACCCCAATTGTTAACTTCAACGTTGAATCCCATAAAATCACCTATTACTATATTAACTCTCAAAACAAGCCACAGCTCCAAGAAAATATCTTTTCTTTCATCGAATCTCTCAGCGTCAAGCTTGCTTCTGGCAGCACACAAACCATGAAGGCCGCAAGTTCCCGCGAATTAAAGGTGAATGCCTGCCCTATCGTGCTTGCAGATGATGTTTCGAAAATTTTGGAAACCCAATACCCCTTGATCGTCAAGGCTCTGATTCGTCTCTCAAGCAGAAGAGATATTATGAGAGAAGAAAAGATCTTGTTGAATATGGAGAGACTCAACAACTTCATGTGTGAATATGCTGAGGACCTGTTTACGCAAAATGTAGAGGTTTCTAAGGTCAAAGAAAATTACAGATATTTATCAAATCTCTTTTTGCAGAAGGATTCTCCCTTGACAAAGAACATTGCCTTGCTGACATTTTTGAATGGAACAGCATCAATCGAGCAATTGGGAGTCATCCACAATTGCATCAAGAGTTTCAAGGATGATTTTGACAAAATTGCCGGGATCGAACATGCATTCTTTGGTTTCAATGTGAGCGTCAAAAACTCTATAAAGCATTATCTTTTGCACCTCACAGCTCATGAAAATGGCGGTTCAACTCTCAGACTGTTTACAAATTTGCTGGGGGATGCAGATAATGTCATTGACAGAATGATCCAATCCTATTGCGTTGAGCAACAAGATGAAAACCAAGAGGACAAGAGAAAGGTAGAGCAACTCTTGTTATTCAAGATTAATATTCCCAACACAGTTTTTGCAAGATATCTTGAAATATCCAGCTTGTTGATTGCAAACGCCGTCTGTAACGGCACCAGTGATTCCAACGAATACTGTGCTAAACTCGCCTTATCTCCAATTCATTATTTCGATGAACTAAAAAATTTTGAAGAAAAATGTGAACAACTCAACCTCTTCCAAGGTGCCCCCAGTAGTGAAACTCAAGTTTAGGAGTTGAGAGAGGGGGTCTATATATGAAATTTACAAAGGTTTTAGAAGTGGTCCATCTATAAAAATACTTTGTCTCTATCTCTAATGAATGATGATAATAATAATAAGAAGCATTTGAAACTCTTTCAATATAAGAAATTAAGAGGACATAGATAGATAGAGATAATATCAATATTTTTTAATCGATTGATTTATTTATTTATTTATTTTCAATAAAGACTTTTTTTTTAATAAAAATACACGAGATTGATGGAATCAAACAGTACATATTATCAGGGCTATATCAAAGAATACCGAAATGCTCTGGAGGTTTTAAAGAAGAGAAGGACACTGCAAGAGCAAAAAAAGACAGTTGAGACGGAAAGAACTGAAAAGCTTTTATCTTTGCAAAAATTGATGAAGGAAATTACAGTGATGAAGTACAGGAAAACAGAATTGATCCAGATTGAAGAGACAATTTCGCGAAAAACAGAAGTAATGGACCAAGATGGCAGAGAAATTAACGAACAGAGACAACGCTGTCATGACAAGCAAATGAAAATTATGCATCTCCACAAAGTTATCAATACCTTTAGAAAAGAATTTACTGACGAACTCAAAATGACAGAAAAAAAATAGTAATCTTTGTGAGAGGTTATCCTTCGAGTAATTTTCTTTTAGTCAGGATTTGAATGCACTTGAAATTATCTATACAAGTCGTCAGCGAGCAATGCTGTACGAACTTGGAAGCTACCTTTTCAATGAGGTAATCGCTGGCTATATATACAATGCTGGTATTTTGCAACTCATAAAAGAATATCATGCTGATCGGAAAGAAAAAGTTGGAGGCAGGTAAATAAGGTCGGAGAAATTCTGAGAATTAACAGTATTTTGAAAGGAACGCCATTGTGATTTTGGATGTAGAAATGTCTCCAGTTGAAAAGAATTCAGAAATCAGTACATCACTTGGATACTGTGTGATACTGTTAAATGCGTTGTCAAAATATTTGAATATTCCTCTCAAATTCCCCATGTGCTTCAGCGGATCAATGTCATGGGTTCTCGGAAAACAAAACGAGTAAAAAAGTTGCAGTTTTGACATATTAATCTCATAGGACATATCCTCTGTGTCGTGCGAAAGTCTATGATAAACAAAAGTTTAATTCAGGAATAAAGAATCTTTTGCAGAATATCATGCAAATTTTTGAATATTGTGAAGTTGATATATCTAAAAGGAAACCCGGTCTTCGGAAAATAATGGAGACTCTAATTAAAATATTGCAAGGAAACTATGGACCAGACCTTCAAAATCAAAACACTGAAAATAAATCTATCATCAGCAGTGCCTAATTCTAATTCACCTTGGAGGGAAAAGATCATTCATTAATCATGTATTTTATTATTTGTCTGTTTATTTTGGTATCCTTCCTTCGCAATGAGAGAGGTCCTCTCAAATGATATAGAGTATTTATATTTATATTGGTGCTTTCATGATGAACCCTTTCATCATACCATCAACAAATTCACTTTATTCAGACGATTCCAAATTTTTTTCTTCCGGATTCCGGATAAGAAGTTGTTTAAGTTTTAAAAGTTTAAAAATTTTAAGAAAGGAAAGAAACGCGTCGATATGATTGCCAGCCCACAACCACATCATCGTCAAGATAGATCTCTACGTTCCCCTGAAACAGCCCAAGTCCACCTTGCGCAGAAAGTGGAAGCAATCTACAATTCACTGAGAGAACATAAACTCGACCAAAAAGAATCTGAACAGCATGTTGACATCTATACTCCAGATATCCTTCTCAGAATTCTCGATGCCAAAGTAACACGATCAATTTGTAATGGACTAACAAGATGCCCTAGGCAGGACGCCAAGTAAATCGAGAAGTTTTCTTGGAATTGTTTGCAAGAGTGAATAAAGATATGAGGAGCCAGTTCAATATTTATGACTGGATCAACGTCTACATTGAGGCGGAGGACATTTTGGTTGACAAGATGGAAAGATGCAAACTGAGGCTATCAGATTTACACGCCCAAGAAAACCAACTTCAATCTTGGCTCGAAGCTGAACTTCAAAATATCAAAGATTTGACAAAGAGGGGAGAACGCTCTTTGTGGATCACTGTCCTGGACGGTGAAATGATGGAGGATCAAGTAAAGAAGCCTTTCAATGCTCAAACATATGCTGTAATCAGATATGGAGACAGAATATTTGAAAGTAACTTGTCAGAGGATCAATATAGACCAACTTGGAATCAAGCATTTAAAATGTAAGCTGATTTTGAAAAAAAAAACTCAAATTTTCTCTAGTCTCTTGAATGATTATGACAAATTTTTCACAATTTCTTTAATGGATCAAAGAGGCACTGAGTACGGCAGCATAAAATTGAATATTGTCCATTTCGAAGATCAAAAAAAGAGAAAAGAGTGGATCTACCTTTCTGACAATACAAGAGGCGGCATCGTCGTCAGACTTCAACTTTCCATCGTCCTTTTAAAAGCTAATGTAAAAATTTTCAAGGGAGTTTTCTCATCTCATAGCTTGATAATATTCAAAATGATATTAACAATTTGGACGTGAAAATCAATGAAGCAGCTCAAGACTTGGTGGAATATGAAAGAATGATTGGGGAATTGTATGCCCCTTTCCATGCTTTAAACTTTGGAGATTTCCGTCTTTCTGCTTTAAATATGTCAAGTAGACCATCTGTTTTCTCTCCACAAGGAAAAGTCGGTAAAACCGAAAAGAAACTTGCTGAACGTCTCACGAGTGTCACTCAACGATACAGTAAATAAGAAGTTGAAACTGGTTTTTTCTTAGTTTTTCTCTAGTTAGCAATTGGGCAAGATTTTTTTACGTGTTGTCATTCATAGTTCTACTCTTCTCCTTTGCAGCAAATCTGGTCAGAGTCAGTTTCATCGAGATCGTGATCATCTTCTTTGTGTACATTGGATCGATAACAGAAACCATCACCCAAGGACAATTCAGGCTGACATTGGCTTTTGGGTTCCTTGGATTACTTCAAGATGTCTTTTGGTTATTCTTAAATACAAAGGTAAATGAGCATTTTTTAAATATTCTTCATCTGGGAATAAATAGAATTGGTGCAATACCGCAACTCCAAATGAACCTGGATGTGGTTTTTCAAATGTTTTTGTGATTTTAACTTTTGTTGGACTTGCGTTCAAAGTAAGGAGATTTGGAGAAATTTTCTCTCATTTGAAAACTTTAGGGCATTTGGTGGCTTTCTCTATGGAGAAATTCTGTTGCTTTCAAGGAATATCAAGAGAAAGCTCAATTATTTTTGGTCAAAAGAAGAAGTGTCCTGGATCAAATTGGAGGATACGCACCTTAACATTGTTTTAAATTCATTTGAGATTTTTGTAAAGAAACAAACTCTTTTTATAATAAAATGTCTATGATATGTTTTGATAATATTTACAATGTTTGAGAGATGAAAATATTTTTCACTAAAGTCATTAAATATAATTTTTTTAAAAGCGAATAAAAAACACATAAATATTTTTTGTATGAAGACTGGGAATGAAGCATAAGAAGAATTTCGTATGATTTTGTTTGTAAAAAATGTAAAGTCCTTTTTAGATTTGGTAATATCTAATATTTTCTTCTTCTGGGGTTTCGGTTTGTTGAGATTTAGCGAAAGTTTTAATTCCTATAACACAGAGTGCAGAGAGAATAATAGCACCAATGATCCAGGTCATTGCAGGGTATGAAGCAAAGATATTATCTTGCTTTGAGTTTGCGTTTGCTTCTTGATCATCTACGATGATAATCTCCTTGTCCAACTCAAGGGGATGTTGGTAGTGACCATCAAACTCGGGGGGAGCAGCTATGCTGGAATCTTCAAGTTCATCGATAGCAGCAAGAATGTATTGAGTCAAATAGTGTCTTTCAGTAGTAAAATCAGGTGAAGTTTCACCATCATAAATGTTTACAAGGGCAAGAGCATCAAAGACATCTCCTTCAGTGATGTCAGCGTGATCAAAAACTTGGCTGAAATCGATTTGATTGTCATCCAGGATTCTTTCAATTTGGGCTTCAATTTCATCAAGGTCCAACCGAAAATCTCTTTCTAAAGCGTCGAGGAGGGCGATGTGAAGAGCAGAAGCAACATCAGACAAATCTGCAAAATCGTCGGAGTGAGAAAAGTCACGGAGATCAGTTTGACCAAATAACAAATCAAAGAGATGCAATTCACGGGTTAAGTCTTCTTCCATTTCGACATCCTTAGCTAGATCCTGAAGGCTTCCAGTAATCTGCTGGAATGAGGCAAGAAGAACAAGAGCAAAAAGAAGGAGCTTGCAGTTGGACATTTGACCCTTTTACCAAAGATTTAATTTGTGTATAATAACTGTTTAGGTGAAAAGAGAATTTATTTACCGAGCTTTTCAGTAAAATTTATAACTGCTTGCTTGCTAATAAAGTATTTTTCACATGAAAACAATTCGAATCAATATTGGAAATTTTTGCCATGTTGGAATCTTCCAAATATGATTAATATTGTGATATGTAAGCATATGATGTCATGATTTCATATTTTTCAACATAGAGAAAAGTCTCCACTTATAAAGAAGTTTAATTATTAATCTGATTGTAGGTTTAAAGTCGTCAAAACAGCCACTAAAATTTAAACTTGCTCTTTGTGAAAATCGAGCTAGAAAAGAATGGAGTAAAATGGGAATGACGTTTGTGAGATGACATTTTGATAAAAATAGCTCAAATTCAACATCAGGGAAAAAAATTTTGAATTAAAAAAAAAATATTATGTATGATTTAGCACAACAAAAAAAGGGGGATAGGAATAAATTAAGAGTCTTCGGTTAAAGCTTTGAGTGTCGCTTGGAAGGTTTTGACCATTTGGTTCAAGTTATCAACGATTTTATCTTGATCTTTGAATTTATTCTCCATATCTCTTTCAATATTGAGTGCAGTTTCTTCTAATTGGGATTTAACTTGAGAATTGAGTTCTTCAGCGAGTTTTTTCTGTTGTTTTGCTTCAACTTTGAAGGCATTATTAATTTCCTTTAATTTTGCTTCATTTTGAGCTTTCTGAGCCTCAACCTTTTCCAAAACCTTTTGATTTTCAATTGCGAAACTACGTGCCAATTCTTTCTCCTTTTGCTGTCTCAAATCCTTCTCAAACTCTAATGCTGCTTCCAACTCTATCGAATGAAATTAATTCAAGAATCTTGAAAACTTTTCGCTTGAAAAAACTTTCAGTCAAAGAAAAGATTTTCAAAAAAAAAAAAAATATTCTCATATAATTACTTTCAATACGCTGAATGAGAGGAGAGATGCTTTGTTCGATTTGTTTGACTCTTTCTTCCTTTTCTTTACTCATAACTTTTTCTAACTCATAACATTTTTGGTTAACTCCTTGGAATTTTTTATCGAGAAGGAGCATGACTTGAGTATATTGCTCGACAGAAGTACTGGAGATTTTTTCGATATCAGCTGCGAGCTTAGTTTGGGTAGCTGAAAGTGATTCGTTGATTTTTTTGGTTTCAGTTTGCACAAAATCTTTTGTTGTGACCAATTGCCTGTGAAAGTTAACTTTTTGACTATACTTTTTACTGACTTGTTGATTTCAATGAATTTCTGTTCAAGCTTTAACTTGGCTTCATCCTTTGCTTTTTTCATAAGGGCGATACTGGCATTAACCATGCCTAAATCATCATCAAATCCCTTGAGCTTCTGAGTGTCAGCATTTCTTTGCGATCTTGGAGTTGCAAGGTTTCCAGGTTTATTAGGATTGTGAGATCTTGCAGACTGACATTGTGAAGTGTCTGTTTCTTTGATCATAAGAGAGAATTCCCTTTGGATTTAGATATTAATTAAACTTATTAATATGTTTGCGACTTTATGTGAAAATTAAACCATTCTTAAAAAAAGCTTGAAATTTTTGTTGATTGATTGGTCCTACTTGGAAAGAATAATTTTGCGAATTTTTTCGAAAAAAATCAAATTTTTACAGTCAGTATCTACAAGTATATAAATATTCCGAATAAATGAATTTAAATACAATAATTTATGATAGGAAAAAAAAGACACAGGAGTGAGGGAATTTTATGATTAATCAATTTTGTTAGCTTTGGTTGTTTTTTTGTGGGTATTCTGCAAAAGTTTATCAACCTTTGCGATGGCATCTCTATTCATTGCTTCAAATAATCCTCCTTGGATTTTACGACCTGGTTTTGGTTTCGGCTTAATTTCTATCATTGCCTCTTTATATCCATATCTAAAGAATATATTGAGATTTATAAAAAAAAAAAATCTGTTTACCGTGTTAAGAGATGTTCCATTTCTTCTTTGAGAGGTTTTTTTTCTTCACTTAATTCTCTGGCTAGGTCGGTTTGTTCTGTGTTGAAATGGTGATGACTGCTTCGGAGAAGACCGCTATAAGAACCAAAACCAGAGCCTCTCTTTTTGTTTCTTTTTTTACCAGTTTCCTCGTTGGGGTTTTTGGTTCGAGATAATCTAAATTTACTCACTGGAGACATATCCTCATTCACTGTAGGCGATTTGTGAGAAGTTGGGGATGTCAAAGGACTGATGAATATATTCTCACTTTGTTCACTAAATGAGGGTGCTTTTGAGATTTTTGTTCTTTTGATGTTTTCCAAGAGGTTTGATCGAAAACTCTCTTTTTTCTGAGACTCGGCCTCCTCAGCAACTGATCTTTGTCGGTGGCCTCGGGCATTTTTGCTCTCAACTTTTCTGAGATTTCGACTTGATATTTTATCCTGAGGTTCTGTCGTTGCAGGATAAAGAAGAGGAGATTCTTCTTCTTGAGGATTCCCTTCGTCAACCATTGATACTTTGGTTTCAAGCCTCATAAGCTTGGTCGAAGGAATTCTCTGACTTAAGACCTCGTCGTGCTCATTTGCGAGTGAAATTGATTTTCGTATGGCTTCAGCAGTAGGCTGGCTTGATTTTCGAAACAGGTTCCTTTTCTCAGCACCTGGCGACCCCTCATCAGAAGCCAGGTTCAAATTAAAGGGGGGTTGTGATTGAGACAGATGATTCAAATTCATTTCGAAAGGAGTTGTAAAAGCATGATTTACGAAGGGGGTTGAGCTATTCCTCGTTTTCAGTGTCTCTTCAGACAAGAGTCCTAGATCCGTGAGCTCTGATGGTCTTTTTTTTGTGAGATTAAAGCCTTGTGCAGTATGATTAAATGTCTTTGCGAGGGCACTTTGAGTCATTTTATGTGGAGACAAAGAAGCTACGGATTTTTCAGCTCGGGTGTTGGTGCGCTTGGAACTGAAAAGGTCTGACCTTGTCAGGCTGTTTTGAAAGGCTTTCTTTTTTTGTTTGGCCTCTTGAGCTTCTTTCATGAAGAATTTCTCAGAAGCTTCTTCCTGCTTGAATGCCTCATTCATCGCTTCAGCCGTCCTCAAGTACAAGAGTTTTCTTTGGGAGTGACGGAAGTAATTGTTTGAGTTGAGCTGTTTTGGAACCAATTTCTTTTCCTTGCTTTCTCTGATGGCTTCAATCTGCTTATGAATGATGTTTTTCGGGCTTCTGGGATCATCTTGAATGGTTCCATCAAGCAAGTTTTGGGCTTCTTTTTCCAGGTCTTGCCTTATGCGCTGCTTCTGCCTTTCATTGACTCTGGTGTTGACATCTTGGAGGAAGTGATAGAGATCTGCGTCTAAATGCTGTTGGAGGACATCGAATTTTCTGAGGAGTTTTTTAGATTTTTTGTCTTTATGGAACGCGCCAGCCTCGCGATCATGATAGGCAGAGATTTTTGCCAGTTCTTGTATTTGATCAATCAGATGTTTTTTATCAAGGTCCTCGTTTGACGGCAGAACAAATTTTCTTTTGTAAAAGTGCCTTTCCGACTCGAAGTTCGTCATTTCCTGTTGGAGTTTTAAGCGTTGATTTAGTTGCAATGGCTTCATTAGTCTTTTTTGATACTTTGAATTAATATCTGCGACGTGAAATGCTTTTTCGTCTTCTTCAGGAGCAAAAGACTCGGTTGTTTTCAAACCACCAGACGTATTTGCATATTTCGGACTCAAATACACGCTTTTCGAAGGTGAAGTAAGAGTTCGATGACTCATTCAAGCTGTTTTGAATTCTTGATTTTCCTGGTCTCTTGAAAAACTGGGAAAAATTAATCAAGCTTTTCGTGAATTCTCAATAAAGAAGGATTAAATAATTCTTTTTTTTGTTCATATGATGAGGAATTATAAATTTTTTTGAAAATGAAAAAGTTTTTGTTGTAGGATAAACCAAAGAATTACATATTTATTATTTACAACTTGAGAGAAAGAAGAAAAATTTTATTATTATTATTTAAAAGTTAAGACAATACATGTCATGTTATCCATACCTGAGCCGACTAGAAAGGAATGAGTTGAGAATTTTTCAGGAAACTATTACCTTTGCCTTCGAGTCCGATGAGAAAGTCGAGGAGATTTTCGGAGGCTTGTTTAGGAGTTCGACCTTTGTTGAGTTCTTTGCTGATGAATTGGCAGACCTCATGAGGTTCAATGTTATCCCAGATTCCATCACATCCTAGGACGAGGAATTCATCCTCTTGAGAGTGATTCCAGACCCGAATATCGGGATTCGCAATGATGAGTTGTTCGTGGCGTTGGAGTTTATCATTACCTTTAAAATCTAAATCTCCAAGAGCTCTGGTTAAATTCAAGTTGCCATTGACTCTCCCATCTAAAACTAAACCTCCTGCCTTTTCAATTCTTTGTTGCTCCAAGGGATCGGAGGGTTTGTGGTCTTTAGTGAGCTCGAAAACGCCTCTTCTGGTCGCGATAACGCATCGAGAGTCGCCAGCATTGGCGACATAAATTTTATCTTTCACAAGCAAAACAACGCAGGCTGTGCAGCCAGCAATGCTTGGTCCAGTGGGATTCTGCTGATATTGCGCAATTTCTTTTTGCCCTTCGGGAGATTTCAGCAATTCATCCATCAGCAGGAATGTTTCATATAAAGCTTTGCCATAATCTTGCTGTTTAAAAGAATTATTGTTTGTGAGAGATGACTCAAAATGTTTTTCGACAAATTTTGCAACTTCATCTCCTACAAAGGTGAGCGGCAATTCTAAGAGAAAGAAAGCAAAACCTGCATGACCGTCAAATACTGCAAAAAGATGAACATCAGGAGCGATGTTGAACTTTGCAAGATGAGTATCTTCCATATTCACTCTCCAGCCTGGTGATAAGTTAGAAAACAGCACAGAAACAGAGTTTGCCTTGCATTTGACTTGAGCCAAGTTTCAAGTTGAAAAGTTGACTTTCTTCAGAAAGCTTTGTGGTATTCGGTTGTTGTAAGAAAGCTCCAGCCATATTGTGTCTCAATAATTTACTCTATTTACTTTTTAAATAAACAACAGAAATATTCTTTAACTTTGGAAAAATGCTAATTTTAATGAATTGGATTTTCCATTATAATTAAATTAGATTTTTCTAAATATTCGAATTTAGACGAAACCTTCTCTTCAGAATTTTCCAAAGATGAGTGAGTGAAAAAGATAAACCACAAAAGACTAAAAACAGTTTGATTGCATTTCTTGAGTGATATGGGAGATTCACTTTGATCAAAGAAAGGGAGAAAGATTTTCTTTGAAGATTCCAAGATCAAATGATAATATGAATTCCTAATTTTCCAAAAATTTTGTAATTTTGATCTTAAAATTCTTTCTTCATTCGGAGCCTGAAGTCTCCTACCAGAGAATAGTTTTCTTTTTTTTTCGGAGTGAAGAAGTCAGATAATTATCATTGTGGAGATACCAAGAAAGTGACTTGACTTGAGAAAGAATTTGAGTTTAATTTATCATCTCGGTTTTTTTTTTTTTTCCATTTCAACATAACGCAAGAGATTTTGATGGATTTTGATGGATTTTTATTTTTCGAGTGTGTGAGTGGGAATCATAAAAATTGTAGGTTTTTTTAATATTAAAATTTTGTGTTTGAATGATTGGCATTAAAGTCAAGATTTGGCTCATGGTGATTTCTCGGGAAATGGTGAAATCTGAACTGGGAAAATGAGAAGTTTTGTGATGAAGTGGAAATATTGGTATCTTTGATTTGAAGATTTGGAGAATAGGAGCGCATTTTTTGAAAATGGAACTTGGTACGATAAAATCTGATCAGAATTCCAGTGAAAAAGTTTTTGGTTTGAAAAGGGAAGATGGACGTTTTGAGTGAAGAACATGCCATTT
>Ga0182738_1000540_pt1 | contig 52262 bp, 51 predicted proteins | sample eDN5th30CBELigMG_FD_128876 | JGI IMG/M metagenome (GOLD analysis project Ga0182738, IMG submission 128876) | Enriched Miracle-Growth compost microbial communities from Emeryville, California, USA - eDNA 5th pass 30_C BE-Lig MG (version 2)... ... | reverse complement strand
TTCGCCTGCGCGAGCCATAGTCCGAAGGTGACCACCACCGCCCCGACGAACGCGATGATGAACGGCGTCGAGACGTATGAATCCCCGAACCTTGTGACCGGATCTCCGATGTAGTTCTCCACGCCATTCGGGAGACTGCCCCAGATCCGGATCGACACTCCGGTGATGATGGCCGCGAGCCCCAGTGTTGTCATGATCCAAAGGAGTGGATCATTGTCACCGCGGCGGGACAGTGGGAATATGCCGATTCGTTCGATCAGCGTGCCGACGATCGCGGTGAGGATGACGACGAGGACGAGTGTCACGAGCGGCGGGATACCGGCCACCGTGAACAACGAATAGGTCAGCAAGGACCCCAGTGTGACGAGGCTGCCCTGTGCGAAATTGAAACTGCTCGTGGTCATGAAGATGAAGGCGAAGCCGACCGCCACAAGCGCATAGACCGAGCCGATGCCTAGCCCGCCGAGCAGGACCGTGATGAACTGAGTCATCGGTCGGCGTCCCCCTGGATCGGGTTCGACTTGGCTCCAGATATGTTCACGAGGCTGCTCTCCATCGAGGCGTCGTCCTTCTGAGTCGGCAACGGGACCGACTCTAGCGACCGACCGGTCGGTGTGATTCAATCTTGCTTGCGCGCCCTCAGACTGTCAAGCGACGAGGCGCGCACGGCCTCGCGAGTGGAAGGACCCGATGACCCGATGAACAATTCGCCTTCGAACGCAGAGGTCCGAGCCGCGCTCTTCGACCGAAACAACTGGGGCCGATGGGGTGATGCCGACGAGCGCGGGGCGATGAACCTCATCACGCCCGAGTCGAGACTTGCCGCGATCGGTTCGGTGCGGAGCGGACAGACGCTGAGTCTTGCTCGGACGATCTCCACCGTGGCCGATGCCAACAACCCGGAGCCGGCACAGCACTGGATGCGGTTCTGGCACAACGGCGGTGAGAGTGCGGTGACTCGTCCCGACGACGTGGAGCCGGGGGGTTGGGCTGTGGATTTCTACGGCGTCTCGTACCACGGTTTCGCTACAACGCACCTCGATGCGATCAGCCACGTGTGGGACGAGCAAGGCATGTACAACGGCCGAGATCCTCATGAGCACGTCACTCCTGATGGCGCCACATTCGGCGGAGTCGAGCACTGGGCATCCGACATCGTGACTCGCGGCGTCCTGCTCGATGTGCCCGCGCATCGCGGTGGCGCCTACGTCACCGCAGACACGCCGGTGCACGGCTCGGAGCTCGAGCAGATCGTCGCCGCGCAGGGCAGCGAACTCCACCCGGGCGACGCGTTGTGCGTCTACTCCGGCCGCGAAGCATGGCAGCGCGACAACCCCTCGACTCCGTACGGCATGTCCGGGATCCCGCGCGCCGGGCTGCACGCCTCGTGTCTGGACTTCCTCCGGGACAACGATCTCAGTCTCCTGGGTTGGGACATGCTCGATAACAAGCCATGGGATTACGACGTCGCGTTCACCACCCACGGCGTCATCTGGGCCTACGGCATGGCGCTCGTCGACAACATGATCCTCGAAGACCTCGCCGCCGCCTGCGCAAAGCGGGGCGCATACGACTTCCTCCTCGTCGTCGCCCCGCTCGTCGTCAAGGGGGGCACGGGCTCGCCAGTGAACCCGATCGCCATCTTGTAGCCCGCTCATGACTATCGATCGGTCGGTCGGTTCGTCTTGACGCGCACGACGGGCAATGATTGACTCCTACCGAGTGAATGCTCGGTTGGGTCGCGCACGACCCGCATTCGACTGACCTTTGACAAAGAAGTTGGCGGTGCCATCGATGAACTCCACCCCCCAGTACGACGCCCTCGTGATCGGTGCAGGGATCAACGGTCTTTATGGCCTCTACAAGATGCGGGAGGCGGGGCTCTCCGTGCGGGGGCTGGAAGCCGGATCCGGCGTCGGCGGAGCCTGGTACTGGAACAGGTACCCCGGCGCGCGACTGGACTCGGAGTGCTACGCCTATACGTACCACTTCTCGCCCGAACTCATCGAGGAGTGGACCTGGGATGAGGAGTTCGCGCCGCAGGCGAAGCTCGAGGCGTACTTCAACTACGTCGCAGACCGGTTCGACCTGAAGAAGGACATCGACTTCGACACCCGCGTGGTCTCAACCGTGTGGGACGAGGACTCGAACCTCTGGACCGTCACCGCCGAAAATGGCCGCACGTACACGAGCCGCAACGTCGTGGCCGCCTCCGGTATTCTCGCGGCACCGCTGGTCCCCGACTACGCCGGCTTCGGGGATTTCAAGGGCACCGTGTTTCACACATCCCGGTGGCCTAGCGAGGGTGTCGACTTCAAGGGCAAGCGGGTCGCCGTCATCGGCGTGGGATCGACCGGCATCCAGGTCGCGCAGACCGTCGCCCCCGAGGTGGCACAGCTCACGGTCTTCCAGCGCACCCCGAACTGGGCGACCCCCCTCAACAACTACCAGTTCAGCGACGCACGCAAGATGGAGGTCAAGGAGAAGTCCGACGAGTACTACGCGCTCACCCAATCCACTGGCGGTTGCTTCCTGGTTGACACGGATTCCCGATCGACTTGGGACGTCACTCCGGAGGAGCGTGAAGCCTTCTTCGAGGAGCTCTACGGGGAGCCCGGGCTGACCTTCTACTCGCGGGGCTTCAACGACCTGTTCACCGACAAGGCGGCGAACGACGAGGTCTGCAAGTTCCTTGCGACCAAGATCAAAGCGCGCGTCAAGGACCCCGAGACCGCGCGGAAGCTGACCCCGACACACGGATTCGCCACCAAACGGCCACCGCTCGAGACGAACTACTACGAGATCTACAATCAGGACAACGTCGATCTTGTCGCGCTCCCGGAGGAGCCCATCGTTCGCTTCACCGAGACGGGTATCGAGACCACGGACCGCAGCTGGGACTTCGACATCGTCGTTCTGGCGACGGGCTTCGACTCCATCACCGGCTCCTTCGTACGGATCGGCGCTCAGGGGGTGGACGGGATCGCCTTGTCGGACTACTGGGAAGACGGTCCGAAGACCTACATGGGCATCTTCGTTCACAACTTCCCGAACTTCTTCATCCTCGGCGGTCCGCAGGGCGTGAACGGGAATCAGCCGCGCTGCACGGAGTTTGCCGGCGATTGGATCACCACCTGCATCAGCTACCTCAAGTCGGAGGGCATCGACCGCATCGAAGCGACGGCCGAAGCTGAGTCGGTCTGGGTCGAGCACTGCAATGAGCTCGTCAACGGGACCCTCCTCCGCGACGCGCAGTCGTGGCTCTGGGGATCCAACGTGCCGGGCAAGAAGCGGGCGTTCACGATGTACATCGCGCCGCAGACCGTCTATCGGGATCGGTTGCGCGAGATCGAGGCGAATGGATACGAGGGCACCGAGTTGGGCGACAAGATCCTGGTCTCCTGATCGAGAGGTCGGGGCAGAGCATTGGCAGCACGAGCCGCGACCACAACAGACGGTACGCACTACCGAGCGAGCGAGCGGTAAGCGTCGAATTCAATCGCGATGAAGCGAGGCGAAGGTTTTGGAACTCAGCGGTCGGGTGGCTGTCGTCACGGGAGGCAGTTCGGGCATCGGTGCCGCGTCTGCGACCGAGCTTCGGCGTCGGGGAGCCGAGGTGGTCATTTGGGACGTCACGGAAAGCGCCGGGGTGCACTGTGACATCCGCGATCCATCCTCGATCGCATCTGCGATGGAGGTGACCTTGTCCCGATTCGGTACGCCGACGATCCTTATCGCCGCGGCAGGGATCAACGGTCGTCGTCGTCTCGTCGATACGACCGTGGACGAATGGGACCGAATCCTGGAGATCAACGCGAGAGGCACGTTCCTCACCATGCAGGCGATAGCGAAGGCGATCATCGAGGACGGCGCGAACGGAGTTTTCACCCTTGTCGGGAGCACCGCAGGCACGCTCGCGGATCCTGAGACCGTCCCCTACTCGGTATCCAAAGCCGGGCTGAATCATCTGGCGAGGATTTCGGCGGTCGAACTCGGTCCATTCGGGATACGCGTCAATCTCATCAATCCAGGCCCGACGCTGACCCCGATGACCGAGCGGTCACTCGGGCGGAAGGATTACCTGGACCTGGTGGTCGAGACAACCCCCCTGCGCGGGGTCGGGACGGCAGAGCATATGGCGCAGGCGATCCTGGGACTCATCGATATGGAGTGGGTGACTGGCCAGACCCTCGATGTCGACGGGGGCACTTCACTGGTGACCCCGCGCGGGGCGGTCCGTGCGTCGTTCGGCTCCTTCACCGGCGGCCCAGGCGGGACCGAGTATCAGCGTGAGCCGCTTGAGCCTCCGACCAGGTCTCAGCAGGAATGAGGCGCCCCTGCCGATCCCACTGAACCGCACCCTCGCTTGCCCCGGCAGGCTATCCAGCTGCTGCGTCGTTCAGAGACGCCTACCCTCACACGCCCCGAGGGCTGGATCGGCGTTCCCTGGGTCATATATATAGGGGGCTTCCATTCGATTTGAGGAAGGACCACCAATGCCTACCGTGTACATCACAGGCATCGATGACCAGGGACGGTCATGCGTCCTCGAGCGGCACGAGATCTCGAGCGCAAGCGGTCCGCTCGAGGTGCTTCGACTCGACGACGCGGTCGCGGCAGTGCCTGCGACCAGTCCCGGGGTCGAACTGCTCGCGCCCCTGACTGCCGAGGGCGGGGCGTTCTACAACATCTTCTCTTGGGCGCCGGACCAGGGCACGGGCCTGCATCGCACCGTCTCTCACGATGTCGACGTCGTGCTCCAAGGCACGGTCGAACTGGGGCTCGAGGCCGAGACGGTCCGACTTCACGCTGGGGATGTCGTCGTGCTGCGCGGCCATGCGCACTCCTGGAAGGGCGGTCCGGGAGGGGGAATCATGCTCTATAGCTTGATCGCGGGACGTCCGACCGGCACAGATATCGACCGGGAGGTCGCGCCGCACAAGGAGCTCGATGAGGCCCGCCGGGGGCAGACGGCAGCGTCTTCCTGATCGCGTGCTCCCCGTCGACCACCGCGCCTGGCTCCGGCGCGTGCGGCGAGAGCCCCTAGCCGGCGGGGAACCCGTTCTCCGACCAGAGGCGGTGCAGATGCTGTGCGATGTCGCCGTGACCGAGCTGGCCCCCCGGCCAGTTCGCCGGAGGGAGCGTCAGCGGATCCTCGCTGCGGCGTGCTCCGAACCAGAGGCGGTGGCCGCGTCGCAGGAACCGCCACCCCTCCTCAGTGCGCACATAGTCGTCTTCGTAGAGCACGGTCTGCTCGGCGAACGCTCCCTGGAACTCGAACTGCACGAGGCACTGCACTCGTCCGCGTGCCTGATCCTCGTCGACGAGACCGATCCAATGCGTGGTCACGTGAAGCATCGAGATGCCGAACTCGCTGAAGCGGGTGAGGTAGCGATCAGGCCAGCGATGGTCGAAGTAGGGTGCCTCGGCGTCACCTCGGTCGAGCGCCCACAGCGACCGCAGCCGTTCGCCGTCGCGGGTAAGAACGGCATCCGCGTACTGGATCGCAAGGTCGCGGATCTGGAACTCGTCCCACATGCGCCGCAGCTCCGCGTCACCTGGCCCGTTCGTCACGGCGCGTCCGGAAGATCGGCGATGGCGAGTTCGCGATGCCTCTCGATGCGCGTCGCGCCGATCTTCCAGGCGCCGCCCACGCGCACATACCGCTCGTGATAGTGCCCCCAACCGCGGAATGACGGGATCCCGCCTGACGGCCGCTGCACGATGTCCTCGAGCACCCAGATGCCAGTGGCGCGGTCGGCGTCGATCAGCGTGATCTCGGGGGTGTGGCCGTGATGCATCGCGATGGTGTCGGCCTGGCGGCGCGAAACGGCGGCCACGAACTCGGCTGCACTGCGGTAGTTCGTCGTCCCCACACCCGGAAGCTTGCTCTCGAACTCGAAGGTGCATTCGGGGGCGAACAACGTCTCGAGATCGGCCCATCTCTTCTTGTCGACGAAGCGGAAGTAACGCGCCTTGAGCTGCTTGATCTCCTCGATGGCGAGCAGCGCCGCCGACGGATCCATGCCCTCCGGCACCAGGCGCGTCTCCACCGGCTCGAGGAGGAACACCGGGATGGTGCGCTCGGTGTCTTGCTGGTACTCGGCATATCGCGGGAAGAGTTCGATCAGTTGCGGCCACCACGCGCCGCGTTCCGAGCCGCTGAGTTCGCGTGCCCGGTAGTTGCGCCGCACCGGCCCGTCCTGCAATCCGACGATCGGGGTCGCGCGGATGTTCCAGTACCAGGCCGGATTCGTGTCCGAACCGCCGAGCGACGCGACGATCGCATAGGTGTCGCCGAAGCGCAGCCGGATCACCGGTGTCTTCCGTGGCTCGCCGCTCCTGGCTCCGATGGTCGTGATCACGACGACGGGGAAGCCGTTCCGAGTCGAGCCCTCGCGGCCATCGCTCGCCTCGTACGCCTCGGCATGCGCGCGCCAGGCATCGACCCCAGCGAGCTTCGGCCTGCCGTCGGGGCCCAACCGGCCGTCGAAGTGAGTCATGCGCTCTTCGCCACCCCGACGCGGGCCGCGATCCGCTGCAGAACGTCGATGTGCTCGGCGCCAGCGAACCCGCCCATCTGCGGATCGATGACGAGGTGGCTGGCGCCGAGCCGTTCCCACTCTGCCGCGCGCGCATCCATGCCATCGAGTCCGTCACGCATCTCGACCGCGCCCTCGAGGCCGATCGCGTCCGGATCGCGGCCCGCCGACTCGGCGGCGCGCGCGATGATGCCGAGGTCGTCGGCCAGATGCGGCGGGAAGTCGTGACCGTAGTACCAGCCGTCGGCCAGCCGGCCGACCCGTTCGAGAGCGACCGGTGCCCAGCCACCGAGCCAGACGGGGACGGGTCGCTGCACAGCGTTGGGGGCGAGTCCCACGCCGGTGATGTCCTCGAACTCATTGACCTGGTGGACGGTCTCCTCGGTCCACAGTGCGCGGAGTGCCGCGATCTGCGCCTCCATCCGCGCTCCACGGGTACGGAAGTCGACCTGCAACGCCCGGTACTCGATCGGGTTCCATCCGGTCCCGAGCACCAGACGCATGTTGCCACCCGCGAGCAGGTCGAGTTCCGCGACCTGCTTCGCGAGCAGCGCGGTCTGCCGCTGGGGTCCGATAACCACTCCGGTGGAGAGTTCCACCTGCGTTGCCAGTGCTGTGATGAAGCCCAGGGCGATCAGCGGTTCATGGAACTCGTCGCTCACCTTGTACGGGGCCCGTTTGCCGGTCGACGGGAACTGCGCGTCGTAGCCCGGATGCGCTGCCGCATCGACGCCGAGCACGTGATCGGCGACGACCACGTGGGTGAAACCAGTGTCGGCCAGCGCCAGCACCCAATCCCGGATCACCCCGCGGTCGGTGCCGATCTCGCGGGAGGGGAACTTGATACCGATGCGCATCGAGGACTCAGAGCACGGCGAGCGGGTTGACCGGCGACCCGGTTCCGCCCTCGACGACGAGCGGCGCGACGACGAGCAGGAACTCATACTGACCCCGCTCGGCGCATTCGGCCGCCAGCGGCTCGAGCACCACGTTATCGATCAGGGCCATGCCATACGCGTGGATCGCACCGTGCACCGAGTAGGTGATGTCGTACGGGTAGGGGGAGGCGTCGAGCATGTCCCAGCAGAGGGTGCTCAGGTCGTGGTCGCGCAGGAACCGCAGGCACGACGCGTGCAGCCCCGGCTTGTCGAACTTGTGCGGACCGCCGACCGACTGGTTCGACACGTTCGGCACCCGCCCGTAGCCGTGGTCGGGGTAGGCGGCCTGCCAGCGCTCGCGGCCCTGGTAGATGGCGACCGCGTCGCCGGGCGAGAGCGAGAGGTCGAGCCCGGCCAGGATCTCATCGAGCTCCCAGCCGTGCACCGGGCTGTCGTAGTCCACGTAGTCAGTTCCGCGGAATCGCGGCACGTCGAGCAGCACGCAACGGGTCAGTATCCCAGTTGCCCAGTGCTGGACGCCCCCGAATCGCACGCCGCCGACCTGAAACACCTCGTCCGGATCTCGCCCACCCCACATCCCATCGGCGTCCCAGACGTGGGCGAGCGAGTCGAGGTGGGTGCTCGCCACGCCGTGGTACGGAAGGGTCAGCACGTCGTTGCCCGACCCGCCCGCGGGCCGGTCATGCCGCGGCCTGCGGTTGTCGCCGCCAAGGTGATTCATTCGCAGCGCCATGCTCGCGGGCATGGGGTTGCCGGTTCCCGCCCACATCGGCACCGGGCGGGACAAGCTGTATACATCGCCGGTTCGAACAGTCGCCAGTCCCGCCAGCCGCCGCTCCGGCGTGATCAGGTTCAGCGCGCCGCGCTCGTCGTCGTCGCCCCAGCGACCCCAGTTGCGCCGGCCGTAGAGCTGATGCCGGACCTCGTCCTCGGTCGGCTCGGGGTGGATCGGATCGGCGGCGGTCATAGCCGGAAATCAGCCAGCTTGGTGTAGGTCAGATCGTCCGCCGAGCGCTGCGCCATGGTGCGAGTCAGCAGAGGCGCCTGCTCGTCAGAGTGCTCGATGTGCATCCACTCGTAGATAACGGTACGGTGTGCGATGCGCAGCTCCCCATCGCGTTCGCTCATGAGGTCGAAGTATCGGTTGCCGACACTGAGCAGGCGTCCCGCGGGCAGCTCGGCACTGATGTGCGGGGCCACGAAGAGCGGACCGACCGTGGTCGCTCCGGGACGCAGGCGCTGGTACCCGATGCAGTAGGTCTCGACGAGCACCTCGCGGGCGTCGCGGTCGATCTCGAGCAGGTAGACCTGTCCGTTGACATGCTGGCACTGCTCGACGTCACCCTGGCCTTTGGCGAACCTCTCGGCGAACTCCGCGGGGCTGCCGACGCCCGACCCGTGGTCGTCGACGGCGTCCTCGTGGAAGGCGCTCAGCATGAGCGGCCAGTCCTTGCGGTCCACCCCCCGCCCATAGCGCGACAGGACATTGTTCACTGTGTACCAGAGAAGCGGCTCCCCCTCCGGCGTCCACATGTCGGTCATCTCCATTCCCTTCCGCAGTTGCGTCAGACCCGGGCCAGGCCGGGCACTTCTACCTGCACGGACCGGATCATCCCGAGGCGGCGCGCGGTCACCTCGGGGTCCCACGACGTCGCGGTCCCGAGGAACAGGGTTGTGCCGTCGGGTCCGCCGAGCGCGCACTCGAGCGAGATATTGCCCTCGCCGGCGGGGATCCGGTCGGTGATCTCACCGCCCTCGACGACGCGGATGAACTCGGACGCGAGGAGGTTCGCGACCCACAGACCGCCCTCGACGTCGAGGGCGCTGCCGTCGGGCACCATCGACGGAACCGATGCCCACGGTCGCCGATTCACGAGATCGCCGTTCTCGGCGATGTCGAAGGCGGTGATCGCCTCGCCCCAGGTCTCGCCCACGATCAGGGTGCGCCCATCGGCGAGGATGTGCGATTTGTTGGCCATCTGCAGATCGCTCGCCACCACGCGTGCAGTCCCATCGGGCTCGATGCAGTAGATCTCGCCGGGTTGGCGCTCGGCCCCGCCCAGCGCATCGAATCCGAACGTACCGACGTAGGCGCGGTCGGCGGCCGGGTCGACGGTGAGGTCGTTGATCTGCCACGGCGTGAGATGCGAGACATCCGAGTAGAGCGATGTGCTGCCATCGGGGCCGACCCGGAGAATATGGCGGTCCCCCATCTCGACGACGATCAGGTCACCGTTCGACAGCCATCCCATACCGCCGAGATGCCCGTCGAGGGAGGCGACGACTTCTGGTGCTCCCGCACCGGTGGACCGCAGGAGCTCACCCGCCTGCATGTCAACGAAGTAGAGGAAGTCGTCGTGCCAGCGGAAGCCTTCTGGCATCCGCAGGCCATCGACGACCAGGACGGGCTGATCGGTCATCGGGTTCGTTCCTCTCGCCGGCACGACGTCGTGCCCGGATTCATGCTATTCCGGACGGTTGGCGTTCGCAATAGCGAGCGTCAGGCCGGATCGAATACGACCACCTGGCGGATGCCATGGCCGTCGCTCAGGAAGTCCATCGCCTCATTGATCTCGCCGATGCCGATGCGCGACGAGATCAGCTCCTCGACGGGTAGCCGGCCCTCGCGCCACAACTGCTCGAAGGTCGGGATATCGCGGCTGGGCACCGCAGAACCGAGGTAGCTGCCGACGATGGTGCGCGCTTCCGCGGTGATGGCCATTGGCGAGATGTTGGACCGCGCGTCGGGAGCGGGCAGCCCGACCGTCACCGTGATCCCGCCCGGAGCGGTCAGCAGCACCGCGGTCTCGAACGCCCGCGGGTGCCCGGCGGCCTCGATCACGACCGGTGCTGTGAGCCCCAGCGCGAGGGCCTCGTCGGGTGTGCACACCCGGGTGGCGCCGAGCTCGGCGGCTCGGGCGAGCTTCTCGGGGAGCGCGTCGATGCCGATGACGTCGCCGAGGCCGAGCGAGACGGCGGTGATCAGCGCCGCCATGCCGACTCCGCCGAGGCCGACCACGACGATCGCGTCACCGGCCTGCGGTTGACCGCGGTTGATCAGGGCGCCACCTCCGGTGAGCACAGCGCATCCCAGCACGGCCGCGACCTCGGCGGGCACATCGGCACCGACCTTGACGACCGACCGCCGATTCACCACGGCATGAGTCGCGAACCCCGAGACGCCTAGATGATGCTGAATGTCCTCGCCGTCACGGTGCAGCCGCCGCCCACCGCCGAGTAGCGTGCCGGTGGCATTCGCCGCGGAACCAGGCGTGCAGGGCAGCCGTCCTTCGGTGAGACAGTTGGCGCACACCCCGCACCGCGGCAGGAAAGTCATCGCCACGCGGTCGCCGACGCTCAGATCGGCGACGCCGGCGCCTAGCTGCTCGACGATGCCGGCTGCCTCGTGACCGAGCAGCATCGGCACCGGGCGCACGCGACTGCCGTTGACCACCGAGAGGTCGGAGTGGCAGATCCCGGCGGCCTCGATGCGCACGAGGATCTCGCCCTCGACGGGCGGATCGAGATCCATCTCGGACAGCGATATCGGGCGGGACTCGGCGTACGGCCGCGAACGACCGATCTCCTCGAGCACCGCTCCGGTGATTTTCAAGATGCGACCTCCTGGATGAACGCGACGGCGCGATCGAGCATGCGCCTGCCGGTGGGGATCCTGCCGGCCGACGTGAAGATGCCATGCGCGTGCCGTGGCAGATGGTGGTGCTCGACGTGACCGCCGTGGCGCGCCAGGTGACTCGCGTAGGCGATCCCCTCGTCCCCGAGTGGATCGAGCCCGAGCGACACGATGAACGCGGGAGGTGGAGGAGCGACCGGTCGGTCGAGGCGCAACGGGGACAGGCGCGGGTCGGCCGGATCCGAGTCGTCGGCGAGGTACAGGTCGGCGAACCACCGCATCGACTCCGCGACGAGCGGGAAGCCCTCCGCGATCCGCGCGTAGCTCGCCGACTCGCTCGACAGATCGGTGACCGGGTAGAGCAGAACCTGCCCGAGGAACGCGGTGCCCTCGACCGCCATCGCGGGATCGTTCGCGAGCACCGCGGCGAGGTTGCCGCCAGCGCTGTCGCCGACGATGACCAGCCGCCGCGATTCGGCACCGAGACCTGCCGCGTGCTCGGCCACGAAACGCAGGGCTGCGGCACAGTCGTCGAGCGGGATGGGGAAGCGGTGCTCCGGAGCGCGGCGGTAGTCGACGGCGAACACCGGGAGCCCGGTCGCGGTCGCGAGGTACCGGCAAATCGGGTCGTGCGTCTCGAGGTCGCCCAGCGCCCACCCGCCGCCGTGGAGGAACACGATCGCGGCATCACCGCTCGGCGGCAGCGCCGCGTAGCGCCGCACGGTGATCGTCCCGCCGACTACCGGGCAAACGAGATCCTCGACGTGATCCACCGCCTCATTCGGCACGCCGTTGCGACGGCAGGATGCCAGGTACGAATCCCGTGCCTCGGCGACCGCCGCCGACCCGAATGAGGTGCCTCCGGTATCACGGAACGCCGCGATCAGCTCGACGGCATCGGATGCGACGGCTTCGAGCGGAATCACCGGAGTACGTGTCATCGACCGGCAGTCACCACGAAGTCAGCCGGATTCCAGTCGCCCGCAAGCGCCCGGTACTCGTCTACTGTGCCCGACCAGTTGTTGATCACCTTGCCGGAGGCGTCCTTGTACCAGCTCGAGCAGTCGGTCGCGAACGCCGACGCGCGCATCTGGCCCTGCATGGCGTCGTTGAAGGTGTCAAGCACCTCACGCCGCACCTCGACCGCGCTGCCGCCGCGGGGCAGCAGCTGCTGGAGCACTTCGATGATGTAGTCCTGCTGGGCCTCCAGCATCGTCATGATCGAGTTGTGATTCAGGTTCGTGTTGGGTCCATAGAGCATGAACATGTTGGGGAACCCGTCCACGGTCATACCGAGGTACGCCTCCGCGCCCTTCGCCCAGCGCTCGGCGAGATCCGCCCCATCTCGCCCGGTGACGCGCATGTCCCCCTGGAAGGTCTGGCTGGCGAATCCCGTGCCCCAGATGATGACGTCAGCCTCGTGCACAACGCCGTCGACCGTGCGCACCCCCTCCGGGACGATCCGGTCGATGGCCTCGGTCACCAGCTCGACGTTGTCGCGAGTGAGCGCAAGGTAGTAGTCGTCCGATCTCAGGACGCGCTTGCAGCCGAACTCGTAGCCCGGCGTGAGCTTCGCGCGCAGCACCGGATCGGCCACCTGCGACGCCAGGTGCTCGAGGGCGAGGTGTACGCCGGCGGCTTGCTCGTCGCTGCCGACCCGCATGCGCTTGAAGCCGTTCTCGCGAAACTCGTGCAGTTCGGCCCGGCTCTGGTCGAAGAGCGCCGGATCCGTCTCGAAGGCCTCGAGCTGTTCATCGGTGAACACGATCTGATTGCGCGGCATGATCCAGTTGGCGCTGCGCTGCAGCACGGTCAGGTGCTCGACGATGGGCGCGATCTCGGGCACATACTGCACGGCGCTCGCGGCGTTCCCGATGCTGATGACCCGCTTGCCGGTCAGGTCGATGTCGTGCCGCCACTCGGCGGAATGGAACGCGATGCCCGCGAAGTCGTCGCGGCCGGAGAACCCAGGCACCACGGGGGTACCGAGCTGCCCCCACGCGGTGATGAGGAAGCGCGCCCGGCGCACCGCTCCGTCCGCGGTCACGAGCACCCACACGGCCGACTGAGCATCCCACCGCGCGTCCACGACCTCGGTGTTCAGCTCGATATGCGGGTGCAGCGCGAAGTCGTCGGCGATGCGACGGATGTACTGCATGAGCTCGTCTCGCCCGGCGTACATCCGGCTGACGCGCAGATGCGGCGCAAAGCCGTAGCAGTAGAGGTGCGCTTCCGTGTCGCAGGCTGCTCCGGGGTAGCTGTTGTCACGCCAGACGCCGCCGATGTCGTCGGCGCGCTCGAGAACCGAGAAGTCGGTGATCCCGGCACGGACGAACTGCGCGGCCATCCCCAGGCCACCGAAGCCGGCACCGAGGATCGCGACGTCCTGCACGTCGGCGGTCATCGGCGGACCCCTTCGTCGATCGGGGCGGCGCCGGCGGCGAAGCGGCCGAGCGCGGCACGGCGTGCTCCGCGGGGGGTCACGAGCGACGTGCCGCCGTCCGCGATGATGTTCTGCCCCGTGATCCACTCCATCTGCAGCGTGTGCACGATCGCATCGGCGAGCAGCTCAGGCGTCCCGACGCGAGCCAGCGGGGTGGTCTCCACGACGAGGTCGCGGTACGCCTCGTTCGACAGGCTGCGCTCCATGAGGCGGGTCTCGGTCGGTCCGGGGGCGACCGAGTTGATCCGGATGCCATGGGCGCCCCACTCGATCGCGGCCAGCTTGGTGAGATGGTTGATGCCGGCCTTCGATACCGAATACGGCGCCATCTCGGGGTCCGCAAGCGTGGCCGCGGTGCTCGACACCAGCACGATGGAGCCTCCCTGCCCGGCGGCGATCATGGCCCCGCCGACGGCCTGCAACGTCAGGAACGCGCCCCGCAGGTTGATGTCCATGATGCGGTCCCAGTCGTCGAGCGTGGTGTCGGCGAGCGCCGCGTGACCGGTGACGCCGGCGCTGTAGACGAGCAGGGTCGGGGAGCCGGCGAGTGCGAGGGTCGCCGACATGGCAGCCCTCACCGAGGCTGGCTCGGCCACGTCGCAGTGCTGATCCGCCCCGTCGAGGACGTCCCAGGTGACGACCTGGGCGCCGGCGTCGTGCAACTGGTCGGCCACCGCGAGCCCGATGCCGCCAGCACCGCCGACGACGACGGCGGTGCGATCGCGAAACTGCATGTCACTGTCCTCGAAGATCACGGTGCCCGTGCCGCGCGCCAAAGCGGCACGCGGCACGGACACGGATGTGCGTTTTAGAAGGGGGCCTCGAAGCCGCCGGCGTTGTCCTTGTTGACATACGTCGGCGAGTTCTCGGTGCCGTCGTTCTCGTAGAACCGCGGCACGGCCTTCCCGTCGATGGCGGCCAGGATGGCCTTCACCGACGTGGCGTACTGGCTCTTCGGCGAGGTCGGGAGGCATCCCCGCACCTTGCCGTCAACGATCAGCTTCAGCACGGCCGAGCTGCAGCCGCTGTCGTAGATCGCGATGCCGCTGAGTCCGGCCTCGTCGATGGCCTGCACCAGGCCCTCGGTGATCGACGACGCCAGCGAGATCACGATCGAGGTGTCGGGGTTGGCGAGGAAGTACGTCTGCGCCTTGGTGAGCGCGTCGGCGGTCGAGTAGTCGGTGTCGATGACTCCGAGATTCTCGACGCGGCTGCCCTCGAGCGCCGCCTCCGTGCCGGTGACCTGCGCGACGCTGAAGGTCAGCGCCGGGAACCCGCCGAACGACACCAGCGAGGTGGCATCGGGGTTCTCGTCGAGCGCATGCTCTGCCAGCTCCTGCCAGCCACCTGCGAGCTGTGTCCCGCCGACCCAGGTCAATAGGCCCGGCAGCGACGCCTCCTGAGCGGTGAGCGGGTCGTCGCCGCAGACCGAGTTGCCGAACGCGGCGACCAGGATACCCGCGGCAGGTGCCTCCTTGGTCAGTGCTTCGCAGACCTGCGGACCCTTGGGCTGCACGATGAAGCCGTTGTACTCGCCGGTCTGGATCGCGTTCTGCAGCTGCTGCAGCTGTACGTCGGGAACGTCCGCCGCGAAGTAGTCGAGCGTGACCCCGGCCTCCGCTGCGGCGGCATCAGCGGCCTGGTGGCCGAGCGTGCTGAAGTCGTTGTAGTCGGTGGATGCGAAGAGCGCGAGCCGTGCCGGCGGGGTCACCTCGACGGGCGCGTCGAGCCCGACGTCGACGCTGACGGTGGTTGGGCCGGGGTCGGCGGTGGGGTTATCGGTGGGCGTCGAGCACCCTGCCAGGGTGAGGGCGAGCGCGGTCCCGAGGACCGCGATGCCCAGGGGCAGTCGTGACATGGGGTTAGGTCCTTTGCTTCATTTGGATGTGGTTGGGGGTGGTGCGAATCATCGGGACCGCCGTGAGAGCACGTCGATGCCGACAGCTGCGGCGAGGATGACGCCGGTGACGATCGCCTGGATCGCGGGGGAGACCGCGCGGGCGTCGAAGACGTTGGTGAGGGAGACCATGATCGCGAAGCCGACCGCGGTCTTCCAGATCGCTCCCTCGCCGCCGAGGAACGAGGTCCCGCCGACGATCACGATAGTGATCGCCGATAGGGCGAGGTCGCCGCCGATGCTGGGCTGCGCGATCCCGACACGCGAGACCGCGACCATCCCCGCGAGCGCGGCGGCGATTCCGACGATCACGTAGACGCTGGCCCCGATCGCCGCGACACGCATCCCGGAGAGCCGGGCGGCCTCGCGGTTGCCACCGACCGTGTAGAGCGATCGTCCATAGGTGGTCTTGGCGAGCACCAGGGCGCCGATGACGAAAGTGGGGATGAGGATGAGAATGGCGATCGGCACGCCGAGCACGTCGCCCTTCCCGAGCTGATCGAAGCCGGGCGCCGACGACACGATCGGCTGGGTGGTGATGACCAGGGCGATGCCGGCGAACGCGGACATGCTGGCGAGGGTCGCGACGAACGGGTTGATCCCGACACGGGTGATCAGCAGGCCGTTGACGGCTCCGGCCGCTGCGCCCACCAGCAGCGCGAGCACGGCGGCGAGCGGAACGGGCATGACATTCGCCCACATCGTGAAGAGCACGGCCGAGGTCGCATAGATCGCGCCGACCGACAGGTCGAACCCGCCCGAGATGAGCACGAAGGTCATCCCGACGGCCACGATGCCGACATCGGTGTTCTGCACCAGGATGTTGCGGAGGTTGATCGGGTTGTAGAACCCCGGGTAGGCGATGCCCGCGCCGATCAGCACCGCCACCAGGACGAACAGCATCGGGAATCGGGTCGCGAACCTCCAGACGGGGTTGCGCCTCTTCGGGCGCGGCGGCTCCGTGGTGGTCGCCATGTCGGTCGTGGTCATTGTTCCTCCGCCACATCGAACGCCTTCTCGAGGATGTTGGCGACGGTGATCGTCTCGGGATCCTCGAGCATCGTCACCTGGCGGCCGGCGCTGAGCACGGTCACCCGGTGCGCCAAGGCGACGACCTCCTCGAGCTCCGACGAGACGACGATGATCGCCTGGCCCGTCGCCGCCCAGCCCGCGAGCGCGTCCAGCAGCTGCCGTTTCGCGCCGATGTCCACCCCGCGCGTCGGCTCGTCGGCCAACAGCAGCCGCGGCGTCCGGTGGAACCAGCGCGCGAGCATGAGCTTCTGCTGATTCCCGCCCGACAGGTCGGCGACCGTCGAGCCGACGCGCTGCGCCGAGAAGTTGAACGGCTCGCTGGCCGCGATGGCCTTGCGCCTCGCCAGCTGGGCATTGATCCAGCCGAAGGTCGACACCGATGCGAAGTCGCTCATGATGATGTTGTCGCCGGCGGTGAGCTTGAGGGCGAGACCCTCGGACTTACGATCCTCGGGGACGAGAGAGATGCCGATGCGCAGCGCAGCGCGCGGAGTGCGCGGCATCCGATGCGCGATCCCGTTAATGGTCACGGTGCCCATCGCACGGGGCTCGAAGCCGGCGAGCGCTCGCAGTACGGTGGTGCGGCCCGACCCGACGAGGCCACCGATCCCGAGGATCTCCCCGCGCCGCACCTCGAACGACACGCCTTCGACCAGGCCGGGCACGGTCAGACCCGTCACCGAGACCAGCACGGGGGCGTCGGCGGCGATGGGGTTGTGCACCTGCGAGCCCGGCTTGTTGTTCAACGAGTCGGTCAGCTCCTTCTCGTCGCCGAGCATGGCGCGCACCATGGTGCGCCGAGTCCAGCCGGATGTCGCTCGAGTCTCCACGAGCCGGCCGTCGCGGAACACGGTGGCCGCGTCGCAGTGCTCGAGGACCTCGCCGAGGTTGTGACTCACCAGCACGATCGTCATTCCGTCGGCGCGCAGCTCGTCGAGGATGCGGAACAGGGCGTCGCGCTCGGGCTGGCCGAGCGACGCGGTCGGCTCGTCGAGCAGCATGATGCGGGGCTTGCTCACGAGTCCGCGCATGATCTCGATCAGCTGCTGGTCGGCGATCGACAGACGCCCCGCGGGGACGTCGAGGTGGGGTGTCACCTGGAATCGCCGGCAGAGGGCGACGTACGCGTCACGCATCTCGCGCTCGGCGAGGAACCCGCCGCGTGAGAGCGGCTGTCCGATGAACACGTTGGCCGGCGCCGACAGCGCCGGCACGATGGTCAGTTCCTGGTAGATCGACACGACGCCCGCGGCGCGAGCCGCGCGCGGCTTTCCCGGCTCGACCGTCTCGCCGAAGATCTCGATGACCCCGGACGACGGCGCGATCCGGCCCGCTGCCATGCCGAGGCACGTCGATTTGCCCGCGCCGTTCTCGCCCACGAGCGCGTGCATGGTGCCGGGACGCACGTCGAGGTCGACGCCGGCGAGCGCGGCGAAGTTGCCGAACACCTTTCCGACGTTTCGGTATCGCAGTGCTGGTGTCTCCACGGGTCGCCTACTTGATCGCGACGGGGTTGATCATCGATCCGACTGCACCGGGGATGTTGAGCGGAGGGGCGCTGAGCAGGAAATCGTAGACGCCGTCGGCGGCGCAGTCCTCGGCCAGATCGTCCAGCGCCCAGAACTCGCCCAGCGTCAGGCCAAGGTCGACCAGTGCCGCGTGGTGCAGCGGCTGGGGACGGTCGATCGGCTCCTCATTGGGCATCACCTCGACGCTCACGGTGTCGGCTGCGACCGCGGCGATGTCGTGCTCCTTGAGCCACGGGATGATGTCGCGAGACAACCCGGGCACGCGGGAGAAGAAGGCGCGCTGCGCGTTCTCATCGGGCAGCGAGTACCACGGCTTCAGGTACCCGGTGCGGAGCAGAAGAATGTCGCCCGGACGGAACGTGACATTCTGCCTCGCCGCGATCTCCTCGACCAGCGCGGCCGGGATGGCCATGCCCGGCTCGACGTGCTCGACACCGAGATGCCGCGCGACGTCGATGAGGACGCCACGTCCGACGAAGCTCGCCTTCATGGCCGCGATGTCCAGATCGGGCGAGCCGGTGGATCCGGTTATGTTGCCCGCCCAGTAGCCGTTGTAGAGCGAGTCCTGATAGGCCCAGTGGGCAAGGCCATCCCACTGCGACGAGCCCTGCAACGGCATGTCGATGTAGTCGTCGGTATAGGTGACGCCTGGCACCGCGCCCGAGTACGGGAGACCGCTGATGCCGTCGGCACCGTTCATCGTGAAGTAGTGCTTAGGAGCCGGCCGGCCGGGCCAGCGCGGACCGGCCTCGTCGATCGGCAGAGCCAGGGAGAACACGACACCGCGGGTGACGAGGCTGGCCGCGTAGGCAATCGCGGCGGCGTCGATCAGATTGGCGGTGCCGCGCTTGTCTTCGGCTCCCCATCGGCCCCAGTTGTTCGGGCCGGTCGGGACGTAGCCGCCGACGATCTTCCCAGCGTCGTCGACCGTGTAGGTCGGCGGCGTCCAGCGCCTCGAGTGGTAGGTGCCCGCTCCTTCGCGTCCCATGGGATTCGGCCCTTCCTGTTCGGTCATCGTTGACGTCACCCGCGAACCGTGAGCTACCGAGCGCACGTTTGGTTGTTCGGGTTGCCTCACGGTATTACGTTCGGCATCCGTCCGCAACTATGTCACAATAGCGTACGCTTATCGACCGATATCGTGATGGCAGCGCGAAGGCGCGCAGATGGGAGAGCGGGCTCATGGTCGACTACGAGGTGATCGTCATCGGCGCCGGTCTCAATGGGCTCTATCAACTGCACCTGCTGCGGGAGGCGGGCATCAGCGTCCGGCTGCTCGAGGCAGGTGGAGGGGTCGGCGGCACCTGGTACTGGAACCGTTATCCCGGCGCACGCCTCGACTCCGAGAGCTACACATACGGGTATTACTTCTCGCGCGAGCTGCTCGACGAATGGGACTGGAGCGAGGAGTTCGTCACCCAGCCCGAGCTCGAGCGGTACTACAACTTCGTGGCCGACAAGTTCGACCTGCGCCGCGACATCGAACTCGGCACCGAGGTCGCATCGGCCCGATGGGACGAGGCGTCCGACACGTGGACGCTGACGACCGCGGACGGACGGCGTTACATCAGCCGCTTCGTGATCAGCGCGACGGGCATGCTCTCGGCACCACAGCTGCCCCCCTACGCGGGCATTGAGACGTATCGCGGCGAGTGGCATCACACCTCGCGCTGGCCCGCGGGCGAGGTCGACCTGCGGGGCAAGCGGGTCGGCGTCATCGGCACCGGTTCCACCGGCATCCAGGTCATCCAGTCGATCGCGGCCGAGGTGGACAGCCTCACCGTGTTCCAGCGCACTCCCAACTGGGCGACCCCGATCAACAACCACGCACTGACGCCCGACGAGCTCCTCGAGATCCGGGAGACGGCCATGGACGTCCATGCCGTCACTCAGGCGACGGACACGGGGTTCAAGCATTCTTCGCGCCCGGAGTCCGCGTTCGACGTGAGCGACGACGAGCGACTGGCCTACTTCGAGCAGCTGTGGAACGAGCCAGGCATGACCATGTACGTCAAGAACTTCCGTGACCTGATGGTGAACGCCGATGCGAACCGCGCGGTCACCGACTTCCTCGAGCGCAAGATCCGGGCGCGCGTCGACGACCCCGAGATCGCCGAGCGGCTGATCCCCGACCACTTCTACGGGATGAAGCGCCCGCCGCTCGAGAACGGATACTACGAGGTCTACAACCGCGCCAACGTGCGCCTGGTCAGCCTGAGCGAGACGCCGATCGTCCGGTTCACCGAGACTGGCATCGTCACCACCGAGAGCACGTTCGAGCTCGACGCCGTGATCTTCGCCACCGGATTCGATGCGGTGACCGGAGCGCTGTCGCGGATCGACATCGTAGGCGCTGACGGCATGACGTTGCAGCACTGGTGGCAAGACGGACCGCGCACGTTCATGGCGACGAACGTGCACCACTTCCCCAACTTCTTCATCCTCGGCGGCCCGCAGGGACCGGGCGGCAACAACCCCCGCTCGGTCGAGGGTCAAGTCGACTGGGTGACTCGCTGCATCCGATACCTGCACGACGTCGGCATCGGCCGTATCGAGCCGACCGCCGCGGCCGAGGAGGAGTGGATCGAGCACGTCAACTCGACGGTCGCGCCCACCCTCTCGGCACAGGCCACCGCGTGGGCGTGGGGATCCAACACTCCGGGCAAGGCTCGCGCATACCAGCTGTACGCCGGTGGCCAGGTGCTGCTGCGCCGGAAGATGGCTGAATCAGCGGACGCCGGCTACCGCGGTTTCGTCCTGGGCGAGGCCGAGGAATCGGTGGCTTAGGACTCGTGAACATACTGGGTTAAATTTGCCCATCGCACAACGGAGGCGAAGGCATATCCACCCAGAGGCGGAAATGGTGATCGTGCGCCCGACGATCGCGGATCGGGTCGCCGCATTCGCGGCGAAGACGCCCACCGCGATCGCTCTGCGCTGCCGCGAAGATGCCCTCCGGTACGACGAGCTGCAGTCACGCGCGGAGGCCGTCGCCGCTGAGTTGCATGCGCACGGTGTGAGCTCCGGCTCGGTCGTGGGCATCCGGATGCGCAGTGACATCGCCAGCATCGTCGCCCTTTTCGGGGTATGGGCCGCGGGCGCTGTCGTCCTCGCGCTGAATCCGCGGCTTCCCGAGGAAGCGCTGGCCGCCCTCGTCGAACGGGCGGGCGCCAGCGCGGTCCTGCAACACGACGATGGCACCGGGCTGCGCCTTGGGCCGGGTGCGACCGGCGGGACCCTCGCACATCGGCTTCCGTCGGATGCCGCGGTGATCGCAACCACCTCGGGAACGACGGGCGCCCCGCGGGCGGTCATCCATCGACACTCCGCGCTGATGGCGCAGGTGCAGGCCATGCGCGACGCCTATACCATCACGCCGGACGATGTCATCCTGATCAGCTCGCCGCTGGCCTCGCTGCCCGTGATGCTGTGCGGCCCGCTACTCGCCGCGGCTTTCGGCGCGACGTGCACGATCGTCCCGCGCTACGACCGCGACGAGATCATCCGGACGATCGCGGCCGACCGCGCGACGATCTGCACGATCGCCCCGGCGTTCTTCCACGACATGCTCGACCTCCCCGTCAACGGGGAGGCGGGCATCGACCTGTCGAGCGTGCGCGCATTCCATTACGGCGCGACTCCGACCGATCCCGACATGGTGCTCGCCTTCGAACGCCGGTTCGGTGTGAACGCGCGCCAGGGATACGGAAGCACCGAGGTGCCCAACACCATCGCAGGTGACGGGCTGGCCGGCGAGCGCCGCTACGGCTCCGCGGGCCGTGCGCTGCCATTCGCCCGCATCGTGATCGAATCCTCCGACGGCGTCGCCCTCCCCCCGGGGGCGGTGGGGGAGATCACGATCGAGCCGAACGTCGAGCATGCTCTGCCCTGGGAGCCGATGATCGGCTATCTGGGCGATCACGAGGGCACGGCGCGGGTCCTGAGCGGAGGGCGACTGCGCATGGGCGACCTCGGCTACCTTGACGATGACGGCTTCCTGTTCGTCGTCGCGCGCGCCGCCGACGTCATCATCCGGGGCGGGATCAACGTGTATCCCCGCGAGATCGAGCCGATGCTGCTGCATGTCCACGGCGTGATAGATGCCATGGTCGCCGGGGCGCCCGACCGCCGGCTCGGGCAGATCATCGTCGGCTACATCCAGGTCGCGCCCGGGGCCGAGGGGGATGCGGACCGGATCCTGCGCGACGTGAACGCGCTCTTGCCATCCGAGAAGCGACTGGCCGAGGTGATCATCGCCGACGCGTTGCCGCGTGACGAGTTCGGAAAGCCGGCCGCGCGTCCCGTGGGGGATCAGTCGCGAAGCGCGACGGCGATGAGCGAGTCGGCGAAGTCATGAGCCTCGCTCGCGGTCGGGCGGTGGGATGGCGTCGTCAGCGCGCGCGTGAAGATCGCGCCGTTGATGGTCTCCAGCAGCAGTTGCCGATCGATGTCGACGGCCAGTTCACCGCGCTCTATCGCTCGCGAGACGATACCCCTGATCGATCGCACGCGCGGGTTGACGACCTCTTCGTAATTGCCGCCCAGCTCGGGGTGGAACCGCAGGTCCACGAGCCATCGCATATACGCGCCTCCGCCCGGGGTACTCCACCACACGAGCATGCGCGAGGCCCACTCCCGGACATCCTCCTTGAGCGATCCTCGGTCGTCCGCGATCGGCCAGCTGTGTGCGGCCAAGGCATCGCCGAGCAGCGCCTCGCGGGACCCCCAGCGACGGTAGATCGCGGGCTTGCCCACACCGGCCCCCCGCGCGACGGCTTCAAAGTTGAAGGCCGACCATCCTTCGATCGCATACAGTTCGATCGCCGCGCGTAGAACCCTGTCGTCGATGGTGGCGTCGCGTTTGCGGCCGACCGTGGTCGTGCGCACCGGTTCGCCGCCCATGTCGCTCCTGTCCGTCCGCCGAATTCCACCGAGTGTAGTGCGCAGCCGAACCATCGCCGCGCCCAATTGCGTACGCGGCACGTTCGAATATAACCTCTAGTCATGAAGCTCGGACGGATCTACCACCCCAGCCACCGCACGCCCGACCTCGAGCGGGTGGAGACGTTCTTCCACGACGTCTTCGGGCGGCACAGCCTGCCACGGACGAGCCTCATCCTCGCAGGACTGGTCAAGCAGCCCCCCGAGTTCCCGAAGGACTACTGCGTCTTCACGCCGGTGTCCGACCTGTTCTTCGATTCGATCGTCCCAGACAAGTACGTATGGGAGGGCAAGCAGCCCTACGCGACCGTTACCGAGCCCTATCTCGACGGCTACGGCTGGGGCGTGGACGAGGGCATCCAGCAGATCTGGGACGACTGCCAGGCCAACGGCATCCGCCTCACCGACCAGTGGAACAACGTGGTCGAAGGATCGACAATGTCGACGGCTTCATTCAAGCCCACGCCGCTGTTCTGGACGCTCCAGGACGACACCGGGCTCCGCTACGAGTTCTACCCGACTGAGAGCATCACCAATTATGACCACCGCACGCTGCCGGGGTGGACGATCCCTCCCGTCCAAGACTTCGACCCAGTGTCGATCATCCGCAGCTCGCACCACACCGTGCTGACACGGGACGTCGCGCGCGCCTCGAAGCTGTTCGTGGACATCCTGGGGGGCGTGGTGATCGATCGGCGGTTCAACCCGGCCTGGGAGACAGAGAGCACATTCATCCGCCTCGGCCATGACGTGCACGAACTCGCGGTACCCTCTGAGGACGGCTCAATCGCGGCCCGGCAACTGGCGAAGCGCCTGCCGCTCGATCGGTACCACTCGATCGGATTCCACGTCGCCGACCTCGACAAGGTCGCCGCCACCCTGAACGACAACGGAATCCGGATCGCGTATCGATCCGATTCCGCACTGGTGACCGAACTCGAGGACTCGATCGGCGTGCCGTGGGGCTTCTACGCAGAGCTGCCCTTCGCTTCCTGACACCTCGACGCCGTGAGTACGCCATCCAGGGGATAGTCCAGGTCGGCGAAAAGCTGCATGAGTCCAGTGTGTCGTGCGCGGGAGGCCGGTCAATGCATGCGGACGGACGCCGGGGTGCGATCTTTACCGCACTCCCCCGCCGGCGCGCAAGCGCCTTTGCAGGCGCATCCCTCTGGCGCATCCTGAAGCGGCCGGGCCTCTCCGGCCGAGATAGGAGATGTGCACCATGACACTAGGAAGCGGCATCGCGCTGATCGTGATCGGCGCCATCCTCGCGTTCGCCATCAACCTGGAGAACGCGTTCGTCGACCTGGACGTCGTCGGATACATCCTCATGGGCGCCGGCGTCGTCGTGGCGATCATCGGCGCCGTCCTCCTCGCGCGAGGACGCCGGGCGGTCGTGACCTCCCGTTCGGTGACCGACCCCGTGACGGGCGAGCGTGTGAGCAGTCAGGTGACGGAGGCCGACGACCCGTCGTTGCGCCCCTGAGGGCCTGGTGGCGAGGTGACGAAAATCGCTGATCAGGAACTTTCAGGACCCCGGAACGCGCCAGTCCATGAAAGTGCTTAACCCACTCCATGAACTCCCCGAAAGGGTGACCACATCCTCCCGGCCTGATCACGTCGACACCCATCGAGGCCGGAGACTTCGCGGCCTAAGCAGAAGCTGCGGTCAGTTCGCGGACCAGGCTCAGCTTCGTTCTGCCGCCGTCGGCTGCAACGCAGAGCTTAATGAGATCGTCAGTCGCTCAGCAGGAATGCCCCTACCGTCGGGCGACGGCCAATGACCTTTCGCAGCTGGGACTGCTCGATGAGCGCCTCGCGCACGAGTGAGAACCGATGGTCTCGGAGGCCCGACAGGATCCGGTTGTAGCTGTCGAGGAGGCGCTGCTCCTCTTCACGAGAGGCCTTGCCCGCGGGCACCCCCCGCAACGAGAGGCGCCGGTACGTTTCGATCAGTAGGTCGTTGTTCGTGAACGCAATCAGCCGCTCGTGGAACGCGTCCTGGTCGGCCTCGCGCTGCACCGTGCTCATGCCCGGAGTGCTGAGCGTACGACGAATGCGCTCCACCAAGATCTCGAGCTCGTCGATCTGATCGGTGGAGAGCCTGTCGCCGGCCAGGTCCATGGCCCCGAGCTCGATCGATGTGCGCGCGTCGATGACGGACTCTCCAAGCCCCATCGGTCGCTGCTGCGCATTGAAGAGTCCTGTCCCGCCGTCGACCACGACGTGCCCTGAAGCGGCCAGGCGGTTGAGTGCGTAATAGGCGGCGGACGTCGGCACCTCGAGCAGCTCGGCCACGCCCGCTGCGGACAGATCGCGCTGAAACTCGGGGTCGCCTTCGAGCATGCGCATGCGCACGGTCTCATACACGTCCAACTCATGCGCGTGCATCAAGTGGCCGAACTGGCCTCGGTAGTAGGCGAGGGGCTGGCCTGGGTGGGCGTCGGCGTACGCGACTTCCGCCACGAAAACCCGGTGGGTTCCGCCAACGCTGTGATTGATGACGCGACACTCGATGTTCGCGAGCGCGTCGACGAGCATCGGTTGGCCTAGAGGCCCATCGATGACGTCGAGGCCCGAGAACTTGTCGGCACCGAAGGTCGCGAAACGACGCGCGAGCGCTCCTTGGTCATCGTGCAGGATATTCACCACGAACAGGCCGCGCTCGAAGACCGCACGCTGGGTCGCCGTACCCTGGTTCAGACAAATGAGCAACGTCGGCGGCTCCAGTGATACGGAGCTCACCGCCGAAGCGGTCATGCCGAAGATCTCTCCGTCCTCGGACCGGCACGTAATGACCGCGACGCCGGAGGCAAAGTGACCGATCACATTGCGGAAGTCGATGCCATCGATCACAGACCGGCCCTCGGCTGCCTCTACCGCCTCATTAGACATTCCCACTCCTCATCGAGTTGATTGAACGACGCTCCGGGTCGCAACTATCACATGGACATAGTCGATAATCAGGACGACAACCTATCTTGTTCCTCGAGAAATTCCTCTACGAGTCGGTGGAATCGCTCGTGCTGCTCCAGCTGGACCCAATGGCCGCAGTGAGAGAAGACATGCAGCTGGGCGTTCTCAATCAGGCCGCTGAGGGCGATCGAGGAGGCGACGGGTATAACGCGGTCCTCTCGGCCGTGGATGATGAGCAGCTCCTGCTTCAGCGAACGCAGTTCCTCGTCGCTCAGCGCGAGGGCGTCGATCCAGCGTTGCCGTGGAGCAGGGAATATCTCGCCGAACGCTTCTGGCGCCCCGGGACGAATCGACGCGCGATACCGCAGTTCCGCGAGGTCCGCGGGGAAGCGGGAAGCGTCGTACGAGAAGATGTCGATCAGCTGCCGCATGTTATCCACCGACGGCGTGTACCCCCACACAGCATCGAGCCCCGGCGTGAGCTCGAACCTCGTCCCGACGGATCCCATGAGTGCCACTCGGCTCACGCGCTCCGGGTGCCGTAGTGCGAGGTGGAGCGCGAGCGCGCCGCCGAAGCTGTTACCAACGACGGCAGCGCGCTCGATCTCGAGCTCATCGAGCAAGCCAACGAGGTGATCGATCCAGTGTTCGATGCGATAGTCGGCACCATGCCTGTGGTCCGTGTAGCCGAATCCGAGTAGGTCGGGAGCGATGACGCGTCGGCCGCGGGCGAAGTGGGGAATCGCCAGCCGCCAATTGGCGAACGCGGTCACTCCAGGCCCTGAGCCGTGCAGGAGCAGCACCGGTTCGCCGCCGGCGCGCCCCACATCGTGGATGTTCGTGCGGATCCCGCGGATATCTCGATACTGACCGACTTCGGGTTCGTTTCCCATGCTTCGTTCCTCGCTCACGTGTGACTCGCTGTCGGGCGAACTAGATCATGATGAGGTCAGTTTCTGTCGCCCCCATCATCAGTTCGCCGTAGCCGACGTAGAGCCGGTCCCAGCCGAGATGGAAGTGGTGCGAGGCCGCGATTCCGTCCCGGTAGGCCTGCTCCAGCGGGTCTCCGAGGAACAATGCCCGAGCGCCGGCCACCTCGTAGATGCTGTTGAGCGCACCGGCGGCGACGTGAGCGGCCCAAGCCACATTGCGGCGCCACCGCACGCGGTCATCGAGACTCAGGCCGCCATCCGACTCGAGTGCCGCCTCAGCCTCGGCGTACGTCGAGCGCACGACGGCGATCGCCGCATCCACGTCCGCGTCGGCCTTCCCGAGGATCCGATGGATCTCCGGCCGCGTCGAGCGTCGGACGCCGGAAAGCCCCCCGACGGTGTTCGCCGTGCGGTCGGTGAATGCGTCAATCGCCGCCTGCGCGCTGCCGATGACGGTCGCAATGACGCCGGTACCGAATACCTGAGCCAGCGGAAGACGCAGCGACGTCGTCCCGTAGATCTCGGCTCCTTCCGAGTTGCCGTCGCCGACGGTCGCCATATTTAGGAGGCGGTGAGCGGGGACAAAGAGCCCCTCCGCGGCCACGTCGTGGCTGCCCGTGCCGCGCAATCCGCTGGTGTTCCAGTTGTCGAGCACCGTGACGTCGGTCGTGGGCACCAGATGCGCGATCGGCCCCTGCTCCGTCATCGCCTGGAGCACCACCCAGTCGGAGTGATTGATGCCGCTGCAGAAGTCCCACTGACCACTGAGAACGGCGCCGCCGTCCACGAGCTCCGTTCGGGCTCGGAGCGGGCTGAACCCCGTCGCGATGGTCGGCATCTCGCGCTGGAACACCTCGTGACGCGCCTCTGCGCTGAACATCGCGCCGAGCGTGCCGTGCACCGCCCAGTTGCCGGCCACCCACGCGGTCGACGCGCTCCCGCGTGCGAGGATCGTGCACACTTCGAAGACCGCGGTGGCGCCGAGATCACTGCCGCCCAGCTCGACGGGCACCATAGCGCCGAGCACGCCGATGGCAAGGATGTCCTCGACCGACGCCCGCGGCAGTTGCCGGTCCGCATCCGTCTGCGCCCTGCGCTCCTGCAGCGCGGGGACGATCGAGCGCGCATGGTCAACCATCTCGTCCAGAAGTGTTGTGGCCATCTCAGTTCCTTCCAGGTCAGCGCCCACCGGCGACTTCGACACCGAGGAGTACCTGACCCGCATTGCGGCACTCAGGGCCCCGGGCGTTCTCCTTTGAACAATGTTTCGTAGATATCGCCTTGCCATCATCGATAATGACACTCCACTCGCGACGTGTCTAGTCGGATTCTCGCGAGGCCCGCCGGGGGCGGAGCGCGGCCGGATGACCTCGGCGGCAGATCCTCCGTCGCGGTCTCTTGCGCCGTAGTTTCTAATGTGCAATAGTCGCATTCGTTTGCGCTATAATCGAGAATCGACACTCAGTGAGGAGTACGAGACATGGCTGCGCTTTCGGATCGGTTTGACCCTGGGCCCCGGATCGCCCAGTGCGGAACGATCAATCTTGGGACGCCGGACATCGAGAAGTCGTTGGGGTTCTTCCGCGACACGCTCGGGATGGAGGAGGTCGCGCGCGTCGGGCAGTCCTCGTACTTGCGCGGCTACCAGGAACTGAAGCACCACTCGCTCGTGCTCACGCAGCGAGAGCGCTCGGAGGTACTCGCGTTCAGCTTCCGCGTGCAGCGACCGCAGGACGTCGAGTTGTTCGCCGAGGAACTGCGAATCCAGGAGATCGAGTACTTGGAACTTCCCGCCGAGACCGAAGTCGGCCGAGGGACCGCGATCCGGTTCCTCCTGCCGGGAGGCGACCACCCGTTCGAGCTGTACTACGACATCGCGCAGACGCGCGCCCCGGAGGCGATCTCCTCCCGTCTGCCCTCCAACAGCTCGCGGCGAAGAGGGCTCGGCATCCGTCGGATCGATCACTTCAACGTGCAGACCGAGCCGGGGACGATCAACTTCGCCGAGCAGTGGATGCGCGAAACGCTTGGGTTCAAGCGGCGTGAGTTCCTCTATCTCCCCAACAGCGAGAACACGCTGCTCGGCTCGTGGCTGTCGGTTACCCCGCAGGTCCACGACATCGCCATCGTCGCGAACGCGCAAGAGAAGCGTGGACAAATGCACCACGTCGCGTTCAACCTCGAGAACTACGCGGACGTGCTCACAGCGGCTGATGTGCTGCGCGATCACAATGTCGCCTGGGGCGTCGGGCCGGGCAAGCACGGACTCGGCCAGGCCATGTATCTCTATATCCACGACCCCGGGTCGGACCATCGGGTCGAGCTCTACGCGGGCGGCTACTTCATCTTCGATCCCGACTGGGAGGCGATCGAGTGGACGCCCGACAACTACGCGGATGGAACGACCTGGTACGGGGAGCGCGTAGACATCAGCCCCGGGAGCCGGGGACGAGACACTACGCCCACTGCTGACCTTCACAGTCGTGGTTGAGCTGCCGAATGGCTCGTACGACTCGCCGACCGCCGCGCCGTACGAGCCGTCGCCTGAGCAGTTTGTCCGCGACCAGGTCGATGCCTTCGAGCGCTCGGACGGGCGGGACAACCTCGACGTGCGGTACGGCCGGCCAATCATCGTGATCCACACGGTCGGTGTGCGATCGGGCAAGTTGCGCAAGGTGCCACTGATGCGGGTGGAGGCCAACGGCGTCTACGCGGTCGTCGCCTCGCTCGGCGGGGCCCCGCATCACCCCGCGTGGTATCACAACGTGATCGCCGAGCCCAGCGTCATCGTCCACGACACGGACGGCATGCGAGCTATGCGAGCGCGGGAAGTGCACGGCACGGAGAAGTCGGTGTGGTGGGATCGCGCCGTCGCAGCGTTCCCGTGGTACGCGGAGTATCAGTCGTCCACGGAACGTGAGATCCCGGTGCTGCTACTGGAGCCGGTCGATCCATCGGACCGCTGACGCATCGATGTAACGGAGGGGCCTGCACCTGCGGCGGCCCCCTCCGCTACATCTGCTGGCCTGTACCGGTCGGGGTCACGCAGGCGATGCCAGCAGATCCAGGGCGACGTCGACGATCATGTCCTCCTGGCCACCAATCAGGCCTCTGCGGCCCACCTCGACGAGGATGTCCCGAGCGTCCAGTCCGAATCGCTCCGCCGCGGTCTCCGCGTGCCGCAGGAAGCTGGAGTAGACGCCGGCATATCCCAGGGTGAGCGTCTCACGGTCGACGCGAACCGGGCGATCCTGCAAGGGTCGCACCAGGTCGTCCGCGGCATCCTGCAGGGCGAACAGATCGCAACGGTGATCCCAGCCATACAAGTTCGCTACTGCGACGAATGCCTCCAGTGGCGTGTTGCCCGCGCCGGCACCCTGCGCCGCAAGCGACGCGTCGACACGATAGGCGCCGTTCTGCACCGCGACCACCGAATTCGCGACCGCGAGCGAGAGGTTCTCGTGAGCGTGGATGCCGATCTGCGTACCCGGGTCGAGCACGTCCCGGTACGCGCGAACGCGTTCGGCGACGTCGTTCATGGTGAGCCGGCCGCCCGAGTCGGTGATGTACACGCAGTGCGCGCCATATGACTCCATCTTCTTGGCCTCGGCCGCCAACGCGACCGGATCGCTCAGGTGGCTCATCATGAGGAACCCGGAGACGTCCAAGCCCAGTTCCCGCGCGCTAGCGATGTGTTGCGCCGAGATGTCGGCCTCGGTGCAGTGGGTCGCGATGCGCACCGAACCGACACCGAGCTGCTTTGCCGCCTTCAGGTCGGCAATCGTGCCGATGCCCGGCAGGAGCAGCGTAGTCAGCTTCGCGCGGGTGACGACTGCCGCTGCCGCCTCGATCCACTCGCCCGTTGTGTGCCGTCCCGGCCCGTACGTCAGGCTTGCCCCCGCGAGGCCATCACCATGGGCGACCTCGATCGCATCGACACCGGCGGCGTCGAGTGCCGTCGCGATCGCCTGGACCTGATCTACGGTGTAGCTGTGCCGAACGGCGTGCATGCCGTCCCGAAGCGTCACGTCCTGCAGGTAGATCCGATCAACGATCTCGCTCATGTGAGATTGCCCTCCCGACTTGGTGCGAGCTGTTCGGCTAGGACTTCCCCCGCACGCAGTGCGGCGGAAGTCATGATGTCAAGGTTGCCGGCGTAGGTCGGCAGATAGTTGCCCGCCCCTTCCACCTCGAGGAAGACGGACACCTGCGTCACCGGCCCGGAATAGGGGCCGATCAGCGTCCGCGCGCTGAACGATGGCTCAAAGTCGCGGAAGTCCAGATCGTGTTTGAGCCGATAGCCGGGCACATACGCTTGTACCCGCTCGACCATCGAATGGACCGACGCCCGGACGCGGTCGCGCGTCGCCGCATCCGGGTGCGGGATGAGACAGAGCACCGTATCGCGCATCATGAGCGGAGGATCGGCGGGGTTCAGAATGATGATCGCTTTCGCATTGGCGGCACCGCCGACTTCGATGATCGCGTGCCGGGTGGTCTCAGTGAACTCGTCGATATTGGCTCGCGTCCCCGGGCCCGCCGATTTCGACGCGATCGAGGCCACGATCTCGGCATAGAGCACCTCGACCTCGGTGGACACGGCAGCGACGATCGGGATCGTCGCCTGTCCGCCGCAGGTGACCATGTTGATGTTGGTCGCCGTGCGATGCTCGTCGAGATTCACGGGCGGGACGACGTACGGCCCGAGCGCGGCCGGCGTGAGGTCGACGAGCCGCTTGCCGTAGGGAGCGAGCGCCGCCGCGTTCGCCTCGTGCGCTTTCGCGCTCGTCGCATCGAAGACGATCGCGATCTCGTCGAACGTATCGAGCGCGATGAGGCCCGCAACCCCGGTGTCGACGCTCGGAACGCCGAGGCGGCGAGCGCGGGCCAACCCGTCAGATTCCGGGTCGATGCCGACGAAGGCGGCAACTTCCAGCGTGTCGGACCGGCGGATGATCTTGACCATGAGGTCGGTCCCGATATTGCCCGACCCGATGATCGCGACAGGTGTCTTGGCCATGGACTTCGCACCTTTCATATGAACGTGGCGACGACGGTTCCCAGGTTGGAGAACCGCGCCGTGACGGTGTGGCCGGCATCCACTTCCACCATGGGCCCTAGAGCGCCGGAGAGGACGATTTCGCCGGCCCGCAGCGGTGACCCCAGCCCGTCCACCGTCTGCGCGAGCCAGCGGACGGCTTCGATAGGGTCCCCTAGGCAGTCGGCTCCCGAGCCGGACGAGTGTTCCACACCGTTGACATCCAGGATCATCGCCTCCGCGACGACATCGATGTCGGCGATCGGTAGCCGTTCGGCTCCCAGCAGGAAGCCTCCGAACGACGCATTGTCCGCGACGGTGTCCACGATCGAGATGTCCCAGTCCGCGATCCTCGAGTCGACGATTTCCAGGGCGGGCGCGGCAAAGGCAATGGCGTTCGTCACCATCTCCCGAGTGATCGGACCTCGGTCGGACGTGATATCGCGTGCCAGCACGAAGGCGATCTCCGCCTCGATCTTCGGCTGCAGGAAGATCGCCGTCTCGATGGGCTCCTCGGATCCGTAGGCTCTCGACTCGAAGATCACGCCGAAGTCGGGCTGCTCCACCCCCAGTTGCTGCTGCACTCGCACGTTGGTCAATCCGATCTTGCGGCCGACGATCCCGTCGCCAGCGAGCACCCTGTCGGCCGAGATCTGCGCTTGGATGGCGTACGCCGTCGCGATCTCGCCCACTCCGACAAGATCGCGGATCGGGGCGCAGGGCGTACCGGATCGCGCCGCCTCAACAAGACGCCGCTCTGCCGCTTGGGCGGACGGATCGAGCCTCATCGCCTACTCCTCCTTCTCGCGTTCGCGCGGCGGCCAACGTCGATACCGCCTCGTCCATCTCATCTCGGGGGGCGGCCAGATCGCTGGCCGCCCCGAGACGGGTATCCTTCACGCCTGGCCGGGCGCCGCCGGGGTCGGGAGCTTCGGCCGAACCTCTTCCGCGAGCAGCCGCATGGATTCCTTCATCCGGCCCTCCGGGTCCCATTCGTGACCGGTCACAGCGAGCACGCCGAAGCCTCCGGTGAGGTCGTAGAGCTCGTGCAGCTTCTCCGTCACCGTGTCCGGGCTGCCGACGATCCAGACGTTGTCGATGCAGTAGTCGACATCGAGGTCCTCGTCCTTGGTCTCCGGCGTCAGCTTGATGTTGACCGTCTCGCCGATGAGCTTGAACAGCGGCACGAGATAGGTCATCCAGTCGCGGCCGAGCGGCCCGTTCTTGGCGAGCTCGCGGGCCTCGGCATCGGTCTCTGCGACGATGATCTCGCGAGCCACGCGCCACTGACGACGATCCGGCATGAAGTCCAGCTCTGATTCGTTCGCCGCTGCCTCGTAGACCTCCCAGTGCTTCTTCAGCGTGTCTGCGACGACGAACGGCACGCTCATCGGGATCCACCCGTTCGCACCGGCGTAGCCGAGCATGTCGGACTTGGGCCCGGTGCCGGCCGCGGCGATCGGCGGGTGCGGCTTGGTGAACGGGCGCATGTGAAGGCGCGTGCCCGTTGCGACGTCCGGCTCCGGCACGGTGTAGCGGAAGAATTCCGTCTCATAGACGCCCGGCTTCGGGTCGTTCCAAAGGTCGAGCACGGCGCTCAGGACGGCTCGCGACCCGGCGCGCTGCTGGCCTTTGACGAAGTCGATGTCGAAGAGCGCACCGTCGGTGGGCAGCGCACCGTTGCCGATACCCCACATGAAGCGGCCCTGCGCCATGTGGTCGAGCAGTGCGATGCGGGACGCGAGGTGCACCGGGTGGTGGTACGAGAGCGAGTTCACGCCGGTGCCCAGGCGGATGTTCTGCGTCACGCCAAGCGCACGCGCGATGAACAGCTCGGGCGAGACGAGCGACTCCCACTCGTTCGTGAAGTGCTCGCCGTACCACGCCTCGTCGAAGCCGAGTCGGTCGAGCTCGATCACCTGCTCCAGGTCGGCGTTAAGCCAGTCGGTGACGTTGGATCCTGGCGGATGCATCGGCATCGCAAAGTAGCCGAGTTCCATGATTTCTCCTTCGAAATGGGGTGTTGAGCGACCCGCCGTCGATGGCCGCGTGGGCCGCCGCGGGAGCGACGAACTCACATTACCGCGAATGGATCATTCTCGTAACTATCATATAGACTACCGCGATTATTACAACCTGTTCGCTCATGCTTCGCCCCGCCCGCAGCGACACGACATGCGGCGGCAGCCGCGACGGGCACGCTCAATCCCGGCTCGCGCATAGGATGACGGAAGTCTGAACGCGATCGTTGATGAAGGCAGCAACTCCCCATGGCAACTTCAGGTGCTCGTCACGTGCAAGGCTCCCAAACGCTTGCGCGCGGCCTGCTGGCGTTGGAGTACATCGCGGAGGCCCCGGACGGGCTCACCGGAACCGAAGTTGCCCGGGCGCTCGACGTGCACCAGTCCATCGCCTATCGCGTCTTGCAGACACTAATTCAGTTTCGACTCGCACGCCGTGACCTCGATGGGCGCTACCGGATCGGGCTGAGCGTGCTCGGCCTCGCCCAGGCGGCGAAGTCTGGGCTGCGGTCCCTGGCCCTGCCGATCATCAAACGGCTCAGCCAGGAGACGCGGGCCACCGCTTGGCTCTTCATGGAAGAGGGAAACGAGGCGGTCGCGCTCGTCGCCATCGAGCCGAGCGCCATCGCCTATTCCAATCGCTTCCTCGAGGGAAGCCGCCACCCCATTGATCGCGGCTCCGCGGGCTACGCACTACTTTCCCTGCGCCCCTATCAACCCGGCGAGCCGATACCGGTCACCGAAGCACGCGAGCAGGGCTACATCATCTCTCACGGTGAGATCGCACCGTCCGCTTGGGGAGCGGCGGCACCGCTGGATGTCTCGCTGATGGGCGTGCACACATGCATCAACCTGGCGAGCCCTGATCACGAACTCATCAAGGGCTCCATACCGCTGCTGAAGCAGGCTGCGCGAGATCTGGCCTCGGCGGTCGAGCGTGACGCGGAGAACACCTCCGCCTGATCTGACGCACGCGCGCGCGAAACCGCCGATCGAAAGCACGGCGAAGCTTCGCTCGTGACGTACGCGACGCCGTGGGCGTCTGGTGCGGCCCATGTCTGCGCCGTTTCCCGATGGAATGCGGCGACGTCGCTATGCTAATCTGCAAATATCGCAGTAATCTTTTCGATAGTAAGGAACCGGGGTTTGACAATGAGGTCGAGACCAGCCGAGTCCCGTCCGCGCGCATCGTCCTCCGCCGAGAGTCTCGCCGGTCGTGAACACGCCGTCTTGCCTCTGATCGCAGCGTTCGACGCTGCACCATCGCCCTGCGTGGCCACCATTGGCTCCTTCGACGGCGTCCACGAGGGGCACCGCGCCGTGCTCGCCGCGGCCGCGGAAGAGGCGGCGAACCTCGGCGTCGCATTGACCGCGGTGACATTCGACCCCCGACCGGAGGTCTACTTCAAACCGGAGGATGCATTGCCCGACCTCTGCGCCACGGTCGATGAACGCGTCGCGCTCTTGCATGAGGCGGGTGCGGACCACGTATGCGTACTCCCCTTCGACGGCGACACCGCGGCGCTGTCTGATGGCGACTTCGTGTCGCTGCTCACCGACCGGCTGGGCGCTGTCGTGCTCGTCGTCGGCGCCGACTTCCGACTAGGACGCGATCGACGCGGCGACCCGGAGCGCATCACGGAGCTTGGCCTGCCGACCCTTGCCATTCCCCTCGTGCTGGACGGCACAGAGAAGGTCAGCTCCACCGCTCTGCGTGCTCGGCGCGTCTCACTCACCGATGGGATCCACCAATGACGCCAAGCCCCTCCCCCTCGCAGCCTCCCGAGCCGCCCTATCGGAGCGTCTGGCAGGATCTGAGCCGGACGCCATTCGAGCAGGGCTTCCTCAAGGCGAACGGCGTCGCGACACGCTACTGGCGAGTTGACGCCGCGTCTGAGGTCGACGTCATCTTCCTCCATGGCACAGGCGGCCACGTGGAAGGCTTCGCTCGCAACATCGGCGCCTTCGGTCTCGCCTACCGGAGCTGGGCCATCGATCTCGTCGGGCACGGCTGGTCCGATCTCAGCGACCATGACCTCGAGATCGATGACTATGTCGAGCATCTGCTCCACTTCATCCGGACGGCCGGCATCAACCGCGCCATCCTGGTGGGCGTATCCCTCGGCGGCTGGGTCGCAAGCCGGTTCGCCGGACGGCACCCGGAGCTGGTGGCAGGGCTCGTCTTGATCACACCCGGCGGCTCGCAATCCGATCGCGCGGTCATGAGCACGATTCAGAAGACGACATCGGCCGCCGTCGGACAGCTCAGCTGGGACACCGTCCGAGCTCGACTGGAGTACCTGGTGCACGATCCCGCGCAGATCCCTGACGATCTGGTCGCCACCCGTATGGCGATCTACGGCCGGCCCGGGATGACGGAGAACATGGCGCACGTCCTGGTGCTGCAGCGCCCGGAAGTTCGGGCGCGAAACATCCTCGACGCGGACACATACGGGCGGATCACGGCGCCAACCCTCGTGGTGTGGACCGAGCACGACCCCACCGCGCCAGTGAGCGAGGGGCGTCGTCTGGCGGGGATGATCCCGGGAGCTGAGTTCGTGGTCCTCGCCGACTGCGCGCACTGGCCGCAGTTCGAGGCGCCCGAGCGCTTCAACGCGCTCGCGCTCGACTTCCTCTCACGCGCAATCGACCCACAGGTGGAGAACGACAGTGTCAACTGAGCAACAGCGTTTCGACGTCGTCATCGTCGGAGCGGGCCCGACGGGACTCGCGCTGGCGAACCTCCTTGGCATGCACGGCAATCGTGTCGCCGTGATCGAGGCGCGATCTGAGCTCATCGACTACCCGCGCGGTGTGGGTGTCGACGACGAGACGCTCCGGACCTTCCAGGCGATCGACCTGTCCGACAAGGTCATCGAGCACGTCGTGCCCAATCAGCTGGTGATCTACGTCGACAAGAAGGGGGTCGAGTTGGCGCGGATGGCGCCGAAAGCCGCACCGTTCGGTTGGCCCCGCCGCAACGGCTTCATCCAGCCACTCGTCGATGCCGTGCTCCTCGAGGGCCTCCAGCGTTTCCCCAACGTGGAGGTGTTCTGGGGACACGAGATGACGTCGTTTACCGACGACGGGGCCAGCGTCACCATCGCCACGATGACCCCGGGCGGCACGCGCGAGTTCGTCGCGGACTACCTGGTCGGTTGCGATGGTGGACGGAGCGAGATCCGAAAGGCGATTGGCGTCAGCTTCGACGGGCTCTCGAGCTCGACGAGTTGGCTCGTCGTCGATCTCAACGACGACCCGCTGGGTACGCCGAACTGCTATGTCGGGTGCGATCCGAATCGGCCTTATATATCGATCGGCCTGCCGCACGCGGTACGGCGATTCGAGTTCATGCTGTTCAAGGAGGACGGCGAGACGACCGATCCGTTTGCCAGCGCCAGGAGACTGATGGAGCCGTTCGTCCCGGCGGGCAAGCCGGTCGACATCCTCCGCGCGCGGGAGTACACGCACAACGCCCGCGTCGCCGGATCGTTCATCCACGGCCGAGTCCTGCTGGCTGGCGATGCCGCACACCTCATGCCGGTGTGGCAGGGGCAGGGGTACAACACTGGCAACCGCGACGCATCCAATCTTGGTTGGAAGCTGGACTACGTGCTCCGCGGGCTGGCCGACGCGCGGCTGCTCCAGACCTACGACACCGAGCGACGGCCGCATGCGACAGCCATGGTGAAGCTGTCGAACCTGACGGGTCGCTTCCTCAGCCCCACGAACAAGCTGGTGGCCGGAACGCGAGACGTCTTGGCGAAGGTCCTCGGCAAGCTGGTCCCATCGGTGCGGGACTACGTCGCCGAAATGCGCTTCAAGCCGATGCCGACCTACACCGAGGGCGCCGTCTACAAACCGGCCGAATCCGCGGACTCCCCCGCGGGACGACTCTTCATCCAGCCGCAGGTCCGGACGTCCGACGGCGGGATCGCGAAGCTCGATGATGTCATCGGACACAGGTTCGGCGTCCTGCAGTGGGAGAACGACCCGCGCCACTTCTTCGATGACGAGACACTACGTCTGCTTCGGAACCTTGACGCCCGATTCATAACGGTTCGCAGCGGGGGCTTCGACCTTGATGACGAGGTGGACACCGTCGACGTCCAAGGGGACGACGCCGAAGCACGGGTCGTGCTCGACGTCGACGGGAAGCTGCGCCAATGGTTTGACGAACACCGCACCACGCTGGTCCTGCTCCGTCCGGATCGGATCATCGCCGGCGCGTCCCAGCCACAGCACGCGGTGGACACATTCAACGCCGTCGCCGATCGCATGTATCTCACCCGCGCGAGCATGCCGACAGCAACTGCTCGTTGAGGACGCGAGACGTCCAGCCCGGCTGCTCGCAGCCGGGCTGGACGTCGGCGAGCTACGCGCTGATGGAGCGACCCCTGTGCGTCGCGGCCGGCATAGACGGTCTCACTCCCTCAGGCGCACCGGATATTCACCAGGTGGAGTCGCCCCGAATGACGGCGTCGCTACCGCCGTCTTGGAAGATCACCTGGCCCGTGACGTGGGTGTTCTCCTCGCTGGTGAGCCATGCGAGAAGCCGCGCGCAGACGACGGGGTCCGCGGGCCCGACCAATGGCATCGGGACCCTCGTGACGATCTCGTCGATGGCCGAATCCGACATCGGGGTGCGGACCACGCCCGGCGCGATCGCGTTGAGCGGGATGCCCGCCCCCGCCCAGTCATCGGTCACGCTGGAGCGGCGAATCCACTTCGCGAGCGCGCGCTTTGTGGTCGCGTAGGTCCGATGGTCGGTCTCGTCGGGCGTTGCCACCTGCTCGGCGCGTGCGATCGCCGCCGCCTCATCCTCGGCCGTCAGGGCGTCGAGCAGCGGCTGGTCGACGTCGAGCAGCGACGCCATCGACGAGATCGCCGCCGCGCGTGGAGCGGCCGACCTCGCCAGCAATGGGCGAAGGCCGCTAAGCGTGCCGATCGCACCGAAGTAGTTGACGCGCGTAATCAGTGGGGCATCGCTGCCGAGCACACCCGCGATCGCCAGAACGCCGTCGATGGCGCCACCGGAGAGATCTGTCGCCCCATCCACCATCGACGCGAGACCATCCTTCGACGACAGGTCGGCGATCAGGTCCGCGTCCCGGAGATCGACACCGATCACGTGCTCACCACGAGACCTCAGCAGCTCTGCCGTCGCGCGTCCGATGCCCGACGCAACCCCGGTCACAACATACGTCCGACTCACGCTCACTCCTTCTTGTGCGGTTCTCTCGTTCCGGCCAGCGTGCCAGGTTTCCGCTTGTGTCGCAACTATCGAGTGATCTATTGCTCTAATTGCGGTTTCATGCTTCTATGTACCCGTCGGCGCGCGAGTGCCGGGCCTGTGATCTGCAATGGAGCACCCAGGTGATGGTGCGCTCCACGCGGCGCCGCAGCCCGTCCTCACCCGTCGAATCGCGGCGGTACCCGCTGTCGCGGTTTCCAAGCGAGGGACGACGTCGTCTCCGCGCACCATGAGAGGTTCTGATTCCATGCACCTTCGACACAAGCCCCCGGCGGCCGCAGCGGCCGTCATCGGACTGACGGTCGCCTCCCTGCTATTGGCTGGCTGCGCAGCGGACGGGGGCCCCCAGCCCACCGGTGACCCCATCGTGGTCGGCTCGATCAACGCGATCAGCGGCGCTCTGCAACTCGCCGAGTCCTCGCAGGCCGCTGCGGCGGTCTTCGACCAGTACAACGCCGACGGGGGCCTGAACGGGCGCCCGATCCAGTACGTCATGCTCGACGACAAGGGCGATCCGTCGACATCCTCCGCTGCTGCACGCGACGTCGTCGGCCAGCAAGGAGCGGTCGCCATGGTTGGTTCGGCCAGCCTGATCGACTGCGAAGTCAACCACGCGTACTACGCGGAGGAGGGCATCATCTCCATCCAGGGGACGGGCGCGGACTCGTTCTGCTTTTCCACGCCCGACATCTCGCCTATCAACGGCGGCCCCTACCTGGGCGCGACCCTCATGCTCAATTACGGCACCGCCGAGCTCGGGCTCGAGAGCATCTGCGGCGTACTGCTCGTGGGCGGCTCCGTCCGAGAGGCCTACCAGGCTGCCTTCGACGCGTGGACCGATGCGACCGGCGCGGACTTCACGATGCTCGACGACACGGCACCGTACGGCGCCTCGGACTGGACGCCCTACGTCGTGAAGGTCAAGGAAGCTGGCTGTGACGCACTGTTCACCAACGCGCCCGAGGCCGACGCCGTCGGACTCATGAAGGCCGCAGAAGCGCAGGGGCTCAACAACCTCACATACCTCACGCTCACCGGCGTCTACACGCAGGCGTTCGCGCAGACCACGACCTTCGATGGCAACGGCCTGTACACCCTGGCCGAGTTCGCGCCCTACATCGACGTGGAGAACGAGGACACCAATGATTGGCGAACGTTGATGGAGTCGAAGGGCATCCCCCTCACCTCGTTCGGTCAGGGCGGATACATCGCTGCGAAGCACTTCATTGAGGTCCTCGAGTCGATCGAGGGCGACATCACCCGCGAGTCCGTGACCGCCGCCTTCAAGGGCATGACCGAGGGGCTCGAGAGCTCGATGACGGGTACGCCGTGGATCTTCGGTCCCGGTAAGAGCCACAACTCGAACACCTCCGGATGGCCGCTGAAGCTCGACACCACTGCGGGCTCCTGGGCTGACGCAGCTGGCGGATGGACCACGCTCGCCGACTACGAGTAGCCAACCGCCGGGCTCGAATAGGTGGGGGCAGGTCGCACGCCAGGCCTGCCCCCACCCCTGAAGACAAGGACGTCAACAATGCTCCAAGGCGCATTGGCAGGACTGGCCATTGGCGGCGTCTACGCCGTCATCGCTGTCTGCCTCACCATCACCGCGCAGCTCGTCCGCGTCGTGAACTTTGCGCAAGCCGCGATCGGCATGATCGGCGCGTTCTTCGCGGTGAGCATGGTCGGAACAGGCTTAGCCCAGCCGATTGCGATCGTCCTCGGGATCGTCGTCGGATGTCTCGTGTCCGCCGCCATCGGCTGGGTCATCACCACCTGGCTCGCCGACGCCACGACTAGCGCCCGCTCGGCCGTGACCGTAGCCGCGTTGCTGCTGCTCATCTCGCTGTCCTTTATCGCGTTCGGCACACGCCCACAGTCGTTCCGGCCGCTGCTACCCGGACCGGCCTTCACGATCGGCGGAGTCGTCGTCACCCAGGTCACCGTTGCCATGGTGATCCTCGCCGTCGTCGTCGCCATCGCGGCGAAGCTCGTCCTGAGCAAGACCCGCCTGGGCACCAAGTTGCGGGCGATCGCCGACCGGCCCGTCACCGCGGAGATGATCGGCATACCGGTGCGGGCGCTCAGCATCTCGGTCTGGCTGGCCACTGGCCTGATCGCCTCCGTCGCGATCATCGTGATCGCGCCAACGCAGTCCGCCGACGCCACTTCGCTGTCGCTGCTCGTCATCCCCGCTTCCGCGGCGGCACTGCTCGGCCGCTTCGCACGGCTCGACCTGGCGCTCATAGGCGGTCTCGGTCTCGGGATGATCCAGGGTGCGGCAGCCCAGTTCGCCGAACTCAACGTCCTGAGAGATTGGATACCTCTGGTGCTCATCGTCGCCTTCCTCCTGTGGAACCAGCGCAAGGAGGCCTGGGATGTCGCGCGCTAGCCGTCGAACCATCCCGCGGCTCTGGCTCAGATCGGGCATCGCGGTCATCGGACTCGCGGTCGGTGGGGTCATCGCCGCGGTGCTGCCCGGATACCTGCTCTATATCGCGACCACGGCGATCGTCGCGTCCATCGCGCTCATCGGCCTGGGCGTGGTGACGGGGACCGCCGGCATGATCGCGCTGTGCCAGCTCTCATTCGCCGCCATCGGCGCGTGGGTGGTGTCCTGGCTCAATCTGATCCATGCTCCCGGCGGCTACATCGTCTGGCTGCTACTCGGATGCGTCGCGTCCGCGGCCTCTGGCCTGCTCCTGGGCATCCCCGCCCTGCGGCTTCGCGGTATCAACCTCGCCGTCATCACCCTCGGCTTCGCCGCCGCGCTGGATCTCACCCTCGTGAAGCTGCAGTTCCCTGGCGCCGATCAAGGCACGAAGATTCAGCGTCCCTGGCCGTTCGACGACGACCGTGGCTTCTTCCTCTTCGCTGTGATCGCTCTCGTCGTCGCAGCGGTGGTCGTCAGCATCGTCCAAGCCGGCCGCTGGGGCAGCGCGTGGCGGTCCGTCGCATTCTCAGAACGCGGCACGGCGACGGCCGGTGCCAGCGTGCGCTTTGCCAAACTATCGGCATTCGCCGTCAGCGCCGCGATCTCGGGACTGGCTGGCGGCCTCCTCGCCGGACAAGTCGGCATGGCATTCCCAACGAGCTTCGCCGCTCTGCAGTCACTCGCCCTCTACCTGCTCTCCATCGTTGTCGGAGCGCACCTCATTGAGATGGCGATCTTCGGCGGCATCCTCTGGGTCCTGATTCCCGAGATCTTCAAACGATTCGGTATCTCCCAGGACTGGGGGCTCGTCCTCTTCGGCGTCCTCGGCATTCAGGCCATTACCTCGAAGACCTCACCCGGCCAGCTCCTGCGCAACGCGATCGCACGCCGCCGGCCCACACCCGAGTGCACTTCCTCACTCACCGACGCTCCCCCGCAGCCACCCGACACGGCCGGCACCCCAGCTGTCGGCGCAGCGCTCCTCGAAGTGTCCGCCCTCTCCGTCACCTACGGCGAGCTGAAGGCGCTCGATCACGTCGGCTTCACGATCCACGAGAACGAGATCGTTGGCCTCATCGGGCCGAACGGCGCCGGGAAGTCCACCCTGGTCGACGCGATCAGCGGATTCGTTCCCCTGCAAAGCGGCGACGTCCGTCTGCAAGGGCGCTCCCTTCGCCGGTCCGCGCCCCACGTTCGGGCGCGCGCAGGCTTGCGCCGCACGTACCAGCAGGATCGGGTTCCCCCGACCCTCACCGTGGGCGCGTTCACCAAATTCGTTGGCGGGGGCGCCTCCACGCCTCACGAGATCGACGAAATCCTCGACTTCTTCGGCTGCCCGGACGCCGGCACACCCCTCGCGTCCGTGGACGTCGGCCGGCGGCGCATCGTCGAAGTCGCGGCACAACTGAGCGCCAAGCCCAATATCCTGCTGCTCGATGAGCCCGCCGCGGGACTCTCGCACGAGGAACATGAAGGGCTCGCACTGCGTCTCGTTCAGGTTCCCGCCAGATTCGGCGCATCCGTGCTGCTCATCGAGCACGATCTGAACCTCGTCCGGTCGGTCTGCACATCGCTCCTCGTCCTCGACTTCGGGACCCTGCTCGCCAGCGGCCCGCAGGAGCAGGTGCTCTCGCGACCCGAAGTCAAGAAGGCCTATATGGGCGAAACGGAGATGCTATGAGCGGCGGTCTGGTGATTCGCGAACTCGAAGTCGATCGAGGCGCCGGCCCCGTCGTCTCCGGTGTCAATCTCGCCATAGAACCGGGGACGATCACGGCGATCGTGGGCCCGAATGGTGCGGGCAAGACGAGCCTCCTCGAAGCGATCTCCGGCCTGCTCACCTCGACACGCGGGGCGATCGAGATCGACGGCGAAGACATCGTCAAACTCTCCCGACGTCAACGTGCCGCACGGGGGCTGGTCCACGTGGAGCAGAACCGGGCGATCTTTCCCTCTCTGACGGTGCGGGAGAATCTCGAACTCGTCAACTCCGACATCAGTGCCGTGCTTGAGGCTTTTCCCGAACTCGACAAACGCCTCACCTCCGCGGCCGGTCTCCTCTCCGGCGGTGAACAGCAGATGGTCGTACTCGGTCGGGCCCTGGTTGCAACGCCGAAATTCCTGATGATCGACGAGATGTCCTCGGGGCTTGCCCCGGTCGTCGTCCAGCGCCTCCTGCCAATCGTCGAGCGCTTCCGAGACGCTGGCGTCGGAGTGCTGCTCGTCGAGCAGTTCGCCCACCTGGCCCTGCGGATTGCGAGCCGCGGCATAGTTATCACGAGCGGGCAAGTCACGTATTCGGGTGCCGCCGCTGCGCTGCTCTCCGACGAGGCCCTACTGCACCGCTCGTATCTGGGCGAATAGGAGCGGCCGGTCTCGCACTGCGACACCGCAGATCCGCACCTAGTTCGCTCACGCCCCCGGCACGGGCGATTCGACACGCGTACCTGACCGATCTGATCGGACAAATCCGCATGGCGTCCTACGCCACCTACGGTCGACTTCGGCTGACCGCCGAGCTCGAGCGCGCTCATGGTCTGCGGGTGGGCGCGAACACCTTCTGGCGACTCGATGGATCGCGCGGGCTTGCAGGTTCCGCTGCTTCGTCGCCGCAGTCAACCGCGTGCCGTGCCAGGTCACCGTGACGGACCTTGTCCGGCGGTAATGCGTCGCCGACAGCCCGGACCGGTCATGCCTCGGTTGGTTGGAACTGAGGCATGGCCACCTTGGTCGGTGGCCGCAGTGGGGTGATGCGCTGACGACTGAAGATTCGAACGCATCGCGCATACCCATGGTGTGCATGTATCGAGATGGTTGGAACGGGTCGCGCAGTTCGAGGCGTTCGTTGCGCGTTGGGGGCGGATGCCGCGGTCGAGTGCTCCGGCTGAGCGGGAATTGGCGAACTGGGCTCGGTATCAACGGCGTCGGCTTGGTCAACTGTCACGGGAGCGTGTTGGGCGTCTGAGCGCGATCCCGGGTTGGGTGTGGGATTCTCACGCGGAGCGGTTCGAGGCGCGGGCCACCGAGTATGTGGCGTTCGTTGCGCGCTACGGTCGTCCTCCTCGTCGTCATGCGGGTGAGCCGGTCGAGCGCAGCCTGGGGGTGTGGGCTGCGGAGTTGCGTGCGCGTGCCGCGCATGGCCGCCTCGCGTACGAGCGGCTGCATGTCGCCGCGGAGCTCGGGATCATTCCGGCGCGGCCTCCCGCCGATGGTGGATCCAAGACCGACCTCTCCGATCACTGAGGCTCGTGCACGGCGCATCGGCCAGTCGTCCGGTCCGTGCTGGCAGGGGTGTCAGGTGTTCGGCGAACCTGCTCGTTCGGATCTGGGTAGCGTGCTCGATCCGGAAGGCGACGGGAGGACTACATGGATGACGTCAGCAGGTGGCAGTTGAACGGCTCGGGGCTCGTGTTTTGGGTGCGTACCGCGGCGGGCATGGAATACGAGATCGATGACGCGCCAAGCGGTGCGCGGTTGCGGCGGCGTCCGGCCCGGTTCGATCCGATAGCGGATGTGCCGTGCACGTCATCGCGTCATAACGCCGAGTGGATAATGATCCTTGGCTGCTCACCGATCATCATCGGCAGGCCCATTTCATTCCTGCTCGAGTCGTTGAGTGACCCTGGGCGGCCGGATTGCACCCCCCGGACGACGGCGCCGGTGGTCAGCGTCGAAACCCGTCCCCCGGACTCGTCGGAGAGCGATGCGGAGGATGCGCCGTGAGCGGCCGGCCGCGGCCGGCACCGGTGGTCGCCCTGGATGTGGACGGGGTGATCCGGATTCTGGGGCGTCGGATGCGTCCGACTTCAGCCGATGCGAGTACGGCGGAGTCGGCACGTGTCCCTGGTGCGGTGCGGGTGACGATCACGGTGACTGAGGAGCAAGTGTTCCGATCCCCGTTTCATGCCGGGCCGCCGGCCGGGACGATTCGGATCGTGCTCGCCGGCGGCGTCGGTGAGTGGATCACCCGCCTGCTGGCATCCGGGGTCGAGGTCGTGTGGGCGACCACGTGGGAGCACACCGCGAACTGGCATCTTGCGCCGAACCTGGGCATCGGCGAGTTGCCGGTCGCGACCGTCAGCACGCCAAGCGACGCTCTGGAGTTCCGCTCCTCACCCGAGTGGAAAGCCCAGCGTCTGCTGGAGCGGTATCGGGGTCGGGATCTGGTGTGGATCGATGACGATCTGGACTTGGACCAGAGCGAGACGCTGGAGTATCTGCGTTCGGGTCGCCGCGATTCGGGACTCACGCTGACGATTGCCCCGGCGTCGGATATCGGCATCACGCCGGCGCAGATGGCCGAGGTCGATGAGTGGCTTGCGACCGTGGCCGCACCGCACGGGCGTGCACGCCTTCGCGCGGAGCGTGCCCGGATGCGGCGTCGCCAGCGTGAGGCGCGTATCCGCCAACTGCAGCGCGTCGCCCGTCGCGACGCTCACGTTACGGACCCGATCGCACTGGACCTGTCGGTCGAGGCAGCCCAACTCGGGCGGAATGAGAGCGGTGGCACCGCGCTCACCCGTGACGCGACCACCGATCCGGCCCCTTCGATCCCGGTCACCGACCCCGGGGAGACGCCATGACCGTCGGACCGCTTCACATCGACCTTGGTCACCGGGTCGGACTCATCGGTGACGTCCACGCGAACCGGGCGTTCTTGGAGACCGCGATCGGGGTGCTCGCCGACCGCGGCGCCACCGCGCTGGTGCAGCTCGGCGATCTGGGACTGATCTTCAGCCGAGGCGACGCGCAGCACAACCGTGTGCGTCTGGTCAACGAGGTCCTTCACCTGGTCGACATGCACCTCCTCGTGGTGCTGGGTAATCACGAAAACTACGACCTCATCAACGCGCTGCCGGCAGAGGCGGACGGGATCCGACGCTTGGGTCGCATCTGGTTGCTGCCCGCCTCCGGGCGAATGGTCGCGGCCGGACATGCGGTCGGGTGGCTCGCCGGGGCCGCCTCCGTCGATCGGTCCCACCGAGTCCTTGGCCGATCCTGGTGGCCACAGGAACTGCCGAGTCCCGACGAGGCCGCCGCACTGGCACTCGGTGACGCGCCTGTGGAGATCGTGTTCGCGCATGATGCGCCCGCCACGCCGCAGCTCGCCGAACGCCTTGCCGGCACAGCACACTGGTGGGATCCCCGAGACCTCGAGTACGCGCACCGCGCGCAAGAGATCTTCACGCAGCGAGTGGTCAGCGTCCTCGCCGACGACGGCCTCGTCATCTCCGGTCACTACCACTTGCGCCTCACGGCGGACGCGACCCTGTCGCTGGCGGACGGCACGACCCGGCAGGTGCGCAGCGAGATCCTGAACATGGAATGGGAGGTCGGTTCCGTCGCACTGTTGGAGGTGGCATCTCGGCAGGTGGACGCGTTCACACTCGATGCGCCTTCGGCTAACGACCGAGCTCGCGAGTTCCGGGAACTCACGAAGACTTCCTCCTTGGGCGATATCGATCTCCAGCGGCAGCTGGGTGTGACGCGTCGCACGCTGACGTTGCTGCGCCAAGGCCACATCGCCGTCCCGCCGGTCGTCCTCGCCCGGATGCGAACACTGAGCGGCGCCGACGATCCCGAGTGAATCCCCTCATGTCCTGCCAAGTGTCGGCCGGCGCAGAATGCGCGACTCGGCCAGAGCGGCACCTTCCTGCCAGAACCCTGCGATTCGCCGGCGCCAGACGCACGCGAGTTCCGCTCGCGCAGGCCCTGCGCGCCACACCGCGCATACCTACGGGTGAAGCGGAGTATCCGCCACGAAAGGAACGAACCTCATGACCCCCTCCAGCACCCCGTCCCGCAACGCGCACCAGCGACCGCTGCCGCTCGTCGCCGAAGCGCAGCGCGCGCAGCTGACCGAGACGATCACCGCATGGCTGGCCGATCCGCTCGCATTCGCGGACGACCCCGCCGCTAACCTGCGCTTCGGTGACGTCGTCATCGATCTCCTCGCCTACCTGGTGCTGCAGCGCTACCCGACGGCGACCGCTATCGATCTGCGCGTGCACCGCGGCACGCTCACGCTCCTCGGGGTGCGCGGCCCGCACGGTGAGGCCCTCGACGAGCACACCGCGCAACCCTCCGCGCTGCACATCTCACACGACGAGTGGTGGACATATGTGGAACTCGCTGCCCGCTGTCTGCCGCTGCAACACGTCCGCTACATCTCCCACGACCCCCAGGCCCGCGCCCGCGGCGACGTCCCACTGGACTGGCCCTTCCTGCTGCCGCTGACCTGAAACCAACCCCACCGCGCATACCCATTCATGCAAACCCCTTAAGGAAAGGAACCCATCATGACCTCCCCCACCACCAGCGTGGCCCGCGAAGCGGCCCGTATGCGCCGCGCCATCATGCAGTTGCCCGAGCCCGCCGACCCGTCCGAGGTGATCCGACTGCTCGCCGAACTCGTCACCCACCGGTACTCGATGGCCGAGACCATCGACGTCATCGACGTCGCCGGCCGGATCGAACTGATCGGTGTCCACGACTGCGCGTATGAATCACTCATCCCACTCGTGCCGGCCCAAGCCGGACAACTCCCCGATCCACAGTGGCGGCAGCTGGTCGACCACCTCCTGCACCGACTGCCCCTCACCCACGACCTCTACCTCGTGTGGGGCGCCGACGAGCGCTACCACGGCGGCGTCCTGCCGGTCGGTCACACCGGTCGCCCGGTCACCATCGACCTGACGGTGGTGACCGCATGAGCACGCCCGAGACCTCGCAACCACAGCCCTATCTCGCGCGATTCGAGGTCGAGTTCACGCTCCAGTTCACCGATCCGGACGCCATCCGCGCGGCCGCACATGAGTATGTGCGCGACAACGTGCCCGAACCCGAGGTGCGCGACGAATGGGACGCGGCCATCGACACCGATCTCGACTACGCGATCATCGTCGCCGCCGACACCCTCACCCGCCTGGAAACCCCACCACTGCCCGCCGCCATCCAGGTCCTCAGCGGCATCGAACGGGTGCGGTTCATCAACAAGATCGACGACCCGTGAGCACGATCGTGTCGGATGCGCGGACCTCGGGCCGGGTGCGGGTCGATGCGGCGCGTTCAGGCCCGCCCATCGGCTGGTCGTGTGAGTGTGTAGCCGAACGCGGCGATGGGTCGGCCCATGGCCAGGCTGAACGCGGCGATGTAGTGCAGGCCCATGACGCGCTCCCCGCGCATGATGGCCGCGAGCTGTCGCACGTCGACCGGCAGGCGGGCCGCGTCGGCGACCTGCTGCCAGGTGCGCCATCCATGGTGGTGGCGTTCGGTGTGGACGAAGTAGGCGACCTGATGCTGCATCTGGGAAGTGGTCAGGTCGATGCGATCGCCGGCGGTGCGGACCTGATCCCGCAACCATGCGGGAGCGAGCACACGGCCGAACTGTTTCGGATCGACCAACCAACCACGAGGCTGCCGCGACACCGCACTACTCCTTTGGGTGTTGAACCGTGTTCGTCAAAGTCACTTTATATGCGATTTTTGAGGTTCTGCGCGATCGTTGACGCAGCACTTGCCGCAGGGACCTGCGTGTCATGTCCCCCACTATCGACGCGGCGACCCGCGACCTGTTCCGCACCGCAACCTCCCGCGCGACTGCGGTCGACTCCCGCGCGCTGTCGCACCGGGTGCGCGCGGGGCGGCTGCGTCTGGCGGAACAGCCTGGGGTTCGTGTCACGGCAGCTCGCAACGCCTACGCCTGGCTTCGCGCCCGGGAGACGGCGGCGCCGGACCAGTCTCGACTGGCACGACCGTTGGCAATCAGCGTGAACGACGCGATTGATGAGTATCGCGCCCGGCGGCTGACCTCGGCAGCCCGCGGCGAGGTCGAGGCATTCGTGGCTGCGTGCGTGCGCGATGTCGCACCCGACACGGTTCTTGCCACTCGCAAGCTGCTCGGGCAGCTGACCTACCACGTCGAATGGTGCTGGACCGTCGGCTACCCGCTGACTCGCGAGGTCGTGCTGCGCCGCGACATCATTGCCGAGTCCATTGAGGCGCGCATGCAAAACTACGCGACCTCGTCGCGGGCGACCGCGCGCTCACGCTTGTTCCGCGTGTCCGACGCGCTCGGCACGGGGCCGGCCCGTCACGTCCGCGTTCCCTCGTATGCGTATCGGCCGCCGATAGCGCCGTATACGTCACGTGAGGTGGCGTCGCTGTGGTGGTGGGCTGAGCACCAGCGCACCGAGTACCGTCGCATCAACGCGCACATCCTGCTCGCGTTGGGGCTCGGCGGCGGGCTCTCGCCTGCCGAGGTCATCGCACTACGCGCCCGCGACGTCCACGTCGACGACGCGGGGGTGGTGCTGCACGTGACCGGCGAGCGTCCGCGAGCCGTGCCAATGCTGCAAGCCTGGGAGGACACTGTCGCGGCCCTCGCGCGTGCGACCCTCCGGCCGGACCTGTTCCTGTTCGCGCCGAGGCGCGCCACCGACGGCGGACGCAACCTGGTATCCAACTTCGTCGCCAAGACCGCCCGGCTGCCATTTCCCATTCAGGTGCCCAGGATGCGCGCCACCTGGATTGTCACGCACCTGACCCACGGCACCCCCTTGCAGCCACTCGCGAAGGCATGCGGGTTCGATGAGCCGCGCGCGCTGGCGCCCTACCTCGCGCACGTCCCGGCACCGGCCAGCGGGGACTTGCGGCAGATGCTGCGCCAGCTTCGGGGAGGCGGCCATGACTGAGACCCGGTTCGCCGACCGCTGGGCCGCGATGCGTCAGCGCCGCCTGGCGTACCCGCAACGCGACGCCGCGCTCGCGATGGAGGCCACGGTCCCGCTTGCTGCGCTGCTCGAGGCAATCGACTACCTCGATGCGACCGGCGTCGACCAAGACATTCTCAACTGGCTGCACGAGGACCGCCCTGCAATCGAGCGCGGCCTCGGTCGTCCCCGCAACGTCCCGGTTCGCACATTCATGGCGCTCGGACTCGGCCACACCTTCGCGGGCCTGAAGACCTCGTGGAAGCACCTGCACCACAGTCTCATCGCCTCGGACTGGGCTCGTCCCGTCCGGCAGCAGCTCGGGCTCCTCACCGACGAGTACGACGCCCACCGCGACCAAGAGCTCGACCGGCGACGACGCGCTTTCACCTACCGGTCCCTCGTGCGTACCGGCGAGCAGATCGCACTGACCTACGACCCACGACCGTTGCCCGCCAAAGAAGGCCCCCTCGTCGAGGAGGTAAAGGAGATCGAGGCAGGTCGCGACCCGGCGGACGTCGCACGAAAGCAACAGCGCGCCGACGAGCTCCAATCCAAGCTGCTGATGGGCACCTACTGGATGCTGCCCGATGCGCACCGGGAGGCGTGGGACGGCAGTCTGACCGCCGACGGCACGGCCGTGCCAATCTACGGCAAGTTCGGTTCCGCGTCCCGGCGGCGCAAGCGCCCCGACTCGCTCAGCCCTGAAGCCAACGCCGGCTGGCACGCCAAGAACCACGCCATCAAAGACCCAACCTCCTTCGCGGACAACGAGTCGACCTATGGCTACGACCTGCACGTGGCGATGATGGCCGGCGGCGGTGCATCCGCACCGGTGCCGCCGCTAGTCGTTGCCGTTCGCATGGACACCCCCGGCTATGCGCCCGGGCTCAACCTCGCCGATGCCCTCGCCCCGGCACGCGCGGCTGGTCTTCCCGGCGGGAACGTCACCGTGGACCTCGGCTACTCCCAACGCAAAGACGTCAACTTCGCGCTCCCGCTGCTCGCCCTCGCCTATGGCATCCTTCAGATGTTCACCCCCGACCAGTACGGCAAGATACTGGCCAGCCATAACGGCATCATCCAGGTCGAGGGTCGCGAGTACGGTCCGTGCCTTCCCGACGAGCTGCGCTACGCGACCCGCGACTGGCACGAAGGCCGCATCGACGACACGACCTACCAGCAGCGTCTGGAGCGCCGCCAAGCCTACGAAGTGCGCCGCAAGTCCGCCGCCGACGGCACCACCTCCTACACCTATCGCTGCCCTGGCCACGATGCGGGGCACACGGTCAATTGCGAACTCAAACCCAAGTGGTTCGGCGTGCAACCCGCTGGTCGCAAACCCCTACCGCTAGCCATTCCACCTGCAGACAGCCCCCCGATGATCTGCACCAACAAGGTCAGCGTCACCGTCCCGGCCGACGTGTTCGCCCGCTACCACTCGGTCCTGCCGTTCAATACGCCCGAGTACCTTGCTGAATACAAGCGGCTGCGCAGCTCGATGGAAGGCCGCAACCGCTACTTCAAAGACGACCTCATCGCGAGCATCGCATCGCCCGGCACTCGCCGATTCCGCGGCTGGGGCAAACAGCTCCTCGCCATCCTGCTCAAGCTCGTCAAGGTCAACTACCGCGCCCTGGAGAACTGGCAACAAGACGTCGACGAAGGCACATACGACCCCGCCCCCAAGACGCTGGGCCGACCCAAGAACGACCCGCTCGCCGAGTACCGACGCGACGGCAAAGCACCGCCACTGAGGATTATCGGGCCCGATTGGTCACGACAGTCACCCGCCGCGTAACCCACGCAAGAGTCCCGCAAGACCCAACGGCGCCAGCCTGCCTAAGCGGCTCCGGATTCCAACAACGGCGTTGAGAATCTAGCCATCACTGCGCCCAAAACCACAGCTCAAGTCGCGTTCGGCGACAACCCGGCGCAATCCAGCGCAACTCCGGCTCGCCAACTGGCCCGCTTCCACGCAGACGCGCGTGTGCCAGGAGTTTCGTCACCAACCGCGAGGCATTTCGTCACCACGCCAT
>Ga0182738_1000539_pt1 | contig 52433 bp, 37 predicted proteins | sample eDN5th30CBELigMG_FD_128876 | JGI IMG/M metagenome (GOLD analysis project Ga0182738, IMG submission 128876) | Enriched Miracle-Growth compost microbial communities from Emeryville, California, USA - eDNA 5th pass 30_C BE-Lig MG (version 2)... ... | reverse complement strand
TGCTGGAATGACCCAGAAGAGCCCTGAAGCCGAAGTCCGGACGCTTCGGTACCGCCCTCACCGCCCAGCCAAAAAAGCCCGACCCCATGTCCCAGCCACAACCCGACACCCCACCAGCCCCCCCGCTGGACAGAATCCCGCTGCGCAAAAATCCCCCGCCAAAAACCAGTCAAACTACACTTGTTTAAGGTCTAGAGCAGCTTGCTCTGGACTGGGCTCGCGCAGCGTCCGCGTTTCAACTGGTGAAACACGGGCGCTGTGGGAGTCATGCGCACAGGCAGCCTGTTGAAAAACATGGGGTCTCGGCCAGACAGAAATGTCCGGCCCACTTTCTTCGATGATTCAACAGTTTCTGGGCTCTGGGAGTTCTGGGCTCTGGTGGCGCAAACATTTCTGTCTGTGAGTTTTTCAACAGGCTGCTCGCTCTCCGGAAATTCAACACGCTGCCAGGGGAAAGCATCGACGATAGCCTTTCTTCCTTTCTCTTCACATCACTTCGGAACAAGCTTCCAAGTCTGGAAGTCGCGTCACAGGAACACACACAAATGAATTTTTCGAGAATCGCCATTTGGATTATGGCCGGGGTGATGTCCAGCAGCACGCTGGCAGGTTGCGGAAGCCAGAATCATCCCAAACGAGCTTCAATCAGTGGAAATGTCACCGTGAATGGTCTCCCTTTGGAAGAGGGGGTGGTGATCTTCATTCCGGACGCAGGGACGCAGGGACCCACGAGTGGAGCGAAAATTCTCCATGGTCGATATCAAATCTCTTCATCAGAAGGTCCCGTCCTGGGGATGCACCGCGTCGAAGTGACTGCCAGAAGAACGGAAAGTGGAAAACCAATTCTTCCCCCTCGGCCAGGGGAAGTCGTTCCGGAGTCAAGCCCTGCCGGAGAGACACTCATTCAATATCTCCCTGCCCGGTACAACACTCAATCCACTCTCAAATTGGATGTTAAAGCTGGCTCGAACCGATTCGACATTCCCATTGAGCTGGAGAAAATTGAGCTGGAGAAAAAGGAGATCCCTTCAAAATGAGCGACAGCAGTTCAGTATTTTCAGGACCTCTGTTCCATCTGAACAGACCTGGCAGTCTGCACGCTGTGGGGAGATCTGCGAAGTTGTGCAGTTCCTGTTCCAAATTGCTCTCGCGGTTGATTTCGTTCGTGTCGGTCCTGACAATGTGAATGCTAAAGTGCATTCATTCCGCATCGACCCCGTTCCGCTGCGCAGCGAATTGCGTTTCACCAGTCGAAACGCGTGCTGCGCGGGCGCAGGCGAGAGCAAGTTGCTCTGGCCCGATGCGTGCGTGCACATTCACATGTCAGTTTTCCGCCCTGATCCTTTTTCCATAGCATGTACTTTATGCAGACGGATTTGACCGCCCGAATCAGACAGTTACCCCCCGCCGTCGTCAATAAAATTGCTGCGGGTGAGGTGATTGAACGTCCCGCCAGCGTTGTGAAGGAGATGTTGGAGAATTCCGTGGACGCGCTGTCCACCAGGATCGAGGTGGATATTGAACAAGGGGGAGCGGAACTCATTCGTATTGTGGATAACGGCGAAGGGATTCATCCCGAAGATGTCGAATTGACCGTCGCCAGTCACGCCACCAGCAAGCTGGCCAGTGCGGACGATCTATTCAACGTCCAGACAATGGGGTTTCGGGGTGAAGCCCTGGCCTCGATTGCAGAAGTCTCACACTTTCGTCTCCGCTCGAAACGACGCGATCAGTTGATGGGAGTGGAACTCGAGGTTCAAGGGGGAGTCATCCAGGAACCCACAGCCTGCGGATGCCCGGATGGAACTCAAATTGAAATTCGCCAGCTGTTTTTCAATACCCCCGTCAGACGTAAATTCCTGAAGACACCGTCCACGGAGTTTGCACATATTGCGGAACATTTCACACGCATCGCTATTGCTCATCCCAATTTGCAGATGACGCTGCGACACAACGGCCGCGTGATCTATGACCTGCCGCCGACCCATCAGTTGATCGAACGGCTGGAGCTGTTCTTTGGCAGCGAACTGGCCTCTCAACTCATTCCCGTGGAAGCCTCCCACGCAGGGGCACGGATCTGGGGCTTCGTCGCCCATCCCAGCCAGAGCAAAGGGACGCGGAAAGGGCAGTACCTGTTCTTGAATGGTCGGTGCATTCAAGACCGTTCTTTGCAACATGCGCTCGGGGAAGCCTATCGCGGACTGGTGATGGTGGGCCGTTATCCGGTGGCCTATCTGTTTCTGGAAGTTCCAGCAGACCAGGTGGATGTCAACGTGCACCCCACGAAAGCCGAAGTCCGCTTTCAGGACAGCCAGGTTCTGTACAGGCTGCTGCTTTCCACCTTGCGAAACAAATTCCTGTCGATGGATCTGGATTCGAAGTTGAATGTGGGGCAGCGGGCCGCTCCCGCGACGGTTCCCGCCCCCCGTCTCGAAGATTCTCAGTTGCAACGCGAGCTGGTCGCCTGGACCACCCATGAACTCTCCCGGCAAACTGCACAGAACTCCATGCTTCCGGAAAGGGCGGTTCCACCCTTCGAAAGGTTTCCGGATGTTGGTGGACATTCGGCATTCGCATCAGGAACATTTTCTTCAGAAATAGCGGCTGACCGGCCAACATCAACATTGACATCGGATCTGGCCAATGAGGCACTTGCCGGGACGGACTCCACTCCGTCAACTCCCATCGACGATGGGGGGGTGACGGTTCCGGCGGCTGCTGTCAGTCCGGTTTCGGCAGCGGCTGAAGTACGGGCGATGCAGGTGCATGATTGCTATCTTGTCGTCGAAACGACCGAAGGAATTACGTTGATTGATCAGCATGCCCTGCACGAGCGGATCATGTATGAGCAGTTGCGACGACGGATTCTCTCGGGGGGTGTTGAAATACAGAAGCTGTTGATCCCCATTACGGTGGACCTGTCCAGTCGTGAGGCGGGATTGTTGCTGGATCACACGGAATTGCTGGCGGAATTCGGTCTGCATCTGCAGGACTTTGGAGGGAACACGGTGGCGTTGTCGTCCTATCCCACATTGATGTCGAAAGCGGACCCGGCCACGCTGCTCAAAGAAATTGTGGATCTGCTGGAAACCTCGAGTCGGCGACTGGAACGTCGTGACCTGATTGACAGCCTGTTACACATGATGTCCTGCAAGGCGGCCATTAAAGCGGGCCAGCGACTCTCTTTTGAGGAAATGGAAGCCTTACTGGCTCAGCGCCATTTATGCGACGACGCCCATCATTGTCCGCATGGTCGGCCCACAGCCTTAAAACTCACCCGGGAAGAACTCGATCGCCAATTTGGTCGCCTGGGATAGAGCAAGTTGCTCTGGTCACAGGGCCTTCGCAATTTACAAAGCAGATCAAGTCCCGGGAGGCCAAAGCCAAAAAGGCGAAAGCCCGTGCTCTGGCCGAAGTCAAACTTGCAATGCCGTGAGAATTCTGATGAGATCGTCAGCTCGACGGCTTCATCTCAACATCGCGTCAAGAGCGTTCATCCCGGAGGATTTGTGATGCTGCTGAGTACCGACCAGTTGACGCTGCTGCATCAGTGCCGGGAACTTCTGGCCGGTGGTTTCTCCGAATTCCCTGTCATTCCGGATGATCCGGTTTCTTCCGAAATGCAGATGGTGCTGAGCAAGACAGCACATCGGCTGAGAGACAACTTCCCCTATGATCATCCGTACTATCTGGGACAGATGCTCCGGCCGCCGCATCCTGTCGCCCTGCTGGCCTATTCGCTGGCGATGGTCATCAATCCGAATAATCACGCCCATGATGGGGGGCGGGCCACATCCGCCATGGAATTGGAAGTTGTCTCGCAACTGGCGCAGATGTTTGGCTGGCAGACGCATCTGGGGCATCTTTGCAGCGGAGGGACCATTGCGAATTTTGAAGCACTCTGGGTGGCCCGGGAACTGACAAATGGACGGGGAGTTGCAGCATCCGCGCAGGCCCATTACACGCATGAACGTCTTTCACGTGTGCTGGGGGTTCCGTTCCATACGGTTCAGACAGACCATGCTGGACGAATGGACCTGATTCATCTGGAAAAATTATTGCAAGAAGTCGATTGGAACGGTTGTCGCGACGCTTGGCACGACGGGACTGGGGGCAACGGATCCTGTCGATCAGCTGGTCGCATTGCGCGAAAAATATTCATTCCGACTGCATGTCGATGCCGCCTATGGCGGATACTTTCGACTGAGCACGGAATTGCCAGCGACAACATTTCAGGCATTTCAGGCGATGTCGGCGGCCGATTCGATTGTCATCGATCCCCATAAACATGGCTTGCAGCCATATGGTTGCGGCTGTGTGCTGTTTCGAGATCGCAGCGTGGCGGCGATCTATCATCATGAATCGCCCTATACATATTTCACTTCCGACGACCTGCACCTGGGACAGATTTCTCTGGAGTGCTCGCGGGCTGGTGCGGCAGCGGCGGCCTTATGGGCCACTCACCAGCTGTTTCCGCTGACAACTTCCGGAGAATTTGTTCAGGATCTCAATCGTTGTCGAGATGCCGCGCTGAAGTTGGCGAACTGGATTCGCAGGCAATCCTCATTTCAACTGGTCACGGAACCGGAACTGGACATCGTCGTGTGGATGGTGAATGCCAAAACCAGTCGGGAATCCAGTGAACTGGCCCAGCGATACTTTGATGCGGCCGCTACTCATCTGATTCATCTTGCACTGGTCACGTTGCCCCGGTCACAAGTGGAACAGTTGCAAGGTATCCACAATTGGACCAGTGAAACCGTGACCTGCCTGCGTGCCTGCGTGATCAAGCCCGAACATCAGAAGTGGATGCCTGCTATTGTCGGCGCTCTGGGGTTGGCCCGGGAAGAGGTTTTTGGTCTCTCCAGACCGAGCTGATTCTCCGTCATTATTTCGTCGGCTTTTGCGCATCCATGATAGGGGATGTCCAGCCGGCCATGTCCAGAGGTTTGACCCCGCGACGGTGACCACCAAACGAAAACGTGACCGGATTGTACGGGCCGACAAAGGCAACCTCGAGATCTTGCGTAATCTTCTCTTCAAGGCCAGTTGCCCAGAAACAGGCATTGACCAACATGCGGCGAAAGTCTTCATTCAACAAATCTTCTGAGGCACCATAGGTTGTTGTGAAGACACGACCAGCCTGGCCGTTGGCCCCCTGATAGTTCCGGACCCAGGCCCCTGGACAGGGCTTCTTTTCTGCCACCGGGGCTGCATCCGGTTTCATGGTCTGCAACGGCTGCGCCATGGCGAGAATCGTGCTGTCCGGCTGGGGGTTGGTCCAATATCCGCCAGACTGCACCCAGGGATGCTTCACCCCACGCAGCACAGGATGCTCAGCAGCTTCCGGCACAACGTCCAGGCGTGTACTCATTTGATGATTGTTGCCGTAATGTCCGGCCCAGGTTTCTCCCAGCACCTGCCGTCCGAACCCTTTTTCATAGTCTTTCCCGGAATAATTATACGAATACCGGGCGAACTGGCTGGTCGCGGGAATATTGAACGCATGTGTGGCAGTGCGCATGCCGATCACGGGACCGCCACGATTTAAATAATCGACGATGGGCTGCATCTGATCAGCAGGCAAATCCTGAAAGCGGGTGAAGATCACCATCAAGTCTGCTGTCTCGAGAGCTCCGGTGCCGGGAAGATTGCTGTTGCCGGGTGCAATCTCTCCGGTTTTCGAATCCACATTAAAAAGAACCGTACTCTTAAATCCGTGATGCCGGGCCAGCAGACGCGCCAGGGCTGGCAGAGATTCTTCCGAACGATATTCATGGTCTCCGGAAATGAAAACGATGTGCTTGCCTGCCCCGGGACCGCTGTCCCCGACAAACTCCAGAGACTGAGCCTGAGCGGAAAGGGCAAAACAAAACAGAAAGGCCAAACTGCAGCCGAGTATGCGATGCGACATCATGAATTTCTCAAAGATAATGATCTTCCATGCGGTTAGAAACAAATCCATCCGCTAGCGGGGAGCATCGAGTTTAGAAGAGTCTGGAGTGTCGTGTTAGGGCTTGGTTTCAGGATGCGTCATCGCGAAACGTTTTTCCGTTATTGGATTTTACGTTAAGGCGTTAAGGTTTATTCGAATTTTCAGAGTTAACAAAGCAGTCGTAGGAGCAAGTTGCTCCTGCATGATAAGTTACTCCAGCATGATCTTGTGCCGCATGGAGAGAAATCAGGGTTTATTTTTTTGCAAATGCAGATCTGCAAAATCCAGGTATTGCAACCAGTCGAATTCGGTCACATCGTGCTTTCCCGCACGAATATGGTATCCAATCGATCCCGTCTTCAGCGGCTGATCGACTGCCGGGGATTCTTCCGGCGGAGCGTCTCCCCCCATGCCATTCGTGCCGAGCAGACGATAGACCGGATCGGCATACCGGGCAGACAGAAATTCCCCTTTGGGGTCCGCCCATTGATCCTCCAGAGCGCTGGCCACATACACCGGACGGGGAGCAATCAAGGCAATGAGTTCATGCTGATCTACCGGCATCTCGGCTTCATGGTTATTGAACTTTTTGAAGTTGTCGCAAAACCAGTGGGGAAATGAGGCATTGATACGGGCAAAGTTTTCTCCGTAACCGCGACGGCTCAAGGCCGCTCCGCCACATCCGGAATCATTGGAAATGGTGATGGCAAATCTCGGATCTGTGGCTCCTGCCCACAATGCGGTCTTCCCCAGTCGGGAATGGCCGATCACCGCCACTCGACTGGCATCCACATCCACGTCTTGCTGGAGATAATCCATGCCCCGGCTCAGTCCCCAGGCCCAGGCGGCGATCGAACCCCATTCATCCGCTTCCGGCCGATTCTGTCCCGCCTTGTAAAATGCGGGATGAATTCCATTTTTGAACCCGTCATCAAAATCGGGATCGATATCGCCGTAATAAGCAGTGGCCACAGCATAGCCCCGCTTGACAATCAGAGAGATGGGCCAGCGGGACGCCCGCGTGCCCCGTGCTGCATCCGTGGCCTGATGGTCGACAACACCTGGGAAATTCGACATCCAGTTGGTATTCAGACGAACAGCCGGATCGTTGATGACCGCATGATTTCCGCAAAAATTCAGTCCCCAGAAGACCGGAGCTGGACGATTCGACTTAGGAATATACAGCAGCATGGTCATTTTGACAGGCTGCGGGGCTTCCGCCAGAGTGATCTCAATCTCTTTTCGAATGGCAGTGCCATCCAGGGCATTTTCATCACGCGACAGAATCTGGATGCGAAGATTTGCAGGAGCAGCAGGAGCTTTTCCATACATCTGTTCGGTGAAGATTCGCAGAATTTCCGGACGACGCTTTTCCGTCCATTGCTGTGCGGATGTCACCGGTGATCCGTCGTCGAATTTCAACGGGTCGGGGAGTGTATAGACCGGCACTTTGGATTCATCGGTATGCGTGAGGGGAAGCTCGGCGAATGTTGGAGTCACCATCACGCACCCCAGCAAGGCAGCGCAAATTGCTGCAGGAGACATTGAATTCATAGGAGATCCAGCCAAGAGGAATTGATCTGCATGCCTTGATCCTGATCATTTCCCGCAAAATTTTCCAGCCATCAGCCATGCAGCGATCGTGAACAGCTGGGTTGCGATGCGTTTCAGAGTCACAGGAGAGTACAGAAAACGCCCACATGGAGAACACTCTGCGATCAATCAATCGCATGTCTCACCCTGGTTTATGCTGATGCAAGGCACGCCTGCAGCGCTGCGCGGGCTGCCTGCAATGTGGCCTGCAAGTCTTCTTCACAGTGTTCGACACCCACGAAACAGGCTTCGAACTGGCTGCAGGGGAGATAAATCCCCTGCTCCAGCATGCTGTGGAAATACCGGGAAAAGCGAGCAGTGTCGTTCTTTGCGGAAACTCGATAACTGGTGACCGGTTCCGGATTGAAGAAGAACGTGAACATGCTGCCGACTCGGCCGATCGAATGCGGAATCTCAAGTTCCGTGGCGATTGTCTGCAAACCGGCACAAAGTTCTTCAGTATAAGTTTCCAACTGTTGATACGGCGGATTTTCCAGCAGCACGCGCAGCGTTGCAATGCCGCTGGCCATCGCCAGAGGATTTCCGGAAAGCGTGCCAGCCTGGTAAACCGGCCCGATGGGCGAGACCTGATTCATGATGTCGGCCCGTCCGCCATAGGCTCCGACTGGCAAGCCTCCCCCCACGATCTTGCCCAGAGTCGTCAGATCGGGGGTGATCCCAAAACGTTCCTGCGCACCGCCATAGGCCAGTCGGAAGCCGGTCATCACTTCATCAAAAATGAAGACCGAACCATATTCAGTACAAAGCTCCCGGCAGGTTTCCAGAAATCCGGGTAATGGTGCCACCACTCCCATATTTCCGACGACCGGTTCCAGAATGACAGCGGCAATTTGATTGCCCTGGGCCTGAAACGCGGCAGCAAGAGCGGGAACGTCATTGTACTCCAGAACCAGCGTATCCTGGGTGCAGCCTTTGGGAATTCCGGGGCTGGAAGGAGTCCCCAAAGTCAGCGCTCCACTGCCCGCCTGAACCAGCAGGCTGTCCACGTGTCCGTGATAACATCCGGCAAACTTGATAATAATATCACGCCCTGTGAAACCGCGCGCCAGGCGAACGGCGCTCATGGTCGCTTCCGTTCCGGAATTGACCATACGGACCTTCTCGATCGAAGGGACTGCCGAAACAATCATCTCCGCCAGTTCCGATTCAATCTCCGTCGGAGCCCCAAAACTGGTCCCGGTCTCCAGTGCCTGCTGAATCGCTGCGATCACGGCAGGATGCCGGTGACCCAGAATATGCGGTCCCCAGGAACCGACATAGTCGAGATATTTGTTTCCATCTTCATCGAAGAGAAACTGTTTGTCACCGCGGGCAATGAAGACGGGCGTTCCTCCCACTCCCCCAAAGGCCCGGGCCGGACTATTGACTCCACCAGGAATGACCGCTTGTGCCCGGACGAATTCCTGCCGGCTGTGAAGATGTTGCATCGTCATGGCGACTTCCAGATTGACAGTTCCACCAGCATGAGAGCGCACCAGCATTAGAGCGCATGACTCCCGAATCGACCGCGTTCCGCCACGCGGTGAGTCGCGTGCATTAGTCGAAACGCGCGCTGTGCGGGCCCGGGCCAGAGCAACTTGCTCTACTCTTTCAGCACCATATCAATGCAGAAGACCGCTCCCATAATGAGAATGCGAATAGGATTATCTTGCGGCACAGCGTCCGAAATGTTGACCACATAGTTATCAGCACTGGTGAACATCTCCTTACCGAGTCCGCTCCATTTCTTGGTGACTTCCGCAAGTTGCTGGCCGGCATGTGAAAATGTGAAATTCCAGCCGGTCCATTTCCCTTTCAGCTCGCAGAGTGGCTGATCACTCTCTCCCAGCACCTGAAAAGCTCCTCCCAGGGAAAAGAGCTTCTGTTTGAATCCTCCCACCCGTTGCTGATGTTCATCCACCACGTTGACGCTGGAGAGAAAAATACTGATGCCCCGCTGGACCCGGAGAACATCGTCTCCGTCAGGCGTGGTGACATGGACGTCAAACGGCGTCATGCGTTTGTAGTCGGTAAATCTCAACAACTTGGTAAAAAAACCGAGATGCGGTTCCCGGCAGTGCATGACGATCTGGCCCGTTTCGGGATCATAGACATCATAGTTGCTGGCAGCCTTGAACATGCCGACATGTTCTTTGACAAGATACAAGTTCCGATTCAGAGCTGGATGCATTGAGGCCCCGCTGGTGAAATGACAAGATCGTCACAATTTAATTACCCACTGTCATTTCAGCAATTTGACATGCTCCAGCATTTCGGAATTCCTGCAAAGCCATCAACATCTGTCCTGATCTCACCTTCGGGATCAGAAACGAACTCGTACCACGCCGCGCCGAGGAAAGACGGAAACGCGGGCATACGGGCGAACGACAGGGACAACGGGCGTGATCACTGTCGGTGCATAGTAGCTTGTCTGGGTGACATAGCCGGTCACGGGGGCTGCCACAACCGGAGCGGGCACCACTTCCGTGGCCACTACTGGAGTGACATAACGATACGCGGGAGCATAGCGCACAACAGTCGGGACCGGAGTATAGACCGGACCTGCAACCACCGGAAATCCGACCGGTCCACTAGGAATATAGTATCCCTGAGCAAAAGCCTGACTGGCACACAAACCGACAACCGCGGCACACACCAACACTTTCAATCCTTGCATGAATCTCTCCTGGCCTCTTGACCTCTTGTGAAACCTGGCTGCTTGAGCAGTTTACGCTGGCAATAACACCAATTGACAGGATACTCCGGGCTGTTCCACCTGTCGAACATGAAGCTGCCCGCTCCGGCACTTTTTTCACGAATGGAAACATCGTCCCAATAATAAGACCGTTCCAGCACAAAGCGAGACTTTGCATCGGAATGGTCAAATCAACGTCTCTTCATCAGGACAGATCGCATTTACCCCCCGCATTCCGCCACGCGGCAAGTTGCGTTTCACCAGTCGAAACGCGCGCTGCGCGGGCCGTGACGAGAGCAACTTGTTCTAGAGCAAGTTGCTCTGGCCTGGGCCCGCGGGAAAGGTCTTTTGATTGATGAAAAGCTGAATACCGCGAGGCAGCACCCGGACGATACAGCGTGAATGCGCTCTATTTCGCGTCTGCCGGTTTCGGAAGATCATTGATCTGCAGCTTCATTTCGTCTGCGTTCGCCTTCAATTCCGGAGCGTACATGGCATGGGCCATGGTGGGCAAAGCGCTGAACTTTCCGGGAATTTCCGCACGGACCCGGTACTTCACCGAGTGCTTGCCACGGGCGAGTTGCCGCAGGAAGAAGGCCACTTTCTGATCTCGAAACTCCACGTACGCCCCCAATCCGCCGGCGGTGTATCCACTTTGCAGATCGACCGGTTCACAACCGGCGGCCTTCAGATCTTCGAAGACAATGTACTCGTAGTCGTTCTTCGAATCGATTTCGAGTTCAATCTCGATCAGATCTCCGCTGACCACTTCATCCAAGCTCTTTAATTCCTGCCGTTTGTATTTCAAAACGGCCTGATCGATCACCTGTCCACGATCGCCCGCAACCGCTTTTGTGGCGTCTTGATCCTGAATTAACTTGTAGAACTTGCGTCCCACTTTGATTTCCAGGCCGGTGGCGGTGATGTTGTCTTCCGTGGTGAAGTTTGTCACATAGGCGTTGTAGTAGAGAGGCGAGGCAGTTTCCGAGCCCAGCGTTTTCCGTTTCAACTCCAGTTTGTGCGGTCCTGCTGTGATCGCTGCTCCTTCCAGCACAAACCCGTTGTCAAAAGTGAACAGATTTTTCGAAGTGATCTCTACGGTCTGTTTGAGTTCACCATCCAGCCAGACTTCCACTGAGAGATTCGGCTGGCCTTCACCGGAAGCGGTCAGATATTCCGCCAGGGCTTCAATGCAATATGCGGTATCGCGGGTGCTGTTCCAGTAGGTTCCGTGCTTGCGGTTGTTGACCAGATATTTCACCAGGCCGGCCGCCTTGGGATCTTTCACATTCACCCGGGTCAGCAACTTCAGGTAATGGGCATTGGCTTCCACGGTATTGCCGTACCAGTACCACCAGAAGTTCTGGTTCGGCAGATCCAGAAACGCAGTCTGATTCTCTTCATCCACCTTGATGAACTGATCGATGTTCTTGACCACCATGTCCCGCTGGTCGATGGCACCGATCTCGTGCAGCGCCAGCCCCAATAATGACTGCGAATACAACGAAATCTTATTGCGGTCGCGATAGAGGAATCGCTGCATTTCGGCATCGACAATCTTGGCATCCACCAGCACCGAGAAGACCAGCGCATCCACTTCGGAGCACTGCGTTTTGAATTTCTCTTTGCGGGAATTGTCCTTTTCGTGGCGTTCCCATTCCTGCAGCAAGGCCACTTGCTCAGACTGAGATCTCTGCAGCCAGGCCACTCCGTTTTCCAGAACTCCGCCCACCAGTGCCACGTCATTCTTCACCGCCAGTTGCAGTCCATGCACGACCACGGCGGTGGTATGTGGATAGGAACGTTCCTGGAAGCCGGAGAACCAGCCCCAGCCGCCATCATTGTTCTGCATGGCAGTAAGATCTTTGACACCCGTTTTCACCATGGAAGCGACTTCATCGGCGTCGAAGACGGGATTTTGTCTGAAACGTTTCCATTGCTTGGCCCGCTCTGCTGGATCGCCGATTTCCTGAGCGTTCAAGTTGGTCCGTTTGGCCTGAATCTCTTTCAAGTCCAATCCCATTCCCACCAGAATCCGCTGGGTCATCACCGTGGGTAAAAACCGGTTCAGGGTCTGTTCGGTACAGCCGTATGGATAATTCACGAGATACGGCAGGGCATCCACCATGGCCCCTGCCAGTGTGGGCGAATAACGCAGTTCGATCCGCGATTGTTCCGCTTTACGATCTTCTGGAACAGTGAATTCGATCGTGCCGAGATTGGCATCGGGGCGAATCACTCCGCTGAAGGATTCCGTTTTCAGAATGCCATGCACAATGACGGGGAAGGTCATTTTCATGGCATCCGATTCTTCATCGGTCAGGGCTTTCATGGTGACGGTTGCTTCGCCTGCCTGCACCGCTTTCACCCGCCAGTCGATGCGATGTTCGCCATTGGCGGGAATGGTGATGGTGGTGGAGAGACCTTTCTCTGCTCCCGCCATCAAGTCCAGCGTTCCCCCTTCCAGTTCCAATTCGACCTGAACCTGTTTTTCCGTTTTCAAATAGTTATGCACCACGGCGGAGAGAACCACTTCGTCCTTCTCGACGAAGAACCGGGGGGCTTGCAGGCGTACGATCAGATTTTTGGCAGTGACAACTTCACGAGTCGCTTCGCCGACATCGGCGCCGCGTCCCATGCCCCAGGCGCGAATCTTCCAGCTGGAAAGATTTTCGGGCATGTTGAAATCAACCTTCGCAATGCCGTTGGCATCGGTAAGGAGATCCGCTTTCCAGAACGCGGTGTCTGCAAAATTGGAGCGCACGGTGGGCTGAACCATCTCTGCGCCCGCAGCCGCCCCATTAGCTGCTTGTTTTTCCATCACCGCATCCGCTGCAAATCCCCTTGCCATCATCGGCGCCTCAGCCGGTAAGGCCATGCCCCCCATGCCGCCACCCATTCCACCTGCTCTTCTGGAAGAGAAAGCCTCATTGTAGGCCTTGCGCAAAGCTTTGTCCCGATCCTGGAGTTGATTGTTGACCTGGAATTCATCGTCGATACGATCGGCAACTTCTTCTCCGAAGACCCCCAGGTTCTGCATGGCGGTTTCTTTTTGCGCCAAGAGCTGACGGAACCATCTCTGCAAGTTGTTCTCCGTTGAAGGGGAATGGTTCCGTTTCCATTTCCAGAAGAATTCCTTGATGTCGCTGACGTTGGACCCGCCGGAGATATATTCCACCGCCCGGTCATAGACGCTCAGCACCACAGCCCCCACAACAGGAGCTCCAGCCTGATCGGTCACTTTGACTTCCACTTCCGCTTTGGCTCCAGGCAGATAACTTTCTTTGCCGGTGACCAGTTCGATATTCAGGACCCGTTCCGTCGGGGGGACCATTAATTCCTGAATGCGGTTGAAGACCTGCCCCCGACTGACGGTGAGCGCTTCCACGAAGAAGTTGGGCATGTCCCGAGGGTCAACATCCAGCTCTATCGTGGTGCTCTTGCCGTTCAGTCGCAGCACTTGTGGGAGCGTTCTGGCAATTCCATTTGTCGGACGGACAAACAACAGCACCGTCGAACCGATGCGGTTGGTATTGATCATCAGTTGCACTTTCTCCCCCGGAGCGTAGTGCTTCTTGTCCACGACCAGTTCCAGATCGTTGAATTCGAATTGCGAGCCGTCGAAGCCTTCTCCCCGGACCACGAACAGATAGCCTCCTTCGATTTCCGGGCCTTTTTCTCCACCATTGGCCTGCTCATCATTGGCCTGCTCGCCATTGGGGAGCTGGCTGGGCAACTTGTAAGACAAGCGATATTGTCCGGCTTCACCCGCTGTCATGGTCTGCTGAGCTTTCCCCTCTTCATTCGTCGCCAGGTCCCATTCCTGAACCACGGTTTCGACCGGCTTGTCGTCCTTGTAGGTGATCTTGAGCAACTTCAACCTGCCCGCTGCCGTGATCCCTTTGCCATCGAGTGAGCGTGCCCGAAAGAGGGCTTCGATCTTGTCTCCCACACGGTAATGTCCGCGATTGGTCCAGGCGAAGATTTTGAATGGCTCACGCGAGACCAGGAGTTTTCCCGTTCCCACGATTGTGCGGCGAGAAGCATCCGTGACTTCCGCAGTGATGGTATATTCATGATCCTGGTCCCCATGCAGCGCTTTGGCCAGGGAGGTATCAATTTCGATTTTGACGGTCCCATCCGCTCCCACTTCCACTTCCTGATCCAGCACCAGTTCGGGAGGGTCCGGACGCCAGGGGAACCAACTGGGACTGGGAGCAAAACAGCCCCAGTAACGAAATCCGGGATACCAGCCGTAATCGGATGCGAACCACCAGTAACCGTTGCCATACAACCAGTCCCAGGGATCGTGCGGAAACCAGCGGGCATCATGCTGAGAACGCTCCACTTTATATTTCACATGGGCCTGGGTGACCGGCGCTCCATAATAGTATTTTGCCTTGATGGTGGCGGTGATCTTGTCTCCCAGTTGCACCGGCTTTTCCGGAGCATCGACAGTCACTTCAAATTCCGGCTTCTTGTATTCTTCCACACGAAACTGGTTTGATCCGCGAATTCTCTGATAGCGAATCCTCCCGTTGTCCAGCGGCACCGGAACTTCCTGGAGAGGATCGAGAAAAATCTGATACTGCCCTAGAGCAGCCTGTTTGGGCAGGGAATACTCCCCCGCAAAGCCCCCGAATTCATCCGTCTGAAACTCCTTCGAATAGACTTCTACTCCCTGGGGATCGTTGATCCTCATCGTAAATTTCTGCTTTGAAAAGCTGGGGCTTTCTTTCTGATCGAACTTTGTCTGTCGAACCCAGAATTTGAACTGGACTTTCTGATCGGGACGATATACCGGACGATCCGTAATGATATACGTCTTCACAGCGTTGTACTGCGGATCATTCTCTTCCCGATACCAGATGCCATTGAAACCAAGATAGGCAAAACGGCCTGCATCATCCTTCACGGTCGCCAACCATTGATAGCCGTTGTCTGCCAGCTTTTCATCAACGGCAATCAGGCCATCGGCATTGGTGAACTCTGCAAAATTGGCGGTGTGGATGAGGTATTTTTTTGTCTGTTGAATAAACTCCTGTCGCCAACCAAAGAATTCCGCTTTGACATGATTGAGCGGTTTGCCGGTGGTGGCATCGGTGACGTAATACATCATCTTGCCCAGCAGGGGCTTCTTGACAATCGCCGTATCATTCAACCAGAGAATGATGCGATTGGTGTTGCCATCTGCAATCTTGGCAGTCACCAGATACGCTCCACCTTTTTGCAGCGGAGTGGTCACGGTGATCCGACGATCGAAATGTTCCGGACGTGGTTGCAACTCCAGAGTCCAGTCGGCCACTTTCTCGCCCAGATATTTTTTGTCGTTCTCCCAGACCAGTTGATGCCCGATATTTTCGATCTGCATTCGCTGCCAGTCGAGTCGATCCGGTTTGGTTTCGATATACTTCTGAATGTCTGCCAGCAGTTCCGGGATCTTGATCCGATGTGCTTCGAACGAGACGGACCCGGCATTCCGGAAACGGAAATCGACCTTGGCACCGGAACCGGCAGCGGTACTCATGACCGGTTCAAACCGCCCCCAGGGTTTGATGATTTGATCCAGAAACCACTGTTGCGACTCGGGATTGTCAGGAAATCGCTTCAAGCTTTCCTGCCAATAGCCGGCCGCTTTGGGGTATTGTTGCCGATCGGTGAACAGCATGGCCAGTTGCATGAGTGGAGTTTGCTGAAACGTCGTGTTCTGTTTATCCTGATCGGCAGCGATCTTCTGATAGATCTTGATGAAATTGAATTCATCCGGCAGAGGAAAGCGTTTGACGCCATTCGCCAGGCGGGCAATCGTTTCATCTTCCTTTAAGCCCGGCAACGACCATGTTCCTGCGGTCTCCGCAGGATCTCCCTCTTTTTTTGTCTCGTCCGGACGGGGCAGAAGAATTCCGAATTGCTGAAGCGTCTGGACACCAAACTGGCCACGTAGAAATTCTGCAAACTGGTATTGAGCTTCATGAGTCCGTTGGGGATCTGCCTCCGCCATTTTCTTCAAGCACCACCGCCAGCGTTCCCCATCGGTTTTGGCGGCATCGAATGACTCCGGCACCTTGATGAAAATGGGGTTTCCCTGTTCATCAACGGGGGCTCCGCGCGGCCTCTCCTCTCCATCGTAGAACCGACCGCGAAACCGGTTCTCCTCCGGTAGTTCGGGATAGTCCGGAACGGTCTGCAGATCGGTGAGATCTTGTAATTCCCAAGGAGTCGGGTCTTGATACTGATAGAGAAACTGTCCGGCCAAAGCCCAATAGAAATCAGCGCGCACAGTTCCAGTCGTGTTCTCCGGCATCTTGAGACGGGCGATATTCATCCAGATCAGTGCCTGGGCCCGGTCGCGCGCTCTGACATCAACATAGGCTCCCCCGCCCCGCTGTTGTCCTCGCGAAAACTTTCCCGCAACGATGAATCCATAATGACTCGTATGGTTCGACAGCAGATCGGCAGCGTTCCAATAGACCCGCCAATCATCCGGATGAGCATCCAGGGCACGCTGCAGAAGATCGTCAATCTCCATTTGTTTCTGGAGATGCTGCAAGCAACTGACAGCATTTTTCATGTCCGTCCGCAACGTCTCGCCGGCGGCCTGCGGATCGATCACCAGCTTTTCGAAGATAACAAACGCATCACGATAGTTCCCGTCCCGTTGACGTTGCTCCGCGTCCCGACGCTGAGCATCGACAGGTTTTTCAGCAGCCATTGTCAGAATCAGGCCCATACCGGTCAGGGCGAAGAGGAACAGGGAAATGCGTGTGACAGAGCGTTTGCACCCGGAGAAAACATTGAGTGTTTGCGGCATCCAGGACTTCATTGGAGACGACATGGCTTTCCTTCGCGCTTTCGACTTCTTCACGGGGACAGGCTCTTAGATAAGCCTTCCATCAGAAAAGTTCCAGAAGTTCCCGGAGACTTCAGCAAGATTTTGAATGAATTTTTCCGATCGGACTTTTCCCGACGTCAACAATAATCGAAGTTCTCTCCAGCAGGCAGTGGTTTTGGACAATACAGGCACAACACCGGCAATTGTGAGAGGTGTCCGAAATCGAGCAAGTTGCCCGGGCTCGCGCAGCGCACGATTTGGCGAACGCAAAGTCTACTGGCTGCGTGGTGGAACGCGGTCGATGCGGGGTGAATGCGCTCTCAATCAGCCATGTCGAGCCTCATCTGCTGGCGAATTGCAGAAAATTGATTTTGAATGATTGACATCCGGTCAATCGTCGGCGACGATAAGAACCGAGAATGATGGGATTCCCTCTCTGGTCGGCAGGAGACTCCAGTACGGTTGTCCCGGTACAGTTGTCATTGAGGGATCAACGGCGTCCTGGGGGGCCAGGTCAAGTTCCACACTGCCAGTTTCCGCACCTTATTGTCCGGCACTTACATCGTCCGGTCCTGTCACGTTTATCTCAACAGCCCATTGAATCAGCAGGTCATATTCAAGCGGGAAGATGTATTCTGTTTCGACGAAAAATCACCTCTCCTGCACTCGTGCCGTGTCACGGCTTAGTTTTAGGGTGCGTCATAACGAAACGTCCTCCGTTATAGGACTTTACGTTAAGGCTTACCCGAAGTTTCAGAGTTGACAAAGCACTCGGCACTCACCACCCCTAATTTTTCACACTGAAGAGGCTGCTATGTCCGCCGAGAGGATTCCGGTCATCGGAATCGTTGGTGGAATTGGTTCGGGGAAGTCTGCCCTGGCAAACGCATTGAGTCAGTATTATCAATGCGGGCGTCTGGATGCGGATCGGGTCGGGCATCAGATCCTGGAACAATCCGAAGTGGAAACGGCCCTGCGTTCGGCCTTCGGGGACCAAATTTTTGATTCTCAGGGAAAAGTACTTCGATCCGAACTGGCCAGGCTGGTTTTTGGGGAAGGACCGGAACACAAGCTGGCACGCAAGAAGCTGGAAACCATTGTCCATCCACGCATCCGCAGAGTGATTGTTGATCAACTGGAACAGCATCAATCGCAACTCGATTGTGACATCATCCTGTTGGATGCGGCCCTGTTGATCGAAGCGGGCTGGTCCAATGATTGCGATGCCGTCATTTATGTTGAGGCTCCCCTGGAACTGCGCCGCCAACGGGTCGCCGAACGCGGTTGGTCGGCAGCCGAACTGGAACGCCGGGAAAGCACCCAGTTGAGCCTGCCGGAAAAACAAGAACGGGCCGACCTCATTATCGATAACTCACGCGACATCGAAACAGTCGGGGCGACCGTGGCCCGCTGGATTGCAGACCGTTTTCACCTTCACCCTCAGGCAAAGATTCCGCACCCCTCCCATTCGTGACAGATATTGACCGGGAATTCAAACTTTCAATCTCCCGGTCCGCTCATCAGTAGTGGACCGGACTCTCTTCATCTCCAAACTCCTACCAGTTCGAATTGCTGAGGACGACATGGCCAAAATCTCTCCCTCATCCAGCCCCCGCTCCAACGTCGGCGATGATCTTCAATCAAACGGCCCCCTGGCGGCGCATCTCGCGCACGAAGACGAGAGCATCCCCGTCTATGATCCCGCCGATGCCCGCTATGAAGACGCCAAACGAGGCGATATTCATATTGCCGCTCTGCAGCGGATGACGATGAAAGAACTCATCGATCTGGCCCGTAAAGAAAACGTCAACGAAGTTGCCGGACTCAAAAAGCAGGACCTGATCTTCCGCATTCTGAAAGAGCGGACCAAGATGAACGGCCTGATGTTCGGCGAAGGGACGCTGGAGATCCTGCCGGATGGATTTGGGTTTCTCCGCAGCCCGGACTACCACTATCTGCCCTGCCCGGACGATATCTATGTTTCTCCCAGTCAGATCCGTCGTTTCGGGCTTCGTACCGGGGCCACCGTGGCTGGACAGATTCGTCCTCCCAAGGAAAACGAACGTTATTTCGCCTTGCTGCGAGTCGAGGCGATCAACGGAGCCGACCCCAATCTGGTTCCGGACAAAGTTCCATTTGACGACCTCACTCCCTTGCACCCGAAAGACCGTCTGCGGCTTTCCACCGATCCCGCCGAGTTGAGCACACGGACCGTGGATATTGTCGCCCCCATCGGTTTTGGTCAGCGGGGTCTGATTGTCTCTCCTCCCCGTGCCGGTAAGACGGTGCTGTTACAGAAACTGGCCAAAGCTGTTCTGGACAATCACCCGGAAGCCTATGTCATTGTCCTGCTGATTGATGAACGTCCGGAAGAAGTGACGGACATGGAACGTCAAGTAAAGGGAAGTCACTGCGAAGTGATTTCCAGCACCTTCGACGAACCCCCCAGCCGCCATATTCAGGTCTCTGAAATGGTGATCGAGAAGGCCAAACGGATGGTGGAATATGGGCATGACGTGGTGATTTTCCTGGATTCCATCACTCGGTTAGCCCGTGCCTATAACACCGAATGCCCGAACTCCGGCAAGATTCTGACCGGCGGGGTGGACGCCAATGCCCTGCAGCATCCCAAACGCTTCTTCGGTTCTGCCCGGGCGGTGGAAGAAGGAGGCAGCCTGACCATTATTGCCACAGCCCTGGTGGATACCGGCTCGAAAATAGATGAAGTGATTTTCGAAGAATTCAAAGGGACAGGCAACACCGAGTTGCATCTGGATCGCCGCATGGTTGAAAAACGGATCTGGCCCGCCATCGATGTCAATAAGTCCGGGACGCGCCGCGAAGAACTGCTGATGGGCGAAGACGAACTCCGCCGCGTCTGGATTTTGCGCCGCGTCCTCAACGATATGTCACCCGTGGAAGCCATGGAATTGCTCACCAACCGCATGCGTCGCAGCAAAACGAATGACGAATTCCTGCACTCCATGAATTTGAGTTAAACATCCCATGCTCCCGACCTGTCGACGTGTCGTCTGCAGCCTGCTCGCGGTCTGTCTGGCATTGGCTCCCTGCCTGCCAGGACTCACAGTGCATCAGTCCGTCGTGCAGGCCCAGCAGGTCGAACCTCAACAACGTGCCATCGACGAAAGCATTGCCCGGGCACTGAAATATCTGGCGGAGAACCAGACACCTGAAGGTTCCTGGAAGACGGAAGCCTGGGGAGAATCGACAGCCATCACCGCCCTGGCCGTGATGGCGTTTCTGGCTGCTGGACATGTGCCGGATGAAGGCCCCTACGGAGCGCAAATCAGTCAGGGAATTCGCTGGGTGGTGGCACAACAGCAGGCCAACGGCATGTTGATCCGCAAAGCGCAAAGTCACGGACCGATGTATGACCATGGGATCTGCACGTTGATGCTGGCAGAAGTCTCCGGCATGTTGAACGGGGCCGATTCTCCGATCATTCGCAGAGCTTTAGAAAAGGCTGTGCTGCTGATTCTGGAATCCCAGGCGGTCGAAAAATTTGATCGGCACCAGGGGGGCTGGCGCTATCAGGTGGACAGTCGTGACAGTGACCTGAGCGTCACAGGCTGGCATGTGATGGCCCTGCGAGCCGCCAAGGACATTGGCTGTGACGTCCCCGCAGAAGCCATCGACAGTGCTGTGGCCTATGTCAAAATGTGCAGCGATGAAAAGAACTTCGGCTTTGGTTATCAGCCTGGAAATGCGTCCACCCCCACGCTCACCGGCACCGGAATTACCTGCCTGGAAGTTTGTGGAGATCACAATTCTCCGGAGTCGCTCAATGGAGCACTCTGGTTGAAGAAGCATCCGCTTGTCGAACGCTCAGCTTACTTTTACTACGGCGTGTATTATACCGGCGTAGGAGTTTCGAAACTGGGAGGCGAGACAGCCCTGGAAAACTATCGGCATCTCGTGGAAATCCTGCTGCCAATTCAACAGACCGATGGCAGCTGGGAACCGCAACATGGCAGTGAGAAACAGGCAGGGCGAATCTATTCCACCAGCCTGACGGTCCTGGCACTCACCGTTGAATACCGCTATCTGCCAATCTATCAGCGATAACGGGCTCTGTCAGCGATCACAGACAGAGCGCATCCACCTCATACGGGACTTCCAAGTTTGTTTCTCATATGGTACTGCCCAGTTTGCTTGAGTGGAAAAAAGGGTTCAAAGGTCAGGGGCGGGATTCAAAGGTCAGGGGCCAGAGGTGAATGGCACCGATATTTTGTTAATGCGCTTTGGCTTCAAGTCTTCGGGCTTGGGGTCTGGGTTTGGTCATGAGATTGCAGGGCTTGAGCGCATTCACTCCGCATCGACCGCGTTTTGCCACGCGGAGAATCGTTTTTCATCAGCCGAAATGCGCGCTGCGCGAGCCAGGCCAGAGCAACTTGCTCTGAACGCAAAGCAGACGGGTCCTCGCCAGTGGCTTTTCCATCGTATCTGACCCCTCTATACTCAACTTGTTTCCCGCCTGGTCTTTCGAATCAAACCAGAATTGCGACGGCTCAATGGTCGTTTCATTTCTGTTTCCGTTCAGTCCAAAGATATTCACCGCGAGCCCGGGCGAGAGCAACTTTGCTCTTACCGCTCTTCCCCTGCTTCCTTCAGAACATCGACGAGTTTGCCGATGCCAGATCCGCTTCAGTTCATGATGGGGGAATACCAGGCCATCATTCCTGTTGATCGCCGTTATTTTCGCAATCACATGTGGTTTCAAATGTCGGCGGAGATGAACACGGGGCGGGTTGGCCTCACCGCCTATGCCATTCGGCTGTTGCAGGATGTCTATTTCCTGGACTGGACGATTGATCCCCAAACGCAGGTGGTGCTCAAACAGGAAATCGGGGAAATTGAGAGTTCCAAAGCAGTTTCTTCGATCTTTGCCCCCGCAGCAGGACTGATTCACGACTTCAATCCCGCTTTGATGCAGGACCCGTCTTTGATTAACGGAGACAATTACTCGACCGGCTGGATGTTTCATTTCGAGACCCAAGTCGAGACAATGTCTGCAGAAGAGTATGTCGCACACTTGTCTGGAAGCTGGGAAGAAACTCAGCGGGTGCTGAAAGGGCAGTACAATGCCTGAACGGTCCCCCCCAATCAACAGCAACGATTTTCCTAACCCCAAATTTCTCCCCCTAATCCCTAATCCCTAGCCCCCAACCCCTAATTCATCCATGGCGCCACGAAAATTGACAGTCGTCATCTCGCAGGCACCGGGAAAAAATCCGGTCAAGCACGAGTTGGAAGAGGAGATTGCCACGCAGCTCATGCTGGCGGGCACCTGTGAAGTCTCATTGATTCCCAATCTCTATGATCTGCCTGCGGATCACCACGGATTGCTCTGGTTACGTTCCATCAGTGGAGATCTTGTTGTTCTCAGCTGGCTTTACGAGCGGGCTGCACGCTGGACGCTGGACCGTAATGGCATTTCCGGACTGGAAGGAATCACCCAGCTTCCCAAAGGGGCGGATGATGACGAGGATGAAGATTCTGCCGAGGAATCTGCGGATGCACCGCAGGGGATCGGCTCTGTCCGCAAAACGAATCGGCATATTTATGTCATGGACCTGCGGCAGCATCATGAGGCTGCGGTCTATCTCGAAGAGATTCAGCGTATTGCCCGTGAAGCTGTTCCACCGCCCGCACTCGTTCCACTGGAGATGTCCTTTGGAAGACCAGAGGCTTCTCCGGGAGAAGCCATCGCACCGGTTCCTGCGGCTGTGGAATTCAAATTGCCCCTGGGTTTTCCCGGGATGGTTCCAGCAGCGGGCGAGACGGCTGTGGCGGTGCCTGTAACCGATCCGCGCCGACGCTGGTATCCGGTGATTGACTACAGCCGTTGTACAAACTGCATGGAGTGCATCGATTTCTGCCTGTTCGGGGTCTATGGCGTCGATCAACTGGATCGAATTCTGGTGGAAGAGCAGGATAACTGTAAACGTGGTTGTCCTGCATGCAGTCGCGTCTGTCCGGCAAATGCCATTATCTTTCCGGAACACAAGACCGCAGCCATCGCGGGGGCCCCCACCTCTGCTGCCGGCGATTTCAAAATCGATCTCTCGAAATTATTTGGAGCCCCCACTGCCCTGGAACTGGCTGCTCAAGAACGTGATACCGAACTCGTGGCCGATGGTCGAGAAGCAGTGGGACTGAGCATAGGCATTCCCAAACGCCAATCCGCACAAGCGGAGCAGCCGAAGGATGATCTGGACAACCTGATGGACGCACTGGATGATCTGGATCTGTGACACGCTTTCGCAAGTCGCTCTCGACTGAATATCCTGTAGAAAAATACAACCGATCCTCACCACATCCTTCATCACCACAACATCGTTTACCTGAAAAACAAGGAGAGATGACGCTGCATTCTTCAACATGGCAACGACTGCCGGCTGAACGAATCCAGGCTGCGTTCCAGCAAGCCGCCGAGGGACTTCTTTCAGAACGTCTTTCACAAGGACACTGGGCAGGGGAACTGTCTGCTTCGGCACTTTCCACCGCCACCGCCATTGCCGCCCTCTCTCTGGCTCAACAGCATTCGCGACTGAAGAACACCGGATTCGCCACGTTGATCTCCGCGGGGATTCACTGGTTACAACAGCATCAGTTGCCGGATGGAGGCTGGGGAGATACCGACAAAAGTCACAGCAATATTTCCACTTCCATGCTGGTGCGCGCAGCATTTCGACTGGCGGAACAGGAGTCCAGCCAGTCAACGCTGATTGCACGTCTGGATCGATATCTGGAAGATCAGGGGGGCGTGGCAGCGGTCCATGCACGATATGGGAAAGACCGTACGTTTTCGGCCCCCATCCTCACACAGTGTGCCCTGGCCGGTCTGGTGCCCTGGAAAGAAGTGGCTGCACTCCCATTTGAACTCGGTTGCCTGCCGCACAGTTTTTACAAGGTCGTCCGGTTGCCGGTGGTGAGTTATGCACTCCCCGCACTGATTGCCATTGGTCAGATCAAACATCAGCGTGATCCATCCTGGAATCCATTTGTTCGAATGCTTCGCCGAAAGGCGATCCGCCCGACCCTGAAGTTGCTGGATCGCATTCAACCCGAAAGTGGAGGGTTTCTGGAAGCGACTCCACTGACCAGCTTTGTCGTGATGAGTCTGCTGGGGCTCGGAGCATTGGACCATCCCGTTGTCCAGCGCGGACTCCAGTTCCTGCAGAATTCAGCTCGCCCGGATGGGAGTTGGCCCATCGATACCAATCTGGCCACCTGGGTGACCACTCTCAGCGTGAATGCCCTGCCGGAACTTCCCGAAGTACAGGCTGTCCCTGTCAAGAACTGGTTACAGGCACAACAATTACAGGCCGTTCATCCCTATACTCATGCCGCACCGGGAGGCTGGGCCTGGACAGATTTGTCAGGGGGCGTGCCCGATGCGGACGACACCCCTGGAGCAATTCTGGCACTTCTGAAACTTTCGCAGGGAACATCCGATTCACAGCAGGTACTCCAATCAACATGGAACGGCGTTGACTGGTTGTGCTCTTTACAAAATGCCGATGGCGGCTGGCCCACCTTCTGCCGAGGATGGGGAGCCTTACCATTTGATCGCAGTGCTGCGGATATCACGGCCCATGCCCTTCGGGCTCTCTGGCAATGGCAGCAGTCTGCCCAGGGAAGCAGCCTGCTGGCAAGCCCGGTTCAACTGCGATTGGAACGCTCCCTCGATCGCGGCTTCACCTATCTGCAACGCCAACAACGCGGGGATGGAAGCTGGTTGCCGTTGTGGTTTGGGAATCAGCATGCTCCCGATGACATCAATCCGGTCTACGGCACCAGCCGGGTGTTGCTGGCCTATCAGGCCACAGGCCGTGGAGATCAGCCCGAGGCGATCAGAGGACGCAAATGGCTGCAGACTCAGCAGAATTTGGATGGGGGGTGGGGGGCACAGTCCGGAACTCCTTCATCCATTGAAGAAACGGCCCTGGCACTCACTCCCCTGCTCACCCGCGAATCCCTGCAAACGGCTTCGGTGCAGAACGGACTGAGATGGCTGATCGAACGTGTCGAAAACAGTTCCAGCCCGCTGTCTCCCTCGCCAATCGGTTTCTATTTCGCCAAGCTCTGGTACTATGAACGCCTGTATCCGCAGATTTTTATGGTCGCAGCCTTGCGGACAGCTTGTGAAATTCTCGAACCAGCCAGGAATACAGAGATTACTCAGGTTGCCGTCGATGGTACGATCCCCATGAATTGAGAGCACGGTGGACGTTTCGCGATGACACACCCTAAAACAAAGCCCTGACAGGGCAGTAGATGGTCGAGAATGGATCGCAATGCCCTCTCTGCCATCTCTCGACTAGCCTTCAAGATCCATCAGGTCGTTCGCATGCCGCATTTTTTCTCGAGAGCTTTATGACTGCCGCTCAAACTCAGAACTCCCCGGCAGTCTCCGCACTGCCGATCAAAGCAGCCACCCCGCCCGGAACCAAGCCGGCTGCTGGGACCGGTGGCCGTCGGAGTACCTCGCATCTGAAACTTGTCCCGGAGACGCTGGAAGTCCGGGAAGCCATCAAGGCAGCCGCCGAGCAGTACGCCCGCACTCTCGATAAACGCCGTCCATTCCATCGTACGGAACTGGAAAAGTACGGGCGGGAATTGCTCGAGCAGATGGGGCATCCCGAAGGCTATCTTGGTTTTGCCATGGTGCTGATCGGGAATTTCTTCTGGAAACAACAGTTTCTGGCCCTGCCGTTTCATCGCCGCATGTTGCTGCTGCCGCACTGCCTGAAGCATGCGGACGGTTGCCCTGCCGATTATGACGAATTTGGGCTGGACTGCGAAAAATGCGGTGCCTGCTCCATTGCCGATTATAAAGCCCGGGCCGAACAACTCGGCTACAAAGTGCTGGTGGCCGAAGGGTCTCCGGTTGTGTTGAAGATCATCGTGTCCGGGCATATCGACGGCATCCTCGGTGTGGCCTGCCTCAATGTGCTGGAAAAAGCGATTGATAAAGTGCTGCTGGCCGGCGTTCCCTCCTATGCCATTCCCCTGCATTCCGGCGATTGTAAAAATACGAAGCTGGACGAATCCTGGGTCTGGGAATGCCTCGACAAATACGAGCCACTGGAAACGCAGGAAACATCGGGTTACGTCCCCCTGATGCGGGCCGCCAATTTGATCTTTGATGAGCAGATCCATGAGATCCTGCCCGGTCTCCGGCCAACCGCAACGCAGACTGCAACGCAGGCCGATCCGCATTCCCCGCACACCTTCACGGAGACGGTTTCTCGTGAAGTACTGATCCATGGGGGTAAACGTCTGCGTCCATTTGTCACGCTGGCCGCCTTTGCCGCACTGACTACTGACCACCCATCTGATACGACCGGAACACTCACGGAGACTCCTGAATTTTCATTGGGAGTCCGCCGGGTGGCCGCCGCCATGGAGGCCTTCCACAAAGCCTCACTGGTGCATGATGATATTGAGGATGGCGATGCCTATCGATATGGACGCGAAACGCTACATAAGAAGTATGATTTAAGTACCGCAATTAACGTGGGAGATCATCTGATCGGTCTGGGATACCGACTGGTGACCAGCGCCCGCGACGACCTTGAGCCCGCGCAAATCGCGGACATCCTGGACCGGTTGGCTGCGGCCCATATCAAATTGTGTGAAGGGCAGGGAGCGGAATTTCGCTGGTGCGGAAGTCGTGCCAGCACTCTCACGCCGCTCGACGCAATGAAGATTTACGCCCTGAAAACATCCCCTGCATTCGAAGCTGCCCTGTATGCCGGCCTGCGCCTGGCCGGGCCCACGGACCAGTTCGAAACACTGGTGCCGCAATTTTGCCGACACGTGGGAGTGGGATTTCAGATCCTCAATGACCTCAAAGACTGGGATGAAGGGGAAGGCAACAAAAAGGTTTCCGGCCGAGATGCCGAAGTCGCAAAACCAACTTTGCTACTGGCGCTCGCCCTGGAAGCGGCCAGCCCGGAAGTTCGCCAGCAACTCGAAGGCTTTATTCACGACGAAGCCCATTATCCTCCCGGTTCCCGGAGCGCATTATTGCGCAAGTGGTATCGGGATCTGAATGTCTTCGAGAAGGCGGATGCACTGGTCGAGAAATGTCGCGCCCGTGCTGAAGCGCTCGCTGATGAAGTGGAATGCGAAGCCCTGCGCAGATTGCTCTACTACTTCATCGACACGGTACTCGCCCGGGAAACCTCAGAACCCGCCCAGGTTCCCCTCGTCCCGCTGGGGATGACCGCACGCTAGGGGCGCATTCGTCCCGCATCGACCGCGTTCTGCCACGCGGCGAGTGGCCTTTCATCAGCCGATACGCGCGCTCCGCGAGCCCAGGCCAGAGCAACCTGCTCCCAATGACCATGCTCCCACTGACCATGCTCTCACTGTCGATTCGTCGTTTCACTGGTGGGTGCCAGCTCTATTCCGACTTTGGCTTGCTTTTGCTGGAAGCCGTCGAAGCGGATGTTCCGGAGTCGGATTTTGATGAGCTGGAATCCGATTTCGTACTTTCGGACTGTTTGCCGTCAGCCGCCGCCGCTTTCTTATAGGAATCGCTGCGGTAATCGGTGATATAGAAACCCGATCCTTTGAAAATGATCCCTGCTCCCGGACCAATCACCCGGCGGGCCTGGTTTTTCCCGCATTCCGGACATTTCTTGACAGGCGCAGCCTTGATCGACTGAAACACCTCCCAGGCGTGATGGCAACTTTTGCATTCGTAATCGTAAGTCGGCATAGCGATATTCTGTTAAGAACCTCTTACAAAACTGGTCCCGATCCGCTCGCGGGAAGGAAATCTTAAATAATCAGAAGGCTTCTTATTGCTGAGGTGGAGCGCTGGACACAATCACTTTGCTGGGACGGACCACCCGGTCGTGCAGCTGAAATCCCCGTTCGTATTCCTGAATAATGGTCATTGGCGGATGTTCGTTCGTGGGAACCTGCTGGAGTGCTTCATGCAGATTCGGATTGAACATCTCGCCTAACGCCGGAATGACTTTAATTTCATGCCGGGCCAGGATGTCATCCAGCTGTTTTGTGACCATTTCGACTCCCTGCAGCAGAGCGTCGGCATCTTTATTCTGTTCTCCCGCGGTGAGTGCCCGATGCAGATTATCGATGGCCGGTAAGAGTTCCCTGGCGATCGGCAGAGCGGCATAACGCCGTTCTTCGTCTCGTTCACGGTTCATTCGCTTGCGGATATTGTCCATCTCCGCCCGGGTGCGCAGCAATAAGTCTCGTAGTTCATCCCGTTCGGCTGTGACCTGTTCCAATGGCGAAAGCTCCGGCAATGCGTCCGTGGCAGCTTCATTTGACGCCGCAGCTGCAATCGGTTCCCGCAGGTCCCCTGCTCCAGTGTCTGTTTTCTCAACCGGCTGTTGTCCAGTTGGCTGCTGCCCAGCTGATTGCTGATCGTGATGCCCATGTTTGCGAGTCATAATAAAAAACCTTTAGTGCCGCGAGTAAAACCTCTCAGTCAATGGGGATTGACATCCCGCGAGCAAGTTTGCAGCAAGTTTTATCAGTGCTATTTAACAAATTCGCCAAAACACGTTGCAGTGTCCTGTCAGGGCTGAGTTTGGGGATGCGTCATCGCGAAACGTCCTCCGTTATCGGACTTTGCGTGAAGACCGCCCCAATTTTTCAGAGTTGACAAAGCAGTAGGATATTAATGAAAGATCAGATTTACAGAGTACGTTTTGCCACACCCTACTCACCCCTAACTTCTAACCCCTAATCTTCCTCATCTCCCGTCACAAAGCTTTTGAGTTTTTCGAACCAGCTCTTTTGATGCGGATCGACTTCTACCTGCTCATAGCCTGCCAGCTTTCTGAGCAATTGTTCATGCTCTTCACTCATCTTCTTAGGCACAACAACCTGAATTTCCACATGCAGGTCTCCCACACTTCGTCCGCGCGGGTCGGGCATTCCCTTCCCTTTCAGCCGGAAAACCTGTCCGGGCTGAGTTCCCGGCGGGATTTTTAATTCGTCTTTCCCCACGACCAATGGAACTTCCAGCGTGGCCCCCAGGGCAGCCTGCGAGTACGACACCGGGATTCGGCAGATCAAATGAGGCCCCTCCCGCTGGAAGATGGAATGTTCTTCCACCGTGACTTCCACATATAAATCGCCATGTGGTCCACCATGCGGCCCCGCTTCTCCTTCACCGCGCAGACAGAGTGACTGGCCATTATCGATTCCGGCAGGAATGTTCACGGTGCGAGTCACGATCTCGCCGACCAGACCGCTTCCCTGGCAGTCGTCACACTTGTTTCGGACCACTTGCCCTTGTCCACGGCAGGCTGGACAGGTGGTCTGGACCCGGAAAAATCCCTGGGCCTGCACGACTTGACCATGTCCACCGCAATATTCACAGGTCTCTGGCTTGGAACCAGGGGCGGCACCTGTGCCTTCGCATGTGGAGCAGGTCTTGTGCCGATGCAGCTGAACATCTTTTTTACAGCCGATGGCCGCTTCTTTGAGTGTGAGGACCACGCTGGTCTGCAGATCTGCGCCACGCGCGGGACCGGCACGTCTTCCCCGCCCTCCTCCTCCACCACCAAAACCGAACAAATCTCCAAATGCGTCGAAGATGTCGTTGATGTCCTGCGGACCACCCGATCGACCCCGTCCCGCTCCGCTCACGCCGGCATGCCCAAATTGATCGTATCGGCTGCGCTTCTCGGAATCACTAAGAACTTCATAAGCCTCAGCGCATTCTTTGAACTTCGTAACCGCTTCCGCATCACCGGGATTTCTGTCCGGGTGATGTTTGAGCGCCATTTTCTTATAGGACTTTTTAATCTCATCTGCGGTCGCAGTGCGGCTCACTCCGAGAACTTCGTAATAATCACGTTTTGATGACATAGTGGGCATTGGATTCAATGATTGCCTGACAGACAGCGAGCCGCCGGAACTCCGGCGGCTCGCTGCTGCTTGACTCAATCCTGAAGATGGAGTTCGGGAATTACCGGACCACTCCTTCAATCGCGTTTTGCTTGGTTCCCTCTGGAACTCCACCGGTCACCAGGACCTGAGTGGTCAGCATCAGTCCAGCGATACTGGCTGCGTTTCGCAAGGCACTCTTGACCACTTTGGCAGGGTCAATCACACCCGCTTTGTACATGTCGACATACTTGCCGGACACGGCATTGTATCCGAATGTCGGTTCGGCATGGTTCTTGACTTCATCCGCCACAACAGCCCCGCCTTCCAGGGAATTGCAGGCAATCTGACGAATGGGCGCTTCCAGGGCACGCACGACGATTTCCACGCCGATCTTCTCGTCCCCTTTGGCTTTTACTTCCTGAACCGCTTTGATTGAACGCAGCAGTGCCACGCCCCCCCCCGGAAGAATCCCTTCTTCCACAGCAGCCCGTGTGGCATGCAGGGCATCTTCCATTCGGGCTTTGGTCTGCTTCATTTCCGCTTCGGTGGCAGCTCCGACAGAAATGATGGCGACTCCGCCAGTCATCTTGGCCAGGCGCTCCTGAAATTTCTCGCGATCGTATTCGCTATCGGTCTCTTCGATATGCCGCTTGATCTGGCCGACTCGCTTCTGGATCTCGGCCTGCTCGCCGGCACCATCGATAATCGTGCAGGTATCCTTGGTCACTTCGATCCGTTTAGCACGTCCCAGCTGGCTCAGTTCGACGCTTTCCAGCTTAATCCCGAGATCATCGGAAATCAGGGTTCCGCCGGTCAATACGGCCATGTCCTGCAACATCGCCTTACGACGATCACCGAAGCCGGGAGCCTTCACGGCACAGACCTGCAGCACACCCCGCAAGCGGTTGACCACCAGGGCGGTCAACGCTTCGCTGTCCACGTCTTCGGCAATCACCAGCAGTTGCTTGCCAGTCTGAGAGACTTTTTCCAGCAGCGGAATGAAGTCCCGCAGGTTGGAGATTTTCTTTTCGTGCAGCAGAATCAGGCAGTTTTCCAGCACGGCCTTCATTTCAGCCGGCTCGGTCACGAAGTAAGGAGAGATATACCCTTTGTCGAACTGCATCCCTTCGGCGAGTTCCAGCGAAGTACTGTTGCTCTTGCCTTCTTCGACAGTGATGACGCCATCACGTCCCACCTGCTCCATGGCATCAGCGATCATCTTGCCGACTTCCGCATCGTTATTCGCGGAAATCGAACCAACCTGCTCGATCTCTTTTTTATCGGAAACCGGTCGGGCAAACCCTTCCAGGAAGACGATGGCAGCGTCAACCGCTTTTTCGATCCCCTTGCGGACGACTTGGGGATTGGCTCCCAGGGAGATGCTCCGCAGGCCTTCTTCGTAGATCGCACGGGCCAGCACTGTGGCCGTCGTCGTTCCGTCACCGGCGATATCGCTGGTCTTGGTGGCGACTTCGTTCACGAGCTTGGCGCCCATGTTCTCGAAAGCGTCTTCCAGGTCGATTTCCTTGGCGACGCTCACGCCGTCCTTGGTCACCAGCGGGTTACCAAAGTTTTTATCAATGATCACATTTCGACCAGTCGGGCCCATGGTCACAGCCACGGCGTCGGCCAGCGTATTAATGCCGCGCTGCAGTTTCAGACGTGCGCGATCTTCGAAAAGTAGTTGCTTAGCCACCAAAAAACTCCTCGTTGAGGATGTTGTTTCTATTTCAATGATGAATGTTGATGGTCAGCCGCAGAGCAGAATCATACGGCTGCCCCAGAAGCACAAAATCAGCTGACAACCTTGGCCAGAATATCCGATTCACGCAGAATCTTGATTTCCTTGCCATCGACCTCAATTTCGGTTCCGCCATACTTGGCAAACAGCACTTCATCTCCCACTTTCACGCTGAGAACGGAGCGATCTCCGCTATCCAGCAAACGGCCTGGGCCCACGGCCAGAATCGTTCCACGCTGAGGCTTTTCCTTGGCGCTGTCCGGGAGCACAATCCCGCCGGCAGTGGTTTCTTCAGCACTGAGAGGCTCAATCACCACACGATCATCCAATGGCTTAAGAGTCATGGATTCCACTCCAATTAAAATCTGAAAGGTTGCTTTATTTCAAGTCCGCCCCACCACGGGTCACGAACGATCAAAATTCGTTTTCCAGCAAGTCGAACAATCTTTTCGATCGCTCTTTTTCACTTGCTGAGAATTCAACTTTTCTACCGGCAAACTCTTCTACTGGCAGATTCGCCAACCGGCACGAGTTCCGTTTTATCAATCGATATCACGGCATTTCGCCTTTTGAAACACCTGCCAGGCGAGAGCTCACACATCGTACAGAGAACAGGAGCTTTCGCCCCCTCTAAAACAGTCTTGCTCTCGGCGACGAGTGCCGTTGGCAGAGCTCTAGAATCCGCCCATGCCAGGCATTCCGCCCATTCCACCCATGCCCGGCATTCCACCGCCCATGCCTCCCATACCACCCATGTCGTGGTGATCATCATGATGGCCGTCGGACTCTTCCTTGGGCTCTTCCACAATGATGGAGTCGGTGGTCATCAACAGGACAGCCACGCTGGCTCCGTTCTGCAATGCGGAACGAACCACTTTAGCGGGATCAACAATGCCCATATCGAACATATCGCCATATTTTTCATTCAAAGCATCGTAGCCATAACCGGCATCTGTGCTTTTGCGAACATTGTTCGCCACCACAGAGCCGTCCAGCCCGGCGTTTTCAGCGATCATTCGTAATGGCATTTCGAGAACGTTGCGAATCAGCTGAACACCCAAAGCTTCGTCACCCTTGAGCTTGAGCTTTTCGATTGCCGACACGGAACGCAGCAGGGCCACTCCGCCGCCGGGGACAATCCCTTCTTCGATCGCTGCCCGCGTGGCAGCCAGGGCGTCGTCCACCAGGTCTTTGCGTTCTTTCATTTCCGTTTCGGTCACCGCACCGACTTTGATTTCCGCAACACCGCCAGCGAGTTTCGCCAGACGTTCCTGCAGCTTTTCACGATCGTAATCGCTGTCGGTCTTACCGATCTCGGCACGAATCTGAGCGGTACGGCCTTCAATGGTTTTCCGGTCACCCGCCCCCTGGACAACCGTTGTATTTTCCGAAGAAATGCGAACTTTTTTCGCCGTTCCCAGATCTTTCAGACTGACGTCTTCGAGCTTCTCGCCCAGATCTTTGAAGTACGCCCGTCCGCCTGTCAGAATGGCGATGTCTTCCATCATCGCTTTCCGGCGATCCCCATAACCGGGAGCCTTTACTGCACAGACCTGGACAATCCCTCGCATCTTGTTGACAACCAATGTCGCCAGGGCTTCCCCATCCACATCTTCAGCAATAATCAACAGCGGACGCCCCGCTTTGGAAACCTGTTCCAGCAGCGGGACCAGTGTGCGGGCATTGCTGATTTTTTCTTCGTGAATGAGAATGTAGCAGTTGTCGAAGGCCACTTCCTGCTCGTCTTCATTCGTGATGAAGTGCGGAGACAGGAAACCGCGTTCAAACTGCATCCCTTCGACCAGGTCCATTTCCGTCTGCACGCCGCGGCCCTCTTCGACGGTAATCACACCGTCTTTACCCACCTTCATCAGTGCATCGGCTAGAATCTTCCCAATTTCCCGATCGTTATTTCCAGCAATCGTGGCGACAGTTTCAATTGCTTTGCGATTTCCCGCATCCACCGGCTTGGCCAGCTTCTTCAGGTTTTCAACAACCACGTCGACAGCCTTCTGCACACCCCGCCCTAGAGCAACCGGAGCGGCCCCGGCAGCAATAAACTTGAGACCTTCGCGGTAAATCGCCTCAGCCAGAACTGTGGCTGTGGTCGTCCCATCGCCAGCCACATCGCCTGTCTTACTGGCAGCTTCCTTGACGAGTTGCACACCACAATTCTCGAACTTGCATTCGAGTTCGATATCCTGGGCCACGGTGACACCATCTTTGGTCACCTTGGGAGACCCCCAGCCTTTATCGAGCACTGCGTTGCGACCGCGGGGGCCCAGCGTGCTGGCCACAGCACGGGAGAGCTTGCTGACACCCGACAGCAATTGTTGACGTGCCTCTTCATCAAAACTCAACAGTTTCGCCACGTTGACTCCTCGTACTGCTTCAAACAGTGATCTATGAAGTAATTTCGGTCAAAAATATGCCGGATTGGCAAACTCCGCCAATCACCAGGGCCGTCTCACGGCTTCATTTTTGGGATACACCACAGCATAACCATCCATTATTTCCGGACTTACGCAATATTCAACCCAATCTTTCAGAGTTGACAATGCACCAGTTCCAGACTGACAGCTCTGACAACCCAACTTCTCCGAACCGCAAATACTCTCAATTTTTCTCTTGGACTGAGAAGATTCGGGACGCCTGGATCAACTTTAATTTGTGGTCCTGAACAATCCGACCGTGTCGGAGTGTTTGAGACATTTCCAGCGACTGCCGGGAATGACAGATTTCTGACTCGACATGCTGGAGATGCAACGCCTATGCCACCAAATCAAAGATTTTTGCAAAACATAATTCACAAACAGTTTACAAATAATTGCAGCAACCCGAACGACAATTGGACTGCCAGGCTGGCAGGTCACTCGATTCATCCATCTTCAGAGACCCGTTCATGGGTTTAAGGAATTCTGGCAGCGACGGAATTCTCAACTCTGCTAAACTGCTTGAAAGAGGTCCTGGGACGCTATAACTCGGCTGCAATCAGCTGGTACAACATGAAACATCGCTCACCCTCAACTGGCAGAGAGCAAGTTGCCCTCGCCGATTTTGCTTCGGTTATCGTCAAATTCGGTCACCGTCAAAGTGGTTCACACCGCACAAAACCTTTGTATCCTGAAAAGGTCCTGATGCTTTGCCGACTTTAAAAATTCGGGCAGTGCCCTGCCAGGGCTTGGTTACGGGGTGCGTCATCACGAAACGTCCCGTCATCACGAAACGTCCTCCGTTGTCGGACTTTGCGTTTAGATGAACCCCGATTTTTAGAGTAGGCGAGACAGTAGGTCTTTACGCACAGTCCGACAATCCGACAATGGAGCGAAATCGCGAGAAGCCGATCCGGACCCAAGCTGTGGTGCGGCATTAAGGTCTGACTGGGGAGATGGATCATTTTGCCGTCCGAAGGAGTCGCAGACGAGAGTTTCATGGCAGAATCATCGCAGAACGCAACTCGATTTTTTGATCGTGAACTGAGTTGGCTGGAATTCAATCAGCGAGTGTTGAATGAAGCCTTGAATCCTCAGGTTCCGCTGCTGGAGCGTTTGAAGTTTTTGGCCATCACCAGTTCCAATCTGGATGAATTTTATCGTGTTCGCGTCGGGGCACTCTCGATTCTGACAGAGGCTGGAATGGTCCGGCCCGCCCCTTCCGGACTGACGCCCGAACAGCAATTATCCGCAGTCCGCGAACGCATTCGTACCATGGTCCATGAGCAGTATCGCTGCTATCTGGAAGAACTGGCTCCGCAACTTCTGGAACAGGGGATTGTCCGGTTACTGGCGGATCAGCTGAATGCCGTCCAGAAACGCATGGTCCGGCAGATTTTTGATCAGGAAATCTTTTCTGTTCTCACTCCCATGGCCATTCTGGCAGAGGGAACATTTCCGATGCTTCCCAACCAGATGCTGAGCGTCTGTCTGCGTCTGTTGCCCCAGGCAGATCCCGAGCTTCCGGAGTTGGAAGGATTTCGATTCGCTATTCTCCCGTTTGGCCGTATGCTCTCGCGTTTCTATTCTGTGCCCTCGGAAAAAGGGCTCTCCTACATGCACCTGGAAGACATCATTGCGATGTTTGCCGAGGAGTTTTTTCCGGGTGAAGAAGTCGAAGAATGTGTCACTTTTCGGATCACGCGGAATGCGGAAGTGGAAGTCCAGGAACTCACTCCACATGGCCTGGCGATCAATATGGCAGATGTGTTACGCGCCCGGACATCCGCTGATTGCATTCGGCTGGAACTGGACGATTCCGTTTCTCCGGAAAGCCTGGAATTTTTGAAGCAACAACTCCGCGTGACGGATGCAGAAATCACCCGTGTTCCAGGGCCGGTCGATCTGGGAGCCCTGATGGAACTGGTGGGCCGTCGTGGATATGAAAATCTGCGAGATGAGCCGTGGCCGCCGGTGAGTTCTCCGGACGTTCCATCTGAAGAACTGATGTTCGACATCCTCGCGGATCGGGACGTGCTGTTATTCCACCCGTATGAAAGTTACGAGCCGGTGGTCCGGTTGCTGGAAGAAGCTGCCGACGATCCAGATGTGATCGCAATTAAGCAAACGCTCTACCGCATCAGCCGGAACAGTCAGATCGTCAAGGCATTGCAGCGGGCAGTCGAAAACGGCAAGCATGTCACCGTCCTTTTAGAGTTGAAGGCCCGCTTCGACGAAGAACGGAATCTGCGACAGGCCCGCGACCTGGAGGCCATGGGAGCGCAGGTGATCTATGGAGTGAAAGGGCTGAAAACGCATGCCAAAATCTGCATTATCGTGCGCCGTGAACCGCATGGAATTCAACGTTACATGCACTTCGGGACTGGAAACTACAACGAAGCAACCGCCCGGCTGTATAGTGACGCTTCGTTTTTGACCAGCGATGAAGACTTGGGAATGGATGCGCTCGCCTTTTTCAATGCTATCTCCGGTTATTCGCAGCCTCCATATAGCTATCGCAAACTGGCTGCCGCTCCGTTGAGATTACGAGACATGCTGAAGGATCTGGTGGAAGAAGAAACAGGCCGGAAGCGAAATGGGGAAGAAGCACGGATCATCCTCAAACTCAATGCGCTGACCGACACTGCCCTGATTCACTCCCTGTACGAGGCTTCGCAGGCAGGGGTGGAAATCCGGCTGAACATTCGGGGCATCTGCTGTCTGCAACCGGGTCTCCCCGGACAAAGTGAAAACATCCGCGTGGTCAGCGTGGTCGACCGATTTCTGGAACATGCCCGCATTCTCTATTTTCACCGGGGCGGAGATGCCAGCCTGTTCATCTCCAGTGCGGACTGGATGGCCCGCAATCTGGATCATCGCAAAGAATTGCTGGTTCCCGTGGAATCCGAACACTGCCGCAGACATCTGATGAAGATTCTGGCAACCTATTTTGACGACAATACCAAGGCCTGGGAATTGCAGCCGGATGGCCGATATGTGCCGGTGCGAGATGGCGAATCCCCTGTCCGTGCGCAGGAGAAACTTTATCGCCTGGCCCGGGAAACCGTTCGCCGACAAGAACGCCGGCGTCGTACTATTTTCGAACCCCATCGTCCCGAAAGTTAAAGACGTTGCCAAACTGTGATACGCCACTGAGCAACGTGCACTTTCGGGAGACGTGCAGTAGGTGTTTCGATGGTGGAATCGTGATCTCCGTCAATCATTGTGAGTGAAGTCGTCAGACATCCCGTCAGACGATGTTCTCTGGAAAGTTGCATGATGAGTCATTTCAGCCCCGCATACAGTATTACCATTCGTCTGAAATACAACGACGTTCCGGGGGCGCTGGGACGCATGACCTCGGCCATTGGTGAAGCGGGCGGTTCCATCGGTGCCGTCGACATTGTGGACAGTCGTGACGGAGTGATTATCCGGGACTTTTCGGTACAGGCGACCGATGTGGCCCAGGGGGAGCGGATTGCGGCCGCTGTGAATACCGTCCCGGGTGTGGAAGTCATCAATGTTTCGGACCGCACTTTTCTGATGCATCTGGGCGGAAAAATTGAAGTGACGTCGCGGGTGCCGCTCAAAACTCGCGATGACCTCTCCATGGCCTATACCCCCGGCGTGGCCAGAATCTGCAAAGCCATCGCCGAAGATCCGGATGCGTCGTTCAATCTGACCATTCGCCGAAACATGGTGGCAGTTGTGAGTGATGGCTCCGCCGTGCTGGGACTGGGGAATATCGGGCCGCGAGCCGCCATGCCGGTGATGGAGGGAAAAGCACTCCTGTTCAAAGAATTCGGCAAGGTCGACGCGTTCCCCATCTGCCTGGAAACACAAGACGTTGAAGAAATCATTAAGACCGTGAAATTTTTAGCACCGACATTTGGCGGCATCAATCTGGAAGACATTTCTTCTCCCCGCTGCGTTGAAATTGAAAGCCGATTGAATGCCGAACTGGAAATTCCCGTCTTTCATGACGATCAGCACGGAACTGCCGTGGTCGTCCTCGCTGCTTTGAAAAATGCCCTCAAGGTCGTTGGCAAGTCAATGGAAAACATTCGGGTCGTCATCAACGGAGCAGGCGCTGCGGGCGTGGCGATTGCCAAATTACTGCTCTCGGTCGGAGTGACTCGGATGACCGTCTGCGATACCGGCGGAGCGATTCACCAGGGCCGGAAAGACAAAATGAATTCATTGAAAGCCTGGCTGGCAGAACACACAAACGCCGAACACCGTCAGGGGACGCTGGCAGATGTGATTGAAGGGGCCGACCTGTTTGTGGGGGTTTCAGTCGCGGGGGCGCTGAAATGTGACGATATTGCCAAAATGGCGAAAGATCCGATTGTCTTTGCCCTCGCCAACCCCGATCCGGAAATCACCCCGGACGACGCCGGCGATGCCGTGCGAGTCATGGCGACCGGGCGTTCTGATTATCCCAATCAGATCAATAATGTCCTGTGTTTTCCCGGCTTATTCCGCGGACTGCTGGATGTTCGGGCTCGGACCGTCAACGAAGAGATCAAGGTGGCAGCTGCCGATGCGATTGCATCCATTATTTCAGAGAATGAATTGCATGAAGATTATATCGTTCCCAGCGTGTTCGACCGCCGCGTGGCCGTGGCCGTGGCCGATGCTGTGGCTCGTGCCGCCGTAGAGACCGGGATTGCCCGCAAGGGACTTCCCCCAAAGCAGTAATGCTGATTTGATGCCGTAATACTGATTTCATACTGATGAAGATCAAAAAACGGCTCGTGATGCTCGTCCAGCACTGCGAGCCGTTTTCGAAATCAAAATTCCCCCAAAAGAAGAGTGATTTACGGAAACTTTCTGGATTCCCAAACTTGCTGAAACGACGAAAGTCGATATACTTTCGACTCTTTGAACAAATAGAGTTTGAAAAGTAGCCGGGAGATCAACCCGGATGAATTTGAAATCAAGGGTATTGAGCCCGTTTTTGCAGTTGGGAGGAATGTGTGGTGCGATTGCGTTTGCGTGATAATGAGTCAGTCAATGATGCAGTGCGTCGTTTTCGTAAGCTGGTTGAGCATAGTGGTGTGAAGAAAGAACTGCGCAAGCGGGAATTCTACGAAAAGCCCAGCGAACAGCGTCGCCGCGAAAAACGCCGCGCCAAGAATCGCGCCCGCATGAATCAGGTTATGAATGGCTAGTGCATCGTCTACTCTAAAAATTGGGGTTGGTCTAAACGCAAAGTCCGACAACGGAGGACGTTTCGCGATGACGCACCCCAAATCCAAGCCCTGACAGGGCACTAGATCGCATTCACCCTGTATTGTCCGTCGTACGCGTGAGCACTCGCAGAGAGAATCCAACGATTCATCGTTTCGCTGCCGACGATAGCGAAACGATGAATCGGTCCATGCTGTTGGGCCCCTGCCCCAGACGAAAATCCCAGGGGAGTCCCGTTTCGGCGTGCTGCGAGAGGGTTTGAAAGATCTGAGGAGAAGCCTTCTCCCGTCCGGCATCCCCAGTCTCTGCTCACTGGCCTGCGATCGCGGACGCTGGAATTAGAGTGCATGAATTCCGCATAGACTGCGTCCCGCCACGCGGTGAGTTGCATTTCACCAGTCGAAACGGGCTGCGCGGGCTCAAGCCAGAGCAACTTACTCCAGCTTCCATCCATTCAGCTTCTTTCCATCCTCCCATCGCCAGCAGCCAGCCAATCCCAGACACGCCAGACGGCCTGCATCGATTCCTCCGGCCGCAAAATTGTGTGTAAATAGTGTGAAAATCAGCGGTTGCGTCCTTGCATCGGAGCTATTTCGAGCCTCTCTGCTTTCCTTGCGAGTTTGTAATGATTCTCACCAGTGAAGCACAGACTCGAACTCTTTTCGTAGACAGTTTTACCTGCAACTCCTCTGGACTTCCGTGAACGGCGTTGCAGGGCGTGTTCACATCGCGTCATCAGGGCGATTGGATTGTGAAATTTGCCTCAGCAGACCCGCGTTCAGGAACTTCAAAAACCAGTTCGGTCTGTCGATTGTACCTTGCCGGGATGGTTTCCTGGTGCAAGGCCGGTTGGGTTTCGCTCAGGTAAAGTAGAACCTGCTCATCCGTCAGGGACTGTGTTTCAACTCCCTCGGATTTTGCCTGCCTGATGAGATATTCCCGGGCAGCGCTGATCTGCTTATCAGAGTAACTGGATCTGCGACTGCCGGATAGAATTCGGACTCGATGCCGGCCGGCCACAGCACCCTTCTGCCGGGCAATGAATGACTTGAGCATATAGTGGCCGACCTCGTCCGTGCGCCCGTAAGACGGACTTCCGGATGTTGTGCCAGATGAATCGCCGATTGGTTCGAAGATCAGTTTTGCATCTGCGAGCGGAGTGCCGTTCAACGTAACAATCCCGCTGACGGGAACATATCGTTCCCGTTGCCGTCCACAACCAATCATGCCACCAATCAGGGAAACCAGAATCAGTAGACAAGCGCTGAAAACGGGAATTCCTGTTGCTGGCTGATGATTGGCCGGTCGGCAGGGAGAAAATGACATTCTTGTTCAACTTCCTAATAACACCGCGCGGAAGAGAACTCCCATGCGGACGATACTCAGGGCTTTCAGAATGGGGTCACGTCACACAATCATGCTGGAGCAAATTGCTCTGGCCTGGGCTCGCGCGGCGCGTTTCGGCTGATGAAACGCAACTCGCCACGTGGCGGATCGCGGACAGTGCGGGGTGAATGCACTCTAATCCAGGCTGGCGATCTCATTTCCCGCGATGGTGGCCATGCCACCGATAACGACCTGATCAACATTCCGAGACACGAACTTGACGCTGCCGTCACAAAGGCTGAACTGGACACCGCCGATATGCTGGCTGCCGAAGAAACGCTTGCAGGAATTATCCAGGTAACCCATGGTATTTGCGGCGTCCGCGCAGGCCTGATAATCCGTGATTCCGAATGAGGGAACCGGCTCTCCGACCGTAATCGACCCGAGGGCATAGGAGGAATACGTGTGTGCCCAGAATGTTCCACGTCCGAGCGTGGTCAGAGTCTGGCCTTCTCCCACCATCAGGGTATTCGACGTCCCATCGGTAATATCACGAAGACGCGTGGGCGAGATCCCATAGCCAATGGCGGTGAGTGCCCCCTTGTCATTCCGGGAGAGAGTCAGAAATTGCCCTTCGTCAAAGTGCCAGGCGTCATCAAAATATAAACCATTTGAGCTACGTCCGGAAACGCCTCGATAGGAGCTTGTCGCATAGACCCTTTCGGAGTTAGGAGTCCCAGTCACGGGGTTGACCAACCGGCCGATGTTCGGATCGCTGGGGCAATTGTAAACCGGAATCGATCGGATTCTCACTTGTGCATTGGTGCCGGACGAAGAAGAATCCGCGCCAGGATCCCATAATTGATAAAGGGCAGCCTGTTCCACGAATGGCAGGAGTGCGACAGACCAGCCCATGAACCCCCGGTTTCCGATAAAGCTTCCCCGGTTGTCGAATTGGCTGGAGCCAATCGGAAACGTTCCGTGAACGTCGGCATAATTATGAATCGCCAGGCCAATCTGTTTGAGATTGTTCTTGCACTGCGAGCGCCGTGCTGCCTCTCGCGCCTGCTGCACGGCGGGCAGGAGTAATGCCACCAGGACTCCGATAATCGCGATGACGACCAGCAACTCGATTAACGTAAATCCACGGTTGGATCGTTGATGACTCTTCATGGAAAATTCCTTTGAACGACTTGTGTTACTAGAACAGAAAATTAAGGAACAGAATGATCCGCCTCAGCAATAATGATCACTCGGGCCTCGTCCAGATATCGTGGCGGGCTGGTGTCGAAGCGAAAGGAGACGGTTTTGCGATCGTGCGAAATCTGAATACTGTCTTCGTCTGGGCCAAATTCGCCTCCGCGGAAGGCTGCGGACTCGTATTCCACTCCCTGTAATCCCAGCAATTCGTCCGTTTTGTGCAGTTCCTCAGACGAGGCGATCACCCCTGCCACACGTTCAAAAAACGTGACGGCCCCTCGAGGAGCCCGGCTGATAATTTCAGGTGGGTCATAATGAATCAGATAGCTGCTGACTGTTGTTCCAGCCGGAATCAGAATTGGTCCTTCAACACCCATCACCGACAGATCCTGCTGGAGAACAATGCCTTGGCGTTCTGGAATCACCAGGATGTGATTGAACGTATCGGACTGGCCGCTACGAAGTGAAACAGGCTGTTGCGTGCCGGTACGCAGCATGCTGTCGATTCTGTGAATCCCCACCCGACTGCGATCCACTGGTGCAAACGTTTCCGGACGGAAATCCATCTCTTTAACGGTCCCCGCCACTCCTTGAAAGTTTGCAGACCGGTGATCCGTCAGTTCCATCACTTTTTGCGGTTTTTTTCGCCAGTCGAGGAGTGTTGCCCGTACCCGCCCCTGTCGGACACTGACATCCGTTCCGCGTCCAGGTTGATGCTGAACGAGAAATTCCGTCCCCAGATCGATCACCTCGACATCGGGCGTGGTGATGCAAAACCGTTCCCCCGTTTTCAGGATTTTGGCAACAATTGTCCCGGAAGTGATTGAGAGCTTGTCGGCACTTTCGATTCTGGCGGTGACCGGTCCGATCAGGTCGATGAGGACGTGCGGGAACTGCAGGCTGACGATCCCTTCTTCGACGGAAAATGAATCTCCCAGTCGAACGACCTGTCCCAAGTCCACGTCGGTGAGCTGGACTCTGGCATTAGAAGACAAGCTGGAGACGACAACCAGTGGAGGACGTTCGAAGGCGAAGAAGCCAGCACCGAACAGGTATCCGGTCGCAATCAGCAGGCAGAGTGCACCCGTCAATGCCGGCACCCAGTCACGAGTCAGTTGGCTTCGCCGTTCCCGCTGATGAATAGAGGTCACAACGCTGTTCAGAACTCCTCGTGCTGATCTCTGGTCAGCATCTTTCAATAACTCCGCGTGGAAGACCATTCGCTCGATATAGGCCTGCATGCACCCCAAGTCGGCAAGAAGCAGTAATTCCAGACGTTCCGTCTGGTGATGAGTCAAGCGACCGTCGAACTGGGCATCCGCCAAAGCCCGAACTTCATCGTTGGGAGAGGAATAAGTCTCGATTATGACTCCTCCCTTCCCAGTCGGCGCATCATGCATTCCGCCAGACGCCGCCGCAGGCGCTTGAGTCTGGTGTAAATTGTTTCTCTGGATATTCCTGATTCATGTGCGTATTCGGTGAGCGATGATGTATTGCGATAACAGGAAGAGAGAAAGCTTCGATCCCGTTCGGGAAGTTTCTCAAGACATTCCTGGAGAATCTCACATTGAAGCTCGAAAAGTTCGCTCCCGCTGGACTGCAGCCGAGTGACCTTTGCCAGGACATAATCGCTCAGCCCAAATCCTCTCCTGCGACGCCGTTTCCGAACGAAAGCTTTCGCAACATTGGAGGTCACCGTAAGGGCCCATCTTTTGAAACTCGTCCCCTCCTCAAACTCATCAAATTTTTGCCAAAGTATCACGCAGACTTCCTGCATCACGTCATCCGCATCATGTCGATGCCCCACAATGGTCAGCCCCAGGGCAAAAAGATCGTAATAGGTGCTTTCCAGTTGACGGAGAAATTCCACCTCCCGCGAGGACTTGCCGGAATTCGTGAAGTAATCGATATTCTGCATTGCTACCGGAACTTCAATCCTGCCTCAACAGGCTTCTGAACATGCTGCAGATCCACAATGTCCGCAGATCATCGATGCCCGCAACTCATCGTGAGGAGCATCTCAGGGCATAACGGCCATCGACAATCTGCCCGCTGATTCTGGACCAGGGCCGATGATTCATCGCTTCCCTGCGGATGACAGCGAAACGATAAATCGGCCTGTATGGAGTGAATTCGCTCCAGAGCCGACTTGCTTTAATCCACGCGCTGCACGGAGATGCCCCGAGTAAATGTCCCGAAGACGCAAAATCGGTTCAACAACTTTGACATTTTTTAAAGATTTATCGAAGCCTCGGAAGTTCCTGGACGGGCCAAGATCGAGACTGCTGTTGAAAGATTTGCAAAATTCATGGACGGCAGTGCGATGCTTCCCAGCCTGAATATGCGCTAAATCTCAGTAAATCGTCCGAATCTCAGCAGTCTCACTGAGTCTACGGCGGTGGTAACCAGTCTTGCCAAATAACTGCAAGTCATTTTACAGCTAGGAGTTAATATCTAAGTTTCGGCAGAAACAGGCAAGTGACCCCGGCATTTAGGGCTCTCCACTTGAGTCCATCTTGACGAAAACGTGAATTTCTTGAAAATCCCAGCGCCCCGAGCGATGTTACCGGAACTCGACTCGGTTCGAACAACTTCCCGTGAATGTTAAGGTTGTCTTTGTGAATCCTTCCTTTCTCTTCCTGCTGGCTGCGGCCTTGCCAGGTGCTGCTGGCCTGGATCACGGATCTCCATTCGACCGCGCTCTGACGGAAGAATCGGCCTGGGTGGTGCGGGCGCAGAGCCCCCAGGGGAACGGCCCTCTTGTCGGACCGCCACAAGATGCAACCACCTACTATCCGCCCGCTTATCCGGTGCAGAATTTCGGTGGCGCAGATCCTTATGGAAATCCTGCATACCCCGCTCCGCTGCAAGATCCATTTTCAAGCGGCGGCGTGCAACCTTACGCTGCTCCCGGACTACAAGGGAACTATTACACACGCGGCATTAATGGGCCACAACCACAACGATACGGATGGCGCGACAAGCTGGACTTCACTTTCCTGCCTTCGGAAGGGACCTCCGATCCCAATGTCGGAAGCTTTAAAGCTTTTGGTATTGATGCGGAGATGCTGCACACCAAACCAATCTGGGGAGACTGGACGTTTGGTGTGGGGCCACAGTTTTCTTATCGCTCCTGGGAAGGCCCGAGTTCACCAGCCTCAGACTTGCCGGGGGGAGCTTACCGATTTGGAATTGATCTCCTGTTGCGAACTCCCACCGTGAACAACTGGACCATCGAATTCGGCTTCGATCCTTCAATTGCAACAGACTTCAACAGCAGTATTGACCGGGATTCCGTATTGCTGGATGGACATATCGTGGGATTCTGGCAATGGACGCCACAGTTCACAGTTGCCTTGGGTGCACTTTACTGGGACCGTGTTGACAGTATCGTCCTGCCTTATGCCGGGGTGATCTGGAATCCCAACGATATCTGGGAATTCCAGCTGGTCTTTCCAAAACCACGGGTGACAGCTTTCCTGGGAACTCCCTGGGGGATTCCGACCTGGGTCTATGGAGGGGTGGAATACCATGTGGAAGCCTATGGAATTAAGCCGGGAGACTTCAACGACAGCACACGTGTGCAGATGGCAGACTGGCGTGCCCTGGGAGGCATTCGCTGGGAAACCGGTAGATTGACCAGTTTTCTTGAAGCCGGATATATTTTTGACCGCAAAGTTGACTACAAGAGCATCGGCACTGACTTCGACATCAATTCCGGATTTATCGGGCGGGTCGGCTTCCGATACTAGAGCGCATGACTCCCGCATGGGCCGCGTTCCGCCACGCGGCGAGTTGCGTTTCATCAGTCGAAACGCACGCTGCGGGGGCCCAGGCCAGAGCAACTTGCTCTAATTAGAGCGCATTCACTCCTTCGAGCGCATTCACTTTGCATTGTCCGATATTATCGTTTCGCTGTCGTCGGCAGCGAAACGATAAATCGTTGGACCCTCTCTCTCTCTCTCTCTCTCTCTCTCTCTCTCTGCGAGTGTCCACTCAAACTCCTCCCGAAATCAGCCCACGCTTTAAAATGCAGGAAGAACCGGATCGCTCAACCGGGAATCTGGTGATGATCGCAAAAGCCAAATTTCCGACAAACCATCGAAGGATCTGATTTTTTTTAATTTCTCGCGTAACCTTTGCCATGTTTGCTGCTATTTGCATGGGCACTTTGTCAAAGAACAATTTGTCGCCCTTTTTTCTGTGTCGCGGTACTTTTCACTCCGGACTGATCATTTTTTGAGGATTTGCTCTTTTTCATCCCGGTTGTCTGCGAAAACTGAATTCAGGGAAAGTGTCAGGTTTTGCGATCCTTCACCTCTCTTCGTAGAAAGCTCTCTTCCAGTGTCAGACTCACGCCCATGCGCTCGCCCGAAGGTCTTTCGCGGCTTCACGTTGATCGAACTGCTGGTGGTGATCGCGATTATCGCGGTCCTGATTGCTCTGCTTCTGCCGGCGGTTCAACAGGCTCGTGAAGCGGCCCGACGGTCGCAATGCAAGAACAATCTCAAGCAACTGGGGCTTGCGATTCACAACTACGTGGATACCCACCGATTGCTGCCGGCTCTCAGTTACGACAATGAGGACCCCAGTGCAAAGGACAGGAAGTCCAGCTTCACCTGGAGTGTCTTTCTGATGCCGTTTATGGAACTGACGAACTCGTACCAGGTGGTGGCTCCCGGAACCCAGCGTCTTCATAATGCTCTGGGAGACGCCACGAAACTGGCTGTCATGCAGACTCCCGTTCCAATATTCCGTTGTCCTTCAGACTCCGGTCCTGCGTTGAATGCCCATCACCCTCTCAATAACTCAAGTGGAAGTCCATTTCCATTGGCGACTTCGAACTATGTGGGCGTGAATCATACTGAAAGCGTCAAGCGAGATACTCCGAATGGCGCGATGGTGCCTGCTGCCGGCGGGCCTTGGGCTGGCAAGATCTCTCGTCGCGCTTTCAAGGACATCACGGATGGTCTTTCCAACACGCTGATCATCGGGGAACGTGCGTATTTTCTGGAGGGGGTTGAGATCGGTGCAGGCTCTCTCTGGGGGCACATCGGCAATGATGGTTCCGCGAATTCCGACATAGGCATGCACAGTTATGTCGCCGTTGCCGGCACCAGTCGCCCCGCGATCAACGATACCAATATCTACTATGGGGGGACTCCCAGTACGCCTGGAACGAATGGTCTGGATGGTCGCATGGGGTTCAGCAGCAACCATGTCGGCGGAGCGCATTTCGTCCTGGGTGACGGATCGGTCCGATTCGTTTCCGAGAACCTGGACTGGCGCATGGTTGGTGATGGTGGTGCTGTCAACTCCACCTATGAACGCCTGGTCGCCGTCAATGATGGGCAGGCAGTTGGGGAGTTCTAAAAGCTGCGAGCAAAACCTCGCGGACAAAGGAAATCTCCTTTCCGCAAGCAAGTTCGTTGCATGTTTGGTTAGGGCTTCTAACTCAAGGGATACTTTGTGATCAGTCGCAGGTTGTTTGTTCTGTTCTGCATGGCTATGGGCAGCTTGGTGGCGTTGACCGGGTGTGGTCGTGGCGACGGCCCGGAAACGGGGGAAGTCTTCGGGAAAGTGATTCTGGACGGAGCCCCCATCAAAGGGGCGACGGTTTACTTCTACCCGGACGGCGGCGGTCGGGCTTCCAGTTCGGTGACCGGCGAAAACGGGGCTTACGAACTCTATTACAAGGGGACCCAAAAGGGAGCCAAAGTCGGGACACACTCGGTGACGCTGACCACGGGGACGTCAGATACCACTGACGACAACGGTAAGGTGATCAAAGGGATTCCCGAGGTCTTTCCCCCAGAGTATGCCAACGGAGAGACCGAAAAACGGGAAGTCAAAGCTGGTCGCAACGAAATCAATTTTGACGTCACCACCAAATAATCGGGAAGTCCCAGGATCTGTTTTGATGCGAGTCGGCGTTCCATTCTTCGGCTCGTGTTCGCTCTGGGTGCAGGGGCCAGTGCTTCAACCATTCCCGCCAGACGATGGCTTCCCTGCTGGCGGAGCACGCTTCGGAACAATCTTCACCGGACGTTGCACCTGTCTATCGGCCTGCGGGCGTCATCGACAGATCGTCGCTTCATAGCAAGATCCTGTGCGGCTGCTAGACCTGGAGCAAGTTGCTCTGGCCTGAGCGAGCGTTTCGCCTGATGAAAGACGACTCGCCGTATGACGGAACGCGGTCGATGCGGGAGGTAATGCACTCTACCAGGGATGGTTGAACGCGGAAGGAGACGGTGCCAATCGAGGATTTACGCACTGGGTCCGCGGAGGATGGGGGAGTCATTCCCACGAGCTCTCACCGGTTCCGGCGGTCCAAAGGTTGCAAGCAACCTGGCCCACCCCCGACATGAATTCTCAGGACGGCCCTTATTGTGAAGTCAGTTTGTAAGAAGCGCTGTTGCTACCGTCGTCCTTGACTTCCAGCGTCAACTCCGTCTCTGAGTTGTAACGTACCGGAATCAGTTCAATAGCCTGCATGCTGTCTCCCATCGGGTCTTTCGGGGCTCCCTCGGGAAAGGGCCTCAGTTCCGTCGAAGAGATCGAAACTTTGTACAGTCCAGCGACGAGCCCTTTTGATTCATGAATGAGATACTTTCCGTCATTAATGGACGTTCCGGAAAGAGATGTTGTCCCATGCTCTGGCAAAAACAGGATCTCTCCAACTTTCAGCGGTGTCCCGTCCAGGCTGACGGTTCCACTGATTTGGTGTCGCTTTGGGCCACGAGGCGTCCCCTCTCCGCAGCCCATGAAAACGCCTCCGGTCAAAGCGAGGCATAAAACAAAAGCGATCAAATGTCGATTCACGGCGCAGACTCCTTCTGAGACAACGGGTCGCTAACGGGCAGACCGTCGTCTGAAAAGCGGGCTTCGAAACTCAAGGCTCAACCAATTTGCAGAATGTGCTCCCGTTTCCGGCACGCGGCGAATAGCACTCAATAGAATCTGCACAGAACCGGCGCGACCATTCTTCTCTGAAAAACAGGTGATTTTTGTAAACTGAACTGGGGATTCACGTCATCAGACGCTTCACCAGCAGCTCAGCACGCACGCGCATCCCGTTCCGGTTTGTTGCGGACCCAATTAGAAGATCTCGGGAAGAACGTCTCCTTGCCCTTTGGTGCTCAGAGCCCGCCAGGCATGAATGTCGACGCTGTTGCCAACAAACCTGACCGCTCCATCTCCCAGCACCACATGGACTCCTCCCGTATGGCGGCTGCGAGCGGAGATCCCGTAATGAGGATCGTTTCCGGTCGCGCATGGCAGGTCATCCGAGTGCCTGCAATACTGTGCAGGAATCCTGGGCGCTCTGGATCGCAAAGTTGAAAGTCGCGGATTTCTTTCGACAAAAGCCGCGCCGTCATCAGGTTCTGTTTCTCGGCGAATCCATAGACTTGCTGGCGGAAGCCTGTTCCCGTGTGCAGGAAACCTTGGTGGATGAGAGATGGGCTTTGGAAAAGTGCATGCTGCAACTGACACATCGCTCGCGGTGGATGTTGCAGATGAGGTACATTGAAGATTTAAAGCCGCGGGAGATTGGCCCTCGCCTGGGAACGTCGGCTGCCTCAGCATGTCGCAGACTTCGCTCGGCGGCGTTGTTGGTCGGTTCGACGTCGTCGGTCTTGAGGAACGTCCACAGCCAGTCGCGATGGCGGTGCAACTCCCGGCACATTCCATTCACCTGCGTTCCGTAGCCGCGCAGCAGCAAGGCGTTCACTTTGTTGCGAACTGGTGAGAGAACTCCTTGGAGTTGCCTTCGGGAGATCGTTCCATCCCGGCATCTAACCCATTGGCGGAACAACTTTTTGACCGGTTTCATCAGGTCGCGTCCCAGGCGTTTGACCTGATGATTGCCGCGGTCGATCAATGCGTGAAAGTCTCGTTTCAAGTGAGCCCAGCACCACTGCAGCTTGCCGCAGCACCAGGACATCTTCGCCCGGTCGCAACTCATCATGCCCGAGAACCCGATGGGAGTGAAGAGTTCTGCGGTGTCTTGCGGAATCCTTTGAGTTCCTCTTCCAGCCGAGTGATTCGCTGTTCGTAATACTGAATGATCGCCTCGACCACCGCTCTCGCTTCGGGAGACAAAGCAGCCAACTACTCAGGAGCGATCGGCAACGACGACATCCCCAAGATATCGCAAATTCTGAAATTTCACGAAAGCTCAAACCCCAACCCGTGAACGGTTACATCACACACCGATGGCGTGCCATCTCCCGATGATGCTTCAGAACGATGTTTCGAGCGACCTCCAGAGCCCAGGGAAGAATGGGCGAGAGCAAGTTGCTCTGGCCTGGACCCGCGCAGCGCGCGTTTCACTTGATGAAAGACTGCTCGCCGCGTGGCGGAACGCGATTGATGCGGGGTGAATGCGCTCTAATGGGTTGTGGTGGAATTCGTACTCGACTTCAGGACCGCCAGCATTTCGGTGAAGTTTCGCGCTTCCATAATTCGTTCGATCACCCAATCGGGTCGGAAGGCTTGAGCAACCGCTGCGATGACTTCCAGTTGTGCAGCGGTGTCTTCCGGGGATGTCAGAACCACAAAGATGACGTGCGCGGATTCTTCATCTGGAGAATCGAAATCGATGCCGCTATCAGAGAGTCCGACAGCGACTAACGGGGCTGCCAATCCAGGCAGCCGGCCATGAGGAATCGCCAGTCCATGCCCGATTCCGGTATGCATGGTCTCTTCGCGTATCAGGACCGAATGGGTGGCTTCTTCCACGTCGATATTCGTGGAATTGCAGGCGGCCTGGACCAGTTCCCGGATCACATCCCTGCGGTTCTCTCCGGTCAGACGATGTACATACCGATGATTGGTCAGCAGATTTCCCAGCGTGCGCCGCCGGGTATGTCCAAGGACCAGTTGCATGAGCGGACCGCTGGCCATGGAGGTCCCCACGGCCATGATCACGAGGGCCACAAACAGCCGTTCCCCAATCAAGCCGGCATTCAGGGCCAGCATTCCAAGGATAATTTCCATGGCCCCGCGGGCATTCATGCCCAGGGCAATGGCCCAACCATCCCGGCGGGAGAGTCTGGCCCATTTGGCCCCCAGCCAGCACCCCGCCAGTTTACCGACAGTGGCAATAATCAGGACCGTTCCCACCAGAAGGGGATCGAAATTGGTAATGAAGTTGACCTTCAGTCCGATGCTTCCAAAAAAGAGCGGAGCAAAGATGAAGGAGACAAAATTATCGATCGTCGTGCGGGTTCGCTCGCGCAGATGGGAAGAATCCCCCACCGCGACTCCCACCAGAAACGCACCGAAGATGGAATGGACGCCGATCCATTCTGTGAAGGCTCCTCCCATCAGGGCCAGTGCCAGGGCGAAGCTTAAAACTGCTCCCGGACCATGTGAATAGGCTTGAATATATGGCAGCATGCGGTCAATCAGCCAGCGGCCCACGGTCAGCATGAGTCCGGCAAACAGCAGCACCAGCATGATTGTGACGCCAATGGAATGCCCATGGGCGTGCCCACGATCCATCATCCCCATCGTCATGGCAAAGACGATCCAGCCCACCAGATCATTCAGAATGGCGGTACTGATGATGACCATCCCGATATCGCTGCGATACAGGTTCAGGTCCATCATCATTTTGGCAATCACCGGCAGGGCGGAGATGGAGAGTGCCGTCCCGAAGAGCATGGCAAAGGTCAACTGGTCAGCACTTTGGGATCGGCCCATGGCAATCGGGAAAAACCAGCCGCAGAACATTCCCACCGCAAAGGGGACAACCATCCCCATCAATCCGACTTTCAATGCGGTCTGCCCCTGTTTCCAGACTGTGGACAGATCCACTTCCATGCCTGCCACCAGCAGAAACAGTGTGATCGCCAGAGTGGTGATGGCATCGCGGACCACCGTGACAGACCCCGTTATCGGGAAGAGTCCTGCAGAAAGTTCCGGGGAGAGTTGTCCCAGAATGGAGGGACCTAAGAGTAATCCCGCCAGCAATTCGCCAACCACAGCGGGTTGATGCAGCCACTGTGCCAATTCCCCCAGCAAACGTGCCGTCGCCAGGAGCACACCCAGGGAGAGCAGCAGAATTGTTAATTCATGTTCTGTGAGAGGGGCCACATTCAAATCCGCATATTGTGTGGAATCAGCCAGAATTTTCACCAAAAACAGCCTGGTGGAATGGTGGCCGATTGTTTGCGACTTTCCTTGTCATTTTTCTCGTGATGTTGCCGATGCTTTGTAGTTTCTAACTCTGGTCTGGGGAACCTGAATTCGGTCATTTCCAGGGGAGAAATTGAACAAAAGGGGGATTCGGCCCAAGGCTTCCGCTTTTTTGACTTTGGCGTGGGAGAGCGAGGTTCCTGTCAAGCCGCAAACCAGAGAAAGCGTGATCTTGCTCGCGGCTCAGCAGGAACTTCGTCCTTCCGGGACTGCCCGGTTTGTACCAGGCGAAAGCCCTGGATTCGGCCCAGGCCAGGGGTGTGCGTCAGGAAAGTAGGTAACTATCCGGTGAGGGTCTTGGTCCAGTAATGGTCCCAGAGGGCTGGTTCGGATCGGTACAGGGCTCGAAGTTGGCACAGGGCGGTGGTGCCCCGTTC
>Ga0182738_1000538_pt1 | contig 52536 bp, 37 predicted proteins | sample eDN5th30CBELigMG_FD_128876 | JGI IMG/M metagenome (GOLD analysis project Ga0182738, IMG submission 128876) | Enriched Miracle-Growth compost microbial communities from Emeryville, California, USA - eDNA 5th pass 30_C BE-Lig MG (version 2)... ... | reverse complement strand
TCAGCCGACATGTACGCGAACAAACAGAAGTGGATTACTAAAGGACTAGAGAGTCGCTAATGTGTGCAAAACGCATCGATTGTGGCGATAACGGACAACGGTGACTCTATTGAGCAGCTAATCAACGATTTGAGCCGAGAATGAGTCGAATAGAGGCCGCCTAGTCCGATGCACGGCAGGATAGGCCTCTGTAGTTCGAATAGTGTCACTATAGTCCGTTAGTGTGAGGGCAAGCAAGGTCGAGCGGATAGTCCGTCAGCGTGAGGACAGGCAAGGTTGGTCGCGTATTAGTCGATGGGATCGCAAGCAAGGTCAATCGAGCGTCAGCCGACATGTACGCGAACAAACAGAAGTGGATTACTAAAGGACTAGAGAGTCGCTAATGTGTGCAAAACGCATCGATTGTGGCGCTAACGGACAACGGTGACTCTATAGAGCAGCTAATCAACGATTTGAGCCGAGTAAGAGTCGAATAGAGGCCGCCTTGTCCGTTTCACGGCAGGACTGACCCCCTGTAGATGGTATAGAGTCACTATAGTCCGTCAGCGCGAAGACAGGCTAGGTCAGATCAGCTGAGTATCAGCCGAGCGTGCGCGAACAAGGTCAATCGAGCATCAGCCGCCATGTACGTGAACAAACAGAAGGTCATCGGACCAAATACGCTATACATCCAAGGCTCTCCTGCGAGGGAGAGCCTTTTCGATTTCCCGCATACACCGCCCTCCCACCACCTCTACCAAGAAGTCAAATTAGTCGCATAAGAGATCAAAATACCGTCATCGGCACCGCCTGCCCGTTTCCTATAATGAAGACAACATCACATCCTACTCATTGAATTAGAGGTGTTCGTTATGGAGACTCCAACCCAAGCCGCCGTGAGAGGCGGGCTTGAGAAGAAGCCGAGGAAGGCGTGGTCGCTGACCACCGGAGAGAACTTGGCGGGCTGGCTGTTCGTCAGTCCGATGCTTATCGGTGTGTTCGTACTTGTTCTAATACCGATTGTTGCAACGATCGTGCTGAGCTTCGCCGATTGGAATTTCGTGCAGGGCTGGGATGGGATCAACTGGGTCGGCATCGGCAACTTCAAGAAGCTGCTGCATGATGATGCATTCATCCGCTCAGTACGCAACAACTTCCTGTTCCTATTCACAGTTCCGGTCTACATGCTCATCTCGATGGTGCTGGCGGTTCTAATCGACCGTCATGTGTACTTGAAGAGCTATTTCAAGGTTGCCTACTTCATGCCTTACATCTCAAGTATCGTAGCCGTTGCTGTCGTATGGCAGGTGCTGTTCCAGCCATCCTATGGCCCGATCAACGAGATGCTGAAGGCAATCGGTATCAGCAAACCGCCGATGTGGATCGCCGATCCCAACTATGCACTGATTTCGATCATGATGATCGTTGTCTGGACCTCGATTGGCTTCAACATGATTATCTATATCGCAGGCTTGCAGTCCATTCCGAAGGACCTATATGAAGCGGCTGACATTGACGGTGCAGATGGCTGGACCAAATTCCGCCGCATCACGTTCCCGCTGCTGTCGCCGACATCGTTCTTCCTTCTCGTAACAGGCGTGATCTCGACGTTCAAGGTGTTCGATATCATCGCCGTCATGACGCAAGGCGGGCCGATCGGCTCGACCTCGCTAATGGTCTGGTATTTGTACGATACGGCATTCGTCAATTTGAAGGTCGGATACGCCTCCTCCGTTGCTGCTGTTCTATTCCTGTTCGTCATGCTCATTACGTTCGGGCAGTGGCTCGCACAGAAGCGATGGGTGAATTACTAAACGATAAAATGCTCGAAGAAAGGAGCGTAATGGCCGTATGCTTACCACTCACGCTGCGAAGAATTGGCGCAAGCTTATTCTGACGCTGCTCATGTTCGCCGTCAGTATTCTGTTTCTGCTGCCGTTCTTCTGGATGCTGGTCACCTCATTCAAGATCGAGAAGGACGTATTCGTCTACCCGATCCAATGGATACCGAAGGAATGGAACGCCGTCTCCAATTACAAGGAAGTATGGGCGGGCGACTATCCGTTCTGGAAATATTACTTGAACTCTATCAAGGTCAGCCTATCGACAACCGTCATCTCGGCATTAGTATCGGCGCTTGCCGCCTATGGCTTCTCGAAGATCCATTTCAAAGGCAGCGGCTATGTATTCTTGATCGTACTTGCAACGTACATGGTGCCGAGCCAAGCGATTCTTATTCCGCAGTTCATCCTGTACCGGCAGATCGGCTTGTTCGACAGCCATATTGGCCTTATCCTATTAGGAAGCTTCAGTGTGCTTGGCACATTCATGCTGCGCCAGTTCTTCATGGGGGTGCATCAGGAATTTGTCGAGTCTGCCAAAATGGACGGGGCCAATCACTTTCGCATCTTCTGGAGCATTGGCCTGCCACTTGTCAAACCAGCCGTTGCCACCTATGCGATCCTTCGTTTCATCTGGACTTGGAACGACTATCAGAATCCGCTGATCTTCTTGCGCAGCGATAAGCTGTTTACGATTCCGCTGGCTATGCAGAAGTTCACATCGCTCAGCGGCGAGTTCTACTCGCTAATAATGGCAGGCGCGGTGTCGGCTATTGTGCCGCTGCTCATTATTTTCATCATCGGACAGAAGAGTGTCATCGAAGGCATCGCTTTGGGCGGCGTTAAGGGTTAATGTAAGATAACGATAAAAAGTCGAATTATTTGCAAATAAGTAAAAATACTTGCATCACTCCATGTCGGATGCTACCTATAATCAATCCCGTAAGAGATAAATAGATAAGCATGAGCTGCACAAAAAAACTAAGCGTATGCTTCCGATGCAAGCTTTTTGCTTACAAGCAGATAGTCAGGAAGCTGCACAAAAAAAATGTTGAGAGGGGCAGCAAGATGAAAAAGAAATGGACGGTAGGTTTAGCGGGGGTCATGTTAGTAGGGCTGCTTGCAGGCTGCGGCAGCGACAAAACGGATGATTCAAAGACGACCGACACGAATACAGGCACGAATACGAGCAGCACGACGACGGATACGAAGACAGACACAAAGAGCAGCGATCCCGTCAATCTCAGACTCTATACGTATGGTACCGAAGAAGCGTACAACTGGAAAAAGACGCTTACCGCTTACCAAGATTCGCATCCAGGCGTAACGATCGAGCTGGTGCAGCTGAGCGAGAAGGGCGACACGCAGGAAGCGACGAAGAAGCTTGATCTTGCTGCAGCCTCCTCCGAGCAGATCGACATCCTCATGTTCAGTGACGCGGCTTCTTATGCGCAGCGCGTAGCGCTTGGCATGGCGGCTCCGCTGGATGAGTATATCAGCAAGGACGGCTACAAGGTGGAAGAGGACTACAAGGTCGACACCCATCTGAACGGCCAAGTGTATGCGCTGCCAGGCAAATTCAATCCATGGTATGTGCTGCTGAACAAGGACCATCTGGATGAAGCGAACCTTCCTGTTCCAACGGATTGGACGTGGGATGAGTACGCGGACTACGCGAAGAAGCTTACGAAGGGCGAAGGCGCAACGAAGCGTTACGGCACCTACTTCCACGGCCCGCAGAATGGCGGATGGATGGAGTATCTGAAGCTGAAGATGGAGAACCAGCCGCAGGGCTCCGAGTTCCTGAAGGCGGACGGCTCCTCCAATCTGGATGATCCGAACTTCAAGGCAACGCTGGAGCTGCGCGTGAAAATGGAGAAGGAAGACAAATCCTCCGTTCCTTACTCGGATATGATTTCGCAGAAGCTTGCCTATCGCAACCAGTTCTTCAACCAGTCGGCAAGCATGCTGACAATCGGCTCCTGGATGAACACGGAGATCGGCGGAACGGATAAAGTACCGCTTACCTTCCATGTTGCAGTTGCACCGTTCCCTAAGAATAACGCAAGCGACCCAACGGGCTTGACGCCGGTAACGACGGACTATGTAGCCGTGTCGGGTACATCGAAGCATAAGGAAGAAGCATACCAATTCGTCCGCTGGTACACGACAGAGGGTCAAGTTGTGCAAGGCAAGAACATTCCGGCATGGAACGGCGTGAAGTCGGACCAAGTGGCGAGCATTATCGATACCATTCTGAGCGGTACGAAAAATCCGGAGCTCGTCGACAAGACGTCGCTCGTCGATACGCTCGTCAAATCCAAAGCGTCTCAGATCATTGCACCAGCTTCGTACCAAGCCGAAGTGTACAAGGCGATTAACGAGGAGTACGAGAAGCTCATCCTCGAGAAGCAGGATATCGATACAACGGTTGCGAATTCGAAGAAACGCGTTGACGAAATTATTGCCGCTAACAAAAAATAATCGATATAATGAGTCAAAAGGGGACGGTTCGTTAGTCCCCCTTTTGTTGTCTTAGACGAGGGGGATGAACCATGTACCGGCTGTTTCACGGCTCAACCTTCAAGACGGTGCGTGCGAAGCTGTCGCTGGCTTCAATTATTTGCATTCTTGTGCCGGCGCTGCTCACCATGCTGATCTATAACGCATTGACGAGGGATGCAGTCGAGCAGCAGGCGCGATCGAACAGCACGGACGCCATGCAGCTAGTCAGAGGATCAGTCAATAATCTTCTGCAAGGGATGCTCAATCTAGCGAATTATATTCAAGTCAATACCGATATTAACAGCACCTTGAAACGGATCGCGGACGGCTCGGAGTCGGCAGCAGACCCGTACAACCGTTTTACGGCCACAAGCCGTATTATGCAGCAGCTGGAGGGCCTCACCTATATCGGCGAGAAAAGTTATATTACAATTATTTTGACGAACGGCGCGACGTTTACGAATTATTCGAAGGATGAATTTGATCCGCTGAGGTTCAAGCAGGAACCGTGGTTCCAGCAGCTGGAAGGGTTAGCGGGTTTGCGGTCGTATTGGGTCGGGGCGACTCCGACGGTATTTCCTTATGACCGATTCGACAGCCCCTATCAAATTTCGGTTGCGCGCACGCTGCGTCTGGAGAGCTCGAAGATTTATGGCTATGTCATCGTAACGATGATGGAGAGCAAGATCAGCAAGATTTTCAAAGGATTAACAAGCGGGCAGGACGTCACGCTGGTCGATGGCCAAGGGACGATTATTTCCTCCTCGCATGGAGAACGTATCCATTCGCCGTTTCAATATCGCGATCTGCTGAATGAGGATGGATTGACGCCGACTTCTCGGATTATACGGGACGGCAAGCAGAAGCTTCTTGTTACGACGTCCAGGCTGACGTTCAATGACTGGCATCTGGTAGCGGTGCAGCCTTATCAGCATGCGATTTTGAACATCAGCTCGATTTTCAGCCGGGTATTCACGTTCCAGATCGTCTCATTCTTCGTTTTTCTTATTCTACTATTAGTACTTATGAGAGCGTTTACGAAGCCGTTAATTCGTCTGGGCCGAGTAGCGTCGAGCGTACAGCGGGGCAATCTGGAGGTTCGTTCCGGCGTTCGCGGGCAGGACGAGATCGGCCGGCTCGGCTTCCTGTTCGACCAGATGCTCGACCGGATTAAAGATATGATTAAAGAAGTGTCCGTCACGCAGGCGCGTAAGAGGAAGGCAGAGCTTGCAATGCTGCAGGCGCAGATTAATCCACATTTTCTGTTCAATGTGCTTAATTCGATTCGGATGAAAGTGATGCGCGGAGGCGATTCGGACAGCGCGAAGATGATCGCCTCCTTATCCAAGCTGCTTCGGATGACGATCAGTCGAGACGAGGATGCCATTACGCTGCATGAAGAGATTGAGCTGCTGACGCATTACGTAGATCTGATGAATTTGCGGCAAAAGGAAGAGGTCCGGCTGCAGCTTGAAGTGGATGCATCGGCCTTCCATATTGAGGTACCGAGATTCATTCTTCAGCCGCTTGTCGAGAACGCACTTATCCACGGCTTGAACCGGAGCGCAGGCACGATCATCGTGCGCACCGTCATGAAGGAGCGGTTTCTGGCATTGATCGTTGAAGATAACGGGAACGGAATGGAGCCGGAAGTGCTGGCGAAGCTGTCTTCGCAGCTCGCTGCTGCGGCTCATACGGAGGCGAAGGAAGAAAGGCCGAGAGGCGGCATGTCGGGCATCGGTGTAGTGAATGTAGCCGAGCGTATGCGCATTATGTTCGGCGATGCATTCGATATGACGGCAGCCAGCCGTCCTAATGAAGGAACTCGAATCATTATGCACATTCCGCTGCGGGAGGAGAGTCGACATCATGTATAAAGTCATGCTTGTAGATGATGATTATCCGGTGCTTGAGCTGTTGTCCGAAGCAGTTGATTGGGCGTCGCTTGGTCTTACGCTCTGCAGCAAACATGAGAATGGACTTGCGGCATGGGAGCAGGCGCAGTCCGAACCGCCAGATATTCTTGTCACCGATATCGGGATGCCGAAGATGGATGGTCTAACGTTGTCTGCCCATATGAAGGAGCTTAATCCATCCGTACGGATTGCGATTCTGTCCTGCCACAGCGAATTCCAATATGCGCAGCAGGCGATGCGGCTCAATGTCCAGGATTATCTGCTGAAGGATTTGCTGGAACCAGAAGATCTGGAGAAGCTGCTGGCAAAGTTCAAGTCCGGACTCGACGGTGAGCGGCTGCTGCGGCAGGAGCAGGTGCAGATGAAGCATCTCGTCAATGAGACGCGGGAGCTGCGCAAGGAGAAGACGTTCCGGGATTTCATTCAACAGCCGATGCTGTCGACGGCGGATTGGCGGAAAACATTTGGCGCATTCGGCTTGTTTGAAGCTGGCGAGCAGGTGCTGCCCGTCATTGGTTACCTTGACAATTATGGTGGGATTAAACATCGGTTCGATTCGGATCAGACGCTGCATTTTGCGCTGAGCAATGTAATGGAAGAGATGATCGGCACGCTGCCGCTGCATACGGTGCATATCGGCTATACGAGTCGGCAGTCCTTGCTGCTGTTCGCGTTCAAACCCGGCATCAAGACGAATGTGCACGATCAAGTGCAGCAGAGCCTGCGGAGGATTGGACAGACGCTTGAGCAGGTGCTGAAGATTAAGATGTCCTTTCTGATTGGCGGCAGCTGCGAGCATCCGGAGAAGCTGAAGCCGACGCTCTGCGGACTGCTTGGCGCTGTCGAGCAGCGTTTCTATCTGTTGCCGGGCGAGATTGCCAGATGGCAGCCGGGACAGGTGTCGGGAACAGGATTATTCACGTTGTACGATCAAGCGAGCGCCGACATTCGCGAGCCGCTCATGGAGAAGAATGAGACAAAGCTGTTGGCGAATGCTGCCGCATGGGAGAAGCGGATGCAGGGAGCGCGGTATCCTTCAGAGGAAGTGCGAGACTGGGTGCTGAAGCTGCTCATCGATCTGCGGCTGAAGCTTCACGCGCTGCTCGTTCAGCCTTCATCTTCGTCTGCGGAGACGCTGCACAAGGAAATCGCTCAGTTCGACTCGCTGCTGGAGCTGTTCCAATGGCTGAAGGGGCAGCTGCGCTCTTTCCTTCATGCAAGGGAAGAAGGAACCCCCGTCAGCAGACGCCGCGAAATAACCGAGGCGTTCCAATATGTCTCGCTTAATCTCGGACAGCGCATATCGCTGGAAGAGGTTTCGGCGCATCTGCATATGAATCCAAGCTATTTCAGCCGCTTCTTCAAGAAGGAAACGGGGTATACATTTATTGAATATGTCACCTGCAAGAAGATAGAGCGGGCCAAAGAGCTGCTCGACCAGACGAATCGCCCTGTCAACGAGATATGCGAAATGCTGGGCTACGACAACCAGAGTTATTTCATCAAGACCTTCAAGAATCAAGTTGGCGTCACGCCAACCGAGTACCGCGGATAACTGAAGTCGATTGCAGTGGATTCACGGATGATCGGTAATGTGTGCAGTGTGCGCGGATAACAAGAAGCTGTATGATGGAATGGAGGCGTTAAATCTATGCGATATCACTGGGAGAAGGAGCTGCTGCAGAGCTGGTTGAGGAACCATTCGCTGCAGGAGGAATCGCTCTATCGGTCCGGCGGCAAGCTGGTCGATTGGACGGGTCTGGCGGCTTCTCCGCTGTATGCGGATATGATTGGCGAGATCCGAGAGGAGGCAGAGCGGCTCTTAGAGCTGCCTGAGCCGGAGCTGACGCAAGAGCTGTATGAGCGGTTCGAGAAGACGGGCAATCGGCTGGCGTATGAGGAACGATATTTCGAACGTCGCAGACGTCTCACTTCCTTTGCATTGATGAGTCTGCTAGATCCGGATAAGCGTGAGTATGTGCAGGCACTGACCGGTACGATTGAAGCGGTACTAGAAGAACCGACATGGTGTCTGCCTGCCCACATGCGCGGACAACGGATCAATCGCAATATCGATCTGTTCTCGGCCGAGACCGGCTTCGCGCTAGGTGAAATCATCGTTCTGTTGGGCGGTCGTCTGTCAGAGCAGCTTCGTGAAGCGATGCTGGGTCATATTGACCGCCGGTTGTTCGTGCCGTATTTATCTTATGGCCCATACGGCTGGGAAACAGCGGAGCATAACTGGGCGGCAGTATGCGCAGGCTCGATCGGCGCGGCAGCGCTGCTGGTCGAGCAGAGTACAGCTCGCCAAGCAGCGATTCTCGTGAAGGCGATCGAGACGATGAACCATTACTTGGCCGGGTTCGGCGAGGACGGGGCATGCCTGGAAGGGCCGGGCTACTGGAATTACGGCTTTGGCTATTTCGTTTATTTCGCCGATCTGCTGAGTCGAGCTACGAACGGGAATGCCGACTTATTCGCATCGGACAAAGTGAAAGCGGTTGCGCTCTTCCAACAACGTTGTTACCTTGCAGGAGACCAGCCGGCAAACTTCTCGGACGCGCTGCCGCATGTCAGCGTTCATATCGGACTGTCGGATTATCTAGCAGACCGATTCGTAGAGGTTCAGTTTCCGCCGCTTAAGCTGCGCGCTGCCTACACGGATGATCATTGCGCCCGATTCGCGCCAGCGCTGCGCAATGTGCTGTGGTTCCAGCCGAACGCAGAGCGGGATGTGAATTGGCAGCCGGGCAGCTGGTATTTGCCCAATGCGCAGTGGTTTATCTCGCGCAGCGTAAGCAGCGCTGGAAGCTTCGGCTTCGCGGCGAAGGGCGGGTCGAACGATGAACCGCATAATCATATCGACGTCGGCCATTTCATTCTGTTGGCGGGGAATGACCCTGCGGTTGCAGCTGATCTCGGCAGCGGCGAATATACGGCGGACTATTTCGGCGAAGGTCGTTACGAATACGACTGCAATGGAGCGCAGGGCCACTCGCTGCCCATTGTGAGCGGTCATCGGCAGCAAGCTGGCGGGAATAGCAGAGCAAAGATGTCTGAAGCAGCGACTGGCGAGCGCGAGGACCACTTCTCGTTGGAGCTCGCGGACTGCTACCCTTCGGAGAGCGGGCTGCAGTCTTTCAAGCGGAGCTTCGTCCTGAGGAAGGACGAGCTGCCGACACTGACCGTCACCGATGCTTTCGCTTTCGAAGAAGGCGGGGGGCAGGTGACGGAAGTGATCATTACTCGCTGCCAGCCGACCTTAGCGGAGGATGGGCGCATTGTTCTGGCCGGAGGCCTCCGCGATGCGGAGCTTAAGTATGAGGCTGGACGGTTGCGAGCGGCCATTGTAGAGAAGACGTATCCGAACCATTTTGGCCAAGAAGAGAGATATTATCGCATTCATCTGATCGCGGAGCACAGCGCCGAGCGGTTGCAGCAATTCGCACTTCAATTCGAATTCAAGTAAAGGATGGGTCACGATGACGATGTGGACACAGGAAGCTTGGGAGAAGACGGTTGCCAAAGTAAAGCGAACGAGCGAGCGGATCGGGGCGAACTTCCCGCATGCGAGCCAGGGCGGTACATACGATTTGGAGGAGCCAGGCTGGTGGACAGCCGGCTTCTGGCCAGGATTGCTATGGCTGCTGCACGACGGCAGCGGCGAAGAGAAGTTCCGCTCGATTGCAGAGCAATGCGAGGAACGTCTTGATGAAGTGCTGGACGGCTTCTATCGATTGGATCACGATATCGGCTTCATGTGGACGCTGACGAGCGTGGCGAACTACAAGCGCAATGGCGGCGATGAATCGCGCAGACGTGCGTTCAAAGCGGCGAACTATTTGGTAGGACGGTTCAATCTGCAGGGCAATTATATTCGGGCATGGAACCCATGGAGTGAAGGCGACAATAACGCGGGTTTTGCGATTATCGACTGCGCGATGAATGTGCCGCTGCTGTATTGGGCATCGCGTGAGAGCGGTGACCCGCGTTATAAGCATATCGCGGAAGCGCATATGGGGACGGTGCTTCGCCATTTTATCCGAGAGGATGGTTCGGTTCGTCATATCGTTCGCTTCGACCCGCATACGGGTGAAGTGGCCGAATATATTGGCGGACAAGGGCATGCGCCGGAGTCGGCTTGGTCGCGCGGTACTTCTTGGGCGGTCTATGGACTCGCATTGGCGGCACATCATACGGGACGTCAAGATTATTTGAATGCAGCGAAGCGGGTAGCGCATTTCTTCGTGTCGCAGCTCGAAGAGGATTGTGTACCGGTGTGGGATTTCCGTGCGCCGGAGGATACGAGATGGCTGCGTGATACGTCGGCAGGCGCCTGCGCTGCATGCGGCTTGCTGAAGCTTGCCGAATTGGTATCGGAGCCGGAGGCGAAGAGCTACCGATTGGCTGGCGAACGTATTCTCGAATCGCTGTATCGGAACTACGGCGCGTTTGAGGATGTGAACGAAGAAGGATTGATTTTGCATGGTACGAGCCATTACCCGGAACGCAGAAATTTCGATGTACCGCTCATCTACGGCGATTACTATTTCGTCGAAGGTCTCGCTAGACTGAGAGGAGGCCACAGCATTCCATGGGAGTGAACGAGCACCCTATCGCAAGTAACCCACTGCGGACGAAGGCGGATTTGGCACTTGCGTTTCAGCAGCTCGTACGTCCCTTGCTTCCCCGCTATTCAAAGGGTCGTGCCCGCTTGCAGGTAACCGGCTCGGGAGCGGGATACTCCACTGATGTTGCAGAGATGGAGGGCTTCTCCCGTATTCTGTGGGGGCTCGTTCCTTTTCTCGCTGGCGGCGGCAAGGATGAGTCGTTTCTTCAGCTTATTGTGCAGGGGATCGATAACGGTACGAATCCAGAGCACCCGGAGTATTGGGGCAAAGTAGGCGACTACGACCAGCGCCTCGTCGAGATGGCTTCGATGGGCTTCTCACTCGCCCTTGTGCCGGATCAGATCTGGGGGAGGTTATCTGAAGCATCGCAGCAGCAATTCTATGATTGGCTCAGCCAGATTAATCGGCACCCGGCTCACGACTGCAACTGGCTGTTCTTCCAGGTACTCGTCAACATCGGGTTCGGCAAGCTGGGCTTGCCGGTTGATGAAGCGCGGACGGAAGCGAATTTGCAGCGGATCGAGCAATTCTATCTCGATGAAGGCTGGTATGCGGATGGCGTAGGCGGGCACAGCGACTATTATGTGCCGTTCGCGATTCAATATTATGCGCTGCTGTATGCGAAGCTGATGAAGGCGGAAGATCCGCAGCGCGCGGAGCGGTTCCAACAGCGTGCGGGCCGGTTCGCGGAGCAGTTCATTCATTGGTTCGCTGGCGAAGGACAGGCGATACCGTATGGCCGCAGCATGGCCTATCGCTATGCGCAGGGCTCGTTCTGGGGCGCGATGGCTTGGGCGGAGGTGGGAACATACTCTTACGGTGTACTGAAAGGGCTGTTCCTTCGCCATCTGCGCTGGTGGTTCAAGCAGCCGATCTTCGCCAGCGATGGCATAATGACAGTTGGTTATGCCTACCCGAATCTGATCATGGCTGAGAATTATAACGCGCCGGGCTCCGTCTATTGGGCAATGAAAGCGTTCCTGCCGCTCGCGCTGCCGGATGATCATCCGTTCTGGCTGGCGGAGGAGGAGGCTTTGCCGGTGCTGCCGGCCGTATCGGTGCAGCGGGCGCCGCATATGGTCGTCGTTCATTCCGCTGCGACCGGCCATACGGCCGCGTTCAATACGGGACATCTTGGAACGAATGAACATACACATACGTCGGCGAAATATGAGAAGTTCGTTTATTCCGCTTCGTTCGGTTTTAGCGTTCCGCGTGCCGAATGGGGCCTGTCGCAAGGCGCATTCGATTCGATGCTTGCGCTTAGCGAGGGAGACAATATATACCGGGTACGCCGGAAGAACGAGGAGACCTCGATCCTAGATGGCGGCGTGCTGCAGTCGACGTGGCATCCTTGGCGCGACGTGAAGGTGACGACATGGATCATACCTGGACTCCCATGGCATCTGCGCGTTCACCACGTACAGACAGCGCGGGAGCTTGATGCGGCGGAAGGCGGCTTCGCACTGCCGATTGATACTTCGCTGACGGAGCTTCGCGATGGGGCTGAGCTGGCGGTTGGCGGTCGGTCACGCTTCGGCGTGTGCGGCGCAGCAGGAATAGCGGGATATGCAGAAGCTTCCCTTATCCATGCGCAGGCCAACACGAACCTGATGCATCCGCGCACGGCAATTCCGACGCTGAAGGCGAAGCTCGCGCCAGGCGCTCATTGGCTTGTCTCCGCTGTTTATGGCGAGACAGGGGCGCCGGAAGCGTTCGAGCCTACGGGCTGGAAGGAAAGCTTCCAGCTCGAGATCGAGCCTGGAGCGATCCAGATTGAAGGACCGCATGGTGTGCGCGTGACGATTGAACGGTAGATTTGGAGGCTGTCCCCCTGCTGAGGGGGACAGCTTTTTTAGCTGTGCGCATATTGGTCCGCACATAGCTAAATAACGATTGGTGCGGTGCATCCGTTACCGTTCGAAGCCTGCATAACAGGCATCTTTTTCGCACTAGAAGGTCAAGTTGATGACGGAAGGATGCATTTCGTACATGTATTTGACTTCGTAAACGTTGAAATCAGTATTCAAGCGTGAAATTCCTGCCGTCAATGCAGGTTTAGTACTTTACGAACACCATAGGTACATAAAGCCTGCATGAAATACAGGCTTTCTAACGCAAAAGTGTGCAGTTCTCCGTAATGATGCACCAGCAGAACACAAACTTACAACGACCACATATGTTCACCACAGACTCCTTCTAAAGCTTCATTATGGCCGAGACTTTCGAAGCAAGCATTGCGTCGTATGCTATCCGACTCATGTGCGACCATTGTGTGGGTCGATATAATGTAAATATTTAGTAATTTATTAATAAGGTGATCGGAAACTAGTTAGTTCAAGGTTTACGATTTATCCAATATTGAATGCGCTCTCAAACTGACTGAAAGGAGGTGATTGAACCATCTCAGTCCGGTGTGTGGAAGGAAGCACGAACGTGCGCAGATACGACCATCACGGTAACTCATCCAGCCAACAGTACTCAATGGACCGGTAATCAATTCCAACGACCAGAGGAGTGAAATGATGTTGAAGAAAGGAATAAGCGGAATCGCAGCTGGTGCATTGCTGGCGTCCGCCCTATTATGGAACATTGGAGCAAGCACTGCGGAAGCGGCTGTCATTAACACCATTCCGAACACGATGAAGGTAGAGAAGAACTACAATACCAGCTTCCTTACCGTACCCGGGTTTGCGTCATTGGGCGTGAAGGATCGGAGCAGCTACGTCGGAACGAGCTATTATCGCAAAGTCGCCAGCGGCAAAGAGTTTCTGCAGGCGATTCTTGATGCGAGCAGCGGCAGCGTCAAAGTGATCGAGGTGACCGCGGACCTCAATCTTGGCTGGACGGAGCTCGCGCTTAGCTCAGCGGAGAAGACGAAGTACAGCTTCTTGACGCAGTATCCGAACCCGACGAACGGATTTACGAATCCACTGTTAAGCGCATCGGGCGTGTCCAAGCTCAGCATTGGTAATGTGGACGGACTGACGATTTTCTCAACCTCTGGCCGGACGATTAGACACGCCGAGTTGAAGCTGCAAGGCTCATCGAACGATATCGTTATTCGCAATTTGAGCTTCGACGAGATGTGGCAGTGGGACGATACGGGTGAGCATAAAGAAGTAGGCTGGTCATTCATAAAGGTCAATGGTGCGACCAACGTATGGATTGACCACTGCAAATTTACGATAGCGGCCGACGGCATGATCGATATGGAGAATGGCTCGACGAACGTAACGTATTCGTGGAATGAGTTCGGATTGGCAGCGACTCAGAATCCCGCCTCCAGCAGCTCGATTTACCAATCGATCAATTACATGGAGCAGAAGTATGCAGCCGGAGCGTTGAATGCTTCCACAAGCGTCTATTACAAAATGCGCAATGAAGGTGCGACCAAAAATCAGATCATGGCGTACGCCGCCTATCATTCCAAGGTGCATCTTGTTGGCTCTGGCGACAAAGATTATCGGAACTACGTCGGTTCAGACGGCGTTGAGGTGAAGGATGGCAATCAGAGGTTGAAGCTGACGCTAGCCTACAATCGCTATACGAATGTCGGATCTCGACTGCCGATGATTCGCCAAGGGGTCGGACATCTGTTCAACAATTATTTTGACAATTCGACGCATCACAGTGCACTGACCAGCTCCGCTGCTATTAACAAATATGGCGGCGACAAGCTGTCGCGCGGCATGAACGCACGCAACGGCGCATCGATTGCAGCCGATACGAATGTATACAACAGCTTCAACGAGCCGCAGTTGGGTACGGAGCGCCAAGGCAGCGATACAGGCAACATGAATCCGCCCTTTGATGTGTTGTTTCAGAATGCAATCAATCACAGCTTGATTGTCAACTCGACCGTAACGAAGACGGACGGCACAAGCTATACCGGCAGCAGCTGGGATAACAATGGTGTTAATGCGTTTACGCAGGGCTGGAGCTGGTACGACAAATCATCGATTAACAAGTGGGCATGGTCCTCCTCCATTGTTGGCGTGGAGAACATGAGCAAGTCGAATCCGCCATCGACGCCATTCACCTTCACCTACGGCTACAACGAACAGCTGCCTTATTCGTACCAAACGTTCCCGCTCGCTAATGTCGTATCGACCGTTACGCAGTACAGCGGCGTGAACAAGCTCAGTCTGAGCGCAGCGGAGTGGCTGAAGACAACCTATACGGCGACCTCCTCTACGATCAATGCGTACTCCACAATTGAAGCAGAGAATTACAGCAGCATGTCCGGTGTGAAAAATGAAGCGAGCTCCGAAGGCGGCCAGAACGTTGGCTACATCGAGAACGGTGATTATGTCGTCTACAATAACGTCAACTTCGGCACTGTCACGCCAAGAAGCGTTGACCTGCGCGTAGCAGGCAGCACAACCGGCGGTAATATCGAGGTTCGGCTGGACAGCCTGAACGGAACGTTGATCGGCACTTGCGTGATCACGGGAACGGGCAGCTGGCAGACCTGGGTGACCAAGTCTTGTAATGTAAGCAGCGTAACGGGAACACATGCGGTGTACTTGAAGTTTACCGGAGGAAGCGGCTATCTGTTCAACCTCAACTGGTTCAAGTTCGTCCCTTCCAATACGGTTGAGGCGTATACGACGATCGAAGCGGAGAGCTACAGCAGCATGTTCGGTGTGAAGAGCGAGACGAGCTCTGAGGGGGGCCAGAATGTTGGGTATATCGAGAATGGGGATTACATGGTGTACAATAACGTCTATTTCGGCACCCCCGGTCCGGTCGCGTTAGATCTTCGTCTTGCAGCAGGTGTTACAGGCGGCGTAATCGAGGTTCGATTGGGCAGCCTGACAGGCACGCTTATTGGCACCTGTACAGTATCGTCAACCGGAGGCTGGCAGACGTGGGCAACCCAAACGTGCACCATTAACGGTGTGCCAACCGATACGCATAATCTGTACCTGAAATTCACAGGGGGAAGCGGCTATTTGTTTAATATCAATTGGTTCAGGTTCTCGCGTTCATAGAAAAGAAGGCGTGCCGCTGCGATCGGCACGCCTTTCGTTATCAGCTAATGTCTTCATACGGAGAAGGAGTTTGTACTGACGTTTGGTTACTCCTACATATTATAGAACGTGTCTCGCTCGACCTTGCAGACGCGAAGACCAAATTCTTTATACCAAACAGCCTTTCCTTTGTCCTGCGCTGCTTTATGCATGGTCTGGTTCTGTTTCGAAACCGTTCGGGCATCAAGCTTACCGGTAATAGCGAACGGTTATTCCATCATTTTAGAACAATAATTCGGTTGAAATGAGGAACGGTATCAAGAAGTCGCCTTGATTAGGGGGCTGGAGTTGGCACTGCGAGGATAGGTACATTCTCAATGTGTATCCATTCAATGGCTGCCTTGAACGGTACGCTACATGCGTTCCTCCACACTGACGAACGAGCAGCAGCACTTCGACGGCAGGCATACGCTGCGCGGCCACAGCTACGGCAGCTCGATGCGCGTTCTATATGATCCAAAAGAAAGACGCCGGCACCATGCCGCTCACCCCCAGACTGCGAAATATCGTGGTTAGCTCGTACTAAACCGAACGATCCCCGCCAATTAGGCAGGGATCGTTTTTTCAGTAGATTCCTCTATGCTGCGAGGATGCTTCAGCGCGCCGGCAATTGTTCTGTCGAAGCAGCTCCATTGCACTTTGTACAATAGAAACCGCCTCATGAAGATGCTCTACCCGCTCCCATTGTACTTTGTACAACTGCGATAGTCTTCAATCTCCCTCTCCAGCCCGCCAAGCGCCGAACCCCACCGAATCCGTTGCACAAAATACAACAAGGGCCTGCATTCGAGCGTTACCCGCGATTTTCCATTGCACGAAATACAACGGGTGATCGGGCTGCGCGGCTGCTTATTCGTTCCTTGAGCCAATGGATACGGGACTCGAATACAGGTAGCGCCTCCCACCCACTTCGACTCGATTGTTTGCTAGAACGCTAACGGTTGCCGCCGTGCTTATTTGACTAAATAAACGGGTTTCCGAGTTGCAACGGTTGTAGATGAGCTTATTTGGTCGATTATCCGTCGCAATTGGGCAATATTGCCTAATTAACTACCGTGAGAACCATTCGCTGTATAAAAGATCGCTATGAAGCCGAATAGCCACAATGGCGACGACCGTTAGGAACGTACGACGATGCATGATGCGATCCGATCCGATGATCTTGACCAGTGCGTTTTGTCCCTCATTTTGTGCGATCAGAAAAATTGAAGAAGTAGGTCAGAGGTACTCCGATACACAAACTATCCATTGTCTCAGGGCTGTCGCTGCTTCGTATGGATGAGTCGTAATGTGCAGAAGCATACGCCTGTACAAGTATCCGATAATCATTAGGAAGCATGCTTATAGGTAGGGATGAGGGCGTTCCGGAGGGTACAAATACCTGAGTTTGACGAATAGTGGAGGTCGGAAAATCACACTAATTGCTTATCTATTTCTAGTTGTTATTACTAAAATTTACAGATACAATTAGCCTGTCTAGCATAATTAATGCATGTTGCTAGCAATAATTTGAACTGGGAGGCTGCCTAATGTCGGTAAATAGCCAAGCCGTTGAGTCGACAAATGAGACGCCCGTTGAGTTCATCACGATCCGCGAACAGTATCAGCTTGAATTGATCACAGAATACTACGATGCCTACTACTGGAGACCACGTCTACAGACTGATGAGTACCGGATCGGTCATGTATGCCTCAACCAGACGGACCAAATGCCAACCAAAGATGATTTGAAAGGCTTGTCAGCAGCACCGCTGGTTGTTCGCAGTACAGGACTCAACGAGGTGTTGAAGGCACCAACGAGCTGGAAGCGCTTATTTCCGAAAGAAAGCCAAAAACCGAACAAAGGACAGTTGTGCATCTACCGGCCCGAATGTGATGACGACTTCGCAGCACTTAGCGACGTTGCTGTTATTCATGATGGCTCGGATGAAGCTTCGTTCAACCCAGACCCGCACTTCCGCTGCGTGCATAAGGCATTGCTCCGGTACTCCGAGCTTATCGCACATGAGATTTGGACCGATGTGGAGAGCACGTGGAACATTCAAGGCAGTGGTTTCTTCATGTGGGCGCCGACGAGCCAATTCCCAGAAGATCTTCATCCTTATGTGCTGAACTCGGGAACGATCATGAGTAATCTGCAGCTGGTGGAGATGGATTACACGCCTTCTTCCCAAGTCGAGTTAATCCCTCAATTTCTTTTCAAGAGTAACTTCGATAACATTTCGGATCATAGAATGACGCACAACTTCGAGGCGATACGCACGCAGAGCAGTTCGGTTAGCGGTACTTGGTCGAATACAAACTCAACCGAGATTGGACTGAAGTTCGGCGTGCAAATCGCAACGGTCGTCAGAGTGGAACTTCTTCTCTCGGAGATTACTCAATCGACGACGCTGTCATTTGAGAACATGATCAATCATCTAGAGTCGCATACGGTAGGCGGCGGTACGACCGAACTGCAGACAACGACTTTTAGACAGGAATGTACGGTTGATATACCACCAAGGACAAATGTAGAGGTAAGCGCTGTTATCTACAAGGCCAAGTATGATGTGACTTACGTAGGCAAGCTGCGGCTGCATTCAGGCGCACCAGGCGCCAAGCCGATCGATATTCGCGTCTCGGGCAAGTTCGCTCACCAAATCGATACGGAAGAAACGTGGTGGACTGTAAAGAACGGCGAATTCGTCGAGAAGAAGAAGTTACCGCACTAATCGTGTAAGACACTTATATATGGGGAAGGACCTGACTTGGTGTTCAGGTCCTTTTCTGCTTGACTTTCAATAAACGTCCGTCTTATGAAACCGTTTTCCTTCAACTTCTCTATATTGTCTTAGACCCGGTTTCCTGCTTCATTATATTGCGTCTTCTGAGGAATCGAGTCCTCCTTGAAGCGGTAATCAGGATGGTTCTCGATTAATTGTTTTATTGAAACACCATTAATGACTAAGCCGTCAATGACGCAGTTCTCGAATGTTGTGTTAACAAGATGCGAATGGGAGATCGCACAATCTTCTAATGTTCCAGCTTCAAAATGTAGTCCGTACACATCACACTGCTTCATCCGCATGCCCCACCACGCATTACCTTCCACGTTCATATGAGATAAATTACTTGCTGTAACGGTAGTGCCTGTTAGATCAACATGGATGATCTGGGCATTGTTCATATTTACATATTTGATCGTTGTGTCACTCAGATTGGCGTTCTCGATCGTGGAGTTAGTCAGGTCACCGGAATACAGCTTGCCGCTCGCTTCGTTCATTTCATATTCCTCCATAGGATGGGATACGTTCAATTGGAATAGCTTCGACCTAATTTGTCTATATTCCTCTATTATCTGGTGAATCTATTGACGGTGCTTGCGATCTTTCTATTCAAAAATGACCCAATTCGTATGGCTGACCCGGCTCAACTTCTGTACAATGAGAGAGATGCTAGACGAACGTTTCAAGATAAGGAGCTGCTATCGATGTTGGATCAATTAGCGATGAATCAATTGAAAGCCGTGCTGCGTGCAGGCATTGCGAACAATGAAGTGGCAGGCGCGAATATGATGGTCATTCATAAGGGCGAAGAGATTTTTTATCACGAGGATGGCTTGGCGGATATTGCTGCGGGAGCTCCAATCAAGCGCGACTCCATCTTCCGTCTGTATTCGATGTCGAAGCCAGTGACGACGACGGCTGTTATGATGCTGCTCGAGCGCGGGGAGATCGACTTGTTCGATCCTGTGAGCCAATTCCTCCCTGGCTTCAAGGAGCAGAAGGTTGTTGAAGGGGACAAGCTGGTACCGGCGAAACGTGAGGTTAACCTGCAGGATCTGCTCAACATGACGTCTGGCTTGGTGTACCCTGGCCTTGGCAATCAAGCCGAGCGGGAGACGGATGAGTTGTTCAAGGAGCTCGACCGCCGCTTGTTCAGCGACTCGCCTATGACGACCGTTGAGCTGGCGAACCGACTCGGCCAAGCTCCGCTTGCTTTCCAGCCGGGCTCCGCTTGGCAGTATGGCACGAACACGGATGTGCTGGGTGCAGTCGTTGAGGTTGTAAGCGGCATGAGCTTCGGCCAATTCCTGCAGCAGCAAATTTTCGAACCGCTGGGCATGAATGATACAGCCTTCTGGGTACCCGAGGAGAAGCGCTCGCGCCTTGCGAAGACATACGGCGATGACGGTAAAGGCGGCTTGGAGCTGTATCTGGGCAACAATCTAGGCATTAACCATCAGCTGGACCGGGCGCCAGCATTCGAATCGGGCGGGGCCGGACTTGCATCTACGATCGATGACAGCGCGAAGTTCACGACGATGCTCATGAACGAGGGCAGCTTGAATGGCGTGCAGATTGTCCGTCCTAGAACGGTACGCTACATGCGTTCCTCCACACTGACGAACGAGCAGCAGCAGCACTTCAACGGCTGGCATACGCTGCGCGGCCACAGCTACGGCAACTCGATGCGCGTCATAACGGACTTCGGCAAGGCTGGAGTTATCGGTAGCCTAGGTGAATATGGCTGGGATGGCTGGCTTGGCGCTTTCTTCACCAATTTGCCTTCGGAAGATCTAACCTTCCTCTATATGATCCAAAAGAAAGACGCCGGCACCATGCCGCTCACCCGCAAACTGCGCAATATCGTGGTTAGCTCGTACTAAACCGAACGATCCCCGCCAATTAGGCAGGGATCGTTTTTTCAGTAGATTCCTCTATGATGCGAGGATGCTTCAGCGCGTCGGCAATTGTTCTGTCGAAGCAGCTCCATTGCACTTTGTACAATAGAAAACGCCTCATGAAGCTGCTCTACCTGCTCCCATTGTACGATGTGCAACAGAAAAAGTCCGCAGTCCCCCTCTCCGGCCCGCCAAGCGCCGAACTCCACCGAATCCGTTGCACAAAATACAACAGGAGCCTTCATTCGAGCGTTACCCGCAATCTTCCATTGTACGTAATACAACGAGCATCAAGACTCTTGATGCATTTCGCTCAGGTCGAAACGATACTGCTCTGAATGTAGGCCAAAGCCTGCGTGTGGGCGAGGTGGAGAAGGTTGTGGTTGATGTCCGACTGTCTGCTGGAACGCTAACGGGTGTCAGCATGCTTATTTGGCCAAAATAAACGGGTTTCCGAGGTACAACGGTTGTAGATGAGCTTATTTGGTTGATTATCCGTCTTAATCGGGCAATATTGCCTAATTAACAACCATGGGAACCGTTGGCGTTTGAGATGCCCGATTGGCAGGCAGATAGCCACAATGACAACCGTTGGGTGTGTCTCCGGGGCAGGGCATAGGTTAAGAAGTGTGCTAACGAACAAAGCCCTCGCGTGGAGGGCTTTGCATGAAGTCTAGTCTCTAATCACGTACCTAGTCACGTACCTAATGACGTACCTAATGACGTACCTAATCACGTACCTAGTCACGCACTAACAAGCTAATTCAACGTAATACTATCCAGCTCCGCGTACCCCGTAGCACCCTTCGCCAGACGAATGATGTTGTCCCCTGCGGTCAGATTGACGTTCACGTTCACCGTGCCGAATTGGCCCCAGCCTGCGGTAGCAGGATAGGTGACCGTCGACCAAGCGCCGCCGTTATACGCGAGGCCATGCGTCGCATTCGCCCCCGTGCCATTCGCATAGCGAATCGTCATCGTGTACGTCTTCGTCGTTGGCACCTTCACATAGAAGTCGACATAGCTGTCGCTATAGTCCATCTGCGCGACGTATTTGCCTCCGGATGCGCTGCTGCTGCTCGCAATGTTGGCATGACTGACCGCCGCATACTCAGCCTCGTAGACATTCGTCGCTTGCCCGTACGGTGTAATGTAGATCCGATAGCCGTCATTGTTGTACAGCCCGCTCATCGAGACGGTGATCTGGTTGTTCGTGATCGTATAATCGCCCTCAAGCAGCGTATTTGTTGTGTTTACAGCCGTCGATCGGTTGACAAAAGGCGTCCAATCGACGCGTACATGCACCTTGCTGCCATTCGTGCCGAAGAACGACGGGAAGTTCTTGATGACGGCATTGACCGTACCATCCGTCACGCCCCCGAACAATACGCTCGCGTACTTCCTCGACGAATCCACATTGGCGAAGCCATCCAAAGCTGTCGCGCTGTTCACATTCGGCGGTGTAACGGATACCATGTTGCCCGTCATATCGCCATACCACTTGTAGAACCACCAGCCGCCGTTGCGCTGCGTGGAGCTTGCTAATAAACTGCCCAGCCGTCCCGGATTCGGCACATCCCAATAGCTCTGCATCGCCGTGTCGACCTTCAGACGCTCGAACTTCGCAATAAGCGGTGCGACTGCGCCTGGCCGCCCCTCATCATTGAGCCATGCGGCACCGCTGTACTCATTAATCGAGACCGGTCTTGCCGATATCCCTAGTGAGCTCTCAATCGAGCGGTAGTCGTTGAAGTTCGCTGTGAAATTCTCGCCGCCAAGCTGATGCCAGCCGCTAATATCGGGAACCGTATTTTGCGATTTCTGATAGGTCATGAAGTCGAGCATCGCATTGTGGCTGTAGCTAGCGAATTCAGGACCGATGGCCTTCGCTGTTGAGTCAAGCTGCTTCAGTTTCTTATAAGACTGGCTGAAAAACTCGCGGAACGTCAGGTTGCCGCTTGCGTTCGAGGACGCGTAACCCGAGTTGTAGACGGTTGCGCGATTAACCGTCGCATTCTCGGCTTCGTAGCGCTCAGGGTTCGCGCCAGCGATGTCGATATAGTCGATTTCGGCGTAGCCGGAGGAGCCTTTCGTCAAGCGAATGGTATTGTTACCTGCATTCAGATTAACATTCACATTCACCTGAGATGCGCTGCCCGAACCGAAGTAGCCGCCCGTGTTGGCATACGTCACCGTTGATGCGCTGCCGCCGTTGACGCTCAAGCTGTGTGTGGAGCTGGCGCCTGAGCCATTCGCATATCGGATCGTCATCGTATACGATTTGGCCGAAGGGGCGTTAACCGTGAATTGGACGTAGCTGTCGCTGTAGTCGAGACCGCCGACATATTTGCCTTTCCAAGTGCCATCCGGCTCGTTCCACAGCTCATAGCCGTACACATTCGTAAGTCCCGCTGCCTTCACCGCATTCACTGTCGTCGTCAGCTTGTTGAACCAGTCAGTCAGATTCGAGTAATTGTACCAGCCCGTGTACCAGTCAGCGAGGCGGATCGACACTTGGCTGCCCGTTCCAGCAAGCTTCTGCGCGACTGGAATCGCAGCGCCCCACGGCTGCTGATAGCCGCTTACGGCGGGATTGTTGTAGGCCTTCGCATGCAGCGGCAGAATGAGATTATTGTCCGGCTGATTCTCGATAACGCCATAGAGCGATCCTGCCGAACTATGTGTAACCGGACCAATGACGCTCGATAGATCGACCGTCAATGAAGTTGCAGCGTATGCGGGGGAGACGCTGATCAGACTGCTGCCAAGCGTCGTCAGCATCCCGAACAGCATCCATTTCTTCATCGTTCTTGTACCCATGAATGAACTCATTATTAAACCTCCTATTTGATCTGTTTCATTGTTTGCAGCTTGTTGTCCACACCATCTGTCCGCCTTCTCTTGAAAGCGTGTTCAATCTCCTCCCTTCAGCCAATACGCTAATCCGAAATGACGATCTTTGCCACTCTAATGATTTGCGATTGGTGGAAAATATTTATATAACTACCATTAGATCTAATGAAAGCCTAATAAAATCGCAGGTTTTGCTCCGATCAACGAATCTACCTAATGAATGTCCACTATTCTAAAATATTTCCTCTGTAAAAACGCTTTCATCTGACGCGTCCTGACGTATGATTAATAGGCAAATATGCAAAAGAAAGGGAAGATCCAGGGTGGATAAGCCGTTCAAGAAAGGCATCAGCTTCCGCAATAAACTGCTCATCACCTTCTTGCTTGTAAGTCTTCTTCCCATGCTAGGCGTCGAGATGATGTCGTATTACACCTCTACGGTAGCGATGAAGAAGAATATGAATGATTTGATCCAAGTGAACCTGCTGCAAACCTCGAAGAATTTGGACACGTCCATGCAAGATTACGAGGATTTGCTCTTCCAGGTGTTTACGGATGATAACGTGATGAGTCTGGTCAAAGAAATTATTGACCCTGCGACGGATTCGCCGGAGTTTAGTCGACGGAGACTCATCAATATTCTATCGCGGTATTCCTATGCCAAAGAAGGAATACGGAGCATTGCCGTCTTCACTGCAAACAACACCTTAATCACTTACGACCGACAGACCGGCTCTCCCTATGATAATTTGTGGTCCAGCGAGAAGATCTTGATCAATCTGCCGATCTATCGACAGGCGTTGGAGGGGAATGGGCAGCCCGTCATTACGCAACCGCTGAAGATCGATACGATCAACAACGCAGAGCAGTATGGCTTCCATCTCGCCAGACAATTAAGCGACCTTAATGTAGCCAGCCTAGAGCCGATTGGTGTCGCGGTTATTACGGTGTATGAATCGGTTCTCGCGCAAGCGATCAATCTCGAAGATTCCGATGAAACGTTGAATTCACAGCGGTTGAACAAAAGAAACTTCCTAACGGATCAATCCGGCACGATCGTCTCATCACCGGATAAGACGCAGATCGGCTTGAATATGAACGATATCGTAACCGGCTCTACCATTCTGAACACGTACTACAATAAGTCGAGCCGGCTGTGGGTGAACAACCTTGTCGATCAGAATCAGCTGTTCAAAGAAATGTACGCGATGCAGCATCTTACGCTCTACTCGGGTCTGGCAGCGGCGGTGCTGACGATTCTATTAATTACGATTTTCACAGGAAGGCTGACTCGTTCGATCCGGCGTATTCTGAAGGCGATGCGGACCGCGCAGCATGGGACGCTCGATGTACAGGTGGAAGGGACAGCGCATGATGACTTGTCGGTCATAGCGCTCAGCTTCAATAAGATGATGCTGCGGGTCAGCGAGCTGATGAATGAATCGAAGCGCGCGGTTGAGAAGCAGAAGGAGGCGGAGATCCGGGCGCTGGAGGCGCAGATCAATCCGCATTTTCTATATAACACGCTGGATTCGATTAACTGGATGGCGATCGAGAAGGAAGAGTATCAGATCAGCCAAATGCTGAAGGAGCTGGCGCAAATTTTGCGTTACAGCGTGAAGGACAGCAACAAACGGGTGACGCTGCGGGAAGAGCTGAGGTGGATGAACTCGTATGTGTATCTACAGCAGCATCGGTTTCGTTCAAAGTTCAGCTGTGAGATCGAATGCCCGGAGGAGCTGTACCATTACCAGGTACATAAGCTGACGTTTCAGCCTTTTATCGAGAATGCCATCATACATGGCTTCTATGGCGTGAACAGCGGGGGCGTGCTTCGGATCGTCGTGAAGGAGCTGGACACGAATCAGCTGATGATTCGGATTGAGGACAACGGTGTCGGGATGACGGAAAAGAAGAGGAAGGCGCTTCTCTCGGCGCATCATGCGGAGGAGAACGAAGCGGGAGGAAGCGGAATTGGCGTCCGCAACGTCGCAGACCGGATACACAGCTACTATGGAAGCCGCGGTCATCTGGACATTCAGAGCGAGCTTGGGCAAGGAACGACCGTTACGATAACATTGCCGATCGATACAAAGGGGGAAGAACAAGATGCGGATCGTCGTAGTTGAAGATGAACATAATTCGCGAGAAGGACTCATTCGTCTCATTGGCAAGCTTGAGCCGGGGGATGAGGTTGTAGGCGAAGCGGCGAACGGTATGGATGGAATGGCTGTGATCGAGCGGACGCGGCCTGACCTCGTCATTACTGATATTAATATGCCAGGTATGTCGGGCTTGGACATGCTCAGTCAATTGCGTGGCAAGGGCTTCCGTCACAAAATGATTATTCTAACCGGCTATTCCGAGTTCGAATATGCGCAGAAAGCGTTGAAAATGAGCGTGAGCGACTATCTGGAGAAGCCGATTACGGTGCCGGATCTGCGCGAAGCGCTCGATAACGTAAGGGCTGATTTGCAGCAGCAGCACAATCTGCAGCAGCTGGCCCAGGCTGCCGCGGAAGAGGAACCTGGGACCATCGATTCCATGTTCCTTCGATTAATGGATTCAACAGGGGAGGAAACGGTTCAGCAGGAGGCACGCATCCGAGCGAAGCTGGGCTTCCAAGACGAGCATCCCTTTCATCTATCCGTTATCTCCTATGGCAGCGTAGTGGACAAACAGCTGTCGAGCTTGCGATCGCTGCTGGAATCGGAGTGGAGAACGGTTGGCGCGAGCGCTATATTTGGCGCTGCTTCACGCGGCATTCTGATCGCAATCGCGCAAGCAAATGCCGTCACGGAAATCGACGCGGCACAGCTCATAGAGGAACGTCTGCTTCCAGCGATCGGCAAGCTGGGTCTCGAGGTGCAATACTGTCTTGGCGAGACGGTGCGGTTGTCCGACCTGAAGCGGGACATGGAAGAGCTGCTCGGCCTGGCGAAGTGGTCGATGGTGCTGGGCAATAAGCAGGCGATCCGTCGAGAGAATGTGGATCGGCTGGCGCTGCGCGAGCTTCCTTACCCGCTGCTGCTGGAAGGCAAATGCTCGCGTGCGCTTGTAAACGCGAACCGACGAGAAATAGAGAAGCAGCTTCACCAATGGGTGAACGAGTTCAAGGATGTGAAGTACGGACCTGTCTTAACGATCGAATACAGCATTCGATTCGTCTCCTACATGCTGAAGCTGGCGGGCGATGTGCACGGCTTTATGCTGCCCGAGCCGCTTCAGAGCCAATGGCAGCGATCCTTGCGAGACATCCGATCGATGGCGCAGTTCGAGCAGGCGATGAATCGAATCATCGATGCTCTGCTCGCAATCGACACGCCGGCAGAGATGCCGGCCTACAGCCTGCTTATTCAGAAGGCGGTCCGCATCATCCAGGAGCAGTATGCCGAAGGCATTACGCTCGACGAGATCGCGGACAAGCTCCATGTAACGATGGCTTATCTAAGCGGCCAATTCAACAAGGAAGTCGGACGACCGTTCTCGGTCTATATTCGGGAGCTGAGACTGCGCAAAGCGAAGGAGCTGCTGCTCGGGAGCGAGCTGCGGACGTTCGAGATAGCGCAGCAGGTCGGATACCCGGATCCGAAATATTTTTCACGCGTATTCAAGGAGGCTACGGGCATGACCCCAGGGGAATATCAGAAATTAAACGCAAGATAGAGGTAGTGAACACGCATGTAATCGTTACAAAGTCACATGAAATATATCCACCTTTCGGATGATTATGAAATTTTCTAAGCGCTTTCATTTCGCTACACTAAATTTGCAAGTACGAATAATGATCACTTAGGGGGTTCAAGGCATGAGAAAAATGGCGGCTGGCCTCATTATGGCAGCGCTCGTTACCGGTCTTGTAGGCTGCGGTTCTTCGGACAAGAACGATAACGGTTCTACCGAAACAGCGTCGAAGACGGATTCGTCCACGGCAGCTGCGACAGACTCCACGGCGAAAACAGACACAGCAGAGAAGACGAAGCTTACTTTATGGTTCTATTTTGAAGGGAAAGAGCGCTTCGATAAGATCAAGGCATTGACGGATGGCTATACGGCCCAAAATCCGAATGTTGAGATCGAACCGGTATTCATTCCATTCGCGGATTTCAAGAAAAAGCTGTCGGTCGGTCTTGCTGCTTCGGATCTGCCGGACATCGTCGTTATCGATAATCCGGATACGGCGGCTTACGCGGCAATGGGCCTGTTCGCCGATATTACGGATAAGGTCAACGCTTGGCCGGACAAAGATCAGTTCTTCCCTGGTCCTTGGTCCTCGACGATTCTGGACGGCAAGCAGTACGCGATTCCGCTGGGCAGCAACAACCTGGCGTTGTTTTACAACGAGAAGATGCTCTCAGATGCAGGCGTAACGCCTCCAACGACTTGGGATGAGCTGCGTACGACGGCGAAGGCGCTCACGAAGGACGGCGTAACGGGCCTCGGCATTGCGGCGCCGGGCAACGAAGAGGGTACGTTCCAGTTCCTGCCTTGGCTGCTGTCGGCTGGCGCAGCGTTCGATCAGGTTGGAGGTGCAGAAGGCGCCAAAGCTTATGGATTCTTGGCAGACCTTGTGAAGGACGGCTCGATGAGCAAAGACGTGATCAACTGGACGCAAGCGGACGTGATGAAACAGTTCGCTTCCGGCAAAATCGCCATGATGATCAACGGTCCATGGCAGCTCCCAGAGCTCGCAACGAACGCGCCTGATCTGAAATATGGCATCGCGCTTGTACCGAAAGACAAGCAATTTTCCTCCGTCCTCGGCGGCGAGAACCTTGGTATCGTAAACGGGAAGCATGTTGACGAGGCGGTAGATTTCGCTATGTACGTAGAATCGCCGGAAGTATTGAAGAACTTCGCGCAAGGCTTCGGATACTTTCCAGCTCGCAAAGACGTTGCTGCTGATCCGTACTGGGCCGATAACGAGCAGCTCAAAGTGTTCGCAGACAATATGAACTACGCGCAGCCGCGTGGTCCGCATCCGAAATGGCCTGAAATCTCGAACGCACTGTCGGAAGCGCTCGACAAGACGCTGCTGGGCAGCGGCTCGGCGGAAGACAATGCGAAGGAAGCGCAAGCGAAGATCGATAAGATTCTAGGCAAGTAATGTTCGATTTCAGAACTCACTTTAATAGATAGAGTGCGATTGGAGTACGGTGTGTGCGTACATGCAATAACGTTGCATCGTACTCCAAATGCGATGAATAGGGTGGTGAAGGCCTTGCTGCGCAGACATCAGACAATAACGGGCTATGTGCTAGTGCTGCCCGCATTGATTTACATGCTGTTCTTTGTCGGATATCCGATCATTGATAATTTTCGGCTCAGTCTGCTGGATGTGAACGTTATGAACGTCTCGCATGGGGAGCAACCTTATGTAGGGCTTCAGAATTATAGGGATTTGTTCGAGGAAGGCATTCTCGTTACGTCGATCGTGAACACGATGATCTATACGGCAGCGTGTATCGTACTGCAGTTTATCATTGGCTTGGCATTCGCATTATTGTTCTCCAAGTCGTTCCGATTCGCTCAGCGACTGCGCGGATTCATTATGATCAGCTGGCTGCTGCCCGCGACGATTACCGCCATGATGTACAAGTTTATGTTCAGCGGCGATGGGGTCGTGAACGAATTAATGACTCAGCTGCATCTTGGGTCTCATGTCGATTGGCTTGTAACGCCAGTTCCTGCAATGATTACGCTCATTATAGCGAACACTTGGATCGGCATTCCGTTCAATATGATTCTGTTGACGACGGGTCTGACGACGATTCCTAAGGACATTTACGAGAGCGCGTCGATCGATGGGGCAAATGCGCTTCAGAAGTTTGTCCGACTGACGCTGCCGCTGCTTAAGCCTGCCATCTACTCGCTGCTCGTTCTAGGCTTCATATATACGTTCAAGGTGTTCGAGCTCGTCCTTATTGCGACGCACGGCGGCCCCGTGAATGCTACGCAGATGATGTCGACCTACGCTTACAAGCTGTCGTTCGAATTGTTCAAGTTCAGCCATGGCGCTGCCGCCGCTAACGTCATGTTCGTTATTTTGTTTATGGTCGGCGTCTTGTATTTATGGATGGTTCGGAGAGAAGAGGTGAGCAGCTCATGAAGAAGCGTTATTCCGCGTGGCTGCTCCCTATCGTTGGGATTGCGGTTACGATCTTGTTTCTATTCCCGCTGTACTGGATGATCGTCACTTCGCTTAAGCCAGAGGGGGAGATATTCCGAACGCCAATCACCTGGTATCCGCACACCATTGATATCAAATCATACACAGAGCAGCTGTCTGGCTCCTCGTATAACATATGGAACGGCTTCAAGAACAGTGCGATTATCGCACTCGGTTCACTTGCAATCGCAACCGTGCTGGCGATTCCAGCCTCGTATGGACTGGGCCGCTACAAGTTCCCGGGCAGCGGTGTTTTCCTACTATTGTTTCTTGTGACGCAGATGCTGCCGTCTTCGCTTATACTGACGCCGTTGTTTATTCTCTTCAAGCACCTCGGCCTGATTGGTCCTACTTATTGGAGCACGATACTTGCGAACGCGACGATCGGCATTCCGTTCTCGGTCGTAACGCTTCGTACGTATTTCGCCGGGCTGCCGAAGGAGCTGGAGGAGTCGGCGAAGATCGACGGCTGCGGCACGATTCGAACGTTCTTCCGCATCATGCTGCCGATTGCGATGCCAGGTGTCGTCGTCGTCATGGTCTTCTCATTCTTATTCGCTTGGGGCGATCTGATTTATGGCATGACGTTCATCAGCAAAGAGAGCATGCGTCCGATAACAGCCGGCATCTACACGTTCCTCGGCTTCCAGAGCACGTCATGGAACAATACGATGGCATTCGGTACGGTCAGCATCATCCCCGTTGTACTCATCTTCATCTTCGTACAGCGCTACATCGTCAGCGGCTTGACGAACGGTGCGGTGAAGGGCTAAAGCTTGGAATAGGTAATAGATGGTTGAGCAGAACCGCTGCTCAACCATTTTTTTCTCATAGGGCTTAAAAGGTCTCTTCAACCAATGGCTGCTGATACCAGAACAACGCATAATCGTTCATCGTTGAGGCATAGCCCTGCTGGCGCAGCATCGTTGTTATATTCCCTCTGTGGTAACAACCATGAGTGACGACTTGCATGATGATTTCCGATAGCCTCGTTTGGCGGACTCCTGCAAAGGGATTGTCCAGCAAGATGGTCTGCTCTAGATCTTCTTGGCTGTTCAGCCATTGTTTGTATTGTTCCGATAACTCGGCCATTTTAACCTCATATTCCTCGAGCGTATCCAGAGCGCTCTTATTCATCGACATCGTTGCTGCCAATGCATCTTGCATGCTCGTGCCTGTTAGAACCAGATACCACATCTTATCCACTGCATAGATATGGCTGAAAGCATGGGCGATCGTTGGAAATGAATGGTTGCAATCTTGATGCAGCACCGTGGATGGAAGTGTCTTCACATGTCCCAATAGCGTTTGATTCGCCCAAGTGTGATAGTTGAACATCTCTGCAGCATGGTTTGTCATTCGTAACCTCTCCTTATGCGCTTTGGATTTGAATACGTTCACGGTGTCATTATAAAAAAGGAAGTATGACAAAAGGCTGTCATACTTCCTCATAAAGTTTGAGCGATTCGATAAGCTGCTCCTTCAAGATGCTTCGCAGCTCTGTTGGTTTAAGCACTTCGGCTCCGCTGCCGAAGCTGAGCAGGATGGACCACAGCCACCTTGCCTCTAATGGCCGATGAACCAGGATGCGCATCGTCATGCTGCCATCGGGTTGAAACTGCTTGTCAGCGTGATGAAATTGATCCATCGCATCCGACAATGCCGCTGGCCGGACTCGAATCACGACTTCTTCCAGCTGTTCAGACCAAGCATTGATCGGTGAAGCTGTCTTCTGCATCTCATCATGCGGTTGGAACAACCGATCTGTTGCGCAGACATCCAGCATCCTGGTTAGTCGGAATTCTCGATAATCGCGACGAGTGTGACAGTGGCCATATACATACCAGTTGCTGTATTTGTAATGAAGCGACAGCGGCTCCAGCTCGCGGGTGGACCGCTCGTTCTTCGCATTAATGTAATCGAATCGGATGACATTTCGCTGCGTTATCGCTTTGCGGAGAAGAGGGAGCGACGCTGGCGTCGTCAGGTTGGAATCGAGATTAACCGCGAGGCTGGGATAGGCCTGCGCGGATTCGATCGTCTTCAGACGATCGATCGTTCCCTGCGCTCGTTCGTCCTCGAATATAGTGGAGAGGCTGTGCAGGACGGTGATGAGCGTACTGACGTCGTAGGAGCCGAGCAGACTTTTATCCATTTTGTAACCGTCCATAATGCCATATCCGCCTTTCATCCCTTGATAGGATACGACGGGGATTCCCGCAGCGCAGATCACATCTATGTCCCGGTAGATCGTCCGTTGGGACACTTGGAATTCATCCGCGAGCATAGAAGCAGACAAGACATCATGATTCAGCAATTTGTAAATAATCGAGATTAAACGTTCTAACTTCATAAGGGGCACCTCGCCTCACTGATAAGGAGATCATAACAATCTTATATAACTCAAGTTCAAATATAAATCTATATTTTCGCAGGTATTCGTATATAATTTGACTTATTGCCAAAACTTTATTTAGCCGTTAAACTTACTCTATACGAATTTTGACTGGAGGCTATATACCATGTCCAACGCACCGAAACCGAAACAGCCGCTTGTTACGCATATTTACACGGCTGATCCATCCGCTCACGTTTTCGATGGCAAAATATACATTTATCCGTCGCATGACCTCGACCACGATGGTCCAGATAACGACAACGGTGACCAATATGCGATGGAGGATTACCACATTCTGTCGCTCGACAACTTCGAATCGCCGGTCGTCGATCATGGCGAAGCGCTTCATGTGCGCGATGTGCCTTGGGCATCCAAGCAGATGTGGGCGCCGGACGCTGCGTTTAAGAATAACACGTACTACCTGTTCTTCCCAGCGCGCGATCATGACGGCATCTTCCGCATCGGCGTAGCGACGAGCGAATCGCCTGCCGGTCCGTTCAAGCCAGAAGAAAACTACATGGAAGGCAGCTATAGCATCGATCCGGCTGTACTTGTCGACGAAGACAACGAAGCATACATGTACTTCGGCGGCCTATGGGGCGGTCAATTGGAGAAATGGCAGACCGGCACCTTCAAGCCAGAGGTTACGGAAGGCCCGGCGGCTGACGCGCCAGCAATCGGCCCGCGCGTTGTACGTCTGAGCGAGGATATGAAATCGTTCGCGTCGGAGATTCATGAAATCTCGATCGTTGACGAAGACGGCAATCCGATCGTTGCAGGTGACGAAGACCGTCGTTATTTCGAAGGTCCATGGATGCACAAGTATAACGGCTTGTACTACCTGTCCTACTCCACGGGTACGACGCATAAGCTCGTCTATGCAGTCGGCACGAACCCAATGGGGCCGTTCACGTTCAAAGGCACGATCCTGACGCCGGTCATCGGCTGGACGACGCACCATTCCATCGTTCAATTCGAGGACAAGTGGTACCTGTTCTACCACGACTGCTCGCTGTCGGAGGGTGTAAACCATAAGCGCTGCGTGAAGTATGCGGAGCTGAAGTACAACGAAGACGGTACGATCCAGACGATCGATCCTTATAAAGACTAATAGGTTGGATGAACGAAGCCTGATTCCCTTGCGGAATCGGGCTTTTTTTGTTGCGCGCAGCAAACAAACGGTTGAAAATGCGCTGGGAAAGAGGGACCATAGATTCATGGACAGTCCTCCTATACAGCAGGAAGAAATGCTGCGAGTGATGGATTTGGAAACGATGGTTGCTACACCTTCAACCTTTCAGCTTAATCCAAGCATTATTGGTAATTATGGTATCCTGTATTTGCCTCCTGCTAATATTACAGACGCCATCAAGAAGTTGTTCGAGCCTGATTCAATCGAGCCTATCCTCCACAATCTTACTCACGCCGTCGAGTCGAAGTTTCCAGACCAAAGAGGTAAATGGTAGCAAGAAAGCAGCATTACAAGCGTGAATAATTCAATCTATAGAGCCCGATTCCATTACGGAATCGGGCTTTTATTTCGTATAGAGAGCAATCAAGTTCCATATATGTGAAGTTCTATAATCTGACGGGTTCTCTATAAAGTGGATGTTTTAGTAAGTTTAATGTAATCGATAACGAGAAAACGAGGGCAGACGATATGCCTGACACCATTGATGTGTTGAAGAGAGACGCTGCTCAGTTGGAAGAATTCAGTTGGCTGCTCGTTTAGCGTGGAGATCGAGATTCAAGCATTTTTACAAAGGGTGGTTATGATGCGACAAAGCTTCGTTGGCATTCTCTTATTTATTGTTATTCTGATATCCGGTTGTACAAGCTTGAACGCTCAGAATGATGGGTTGCAGGATGCAGATGATGAGAAACAATTACTTACGATCCAACTAATCGCTAATAACATTAGCGTAATGCCGAATGAACACTTATTGGCGCATAAAATCGAGCTGTTCCAGCAAGAACATCCTAATGTGGAGATCAAGATCGTCTGGAATCAATCTTACGATAGCAAGGGTAAGGCATCATGGTTCAAAACAATGGATCCATCTTATCTGTACGACGACGATGCGCAGAAAACACCGGATATCGTTGAACTTGTGCCTAATCAAATGAAAGATTTGTATCGACTTGGAAGAATCGAACCTTTATACATGAATGAATCTGTGCTTAATCAATTCCTGGTTACTTCTGATGATGGTTATGTTCTTGGCGTCAAGAGCAAAATCAATCCGCTGCTACTCTACTATAACAAGGAAATATTCGAATCATTAGGTATTGATCCACCTTCGGAGCAGTGGGGGATTAGTGAGCTTAATAGGGCAATTGCCATTCTGAAAGCCGTTGGATATGAGGTTTACATCCCGCTGTCACCGTACACATTAGAGTGGGCAGCCAGTCTGTTTGGCAGTCGCATTGTGGGGGCTGATGGTACAACATTCACAGGCTACCTGGACAGTGAAGAGACGTTAAAGGCCGCCAGATGGCTCTCAAGCATTGGGACGAAGATGGAATTTCCAGAAGGTTCTTGGAAGAATGCAGAAAATATGTTTCCTTATATTTTGATAGAAGGAAAGACCGCACTGGCAATCGAGTATGCATACGGTTTTTTACCATCAAGTGTGAACAGCTATGAGGAAATCGCACAGCGTAACGAACAGATTCATATAGCTGGAGTACCAAGAGGAGAGAACGGTATTAATCCGGCCCAAATATCTGCGCTATCGTTAACTTCGAGTTCTAAATCCAAAGACTTGGCTATGAAATTACTACGGTATCTAACCAAGGATAGAAGCACAATTAATTCAAATATTGCAACGCATACGTTAGACACATTTACGAAGTCGCTTGTTATGCCCGTGAGCGAAGAACGAAAATCAATTATTTTGGAAGAAATGAAGCGCACAGTGCCGGCAACGCTTTACATGCATGAGAACACGACAGCGGTGATTCATACCTACTATAAAACAGCTATACCTAATCCGCTTATAGCGATCAGAGATGGTCAAGGCGGGATTGATCAACTGAAGCAATATATCGATCAATTAAAGCAATGAGAAGAAACAACGAACGAACCTGAATCTATTTTACTCCATACCTCGGCGGATGCATCATCACTTCTGAACTTAATCTTTCCATAAGGGGGGACATTCGTGAAAAAAGCCTTCCTCGGTATTCTACTGTTGATGAGCTTGTGCTTAACAGGCTGTGCATCGTCGCAAGGCGATCAATATAGGATGGCAAATACAATTGCAGAGAAACAGAAGTTAACGGTGGAGCTTGTGTCCTGGTTTAGTGAGAATGATCGGCATTGGCTGGCTCGTAGAATCAAGCAGTTCGGCAGCGAGCATCCGAATGTGGAAATCAAGATTCAGTGGAACCCCCATAATGTAACTAAGGCATCGTGGGATAAAAGTAAAGAGCCTGCTTACTTATACGAGGAGACATCCGGTGTGGAAATTCCAGATTTAGTTGAGCTGGCGCCTGATCAGATGAGGGAACTCTACCGGCTTGGTAAGCTTGAGCCTTTGAATATGAACCGCACTGCGATTAAGAATTTCATTATCCCATCAACAGATGGTTATGTGCTCGGTGTTATAAGTAAAATGAACCCGCTGATCGTCTATTATAACCAAGCCGTGTTTGAGATGCTTGATCTTGATCCTCCTACGGAGGAGTGGGGAATCCAGGAATTGAATGATATAATCTGGAAACTTAAGCATGCCGGGCAAGGGGTATTTATTCCGATGTCCCCATATACGCTCGAGTGGGCGACTAGTTTATATGGAGGACGTATTGTTGCGAGTGATGGCATGACATATGCCGGATATCTCAATAGTAAGGAGGCTGTTCAAGGGGCGGAATGGCTGGCGAGTATTGGGACGGAAATCAGGAATGTGGTGATGACAAGGGAACCAGTACCGATGCCATATTGGTTGATTAACGGGAAATATGCGCTCGCAGTTGAGTTTGCGTATGGTTTCAATCCTAATGGAACAAATAGCTATGAGGAGATCATTGAGCAGAACGCTCAAGTTGCAATAGCAGATTTGCCTAAAGGATTCAATGGTATTAATCCCGCTCAAGTCTCAGGCTTGTCAATAACGTCACAGTCCACACACAAATCGTTAGCGATGGAATTGCTACTGTACTTAATTACGGATCCCCACTCATTCTACAAGGATGTTGCATTGAACACGCTGCAGTCGAATGCGAAGAATCGTGATGTCGTAGTCAACCCCGATCGGGTGTCCATTGTTACAAGAGAGATGAAGCATTCCATACCAGCAACCTTTTATTTAAATCAGGTGACCGGAAATTTGACGTATACGCTGTTGTATTCTGGAATTCCCGCTCTAACAGCAATTCGTAACGGAAAGTCTGCTGCTGTGGAATTAGACGAATATGCAAGAGAGTTGGATAGTGCTCAGAGGTAGCTAGAATAATAGTGAATTCGAAAAATTATAGTGCATTAGTGAGCTAAACCTAACGCACTTGGGTTCCTAAGCAGCCGAAGAAGAATAGATTTGTCTTTTACCGGGATAAATCTGGTGCAGAGCAACAGGCTTAAATGGAAGAACGTATTCTAAGGGTACATAACGTCAAATATGTGTTAAAGGCTACGTTAATAGTTACATTACTGCTCATTACTACTGTAATGACGGGCTGCATACAATCTTCATCTCCTGGCGAGCGGGACAACATCAGTGAGAGTCAGTCTGCGAAGGACACTTTAAATATTCAGCTAGTGTCTAATCAAATGAACGAGCTGTACAAGCTCGGCGGAATCGAAGCTCTGAATATGAATAAGACGGCCATTAGAGATTATATAATTAACTCCAACGATGGTCATGTGTGGGCGTTAAGAGTAAGATCAATCCGCTGATCCTGTACTATGATAAGCTCAAATTCCAAGCGCTCGGATTAGACCCTCCATCTGAACAATGGGACTTGGAAAAGCTAAACAATACGATCAATAGGCTGAAGGCGGCAGGAGAGTCGGTCTATATTCCATTTAACCCTTACACGCTGGAGTGGGCGGCGAGCTTGAAGGGCGGTCGGGTAGTATCAACCGATGGCGTGACTTACAGTGGATATCTGGATAGCGATGAGACCGTACAAGGTGCTGAATGGTTGGTTAGCGTCGGAACGAAGTATCGGGAGAAGGTTGTAAAGAACTGGCAATGAAGCTCTTGAAATATTTGGTGCAGAATACAGACTCGCTGTATTCGGACATAGCTGACTATACGCTTCAGGCCAATATGAAACCATTGTCAGGACCGGTGAGTGAAGAACGGAAAGCATTCATTATACATGAGATGAAGCGTTCCGTTCCAGCAGCGCTCTTCATGCACGAGGCGGCTAATTCAATTCCATATTTCGAACAGTGGTACAGTCCTAAGCCAATAGGAGATATCCATAACGGCCAGCCGATTCGCGAAGCACTACATCGGTATACGATGGAGCTGGAGGAGGAAGGGAACAAGTAAAGGGTGTTTGATGTGAAACATATCTTAAAGGTCATACTTCTAGTCTTGTTCATTTGCCTCTCTGGCTGCTCAACTAATAACAGCACCGCGGAGCAGACGCTCGATGAAACAGAGAAGCAATCGCTGACGATTGAGCTATTGTCCATTAATTTCTTAGCTGGTAACAGTCATCATTTGCTGGGTCAGAAGATTGAGCGTTGGGCTGAGGCACACCCGAATGTAAGCGTAACAATTCAATGGAAGCTAAATTCATTTGCCCAAACATCCAATTCCACATGGGACAAAAATAAAGAGCCATCTGCTCTGTACAAGGATACTGCGGAAGTACCGGATATCGTGGAGCTGGTTCCGAATCAAATGCGAGATTTATATAACTTGGGAAAGATCGAGCCCCTGAATATAAAAGAATCTGCGCTAGACGATTTCGTCATTACATCAAATGATGGCCATGTGCTTGGTGTGAAGAGCAAGATCAATCCCATGGTTCTCTATTACAACCAAGAAATCTTTCAATCGCTGGGGCTTCAGTCCCCTACGAAGCTATGGGACGCATCACAGCTGGGCGATGCGGTTACGAGACTCAAATCCGCTGGTTATGACGTATACATTCCGATTTCTCCTTATACTTTGGAGTGGGCGGTCAGCCTGTTCGGCGGGCGCATTGTTGCTGCTGATGGGACAACCTTCAACGGTTATTTGGATAGTGATGATGCCGTCGGTGGAGCCGAGTGGTTGGCTAGCTTCGATACGAATATGGATCGAGAATGGAAGGGGGAAACTCTCGCCCCTATGCCCTATGATTTGTTGGATGGCAAATATGCTCTGGCCGTAGAGTATGCCTATGGCTTCAATGCGGGTGCCACTAATAGCTATGAAGCTATCGTACAGGCGAATGGGGAGGTAGGGGTTGCTGCCCTCCCAGCAGGAACGAATGGAATCAATCCTGCTCTAGTGTCCGGTCTCTCGATTACCTCCAAGTCCACTCACCAAGCGTTGGCGATGCAACTGCTGCGAGATTTGACATCGGACAAGGAATCGCTGTATTCCGATATTGCTATGCAAACGGCGGAAGCAAACGAAAACAGGCTGGATGAGCCTGCTGATGAAGAGAGGAAAGCTCTTATTCTTGACGAAATCAAGCGGTCCGTTCCGGCTACCTTGCACATGCATGAATACAATGCGAAAGTGTTCTTCAGTATGATTAGGGCTGGTAATCCCAGCCCATTGAAGGATATTCGGAACCATCTGCCAATTCGTGAAGCATTGAAGCGATATGCGAGTCAGATGGAGGAGTCTTTCGGCACTACCAATCATTGAAAAGCCACGAGGAGGTAACCCATGCTTGAACTGATCTTATGGCACCACCTTAAGCAGCCGGAATACTATGCGTGTAACGGAGAAGAAGATGATGATGAATCAAACTCAAAGACCGAACCTAGGCATTCGTAGTGTATTAGCTATACTGCGGCGTTCGTTGACGCTTGTTTTGCGTCTATCGGCGCCACTTGTTATCGTGCTGCTCGTTCTGCGAACTGTTAGCGCTTTCATACCATCTTTGCAAGTGTTGGTTGTAAAGGAATTGACCGATGCGATCGCTAGATTGCTTACAAGCGATGGCGAGATGTCTGCCCCTGTCCAATGGTTGGCAGCAAGCGGCGGCCTGCTGCTGAGCGGCGCGCTGCTGGATGCAACAGCCCAATATATGACGATGCTGCTGAAGCAGAAGACGCAATTCACAATGGAATCGATGCTGGCGGAGAAGTCGATGAGCATTCCGCTATCTCGATTAGAGCAGCCGCAATATTATGATCAGTTGCAACGGCCAATCGCTGCTGACGGTCGCTTCGTTCTTCTTCGTATTGTGGCATTTCAGTTGGGTATTGTTGCTGGGGATGATGATTGTCGTCGTTCCGACGTTGGCTGTACATATGCGAATCGGAGAGTGGAAGTATTGGCTCATGCGTGTGCAGACACCGTTCTCGCGTCGCTTGTTCTACTTCTTCGATCTGATGACCAACCGTCAGTCCGCCAAGGAAGTCAGACTGTACCGACACGCAAGCAAGCTGCTTGAATACTGGGGTGGATACTTCTGGAAGAACGCAGGGGAGCAGAAAAAGGTGGAGCTGAAGTCGCAAAGCCTGCGCATAGGCATTGAAGGACTGAACGGTGTGATTGCGTTCTTGTTCTCTTGTTATGCGGTTTGGGTCTGCTACTCACAAGGACTGACACTAGGCGCGTATGCTGCAATTGCGCAGGTGCTTGCTTCAACCCAATCTTCGCTTCGGATGATCGCGCAAAATTTATCGTCCATTTATGAGGAAACGCTTGTTATGAACGAGTTTTACGACTTTGTGGATTCGGGTGAGGAAGAAGACGGGCAAGGTCAACATGTATTAAACCGTCCGATTATGGAGGGCATTACCGTCGAACATTTGACCTTCTCCTATCCGACCAGTCCGAAGCCCATGCTTATAGATTTATCGTTCAGGATCGAACCGAATCAGACGGTCGCGATCGTCGGGGAGAATGGGGCGGGCAAGAGCACGCTCGTTAATTGCCTTATCGGTCTGTATCAAGAATATTCGGGCACGGTTCGGTACGACGGCGTCGACTTGAAGGAGCTGGACGTTAACGCATTTCGCGACCGGACTGGAGCGGTGTTCCAAGATTTTCTCCGATACCAGGTAACCGCGAAGGAAAATATCGGATTCGGCGATGTAAGCCGCATGGAGGATATGGCCGCAATCGAGGTAGCGGCAGCGCGGTCAGGTGCTGCGGATGTCGTGCGGACGCTGCCGGATGGCATAGATACGCTGCTCGGTCCGATCTTCGAAGGTGGGTATGAGCTGTCCGTCGGACAGTGGCAGAAGCTAGCGCTCGCAAGGTCGTTCATGCGCGATTCATCGGTTATGGTGCTTGACGAGCCGACGGCGTCGATGGACCCGATGGCCGAAGCGGAGCTGTTCAAGCGGTTCGCTGAGCTGGCCGAGGGCCGTATTACGCTGCTCATTTCGCATCGACTCGGTAGCTGCCGGATGGCGGATCAAATTCTCGTGCTCAAGAACGGCGAGCTTGTCGAGCAAGGCTCCCATGAACAATTGCTTCAACTGCAAGGCGAATATTGCCGGATGTTCGAGACACAGTCGCAGTCCTATCGTTAGGCAAATAAATGGGAAGGTAGGCTGTTGAAAATTGAAGATCAACCTGCAAGTCCATAGAAGTGTAGGGTTCATGAGTAGCTCTGGTTTTGGAATATTAGTGTTTATACAGATTCTACTAACTGGATGCAGTTTCTCTTCGACTTCAGGCAACGAAGCTAAGGTGAATGAGACGAAAGAAACCTTAACGGTCCAACTTGTTGCCGCTAATGGGTTCATGTACGGAATCGAGCACCACCGACTGGCCCAACGCATCAAGGGATTCCGCCAACTGTTTCCGAATACCGACATTACGATCCGCTGGGTGCAGGACTACAATATGGATCCCGGCCATTATGCTAAGCAGTATAGTTGGATCCGGAGCGATACGCCGACCGATCTATTTACAGCTGCGAAGGACGTTCCGGATATCGTCGAGCTTGTGCCGAACCAGATGAAAGAATTATTCGGGCTCGGCAGAATTGAAGCATTGAATATGAATCGAACAGCTGTCAGAGATGGTGTAATCGCCTCTAATGACGGCTATGTGTTAGGCGTTAAGAGCAAGATCAATCCGATGATTATTTACTATAATAAATGGGTTTTCCAGGGGCTTGGACTAGAAACGCCAAGTGAAGAATGGGACCTCGATAAGCTGAACGATACGATCGTTAGACTGAAGGCGGCGGGAGAGACGGTCTATATCCCGTTGAACCCATATACGCTGGAATGGGCGGCAAGCTTGAAGGGCGGGCGAATTGCAGCGGCGGATGGGATTACATACAGCGGCTATCTGGATAGTGATGAGACGGTGCAGGGCGTAGAGTGGCTCGCTAGTGTCGGAACGAAATATCGAGAGAAAATCGTGGCGAACATTATTCCGCCGGCGATGCCCTTTGATTTTCTAGATGGAGAGATTGCTCTTGCCGTCGATTACGCGGTAGTGAGCGATCCGAATAATTACGAGGAGATTTCGCAGCGCGATGAAAGGTTCGGCATCGCGGGTCTCCCCGTCGGGATGACGGGCATTAATCCAGCCCAAGTATCGGGTTTATCCATACCCTCCCAGTCGAAGCACAAAGAGATGGCAATGAAGCTGCTGAACTTTCTGCTGCAGGATACAGACGCTCTGTATTCGGATATCGCCGACTATACGCTGCAGGCTAACATGAAACCATTCTCAGTACCCGTTAGTCAGGAGAGGAAGGCACTCATCCTTAGCGCGATGAAGCGATCCGTACCGGCTACCCTCTATATGCATGAGGAAGCATTCCCGATGACTTATTTCTCACAGTGGCATAGTCCGAAGCCTCTAGCAGATATCCATAACGGCCAGCCGAGTCGCGAGGCGCTGCATCGGTATGCGATGGAGCTGGAGGGGGATTGGAAATCAGTTGGAGGCGAGACGAAATAGTTGGCAGTGCAGCATCGATTCGCAATCGGAAGCTGCTGTTCTCTCCAAAGTTAATGAGATTGGATGGATCTCGAATGAACAAGCTGAGGCCATTTGGCCCGATAGAAACCTATATTCCGGTTCCGTACGATTTGTTAGAATGCCGAATCGCGCTTGCTGTCGATTTCGCTTATGGTTTCAACGTCGGTGGACTTAACACCTATGAAGAGATTGCCCAACAGGATGAGCGGATCGGAATCGCAGCTTTGCCACGCGGCTTGAATGGCGTCAACCCTGCACAGATATCGGGTTTGTCAATGACAGCCAAGTCGAGGCATAAGGTGCTGGCGATGGAATTAATGCGATATTTGACGGGGACCCAAGCTCGGTTTGATAGCACCAATAACCAGCATATGACAGGTTTTTATCAAATGGATTTAATAGTATTTTATAGTTATATATGGTTTATGATGGGGTGAGCAAATGGGCTTGTGGACGATGATTGCACGCAAAATGGCTCGGAACAAATGGCTTCAGCTGAATTTGTGGTTCGGTCTCACGATATGCGTGGCGTTGTTCTGCTCCATGCCGCTCTATTCGAATGCAATATCACAGCGAACCTTCGTCCGAGAGCTGCAAGCGGTGCAGAGCCAGAAGTCAGTCTATCCCGGGATGGTCGAGATCAGCACGACGGTGTCTTCGCATGTGATGGATGAGGCGACGAAGCAGAAGATTGCGGATGCCGAGGCATTCGTGAAGACGATACCGCAGCAGATGGGCATCGAGGCAAGGTCGTTCTATGAACAGAAGTTTACGCAGAAAATGAAAATATATGGCGTGACCGCAACAGACGAGGAGAAACGCTGGCAGAATACGATCGGCGGCTTCAGATCGCTTACCGATATGAAGAAACGAGTTCGCCTCATCGAAGGCCGAATGCCGTCCGATCGGCAGGATGGCATTATTGAAGCACTCGTCACGCAGCCTTTCCTGTTTGAGCTCAAGCGAGGGCTGGGTGACGAGCTCGTCGTGGAATCGATGTCGGACAAGCAGCAGCGCTTCCGCGTCATCCCGGTTGGCATTATGGAGACGGACCCGCAGGCGGATCCGTATTTGCCTTTTCTCACCGACGAGGTCATCGACGGCTTCATGATTCCCGAGCAGCAGTTCGATCGCGAGTTCACGCAAGGCGGCAAGGCGACGATTATGAATATCGAGTGGCGCTACGCGATGAATTTCGAGGGACTGACGCTTGAAGCGGTCGACCGATTCGTTGCAGCGGATCATGCGGTACGGCGTTATTTTCAGACAGGGATCGGCGTTGCAGAGGTGAATATTCCGGTGACCGATACGGTCGCCTCGTACCAGGGCAAGCAGCAGAAGCTGGAGATCATGATGTTGTCGCTCTACGCGCCGGTGATGCTGATGCTTGCCTTCTATCAATACATGGCTGCGAATCTGATCATTGAACGGCAGAAGACGGAACTTGCCGTTCTTCGCAGCCGCGGAGCCAGCCGATCGCAAATTATGCTCGTGTATACGCTGGAGGGCCTTCTGCTCGGAGCAAGCGCGCTTGCGCTTGGCCCGCTAATCGGCATCATGATTACGAAGCTGTTGGGCGCTTCGAGCGGCTTTCTATCCTTCGTTCAGCGGTCCGCGCTGGAGGTTAGTCTCGGCAGTGGTGCATACCGGATCGCGGCTTCTGCCGTAGGTGTTGCGATCCTGCTCATTCTGATTCCGGCTATGTTGGCGACAAGAGCGACTATCGTCGATCATAAACGACAAATGGCACGAATGACGCGAATGTCCATCTGGCACAAGACAGGACTGGATATCATCTTCGTTGGCTTCGCGATCTATCTGCTGTATACATTCAACAAGCAGCAGGAGGACCTGAAGAGACTGGCGCTCGATTCGAGCAGCTTCCAGATTGATCCGATGCTGTTCCTGATGCCTGCGGTATTCGCACTCGGAGCAGGGCTTCTTATCCTTCGCGTTTATCCATGGCTCGTTCGACTGATCTATTGGGCGGGACGCAGATGGTGGTCGCCTGCGCTGTACCATTCGCTCGTGCAGATCAGCCGCTCGTCGGGTCAATATCTTACAATCAAGGTGTTCCTCATTATGACCGTAGCGACAGGATTATTCAGCGCTAACGCGGCGCGAACGATCAATGATAATATGGAGAGCAAAATCCGTTACGCTTCCGGTGCGGATGTCGTGCTTATGACGGAGTGGAACAATGACTCGGAAGGGGTTGTCGCACAACAATCCGGCGCTGGAATGGCCGGCTCGAAGCGGATTCAATATGCCGAGCCTCCCTATCAGCTGGTTCAGGGGCTTGCCGGTGTGGAATCGACAGCGAAGGTGTTCCGAAGAGATGACGCAGCCTTCTTCGAGCGCAAGAGCGGCAAAGGCGGCGACACTACGGTTATCGGCATCGACACGAAGGAGTTCGGCCAGACGGCATGGATGAAGAATGGGCTGCTGCATTCGCACATCAACAACTATTTGAATCTGATTGCCCCGAATCCGCAGGCTGTGCTCGTATCCCGTTCGATTGCCGATGAGATGGATGTGAAGCCTGGCGATGCGATTCGCCTATTCTGGAATGGACTGCCGCAGGCGCAGTTTACCGTCTTTGGCATTGTTGATTATTGGCCGTCATGGAATCCGCTTCCTAGCGGATTCATTACAGACAACAATGGTAAGCCGAAGATGCCGCACCTGATCGTAGGTCATCTGACCGCCATTCAAAAGCGGCTCGCGATGGAGCCGTATGAAGTTTGGATGAAGTTGGAGGATGGCACTACGAGCGAGCAGATATACAATCAGCTGGAGGAGCGGGGAGTTCCAGTCAAGCATCTAAGCGATACGGAGCAGAAGCTTGTCCAATCGATGAATGATCCGTTCCGGCTCGCGATCAACGGGGTCATGACGCTCGGCTTCGTCATCTCGATGATGATTTGCTTCCTAGGCTTTCTGCTCTTCTGGGTACTGACGTTGTCTGGACGGACGCTGCAGTATGGGGTGCTGCGAGCGATGGGGATTCCATTCGTGCAGATTATCGGGATGCTCGTGAGCGAGCAAGTCCTTACCTCGGGTGCAGCGGTCGTAATCGGGGTCATGATCGGAAACCTCACAAGTGACCTGTATGTACCGCTATTCCAAATGTCGTTCTCGACGGCAACGCAGGTGCCTCCGTTCCAGATTGTTCGTACGACAGGCGACTATTTGCACTTATACAGCATCATCGGATCTATGCTGCTGATCGGCTTGTTCATCCTCGTCAGCCGTCTGTCCCGCATACGGATTGCTCAAGCGTTGAAGCTGGGCGAGGAATAGCAGACGATTGCCTTATCCCGACCCAATGGAATGTTTAGAACACAATTGTCCCTATGCGTACGTATTTCATTGACCGATTAACCCCTCATTGAAGCCTGTCCGTTAACATTCGGGCGGGCTTTTCGCATGGGGTTTCGGTTCGTTTTTCGAAAGTCCTATAATTTTTGGGGTAGACAGCCATGTATCATCGGGTTGCTGATGTGTTGCTCTAGGCATTACACTCTTATTATTATGACAATACATGTGTCCATTTCAGTTTCTGTTCAACCGTCTCATAAATCGAGCTCATAACAAACGAGCGCTCTCGGTTACAGCTGAGAGCGCTCGTCGTATTAGAATTGAACTTTGTGGAAAACTTTAGTAGACCCTATAATTGCCGCTTAGTGCCAGAAGGCTGAAGAAGTACAAGCAGTTATCGTAGTAGCGGCGCTCACCCGTTCGAAGCGGCGTGTCCCAGAACAATTGTGCAAAATGCTTGGCATCTGGGCCGTCAGCTGCCAGGGATGCTGCCGCATTCGTCGCTAGCAGGCCAATCGGATGAAGGGCCAGCTCTTCAAAAGGCGTTCCGTCGATCTTGTATCTGCGGTAATCCGCAACATCGATATCACGGAAGAAACGCTGCAGTCGATTCGACTGCTCCACCTGCCATGGATCGGCGCGGAACCATTCCCAGTCAAGCGCGATATTCGCGGCTGTGCGGTAGGCATCGCTGAAGAAATGCCGGAAGTCGCCATGGCGCTGTACTGCTGCCGGGGTTCCGTCGAAGTTAGCATACTCAGGCGATAACCCGGTGTCTGGATGACACGCCTGATGCAGATAAGCACGACTGGCTTGCGCGGCTTCCTTCCAGAACGGTCGATCCTGTTCATCGGCATAAAGAGCGAACAGCTCATAGAAGTGCGGCAGATGATAAGAAGGATCACTGAATGGCGTTTCCGGAATGAACTTGATCAGCTTGGTTGCTGGATCCCACATCGGATCGCCTTCGCCCTGCTCGCCTTGATGCAGACAAGCGCGAAGAATGATTCGAGCCTGATTCGAATAATCGAACGGCGCCGGGCCATCTCCCCATCGATTAGAGGCGAATAACAAGGCCAGCGCATAGAACTCTTCGCCGTCCGGTGCCGGACCTTGGGAGAGGCGAGTGCCATCGGGCTTGCAATGCCAAGCGAAATAATCTTTATATCGGCCTTCCGTATGCTGCATGAAGGTTTTGGAAAATTTCCACAAACGGTCGAATTCGTTCTTCCTGTTCATCTGAACCGCCATCATCATGCCGTAGGACATGCCTTCGGTACGAACGTCGAGATTGCCGGTATCAAGCATATAGCCCATATCGTCGCCGAGCGGATAATAGATGCGGGTATCTTCATCCCCATCGAACAAATCGGACCAAGCTTGTTCGATCTTGGCATTGATCTGCTCATGTGTATAGCCGATTTCGTGGAACAGATTGCGGTATTGACCTGTATAATAGGCGCCGGAAGCGGTCATTGCCATTGGACAATCCTCCATGAGATTGAATTTGCCTTCATCATATCACAGAAATAACACAGAAATTATTGATCGAATTGTAGTTTTTTACCCTACAAATTATAGCATTCTGCAGTCATTCAGGCAGAAGCTTCTACGCTGCGGAGGTGTAACGTATGTATACAGCCATAATTGTCGACGACGAGCTGTTCGTTCGCAAAGGTCTGATCGAACTGATGGATTGGGAGGCGAATGGATTCCGAATTATAGGTGAGGCCGACAATGGGGAAGATGCGCTCGCGCTTATTAAGGACAAGAGCCCTGATCTTGTTATAACCGACATCCGCATGCCTATACTGGATGGAATTGGCCTGATTCAGGCTGCCGCGAATGAACGGTTGAGCACGTCGTTTATCATTATAAGCGGCTACCATGATTTCAGTTACGCACAGCAAGCCATGCGTCATGGCGTGATGGACTATGTCGTGAAGCCGATCGATGAAGAGGAGCTGCAGGAAGCGCTTGTTCGCATTAGGGACAGGCTCTCGATGAAGAAGGAGCAGGAGGAACGGGCGAACAAGTATCGAGAGGAACGGTATATGGAGCTGCTTATTCGCGGGGAGATTGAGGAAGCCGACCTGTTGCAGTGGAAGTCCATATGGCCTGATGCCCGAAGCTACACCTATGTGCTGTTTGAAATCAATGACGTACTTCCTTGGAATGACACCGTAATGCCGATGAACGATGTGGTTCAGCAGGGTATACGAGCAGCGATCAAAGAGGCAGCCCGCTCTGAGATTGAACCGATTCTATATAGTCACCGTCAAGCCTATGGCGTCGTTATTCCGAATATCTACCTAACGGTGCATGGCGGCAGCATGCGCCGCTTGCTCGAATGTACGCTTCATCGACTTCGTGAGACGTTTTCATTAACGTTACGCTTGTTTGTGGGGAAAACCGTTAACGATTTGCTGCAGCTGAAGCTATCGTATATGACAGCCAAGGAAGCGATGCAGTACAAGCTGCTGAAAGCAGAGGAAACGATCATTACTGCTGCAGACATAGAAGGATTGGAGCTTCATTACAAGTACCCAGACGATGAGATATACCGTCAATTGACAGAAGCGGTAGAAGAGAACAACGGCGATCGCCTTCAGCTATCGATCGAGCGCCTGTTCGCTGTATTCCGTGAGCAAGCGTTCTCGCCGGAAGCCATTAAGTCCGCTATTGTACAAGGTGTGCTTCATATCGTGAAGTCGATTCGTTCCATAGATGGCGATGAGAAAGAGCTGAATGGGCTTGAGCCTATCATGAATTGGCATGACTACAGCATTACAATGAAGGAGCTGCGGCGATTGTTCGAAACGTTCGTGCAGGAGGCCGCGGTGCTGTTCAATAAGCTGTACGCCGCATCGGGCAAAGGCAGCATTCACAAAATCAAGAGCTACGTTGATCGAAACTACCATCAGAATTTAAGTTTGAAGAGTATTTCGGCGCAGTTCTATATGAATTCCGCCTATCTTGGACAGCTCTTCAGGAAAAGCTACGGCGTCTATTTCAACGATTATTTGCATCAGCTGCGTATTTCGGAAGCGAAGAAGCTGTTAAGGCAGAAGGAGCTGCGCATCTATGAAATCGCTGAACGGGTTGGATTCAATAACGCGGATTATTTCGTTACTCAGTTCGAGAAGCTGGAGCGAATGACACCTTCGGAATACCGCAATCGAATAAACAACCCGACGAGTTAGGAGACCGCTCATGAATCGTCTGCTTAACAATATACGTTTGCGCAGCAAAATGCTGCTGCTCTATTTTCTATGTGTGTTCACACCGATGATTGTGACGAACTTTCTGTTCTACGACATGCTGACTAACAACGTGCGTGATCGGCGAATAGAAGAAATCGATCGGGCGGTTGAGCAGATCAAGAACGATTTTCGCGCACAGGTCGATGACGCGGTAGGATTATCGACTTTCTTCTATTCCGATTATACGACGAATGAAATGCTGGATCAGGATTATGTTGATGCTGCAGATTATATTGAGAATTATGACAATTATTTGCGGCGCGTTATGAACAGCTTCAGTCCGGTTACGCTATCGCTGCAGCGCATCGTCATTTACGCTGCGAATCCGACGCTTCTTCATTCAGGCAACATCGGGTTATTGTCGGATGACATCCGGGCAGAGGATTGGTACAAACGGGGAGCAGCTGCCGAACGTTCGCAGCCGGTATTTATGCGCATCAAGTCAGCAGAGGGCGACTTCATCAGCTTCTCGCTCGTACGACGACTTGATTATTACGCCGATCGAATGTCCAAGGAGAAAATGCTGAAGATCGATTTCAAGACAATTGACTTGAAGGAGATATTCGCGAACCTGAATATGCAGGGAGAGATGTATCTCGTCAACCCGAACGGGCAGATCGAATATACGACGAATTCAGAGATCCAATGGAGTGCGCGCGTACAGCCGGTTTATACATCCATCCGCTCTGAGCATTCGATTGAGTTCGTGAAGACCTTCTCGAATGGCAGCTACTTGAACGGGTGGCGGATCATCGGGACGATCGATGAGGGGGAGGTCGTCAAAGAAGTGCGCAAGTCGCGTGATTTCATCTTGTGGTCCGGATTTACGATGATCGTCATTCCTACCGCCATTATTCTGATCATTACACGTTCGATCAATCTAAGAATCGTACAGATTCTGAAGCATATGAAGAAAGTGAAAACCCAGAGCTTCGAATCGATTAATGAAGAGGAATACCGCGATGAGATCGGCCAGCTGACGCTCGAGTTCAACCGAATGACTTTGCAGATCAAGACATTAATTGACGAAGTGTACGTAGCTGATATTCAGAAGAAGTCGCTGGAGCTCGATCGCCGGATGGCGCAGCTTAATGCGCTGCAGAGCCAGATCAATCCTCACTTTCTGTTCAATGCGCTTGAGACTATTCGTATGCGAAGCTTGCTCAAACATGAGAGTGAGACAGCCAAGATCATTCATAACATGGCCAAGCTGTTCCGAAGCTCGCTTGCTTGGAATAAAGATAAGGTAACGGTCAAAGAAGAGCTTGAGTTTATACTCTGCTTCTTGGAGATTCAGAAATACCGTTTCGAAGACAAGCTTATCTATGAAATCGATGTCGAGCCGGAGGCATATACGTGCGAGCTTCCCAAAATGTTGTTTCTCCCGTTTGTAGAGAATGCAAGCATCCACGGCATTGAACCGCTTAAGCATGGAGGGACCATTCATATTCGAATCGTCCGCACAGGGAGTGACTTAGTGTTCTCGATCCGTGACAATGGAATCGGGATGTCCGTCGATCAGGTAAACAAGCTGTACAGTTACCTGGATATGGATGAGAAGCTCGGCGATTCGATCGGCGTTCAGAACGTCATCTACCGTGCGCGAATGATATACGGCGACCAGTTTACATTTGAATTGGACAGCCATTTGGGCCAAGGGACCGCTATAACGCTGCGAATCCCCGCCTATACGAGTCTAAGCGGGGATGAATCCTTATTGAAGTAGAGCCTATATCCGAGAGGAGTGGAGTCCAATGTCACACAAGAAAGCCGCGCATCTCTGTATCGCTGCGATGATCTTGATGGCTCTAATTACAGCTTGCTCTGGCAAGAACGACAACGGCTCATCATCAAACGACAGCAGCTCCGAAGCGAAGAAGAATAAAGTTACGTTTACGGTTTTTAACGGCGTAGCGGGTTCCAAGGACGGCAACACGAACGAGACGACGATTGGCAAAGCGCTCGAGGATCAGACCGGCGTCAACTTCAAGCTGGAGTTTCTAGTCGGCGACTTGAATACGAAGATCGGCACGATGATCGCCTCCAATGACTACCCTGACGTGCTGATACCGGACGGGGCGATTAATGAAATCATGAAAGCAGATGCGTTCATTCCGCTGGATGATCTGATTGACCAATACGGTCCGAACATTAAGCGCGTCTATGGTTCGATTCTGAATCAAATGCGGGCTAAGGACGGCAAAGTGTACTACCTTCCGCTATCCGCGCAAGTCGGTGATTACGTTCCTGACCCTGAGCCGGATGCAGCATTCTGGGTACAGCGCCGTGTTCTGGAGGAGGCTGGCTATCCGAAGATTAAGTCGCTGGAGCAATATATGAAGCTCATTATCAACTACGCTGAGAAGCATAAAGACGAAGGTCTTACAGGTATGGTATCGTTGACCAACGACTGGCGTTTCTTTGCGATATCCAACCCACCCATGCATCTGCTTGGCTATCCGGATGACGGCAATGTGACGGTTGATACAGGCACGCTCGAGGCGAAGACGTATGCCGGCTCCGATGCAACAAAGCGTTGGCTGAAGACACTGAACGAATTGAATGCCAAAGGGCTGTTCGACAAAGCCTCGTTCGTCGATAACTATGATCAATACATTGCGAAGCTTACCTCGCACCGAGTGCTGGGCTTCTTCGACTACAAGTGGCAGGTGAGCAGCGCGCTGAACGTGCTGAAGGATGCTGCTCGCAAAGATCCGTCACAGGAGGGCTACAACTACTTCCCGCTGCCCATTACATTCGACGAGAATACAGCGGATGCATACATCGTTCCGCAAGGCGGCGTCGTGACGAACCGAGGGATCGGCATTACGGTTAGCGCGAATGATCCTGTTCGCATTATTCAATACTTCGACAACATGCTGACGGAAGAGAACCAGACGCTGATTAGCTGGGGGATTAAAGGCGAGACGTATGAAGTGAACGATCAAGGCCGCTTCTACCGGACGGCAGATCAAATCGCTCAGATCGACGAATCATTCAACGAGAAATTCGGGTTCAAATATTACGATTGGAACTGGCCAAGCTATGATGCTCACTCGACGCTTGCCAGCGGCAATGCGAAGGGCGTAGGCTACCAGCTGGAAGTGTTCCAGATGAGCTTGACGGATAAAGACAAGGACATTCTCGATAAGTACGGTGTTCAAACGTACACACAAATGTTTGCGGAGCCTGTGTATCGAGCTTGGTACCCGGCATGGGGCTTTGCGAAAGAGCAGAACTCGCCCGAGCAAATCTGGGAAACCAAGAAGGACGAGCTCGCGAAGAAATATTTCCCTAGACTGGTTCTTTCCTCGCCAGACAAATTCGATTCGGTGTGGGATAGCTACATGAAGGAATTCGGTAAGCTGGATACGGCGGGCTACGAGAAATGGACGACGGAACAGGTCAAGAAGAAAGTAGGAGCTGCAGCCGCCAAATAATAATAGTTCGTAAAGGTAAACCGGAGTTGGAACGTCGAGCTTGAAAGGGATGAATATTACGGGCTATAGGTACGAGCCATGGCACATCCGTTACATTGGCCCTGCCGCGATGGCGATGGAGATTCGTGAAGTGGTATTCTTCCAACTCATACGATCAGTTACGCGACTTACCTTGCACTAACGCGAATTAACCGGCGGATGAGTGGAACACGCAAGAGACAGCTGTGAAAAAACACAGCTAACCGGCGGATGAGCGGAGCACGCAGGAGCTAGCTGTGAAAAAACACAGCTAACCGGCAGATGAGCGGAGCACGCAGGAGCTAGCTGTGAAAAAACACAGCTATCCGACAGATGAGTGGAGCACGCAGGAGCTAGCTGTGAAAAAACACAGCTATCCGACAGATGAGCGGAGCACGCAGGAGCTAGCTGTGAAAAAACACAGCTA
>Ga0182738_1000536_pt1 | contig 52604 bp, 54 predicted proteins | sample eDN5th30CBELigMG_FD_128876 | JGI IMG/M metagenome (GOLD analysis project Ga0182738, IMG submission 128876) | Enriched Miracle-Growth compost microbial communities from Emeryville, California, USA - eDNA 5th pass 30_C BE-Lig MG (version 2)... ... | reverse complement strand
TCTTGATTTGCATGTACTCCTCGTATGAAAACATCGCCGCTCAAAAAGCGGCAATTATCCCTATGTCGAGGTGTATCAATTCTCACTTGCCACCCTGTATCAATTTACATTTGCCGGTGACACCCGAATGTACCCTACTCGCTGTGCTGACACTCCTACCTCCCTCTTCAAATAATTGTCAGATTGAAGTCTAAGACCTCCGTATAGCTCTGTCAATTAATTAAAGAAGAAATCCTAATCTGACATAAATTAGGGGTAAAAGTGTCAGGCCCATTCTGTCAGTTTTGGGTACACCCTAACATTACACTCCGGGCTCCTAGTACCTTGGTCCAATGGTGGGAGTTTGTAGATTATTTGATGATTGGGAAACCCGGCTTTGCCCCACCCGATTAATCTCCAGGGAATAGACATGTCATTTCTGAACCGGCTGACACTTCCAACCGCGTTAATCATTAGCTCTTTAATTATCGGCTACGCTCTTTTAGAGAACGGTAGAAGCAATCGCTTTACACTGACTGCTACTGTGGCTGGATTAGCGATTAAGCTTGATTCGCATACTGGTATGGTTCAACTTTGTAGGACGTTATTTACCGATACGGAATATGGAAAGGTAGGAAGTGTAACTTGCGGGGAAAACCTAAGTATGAAAGGGACGTATTAAAGGAACTCTTTGTACTCCAAGGGGCATCGGGCTATAAGCAGGGAGATAATAAATAGAAAGGAGGAGCACCCCTCAGCACTCCTCCAATCGTAATCTCCAAATCCCCTCAAGTAATTTTCAGCAGTATTCCCCCGTTGACCCCCTAAAAGTAGTGTGACCAAAGCCCCTAGCAGAAGCCGTTAAACATTCATGTATAAGAGGATAACTATAGGTAAACCAGGAGTGCTCTATAGATAAACCGGTAGTTCCCCAGTAGTAGCCTAATCAGGCCCTCTTAAAAGTTAGTGTGAGGGAAGCCCATCAGTATTCCAGAAGCGTTCGAAGGAACCTACCCGGATATAGATAGCGGAAAAGCCGTAGAACTCGATAACGGATTTGCGGAAGGTGATGGTGAATGTTGCCATGATATTTCTCCTCATTTATCTGGCGCAGCACTATTGCCGCACGCAGGAAACTAATCAATTGAACTCGATTTATATCAACATGCGCTTACGACTTACTGTTAACCTTTCTGGTGGTACACAGGTGATTTATTAGTCACCATGGGAGGCACTATACCCTCATTGGCCGTATCTGTCAACTTCAATCTCCCCTAGCTTAATCAGGAGTAGCTCCCATGCAGATAGAGGCATGGCTCTATGGTGTGGACTACCCTCGGGAGCCATCCAATTATGGAATGCCCTGAGGGATACATGTACTAACCCCGCTGCTGCCTCCCTGGTTATCCCATGTTTCTTCAGTACATTTCTAATCTCATCTGGTGTAGGCAATGTCAATGTGGTTGTATCCATAGGCTCTCTCGATTAAACAGTATTGTTGTTATGGGGCTTCTCATTGATTAAGACAAGCCGTCCAAGGGGCTTCTATTAGATCAAAGAGGGGGTAGAGGGGGGATAAATCCTAACGCTGTAACGTAGGGTACCCTCTGAGAAATTTCTGGTAAAACATTCTCGCCTAAGACCAAATCGGCTTAACGCATTATTTCCCGAACAGCAGCGGTATCCTTCTCCTGTATTTCTGAAAGTCTCGCCAGTTCGATAAACCTCATCCCATAGGTTGTCACTCTCAGATTAGCCGGGACTACGTGAATACAGGAGGGTGCACCAAAATGGGGGGCTTGGTCATTGTTTACTTGAGACAGGAGGCCCCATCCTTCTAGCTCGAAACATTCTTGTATCAACGAGACGAATTCATCCGAACCCTCCTCTTTATCAATACAGTTCGTTCGTAGTCCATCTGAGCCAGCGGGTCCCGACAGAAGTGCTAGGATACACATCTCACTGTAGGTAAGAGACTTAAGTATCCTAAACATTCGTTCTGCTTCATTTGAAGAGACATTATTAGTGAACAATACGGAAGCATAAAAGCAGCCAACGTAAGGGAGCTTGGCCTCCTGGTGCTCGGCTCGTGATGATTCCAGTATTCCCTCACATAACTCTTGGGCAGAACTCCTCACCTCAGGAGTAATATTAAGAAAACCATCCGTTCTCGGCTCATGCCCCTCATTAAGATGTCTTTCAATTTCCCTTAATGTATAACGGGTTACATCTTCTACTCTCCTTCTCTCATTCCCCGACAAACTACGCTCAAAATGGTCGATAAACGTGGGCACTATTCCGCTAAATATTCCTAGCTCAAACACTGCCACAGAGTCTCCCAATCCCTGCTGCAAAAGAGCAAGAATTCCTCCGGTTATCGCGCCAGTTCCTCCCTTTATCAAACTTGCCGCTTCCTCTCTATTACTGCTCTTAACCATATGTGATGTCTAGCTACTTTTTAACTGCCGCATGAGTAAAGAAGTGTTATACTTTATTGTATCACAGTAATACACTTGTTAGCAGATAACCTATTGACTTGAAAGAGTTTCTTCTAGTCACCAAGGAATCCCCCTGGGGACGCCACTAATTTCCCAGTTCTTAGCTTGATTTTGTAATAAATACAAACAAGCTAGGCTGGAGTAATCCAAAGTGATGCGGTCTATCAGGCTGCGCAGTATGTTTTTTAGGGATTCTCTGTCGAGTTCCGGTAGATTTTCCGCGACCATCGACAGCATGGACTGCACATCCGACTCTTTTATTTCCCGCAGTGCCTTTGATTGCTTGCGAATTACTTCCAGTTTAGAAAGTTGATTCTCGAGTGAGGCTCGTTGATTGGCGAATTCCTCTATCTTTTGAAGCAGTGTTCCAATTGCCGTGGTTTCGGATAGAAGATCTGATAGCCGGGCAGGGGAACATCAGTCGCTGTCATCCGAATTACAGCGATTTAAACTGTTGCTCCCCTGCAATATTGAGATGGTAAAAAAGAGCAATAGTTCAAGACCGGACAGACGCTTGGAGGAGCGCTGGAGACGAGTAAAAATTCAACCTTTAGGGGACCTCCCGCTCACTGAGTTCTCAAGAACTTGGAGGACTTCTTGTCGAGAAGCCTGATCTAGACTTCTTATCAAATCAATCAAAGCCCGTTGTGATTCTTCTAGCTCGTCATTCCATAGCTTCAAGGCGTCATTAATCAGTTGATTATTTTCCACTTGGCATTTGCACTTCATTTCAAGATTGGGAAGTAAAAAACCCGGGCCCATACACGGGGAGTGACTTCGGGGCCCGGGGCGGTAGATTGGAGGTAACTACAACCGCATGGCTATCTTAGCTCTGCGACAGAGCATCAATCAGTCGATAAGAACAGGTTTTTTGCTGCTTATTGAGGAGAGAGCGGGACGCAAAAAAAAACCACAGAAGCGGGTTTGAAAAGGGAGTATAAGGATGCAGGGAGCTGTCTACCCTGCTGTTTCAATATAGCAGACAACAAAAAACCCGCACGAGGCAAAATTTCCATAGCTCAAGCGTGATGCTTCAGAAGAGGAATCTGCACGTATCGCCGCTTTGAAACAGTGGGATTTCACGAATTCCCCTGGAGACGCCACTAATTTTTAAGGTGAAATGCCGGATTGTGTGATAAATACAACAGTCCCGGATTTGCCAGTTAAATCCAAATCAGTCTAGTTTTGGCTCTTTCCGCCATACTGATTTCTTTCCTGGAGTCGTGGTCAGAAATCTGGAAGCTTGAAAAAATAAATTCAAACTTCTGATTTAATTGTGATAATCTTCATCTCTACTTGCTCTGTGCTGTAAAAGGATGATGAGGAAGATTTCGGATAAACGTGATTATGCCGAAAATGAGCGGGGAAATTGTTTTTCAAGCCAGGAGTTGATGAGAAAGTGGCTCTTGACATTCGGCGTCATCCCATACAAAGTATTGGTTCCAGAAATGCCATTTAATTAAAACCAACTAAACTTCGAAAGGAAACTAATGATGAAAATAAACAAGGCAATGTTTGCGGGTCTGGCTTTTGGCATGCTGTTGACGGGTGCAGTGCACGCAGCAGAACAGAAATTCACGGTCGTTATCAATGCCTATGACACGACGATTCCTGAGCTCAACGTTGAAGGTGTGACGGTCAAGAACATCCGCGCTTTCAATGTTCTCAACGAGCCTGAGGCGCTGGTTGTCAAGAAAAACACGGCTGTGAAGATCACGATCGAGAACAAGTCTCCCATCAGCGAAGGATTTTCCATTGACGCCTATGGAATCAAGGAAGTAATCAAGGCGGGTGAAACCAAGACCGTCAGCTTCAAAGCGGACAAGGTCGGTGCCTTCACCATCTGGTGCCAGCTTCATCCCAAGAACATCCACCTGCCCGGCTCTCTGAACGTCATCGATTAATCTGATTGATCTGATGCCGCTGATGGAGCAGCATTGACGGCGAAAGATAGCCAGTTGCAATAAATTAAAAACCCGCCATTTGGCGGGTTTTTAATTTACGCATTTATTGAGTCGGCGAGCGAACGATACAAACATAGCAGTATAAACGTCTACTGGCGGAAGCCGGTATGGCGTTCAAAGCATCTCATTATTGGTTTGGACTGGATTCCGGGGTCAAGCCCGGAATGACGAGATGCATAGTATTTTCTGGCTGGATCAATAGTTCGGGAATGTTCTTACGGTGCAGGTTTGTAAGATGCATAGGGAAACGAAAAGCCGAATTGCTTTCAGCACATCACGTTTCCCCAAATATCTCCCATTAGTCTCCCATTACTTGGCTACACATATCCCCTTGCAGTCAAGCCCATCCCTGGTTGGGTCGCAGTTGTCCGATGGATCATCGATACAAACCATGCCACCCACGCATTTGATCCTGCTGGGGCCAGCGCAAGGTTGCTTGACTTTTGTTTCTTCCCCCCCGCCCGCTGCACACTTGCCCGGACAGTTCAGACCATCTTTGGTGGGATCGCACTTGTCAGATGGATCATCCACACAGGACATACCCCCCGGGCATTTAATTACGCTGGGCCCCCCGCAGGGCAGTTCTTTTTTATCCATATGGTGGGATTTCGAATCGGATTTATGGCCTTCATGCATCCCGTCCTGTGCCTGAACATTTCCTCCCAAGCCTATGGCCAAGCCCAGAGTCAACGCAAGCAATGTTGTGAATCTGGCAGCCACGCTAAAAACAGAATAAGTTTTCATGTCAACTCCCCTTGAAATGAAGAAAAAAACAAATGACCGAGAACTCCCTCTTGCTGACACTATTGTTTATTATTGACGATCGGTTTCCTAAAGCGAAGCGGCAAAAAAACATGACAATTTTAGGAATGGAAAATCGCTCCGTTCTGTGCGGTGACGCACCTATTGCAGAGGTCGAATTTGCACAGGTGTGAGTGCCGCGTCATAATCTTGTCTATGGTTCGTTAATTGGCATAAAAGCATGGATGACGTTTCCTGGAGCGATGAAGAACTGAGGGCTTCCGTTGAAGCTTACGTTGAGATGCAGCACAATGAGCGCACGGGACAGCTCATTGTAAAGAAGCAGTATTACAAAAAGCTGGTGGAAATGTTCGGCCGCAGCGAGCAGGCTTTTGAATCTCGCATGCAGAACATTTCCTATATTCTTGCGCTCATGGGACGCGGATGGATGAGTGGGCTGAAGCCGGCAAAAGATATCGAGCCTCTTGTTGCTGCGCGGATCGAACAATTACTGGAGCAGACCAGTGGACAAAAGGGGGCTCCAGTAGCCGCCTTTGAAATTGCAGTGCGCGAGGCAACAGAACAGAAAGATCTTCCCAAGCCCGGCGGTAATGCCCACCCTAAACGCAGACGCATATCTGTGGCGCAATTGCAGCGTGATCCCAGCGTGAAGGCATGGGTGTTGCAGCAGGCGGCAGGAACATGCGAATCATGCGAAAAACCCGCTCCATTCCAGGGGCCGGATGGATTACCTTATCTCGAATTGCATTACGTTCAGAGCCTGGCTGATGGTGGAGCCGATGCTGTTTCCAATGCAGTGGCGCTATGCCCCAACTGTCATCGCGAGATACATCACGGCGTCAATGCTCACGCGGTGGAAGCATGGTTGTATGACAGCGTCCAGAGACTGGAGCGGGATTAAATAAAGATAATAAAGATAAGGTCTGTCGAAATCATGGATTGGGGGGATAGTTGATGCTCTGGCAGGCAATGACCGCCGCACGCGATCTCGGACGCCTGCACGAGATTGCCTCAATCCTCATACGGCACGGTTTCGGGGATGTGGTGCGCCGGCTCGGGTTTGCCCATGCGCTGGAGCGTGCTGGACGCGCGTTGCACTGGAGCGAGGCCACCGAACTGGCGCAGCTTGAGCCTCAAGCGAGTGTGCGGCGCGCGATGGAGGAGATGGGGCCCACCTTCGTCAAGCTTGGCCAGATTCTGGCAACACGCGTCGATCTTTTCGATCCCGAGTGGATCGCTGAATTCAGCAAGCTGCAGGACAGTACACCCGCTTCCCCTTATTCCGAAGTTCATCAGCAGCTCACTGAAGATCTGGGCGCTCCGCCGGAGGAAATATTTGCCGCCTTCGAGCCGGAGCCGCTTGCCGCCGGGTCTATTGCTCAGGTGCATCTTGCACGCCTGGAAAATGGCACCGAAGTTGTGGTCAAGGTGCGGCGACCCGGCATTCGAGCGGTGGTTGAAGCTGATTTGCGCTGGCTCTCAAGGCTTGCCGAACTCATCGAAACCAGCAACTCGGAACTGCGCCACTTCCACTGGCAGGAAGTGGTTGCGCAATTTACCCAGTCGCTCCGGCGTGAGCTCGATTTTGGCGCCGAGTGCCGGCATGCGGAACGTGTTGCTTCGAACTTTGCCGGTTATTCTGACGAAGCCTCACCCGTTTTGCCCCTGGCACATCCTCCTGCCGGTGAGGATGAATTTTCTTCGTTACTTCCACTCATTGTCATTCCCAAGGTTTATTGGCAATGGACGGGTGAACGCGTGTGTGTGCAGGAGTATATTCGAGGCATCCCGGGTCGCGATGTTGCGGCAGTCGATCGGGCTGGCCTCGACCGCAAAATCCTCGCCCGCCGTGGGGTGGGGGCGGTGATAAAAATGATCCTGGTGGATGGATTATTCCACGCGGACCCCCATCCCGGCAATCTGTTTTATCTTCCGGGCAACCGGATTGCCTTCATCGATTTTGGTATGATCGGCCTGCTGGGGGAAGCACGACGCGGAGAACTGATCCATCTTTTACTCGGATTGGTTCAGTATGATTCCGCCGCGGTGGCAGATGTGTTGCTCGACTGGACCGGGGAGGGTGATGTCAACGAAGAAGCGCTTAAGACTGAAATCCAGCTGTTTGTCGATCAATATCTGGGTGTCCCTCTAAAGCAGCTCAAGCTTGGCTCCATGCTTGCGGACCTTGTTGCCATCCTGCGTGGACATCGGCTGCATCTGCCACCTGATCTCGCGCTCTTTTTCAAGGCATTCATTACGCTCGAGGGCACGGGAAGAGAGCTCGATCCGGAGCTGGATATTGCAGGCGAGGCGCTGCCCCTGCTGCGGGATGCAATGGCAATCCGTTACGCGCCAGCCGCAATGGCTAAGCGTGGCTGGCGCACAGCCATCGAGCTGGCAGGTCTGCTAAGCAATCTGCCTCGCGATCTCTCGCGATTGTTGCGTTCTGCCCGTCGGGGCAAAGTGGATATTCATATCGAAGTGGCGCATCTCAAGCACGTGGGTGATCAACTGGACGGCGCAGTCAACCGGCTGGTCGTGGGCATCGTGGTGGCCGCTGTCATCGTGGGTTCCTCGGTCGTGATGGCAGTCTCCACCGGGCCCACTCTATGGGGCCTCCCTTTTTTCAGTCTGCTGGGTTTTGCCTGTGCGACGATTGGCGCAATATGGCTGTTTTCGGCGATTTCCCGCGCCAATAAGGCCGATCGCGAGAGGAAGCCCCGAGGCGACTGATTGCGAACGCAGGAGGAGGTTCTTCCTTTCAGGATTTTTATTACTTCCTTTCAGGAACAATGAAAACAATCAATTTCTTACAAGCCTTCACTTTGGCAACCGCCATCGTGCTGATGGCCGGTTGCACAACTACGCAGCGCAACACTCAATCATCGAGAACAGCTGTTGAACAGCTCCTCCTGAGTGAATCAGTAAAAAGAAGCTTTCCCAGTGATCCCGGTGAATCTCTGCCTATTCCCCGCGGAGCGGGCGTGGCGATCAACACGGTAGGGATGACGCCCGATCAGGCCTTTCTGCAGCAGGTTTTAGCCGGCTGGCTGGGACAGCAAGGCTATCTGGTGCAGAAAGACGGCAAGGATGCCACGCACCGGGTCGATGTGGTCGTGGAGGCGCTGGGAACAGAATTGTCCAGTGCATTTATAGGAATGCCGCCGGTCCAGAGTCAGTTCATTCCATTTTCGCTGCCGGAATTGGCGCTCTTTAAATCCCAGTATCAAACTGGATATACGAAATTTCACCTGAATGTCTTTAGCTTGCCGACCGGAAATTTTCTTGGATCGACCCCTGCTTTCCTGGCAGATGCCTACTACAATGACTATACGGTTCTCTTCATGTTGTCGCATACCTTCACAGATCTTCCCTCCGTTCCGGAACTGGGTTCCTTCAACCGTAAACCCGCCGGTCCCCGAGTGGAGAACAAAGCAGAGTAAGCAGGAGCATTGCCGAAAAGGAAAATATACCGCTGTCGGCTTCCGTCGGCGTCCGTACTGTTTGCTTACCAGGTCAACAGGTCAGGGTTATTCAAGAAGTCGGCTCATTTTACTTGCTTTCCAGGCATTGGAACCTGCAGTTCCTGTACGCGCAGTTCTTGTACAATATCGTGCAGCGCATTGCGAAAGTCGATGTCCAGCAGGTGGCGAATTTTCAACGCCACGATAAGTTCATGCGCGTTTCGCGTCCGGCTCCAATTTTCCATCCGCAGGCTTTTTTCGATGGCTTCCGCGCGTCTGGCATCGGACAGATAGAAAAAATCGCAGCAGCACTTCCGCTCTGAGCCCGGAGCGGGAGGTGTCCGGCAGGAAGCGCAGGCGTTGAACAGCGCCGATGGGGGTGTCGGGAGAGATTCGAAGCCGAGCCGTTCGGTATTGACAGCAGAATGTTCATTGGCCGGCTTTACTCCGGTAATCAACGCCGCAAAGCTTTTTGGGGTGGTGTCGTCCTTGCTTTTATCTGGAACCTGACCGAGTGTTGCAGCGCAAATTCTGATTTGCAAAAGGAGAGTCTGCAATCCGTAGCCTCTCCATTCCTTCTTTACGTAACACATCCCCAGTTCTTTTTCGGCCGAACCCAGCAGGTCGAACACGCCGGCGCCTGCCATGAAACTACCCACGGCATTCTCTATGACAAAAAACAGACCGTTCTCGACTGCGGTCTTGAATTCATCATAAGGGCGCCACAGAAGGTTTGCGGATTCTTCCAGTGGCAGTTCTGCGACGGCTTGTCGATATTCCGCCAATATGTGCTCAACATCCCCAAGACCTGCTGCCCGGATGGTTGCATGAGTAATGCCTGACATCTCGCTCTCCTGTCGCGCTTGTCGAATTCCGATGGAAAAAAAGGAAAAAGGAGGAGTTACGGTAGACATTGACACCGGAACACACCTCCTGGAATAGCGGCTGTTATATGGGATTTATTCCACAGAATTCAACCCAATGGCCAAATCCATGGACATCAGCCTGTTTTTGAGCAGGCCATTGCATATCTCAAGATAATGGATTGACACAAAACAGAAAATAATATATAAATAATTGCATGGTGCACGATTGGGTGCTTTGGATTTTTGGCAATGGGGTACGGAAAGTAATGGTTACGGTAGAGCAGTATCGGCAGCTTTGCGCGGAATGGAGGGGGGATGCGGCCGAATTTTCCTGGCTGGTCCAGCATGGTGATATTGCGGGAGTCTCGCAGCGTGCCATTGCGGCTGAGTTCGAATTTGCTCCGTCCACGGTTTCGCGATGGGCAGCGGGTGAGGCATTTCCTCACAAGCGTGTCCAGAAGCTGGTAGTGAGCACACTGGAAAAAAAGGCGCGGCGGCTCGAGCAGGCTTGCGCCAGCGCGTTTCTTCCAGTTAAAAAAGAAGTAGACGCCGCACAATCCTGGCCGCGGGCTTAGGATTCTTCGGGCGATAAAGGGTGATAATGTTCGTCCCGACACTCCATTTGCAAAGCGATGAACGCTTACGAAGTCAATTTTGACGGATTGGTAGGCCCCACGCACAATTATGGTGGACTGGCGGTAGGAAACATTGCCTCTGCGGAAAGTGCCCTGACAAATTCCAGTCCCCGCGAAGCCGCATTGCAGGGGTTGGAAAAAATGAAACGGCTTTCTGAGCTCGGCATCAGGCAGGGCGTTTTGCCGCCGCAGAACCGTCCTGATGTCTCAGTGCTCCGAAAGCTGGGATTTGTCGGGGAGGACGCAGTCGTCATTCAGTGCGCAGCAACGGTTGCTCCTTGGCTGCTGCGTGCGTGCTCGTCGGCCTCCAGCATGTGGGTGGCTAACGCCGCCACTGTTTCGCCAAGCGCTGATACCGAGGATGGTAGGGTACACCTTACGGCTGCCAATCTGCCCTCGCAATTTCATCGAAGCATCGAGGCTTCTGTTACCAGTGTCGTTTTGAAGCGGGTGTTCAGCGATGAGCGCTATTTCGTGCACCACGATCCTTTGCCGCCCAATCCTTATTTTGGCGATGAGGGCGCCGCCAACCACATGCGCCTCTGCCCGAATCACGGTGAAACCGGAGTGGAGGTTTTTGTCTTTGGCCGCTCTGCCAGCCGCGATATTCCCAAGCCTCTGCGATTTCCTGCGCGCCAGTCGCTGGAGGCCAGCGAAGCGATTGCAAGGCTGCACCGAATCAAGCGTGGAAAGGAACTGTTCGTGCAGCAAAACCCTGCAGCCATCGATGCAGGGGCGTTTCATAACGACGTACTGGCGGTGACAAACTGCGATGTCCTGTTTTATCACCATGCGGCATACCCGGAGTGGGAGGAGACCGAAGCTAAAATTACAAAGGCATGCGGCTGGCCGATTCACTTCATCAGGGCCAGGGAAGAAGATATTACGCTTGCGGAGGCGGTCAGGACTTATCTCTTTAACAGCCAACTCCTTACTCTTCTTGGTAACGAGATGATGATCCTCGCCCCTGCGGAATGTCAGGAATCTGACTCTGCCAGGACCTTTCTCGAACGAGTCGTGCAGGATGCGGCTAATCCCGTCGCACATGTCGAGTACGTAAATTTGCGCCAAAGCATGAAAAACGGGGGAGGGCCTGCTTGCCTGCGACTTCGTGTCGTGCTAACCGAACCGGAACTCGATGCCGTGCAAAAAAACAGTCGTGTGGTTCTGGACGAGCGCCTCTATCATGAACTCAAGGCATGGATCGAAAAGTATTATCGGGAACGCCTTTCGCCAACTGATCTGGGGGATCCAACTCTCCTGCAGGAAAGCCGCGCTGCACTGGATGAACTGACGACTATACTGGCATTAGGCCCGCTGTACGATTTCCAGAGGCCTTAAGCTTTGTCAGCATTTTTAGCAGCAATCGACAGTGGAGTCCGGAAGTGCTGCCGAATCTGAACAAACAACCCCTGCCAACCATTCCCGGAGGAGCTCATGGCTATCACGCTCAATCACACCATCGTACCTGCACGCGACAAGGAAGAATCCGCACGGTTCTATTCGAGAATATTCGGTTTCCGGTATGTCGGCCCGTTTTCTCATTTCATTGTAGTAAAAGTGAACGACACACTTTCTCTGGATTTCGATAGCCGGGAAAAATTCGATTCGAACCACTATGCATTCAAGGTAACGGAGCGGGAGTTCGACGAAATCTTCGCCAGGTTGAAAGCGGAGAATATCAAGTATGGCAGCGGTCCCTTCGATCCGGAAAACATGAGCATCAATCACAATGATGGGGGGCGCGGCGTCTATTTCCGCGATCCGGCAGGCCACCTGCTGGAAATGCTGACGGTTGATTACAAGATTTCTTGATGGCAATTGGGGAGTGATGCCGATTCAGGACATAGGAAATGTGAGGGTTTTTCAGTGCTTTTCCGTCTAAAAATTGACTCAGGGCAAAAAAAGTGCATAAATAGTGCATTTCTATATCTCTCCAACATTTATAGAGCAGTTTCGATCAGGGAGACTCCTATGAACGTTAACATTTCTTCGGATATACCGGATACAAGTCATCCGTTTATTGAACAGAGATGGTCGGCAGAGGAACTGGTGAGCTTGCGTGCCGAACTGGACGACCTGATCTACCGTGTTCCTGATTTATCTGGCGCTGATTTAGAGGAGGCCAAAGAAAAGCTTTTTGAAAAGATTACCAAAGGTGGAACGCTAAAGGAGACAGGTGCTTTCAGCCTGCCCGATCCAGCTACTGAATCCGGGAAAGAGAGTGTATCGCCGCCCCAGATCGATGAAACCACATTCAATCTTTCCGCGGTGCTTCATAGTGCAGACTTTGAGAGCTTCCTGCGCTATCTCCGTTCGTCTCAGGGCGGTCCCTCGACACTATCTCCAAAAAGGTTTAGTGAAGCATTGAGCATGGATATTCAAACCCTAGCAGGGCAGGCTCACGTACATCGGAATACGATTAGTCGAGCGCCTGAATCCGAAAGTGTGCAGGGTTTTTTACGGGAGGTCCTGCGCGTACTTCGCGCCGCCACTGATATATCCGGCAACATCGATCACGCCATCTTTTGGTATCGCAACGATCCCTTGCGCGTTTTCCGTTATAAAACTGCCGAGCAATTAGTAGCGGAGGGGCGTACGGAGGACGTGCTCCGGTATGTCGAGTCGCTTGAAGCCGGGGCAGTGGGGTGATTCGTGTACAACTGTCAGATCTTACCGCTTACAGAGTGCTGGATCCGAGATGGTCATCGTCACCACTCAGCGGGGCAGGAGCTGCAAAGCACGGGGGACGAGTAAATCGACCAGGCATAGAAACGCTCTATCTGGCGCTCGATCACAATACTGCTATCCTTGAATATAAGCAGTTATCCACGTTGCTTCGACCAGGCACACTTGTGAGCTACCAAGTGAGTGTTGCTCACGTCATTGATTTTAGAGAAGGCTATATTCCCTCCTCCTGGGAGTCTATGTGGCAGGACTTCTATTGCGACTGGCGCGAATTATGGTTTAACCAGCGTATCGAACCGCCGAGTTGGGCTATAGGTGACGCAGTTATAGCGAGTGGCGCCACGGGTATTCTGTTTAAATCGCGGTATGCTGGAGGAGATACAAATTTGGCGCTTTATCCCGATGCGTTTACAAATCTGGATTCGATGGCGGTCTATGACCCGGATCGATTATTGGAAAAGAAGGATCCCTTGTGGGGTTCCTGGTAACCATGAAGTTTCAGCAAGCTTCAGTGCATAAGGATTGGATTCTATGGAATTAGAGGAAAAGGCATATAGAGGCGTACCGCTTTTGTACGCACTCTTTGAGATTTAAGGAATCGTGTAATTGTTATGCCAAGACAAAAACAAATCCATGCAGGTGGAGGTGTTCATGCAAAAATCTGTCCGGTTCATGATTACCCTTCTGATCATCGGATTGGTCGGATGCAGTAGCGTACCGAAAAAGGGCACAAAAGCTACTCATGCACCCCGAGTTACTCATGCGCCCGGAGTTACTCATGAACCTGGAGCCAAAGTAAGCCTGGAAAATACCTCGCTGGTGAAGAAAATGCTGTATGAGCAGTACAACCAGTGGAAACATACCCGATATCGGATTGGCGGTATGAGCAGGAGTGGCGTCGACTGCTCCGGTTTTATTCAATTGACATTCAAGACCAAGCTGGGCGTGATATTGCCGCGCTCGACCGAGTTCCAGGCGCAACTGGGAGAGAGTGTCAGTAAAAGCGAACTGAGAGCGGGAGATCTTGTTTTTTTCAAGACCCGCTGGAGTGGCAGGCATGTAGGTGTCTATATTGAAGACGGCAGATTTCTCCATGCTTCGAGCACCTACGGCGTGACCATTTCAAAATTGAACGAGAGCTACTGGAAATCTGTCTACTGGAAAGCGAAGCGGCTGGATATGTAAGAAACTCTTCCTGTTGTTTCCGCTGTTTATTGCTGCTTCATTATTGTCCCTGGAAAATCCAGGGCCGCGAGATAGAGGCAGGTGGAGCACGGCCTTATTTTTAATATTGATCCAGTCCAAACCAATAATGGCGTGCTTTGAACGTCACTGGATACCGGCTTTCGCCGGTATGACGTTTGTGCTGTTTGCTGGCCGAATCAATAACAAATCGTCAAAAGATTCTATCCGATGGTATTATTCAAGCAGGCAGTCTGATACGTGCCTGAGTTCTATCTGCACTTGAGCATTTTCTTAACAGTTCTCCCCTTGGGCATGAGGATAAGGCCTTTGCCCGATCCATCCGCATCTCACTTTGAGAACTTCCGGACAGGTCCCTTACAGGGTGTGCACCCAGAGGTTCCTGGCTGGTCGCGCTCTTGTATCTTTCTTCGGAAAGTGCCGATCGGCACGGATGGAATTTGTTCGCAGTAAATCATATCGATAGTTCATGTCGTTGATCTGGATAGTTATCCTGCCCTTCATCGGTAGCCTTTGTGCCGCATTTCTGCCATCCCATGCGCGTAACATCGCCGCTTGGCTTGCGGGTACCGTTGCGGTGGCGTGCGTCATTCTCACTGTCCGGTTGTATCCGCCAATAGCTGAAGGAGAGGTGATACGGGAAGCGGTGCACTGGATTCCTCAATTGGGTCTCGACTTCACGTTTCGCCTGGATGGCTTTGCCTGGCTGTTTGCAATGCTGGTGACAGTGATGGGAGCCCTGGTTGTACTGTATGCGCGCTATTACATGGCAGCGCAAGACCCGGTTCCCCGTTTTTTCTCGTTCTTTCTCGCTTTCATGGGCGCGATGCTGGGGGTCGTGCTGTCCGGCAACCTGATTCAACTGGTGGTGTTCTGGGAGTTGACCAGTCTGACATCTTTTATGTTGATAGCATACTGGTATCACCGGCCGGATGCCCGCCATGGCGCACGCATGGCATTGACCGTGACGGCGGCCGGTGGTCTTTGCCTGCTTGCCGGAGTCCTGATGCTCGGATGGGTGGCGGGGAGCTACGATCTGGATCGTGTGCTTGCCTCGGGCGATCTGATCCGCGCACATTCCTGGTATGTGCCCATGCTGATCCTGATCGGACTGGGAGCGTTGACTAAAAGCGCACAATTTCCATTTCATTTCTGGTTGCCCCACGCCATGGCGGCGCCTACACCCGTATCTGTCTATCTCCATTCGGCAACGATGGTCAAAGCCGGTGTTTTCCTGCTTGTCCGACTCTGGCCTGTGCTTGCGGGTACCGACGAATGGTTCTGGATGATCGGCACGGCAGGTCTTCTTTCGCTCGTGCTAGGGGCATACGCAGCGGTGTTTCAACGGGATATGAAGGGTGTGCTGGCCTATTCCACTATCAGCCATCTGGGTCTGATTACGCTGCTGCTTGGGTTGAACAGTCCCCTCGCGTTGATAGCCGCAATTTTTCATATCATGAACCACGCTACATTCAAAGCATCGCTTTTCATGGCGGCAGGTATGGTCGACCACGAAACCGGCACGCGTGATTTATCGCGCTTGAGCGGTTTGCGGCGTGCCATGCCCATCACCGCCACATTGGCTGCCGTCGGTGCTGCATCCATGGCGGGGGTGCCGTTATTCAATGGTTTTCTTTCAAAAGAGATGTTTTTTGCTGAGACTGTGTTTGTCAGCGGGCACCCGATCACACGTATCGGCCTGCCGGCAATGGCTGTAGTTTGGGGAATATTGAGCGTTGCCTATTCGCTGCGTTTTATTCTGCAAGTGTTTTTTGGGCCTCCGGCGGAAGACCTGCCGAAAAAGCCCCATGAGCCGCCACGCTGGATGCTGTTTCCCAGTGCGCTGCTGGTCACGGCCTGCCTGGTAGTTGGAATGTTTCCTGCCAGGACCGTTGGGTCGTATCTGAACATGGCCTCGCGGTCCGTCCTTGGAGAGAATACGCCGTTCCATAGCCTTGCAGTATGGCATGGCTTCAATCTTCCTCTCATGATGAGCCTGGCTGCGATGGCAGGGGGAATCCTCCTGTATCGGGCGCTGGGAAAATATCAGCAGGGCACGACAGTAGTACCGCTGATCGAGCGTTTCGACGGCAAGCGCATTTTCGAATTCATGCTCGAAAAGCTTGACAGGCTGGCAATGCGCCTTTTGCGATGGTTTTCCACTGAGCATCTGCAGGTTCAGATGCTGCTGCTTATCATCGCCGTGTTTGCCAGCGCGCTGATACCGCTCTCCAGAGGTGGCCTGCCCGAGGGCGATAAAACGCCGCTTCCGATTGAACCGGCTTTTGCCGTGCTGTGGCTGATCGGGGCGGTCTGTGCAATTGCAGCCGCTGCCCAGGCAAAATATCACCGGCTTGCTGCATTGACCTTGTCAGGCGTGGCGGGGCTGGCAACCTGCATGACCTTCGTCTGGTTTTCCGCGCCTGACCTGGCGCTGACGCAGCTTATCGTAGAGGTGGTCACAGTTGTCCTGCTTCTGCTGGGTCTGCGCTGGCTGCCGCCGCGCGATAAATCGCTGGACCATGAAACGGTGCCGCTGCCGGTGCGGATGCGCGCCGAGGGTCGCCGGTCGCGGGATTTAGTGATCGCGATTTGTGCGGGTATCGGTATCACCGGATTGAGCTACGCAATTCTGACCCGGTCTGCCGGGGAAGGTATCTCGCCTTTTTTTATCGAGAATTCGCTGCCTCTGGCAGGTGGATCGAACGTCATCAATGTGATCCTGGTTGATTTCCGGGGTTTCGATACGATGGGTGAGATTACTGTGCTGGGCATCGTGGCATTGACTGTGTTCGCGCTGTTGCGGAGGTTCCGCCCCGCTGCTGAGGCCATGACGGTGCCCGTAAAACAGCAGGAGCAGGATGCACAGAGCGGAGCATTGCCGTCAGATCCGCATGCGTTGTTGCCCGCTGGGCCAATGATGGTGCCGGCGGTGTTCGTGCAGTTGCTGCTGCCGGTTTCAGGCATGGTGGCGATTTATTTTTTATTGCGCGGGCACAACGAACCGGGCGGGGGCTTCGTGGCGGGGCTGATCGTTACGACAGCGGTCATTCTGCAATACCTCGTGGGAGGCACTGCCTGGGCGGAATCCCGTACCCGTATTTTTCCCCAATACTGGCTTGCAGCGGGGTTACTGTGTGCTGCCGGCGCAGGTATGTCAGCGTGGCTGGGGGCGCGTCCATTTCTTTCCGCATTGGCGTGGCATGGCACTTTGCCAATAATTGGCGAGATGCACCTTTCAACGGTGTTGCTGTTCGATCTGGGAGTCTTTTTTCTGGTGATTGGGGCAGCGGTATTGATCCTGGTGGCGCTTGCCCACCAGTCACGGCGCGCGCACCGCAAGCAGGAGGTTGCAGAAGTCGAGACGCCGGTGGAGGTGCTGGGTGACTATCCGCCTGTGGAAGCCGAAAGGCAAAAGCTTCCCCATGTTTTGCCTCCGAAGGAAAGGGAGGATTGATGGAGGCAATCTATGCGCTTGCTATTGGCGTTCTGACCGCTTCGGGTGTCTGGCTGGTGCTGCGCCCCCGCACCTTCCAGGTCATCATGGGACTTTCTCTGCTGTCGTATGCGGTCAATCTGTTCATCTTCGGAATGGGGCGACTGATGATAGGAGGTGCGCCAATCATCGAAACCGTGGCACAGGCAGATCCTTCCTTGTATGACGACCCTGTGCCGCAGGCACTTGTGCTCACCGCAATCGTCATTGGCTTTGCCATGACTGCGCTTTTTCTGGTTGTGTTGCTGGCTTCACGGGGTTTGACGGGCAATGATCACGTCGATGGGGACCCGGAAGCATGAATGGCTGGGTGAATCATCTTCCGATATTTCCGATAGTGGTCCCATTGGTTGCGGGAGCAGTGATGCTGCTGTTCGCCGAAGCCCGGCGTGCTCCGCGTACCATTATCGCTCTTGTCGCCACCCTGACGAATTTACTCGTGGCACTCGCGCTCGCCTATATTGCAAGCGATGCTGTTCCGAGCATCTGGCCGGATGGAATCGCAGTATATCTGCTCGGCGGCTGGCAGGCGCCCTTCGGCATTGTGCTGGTGCTGGATCGATTGTCTGCTCTGATGCTGGTGCTCAACGCGGTGCTGGCATTGACTTCCCTGATCTACGCCCTGGCGCGCTGGCGCAAGGCCGGTCCTCATTTCCAGTCGCTGTTCCAGTTCCTGATCATGGGGGTAAACGGCACTTTTCTGACCGGCGATCTCTTCAACCTGTTTGTATTTGTGGAGGTGCTGCTGGCAGCGTCATACGGTCTCCTGCTGCACGGTCTGGGCGAACCTCGGGTCAAGGCCGGCCTGCACTACATCGCGATCAATCTTGCAGGCTCATCTGTCTTTCTGATCGGTGTTTCGCTGATCTATGGAGTAACCGGAACGCTCAATATGGCGGACGTGGCTGCGCGCGCCTCACTGCTCACCGAGGACGAGCGCATACTTTTCGAAACCGGTATCGCCATTCTCGGCAGCGCTTTTCTGCTCAAGGCGGGGGCATGGCCTCTGAACTTCTGGCTACCGTCTGCTTATGGCACTGCCGCCCCACCAGTGGCCGCAGTTTTTTCGATTATGACCAAAGTTGGGATTTATGCGCTGCTGCGGCTGGGGTCGCTGCTGGCTGGTGCTTCGGGTGCGAGCGTCCCGGCGCCCTTCAATGATGGCTGGTTATTTGGCATTGGCATCATTACACTCGCACTGGGGACGGCGGGCATACTCACCGCCAACCAGCCACAGCGGCTGGTTGCCTATTGTGTCATCGCTTCCGCCGGCACGTTGCTTGCGGCGCTCGGGTTTGGTGGTACGGCAATGAAAGGGGCGGCCCTGTATTACTTGACAAGCTCAGTGTTGGCAACAGGCGCTTTCTTCATGCTTTGTGAGATGATCGATCGCACACGGCAAACCGGCGAGGACCTGCCGCTGGAGATGATGGAGCCTGTCGGACAGGAGTCGGTTGATGCTGATTTTACGGATGAAGTGATAGGTATTGTCATTCCCGCGGCAATGGCATTTCTGGGCATGGGCTTTCTGGCATGCGCGTTGCTCGTGGCGGGCTTGCCGCCACTATCAGGTTTTATCGCCAAATTCCTGATCCTCTCCGCCACTCTGACCGATACTGCGGCGGGGCCAGTGCCGGTTACGGTATGGGTACTGTGGGCGGGGATGCTGGGTTCGAGTCTGATTGCAATCATTGCCCTCTGCCGGATGGGGATACATTTGTTCTGGAGCACGGATGAGATCATGACGCCAAGACTGCATCTTGGGGAAGCGGTTCCCGTTGCGGTGCTGCTGCTGCTCAGCGTTGCACTCTCGATAGAGACGGGCCCGGCAATGGATTACTTGAATCTTGCGGGTAATTCACTGTCTTCACCGCAGATATATATCGATGCGGTATTGTCGGGCAGTCGGCCACCCGGACCTTCGCCAGTATCTTCAATTCCAGTGGAGGGAATCAGGCAGTGAAACGCTGGCCATCGCTGACACTATTTACTGTCATTCTGTTTGCCTTGTGGCTTCTGCTGAATGATTCCCTGGCGCCGGGCCAGCTTTTGCTGGGTCTGATGCTCACGGTAGCTATTACCGCATCGACTGCGGCGATACGCCCACTGCGCGCGCACCCGCACCATCTGCTCACCGCATTGGGGCTGTTTTTTGTAGTGCTGATCGATATTATCCGCTCCAACATCGCCGTGGCCAGGATCATTCTCGGTCCGGCGAAGAGACGTTTTAATTCGGCTTTTATGAAAATTCCGCTGGACCTGCGGGATCCGTACGGGCTTGCCGCGCTCGCCTGTATAATCACGGCCACGCCGGGTACCGTCTGGGCCGGCCTTTCGCCTGATGGAGGCACGCTCACGATCCACGTCCTGGACCTCCAGGATGAGGAGGCCTGGGTCCGCATCATCAAGCAGCGTTACGAGCGGCGACTGATGGAGATATTCGAATGAATGGAATGCTGCCGTGGGCGATATCCTTTGCCCTGATTGCTGTCACATTTGCCATGATTTTTACGGCGATTCGTCTTCTGCGCGGGCCTGCCGCGGAAGACCGCGTACTGGCGTTGGATACCCTGTATGTAAACAGCATGATCATGGTGCTCACGCTGGGAATTCAGTTCGGGTCCCGGTTTTATTTCGACATCGCTCTGTTGATTGCGCTATTCGGGTTTGTCGGTTCAGCCGCAATGGCTAAATTCCTTTTGCGTGGCGAGGTGATCGAGCCATGACAATGGATGAGATTCCCTTTTGGGCTGATCTGCTCGGCTCGCTGCTGCTGATCTCAGGCAGTCTGTTGACGCTGATCGGCTCCCTCGGCCTGCTTCGGCTGCCCAATCTGTTTGCGCGCATGCATGGCATAACGTTGGGAAATACACTCGGCCTTGGGTGTGTGCTGCTGGCTTCAATACTGATTGCTTCGATATACGCTGAGCGGTTCGTGTTTCAGGAGGTGTTGATCACACTATTCATGATATCGACCTCACCCGTTACCACGATTCTGCTCATGCGCTCCGGGATATACCGCAAGCGCGCGGATACTGGAAAAAAACCAGTGGCTGGCCAGGATACGAACTGAGCCTGATCCACTCTCTCATCTGTCCATCTGTTTTACCACTTCCCCTTTTTCCATTGCAACTGAATAGGTGTCCGTCAATCATGCTGCCATCCATTGAACAACGTCTTTCCCTTGAACTCGGCGCCAAGCCTGCACAGGTTAACGCTGCCATTGCCTTGCTCGATGAAGGTGCCACCGTACCCTTTATCGCACGTTATCGTAAGGAGGTGACTGGGGGGTTGGACGATACCCAATTGCGCCTGTTGGAGGAACGGCTACGTTATCTGCGTGAACTGGAAGACAGGCGTGCTGCGATCATCGCATCGATAGAAGAGCAGGGGAAAATGACGCCCGCGCTGCTTGCTTCCATCCTGCAGGCCGAGGACAAGACACGGCTGGAAGATCTGTATCTCCCCTTCAAGAAAAAGCGGCGCACCAAGGCGCAAATCGCGCTGGAAGCGGGGCTGGAGCCGCTGGCGGATGCGCTGCTTGCCAACCCGATGCTGCAACCCGAGGAAGAGGCCATCAAGTACTTGAAGCCGGCCTTCACCACCGAGCAGGGGGATAATCCCGGGGTGCCGGATGTGAAAGCCGCGCTCGAGGGGGCACGCCAGATCCTGATGGAACGCTTCGCGGAAGACGCGGAATTGCTTCAGTGGCTGCGGGAGTATCTGCTGGACCATGGGGTAGTGGAGTCGAAAGTCGTGAGCGACAGGAATGGTGGTAAGGGTAAGGAAGAGGAGGGTGCGAAGTATTCCGATTATTTCGATTATTCCGAACCACTCAGTTCCATTCCTTCACACCGGGCGCTGGCGCTTTTTCGGGGGCGACGTGAAGAAATTTTACGCGTTTCCCTGCGCCTGGATTCCGAGACGGAGAAACCGAAATGGGATGCGCCGCACAACCCGTGCGAAGCGCGCATCGCGGTCCGGTTCGGGATTGTGGACAAAGGGCGGCCTGCCGATGCGTGGCTGATGGATACGGTGCGCTGGACCTGGCGTGTAAAGAGTTTTCCGCATCTGGAAATCGATCTTATGGGCACGTTGCGCACGCGTGCGGAAACCGAAGCGATCCAGGTCTTTGCCCGCAACCTGAAAGCCCTGCTCATGGCAGCCCCCGCGGGGCCTCGTGTGACGATAGGTCTCGACCCCGGCCTGCGTACCGGCGTGAAGGTCGCAGTAGTGGATGCGACAGGGCGGGTCATGGAAACGGCCACCATTTATCCACATCAGCCCAGGAATGACTGGGACGGGTCGCTTCATGTTCTCGGCACGCTTGCGGAAAAATACCGGGTGTCGCTGATAGCGATAGGCAATGGCACCGCTTCGCGCGAGACCGACAAGCTGGCAAAAGACCTGATCAAGCGTCGCCCCGACCTCAAGCTCACCTCTATCGTGATTTCGGAGGCGGGTGCCTCGGTTTATTCCGCCTCCGATCTGGCATCCAAAGAGTTCCCCGATATGGATGTGTCGCTGAGAGGCGCGGTTTCCATTGCGCGCCGTCTGCAGGACCCGCTGGCGGAACTGGTCAAGGTCGATCCGAAATCGATTGGCGTAGGTCAGTACCAGCATGATGTCGGACAAACCCAGCTTGCGCGCTCGCTCGATGCCGTAGTCGAAGACTGTGTGAATGCAGTAGGCGTGGATGTCAACACGGCCTCCGCGCCGCTGCTCGAACGCGTTTCGGGGCTTAACGCGGCTGTCGCGCAAAGCATTGTTGTCTATCGTGAGGCAAACGGAACATTCACCTCACGCGAAGCTTTACATGAGGTACCGCGCCTGGGTGAGAAAACCTTCGAGCAGGCGGCAGGCTTCCTGCGCGTAATGAATGGCGAGAACCCACTCGACGCCTCGGCAGTGCATCCCGAGTCCTATCCTATAGTGCAAAGAATACTGTCCGACTTGAAGCAGGAAATCAGGTCTGTCATCGGCAACAACAAATTATTGAAGTCGCTCAATCCGGCGAGGTATGCGGATGAGCGATTCGGAGTGCCGACCGTAACCGACATCGTGAGGGAACTGGAAAAGCCGGGCCGTGATCCCCGGCCGGAATTCATCACTGCGGCATTCAAGGAAGGCGTGAACGAGATTTCCGATCTGCAGCCGGGAATGCTGCTGGAAGGCGTGGTAACTAACGTGGCTGCCTTCGGGGCATTCATCGATATCGGAGTGCATCAGGATGGACTGGTGCACATCTCCGCGCTCGCTGATAAATTCGTGAAAGACCCGCACACGGTCGTCAAGGTGGGGCAGGTGGTCAAGGTCAAGGTGCTGGAAGTCGATGAAAAGCGCAAGCGCATTGCCCTTACGATGAGATTGACAGATGCGCCAGCACAACAAACACAGGAGGCGCGAGGGACCGGCAAGCGTGAGCAGCAAGGGGATCGGAAAAACCGACCGGCCAAGCTCCAGCAGAAACAGGATTCTAAACCTGATACGGCGATGGCGGCGGCTTTTGCGAGGCTGAGGAGCTGAATGAAGTTTTGACGTTCTTATTTGAATGTGAGACGCTCGCCCCTCTACTGGAGCTGACTCCTCGGGCAAGGAAAACACCTTGTCCGGAAAGGCGGCATGCAGCCCAATCCCCTTCCGCTAGCAGCCGCCCTGATAGTGGGAAGGGAAGTCAGGAGAGCGTTTCACACGAAGAGGAGATCAGTCTCATTTCTTGCGATGAGTAATGGAGCCTGCCAAAAGACCAAGCCCTAGAAGAGCCAGTGTCCCTGGTTCGGGAATCTCCTGAATCTCCTGGCTTGAAGTTCCGACGTCGACCAAGGCCACGTTATCGAATTCAAAGGAATATTGCGAGCTTGAGGCTATCACCCTGTTAAACTTGACATCCGAAGTAATGTTTACATAAAAAGTGCCGTTTACCCCCTGATCGCCATTTGGCAGACGGGTGACATCAAGGCCGGTGAAGTTGAAAAGGAGCGTACTGCCATCGTAGAAGGACAAGGTGTTGAAGCTGTCCACTGATCCCCACAGAAGGCCAAAGTATTGATGATATGCGTTTAGGTCGAGCGTAACCGAACCGATACCGGTGGCCAGATATTGTGTAAGATCCGGTCCATCTTCCTGAGGAATATCATTGAACAGATGATCGCTGGCACTGATCACGTAAGGGGCGGCGTATTTTCCAGAAATGTCTGGGAGAGCTGCTGTACCCGAGCCTGTTCCACTGAACGTAACGTAAATACCCTTACTGGAAAATCCCCCTGAGGAGGAGAGGTTGTTGAAATTTTCATAAACCGCACCAACGATGGGAGCTCCCCCGATGGAAGCGCTGATAAGAGCCGCAACGCTGACGGAAGAGGTCAGGCTCATGGCAGTGAAAAAAACCCCTGTCGTTACATGAATCATGGCTTTTTTTGGTGGCATTTTTTGCTTCCTCTTGTATGTTCATTACGAATATAAATGAGCTGCTTGATATGCCTCACAGCTCTATTATATGAGAGGCAAAAATCATGCCTATTTCTAAAAGGCTATGTTTTCAACTGCTTGGCAGATGATCTTCTTTCTTCATTCGATCACTTGAAAAGTCTTTCGACATCAAAGGGAAACAACAATCTCCTTCAGAAACGACATCGCCGCATTGGCTGACAAGTTTTTGAAAAGCCCACACGGTCGTCAAGGTGGGGCAGGTGGTCAAGGTCAAAGTGCTGGAAGTCGATGAAAAGGGCAGCACATTGCCCTTACAATGAGCAATGAGGCTGGTGGATAACGCGTTGCAAGACGCCCTATGGCGGCAAGCCTGAACAAGGCAGAGACCGGAAGAGGCTTTTATCGGGGACTCAACAGAAACGAAAGCAAAAATAGGAACTGAAAGCTGACTGCAATGGCTGCGGCTTTTGTGAGGCTGAGGAGATAAGCCGAGGATCAATCAAAGCTTACGGCCGGCCCATTATATTGCTGAACCACTGGAACCGCGACCGCGCTACCTGCTGCCCCGCCTCATCATCCGGGGTAAGCCGATCCATTGCGATACGAAGTCCGGCAAGATTACTCCGTGTTATCTGCGCGGTAGGGTGATCGGTGCCAAGAGACTTTTCACAGATTGCCAGTGCCTGCTTATAAAGCGGTTCCGCCTGTGCATACTGCCCCAGCTTGTGATGGATGAACGCAAGGTTGTTCAGAATAGTGGCGACATCAAGATGGTGCTTTCCGGCAATTTTTTCAAAGATTGCCAGTGAACGTTCATAAAGGGGTTGCGCCAATGCATAACGGCCTTGCGTGCGGTAAAGTTCCGCAAGAATGCTCAAATCCTGCGCCACGTCTGGATGGTTCCGGCCCAAGGTTTTCTCCCGGATAGCCAGCACGCGCTTGTAGATCGGTTCCGCCTGTTCATATCTGCCTTCATTCTGATGGATCAAGGCGAGATTGTGCAAACCTGCCGCCAAGCCGGGATGATCAGGGCCTAGCGTTTTTTCCCGTATCGGAAGCAAGCGCTCGTAAAGCGCTTTAGCCGGCGCGTACCGTTCCTGGACGCAATACAGTTCCGCAAGATTGTTCAGCGTCTGCGTGATGTCCGGATGGTCTGGCCGATGAGATTTTTCCCGGATGGCCAGCGCCCGCTTGTAAAGGGGCTCGGCGTCCCCGAAACGGTTCTGGGCGCGGTAGAGTTCAGCCTGCCCATTCAGGGTCCTTGCAAGCAGGGAATGATCCGGTCCAAAGTGCTTTTCCCGGATTGCCGCAGCGCGCTTATAAAGCGGCTCCGCCTGGATAAACTTTTTGTGGTCGCGGTACAGTTCCGCAAGGTTGTTCAGGCTCGTCGCAGTATCGGGATGATCAGGGCCATATTCTTTTTCCGCAATCGCGAGCGATTTCTTGACGGCGGCTACTGCTTTGTCATATTCTCCCTTCTTGTAAAGTGATATGGCCTCTTCACTGAATGTCCGCCATTTTGTCTGCTGCGCATAAGCAATTTGGGTTATGCCGAGCACGAGAGCTAAAAAGAAAGCGGTCGAGAGCGTTTTCATTCGGTTTCCTCTCATATTTAGCGGCAGGCATTAGGGTTAATAGATGGGAAAGAGCAGATGTTAAACCGATATCGACTTTAAGATTCAAACATTTTTTTGCGACTTTTAAACGATCTAAGGTGGAGATTGTTTCGCCATCCCTTGACATATACCATCTGACACCAGCATCAGGCACATCAAGGATAATCCGGAAGACGGGCGCCTGATCTCGCCGGGACAGAGCTTCTGCTGTAAATATAGCCCTCATTCCGAAAACTACAAGAAAAATACGGGGAAATACAGGGAGGTTCGACTGCGTCATTCATTAAACGGGAGGAATGTTGCGAGGATTTGCAGTCGACTGAATTAACCACTTTAACCATTGGCAACACTTCTTCTATCAATATCCAGTTGAACCTTGCCGGTTCCTCGAAGGGCGGGTTATGCGCAGAGTTCTCAAACCACACCAGCCGCTTGCAGGGCGCTTCGATGGTTTCGAGATATCGCTCCGCCAGGGCAGCAGGAACATGCTTGTCATAACGCCCAAGCAGGAAGAATATGGGTATCTTGAATGAGCGGTAGTGCTCGCTCAGATTGAGCCTGGAGATTTCATTCTCCAGTTGCATGAGAGAAAAGCGATTGCCCTGACCAAACCTGATAAGGTCAACCAGGTTTGCCTCATCTGTGTTGAGAGCCGACCATATCAGCTTTCCGGTCGAAAGGTTGGCATGGAATATGCCGCCGAACCGCTCCACCCATCTGGCAGTTGTCAATCTTTCATCGACAGAAGCGTAGGGCGGGGGGCCAATGGCCTTCAACTCCGAAACGGCCTGGGTATTTCCCCTTTTTTTCGCTTCCGAGAGCGCAAAATCGTAGGATAAGCGGCGACCTTCCGGCACGTCGGCCACCTGGGCAATGCCCACATAAGCCGAGACCTTTTCAGGATACCGGGAAGCATAGATTATCCCCGGCACGGTACCCCACGAGTGACCGACCAATATCACCCTTTCCTTGTTGAACCGGTGTCTTACCTGTTCCACCACCTCATCCAGATCGCGCACGAACTGTGCAATGGACATGGATTCGGGAGGTATATTGGAATGGAATGATCGGCCTGTTCCTCGCTGCTCCCAATACACTAGAGTGAAATGCTGTTCAAGCGCCGAATTATAGTGGCGAAAGAGCGCTGACTCGCTGGCGCCCGGCCCGCCATGCAGAAGAATCAGGGGAGGATTGGAGGTGGATATTCCACGAAACCAGATGCTTTGAGGAATGCCGCCAATGGTAATCGTTTCCATGCTGGCGATACTGCCGGGAATGACATTTCCGGTTGCGTTCCGGAATGGCACGGTATGGACGCAGCTGCTGCATAGGAGGAGCAACACTGCGGTAGCAGTATGACGAAGAAAAGCGGAGCTCAGCACCGATGTCTCTCTTCAGAACATTGTTCTGCCAATATGATGTGGTATATGTTAGCTTAAAAACGACCGGTGCTCAGTCGTGGTGAAATCTGTCCGAAAAAGCGGCTGACAAGGCGGCCAGAGTCGGACGAAATAACAAGAGAGAGGATAATCATGCCAAAAGTATACAACTCGATTGTCGTCGATGCTCCAATCGAGCAGGTCTGGTCCAGGATACGGAACTTCCACGACTTTTCCTGGGCGCCTTCGCTGATCAGATCATGCAAGAAGGTGGGCGGGGGCGGTGGATATTCGGTGGGGGCAAGGCGGCTGTTAAACGGGGAATTCCTGGATACGCTGATTGCCTACAGCGAGATCGAGCATCGGATGATGTATTCCATGGACGAAGGGCCTTCTCCGGTTTCATCAGGAGAGATTCGCGATTACGTGGGCAACCTGCATCTGCTCCCGGTGACGACGAATGACAGGACCTTCGTTGAATGGTCCGGCTCATGGGAATCCGCGAACACAGAAGCAGTGGAATACATGAACGAGGTTTACCGTTCGCTTCTTGCCGATCTGGCGGGCGAGTTTCGCCGGCGACTTCAGCCACGATAGAACAAGCAGGCCAAGGTGAGTGGAGTTACACTTTTCTCAGAGGTCAGGAGGGGCGCAGTGAAGAATCCGTGCAACCGGAAGTGTCGCTGCGGTCAAATTATGCATACCAGCGCAAGAATGCGGCGGCGGACAGCGCCGTTACACCCAGCAGGCTGAGCAGCCCCCAAGCACTACGGCGCTGTTTAGGCGTCCATGTGGCCGACTGACGCAAATACTTCGTTGCAATGACTACTCCGCCTGCGGCGCAGAGAATCTTGGTCAGCAATGCAGCAAAGGCGATGCCGTGCAGATCGGGGAATGTCTGGTAATAGTAGTAACTCACTGCGCCAAACCCTGCACCGCTCATCGCCTGAACTGCCCAACTCAACCCGACTACCCAGGCAAACTTACGTAGCACAGGGCTGGCCTGTCCCGAGATGTACCACCCAAGGACTGGAAAACCCACCACGGCAGCGGCGCCGAAATTATGCACCAGCTGCACTATGGCATAGTTGAGATTTTCAAACACTTATGCTTCTACATTGACGTTGACGCACTTTTGCGGGCCGATGGGCGTATGCGCCTTGTTTACCACCTTGACGCATATTTCGTGTTTTCCCGCTGCAAGCGTTCCCAGAGACTGGCTTCCCTTCAGATTACGCAGCGTCAGGATTTCCTTCTCATCGATATAGAGATGGGTGTGATCGCCCTTGTCTCCCAGCGAGATGTCATAGACCAGCTCGATGTCCGTCTTCGGGTTGAATTTGGCGCCTTCCGTAGGTGAAGAAATTGCAACGGTTCCTTCGGCGGCAAGTGCCAGCGGAATGGAGCAGGTGAAAGCAAGTGAAGCTGCAAAGGCCTGGAATTTACGCATTAATCGTTCTCCTTGATATTTGTTGGTATCAATGTTCTTTAATAAAACATAAGGGAATGGAAGATTCAGCGTTACTGAACCTGAGTTCGTAAAATCACAAAGAGGCAGTCATCCGGACTTTACCGCTCAATTATATCTCAACCTTGCTTCTTAGGACGCGCCAGCATATTGTATGCTCTCTCACCCTGGGTGAACTACAATATCCAGGAAATGGCTCTTTTATCCTGATTGGTTGTAGCTCCCTCTCTCACCCCGGATGAACTACAATTCAGGACGAACAAACCAGGTTGCCATTTAAGTTGTAGCTCCCTCTCTCACCCCGGATGAACTACAATTTCTCCACAGGCAGAATGTCACTATTAAGGGTTGTAGCTCCCTCTCTCACCCCGGATGAACTACAATATGACCTTCAGAATGAATAGTGATCGGATGGTTGTAGCTCCCTCTCTCACCCCGGATGAACTACAATTCAAGTGGGCCATCAGAGACACCCTGAAGAGTTGTAGCTCCCTCTCTCACCCCGGATGAACTACAATTTATCAATAGAGAAGCCAGTAGCAATACCTGTTGTAGCTCCCTCTCTCACCCCGGATGAACTACAATCCGGGAAGGCCGGCTGCAATTCGTAGTTGGGTTGTAGCTCCCTCTCTCACCCCGGATGAACTACAATCGGCAGTCAGACAGTCACGTGGGATGGAGAGTTGTAGCTCCCTCTCTCACCCCGGATGAACTACAATAGATAATGTTGTTGAAGGTAAGATGGTATTGTTGTAGCTCCCTCTCTCACCCCGGATGAACTACAATCGTGCCGGGCGATTTCAGGATACCGAGAGGGTTGTAGCTCCCTCTCTCACCCCGGATGAACTACAATTAGACGAGCTAGAGGTCACATGGGCATACCGTTGTAGCTCCCTCTCTCACCCCGGATGAACTACAATGCGTATATCTCCCAGGTGGTAGCAACGATTGTTGTAGCTCCCTCTCTCACCCCGGATGAACTACAATGCGGCCTTCATCAAGATGTAATCTAAGAACGTTGTAGCTCCCTCTCTCACCCCGGATGAACTACAATACAGGAAATGCAATATGCAGCGTCACGATGGTTGTAGCTCCCTCTCTCACCCCGGATGAACTACAATCACACCCAGGAAGCACCGATAGGGCTGATGGTTGTAGCTCCCTCTCTCACCCCGGATGAACTACAATTCCAGCCGGGTCACAGCCAACCTTGTCCAGGTTGTAGCTCCCTCTCTCACCCCGGATGAACTACAATAGCCTTCGAGCAAACCCCTGTCCAGCATGGATTTGGCGGGGATTGTGTTCGAAAAATTTTTATTAGAACAGCAGCATTTGGTCAGTTTTGATTGTTTTTTCCTGGAAAAGCGGCAGGCCGACGAGGAGCTTCATGCTTGCAAACTGTTTTTCTGTCACACTCAGGCACCGCACAGAGCCTTCCGGCGGCAAGTTATCAATCAGCCGCTTGAAGTGCTTCTCCAAAGCATCATTTCCATTGAGGATCCGGCCGTATACCGAAAATTGGATCATATCGTAGCCGTCGTTAATGAGAAAACGGCGGAACAGTATATAAGCCCGACGTTCGGCTTTGGTTACAACCGGCAGATCGAAGAATACGAGCAAGCGCATATACCTTCGTGTCTCTGCACTCATGGTTCAGCACTCTAAGCGGTGCTGATCTGTCCCGATGAGGCTGGGTAGTTCGAGCAAAGTTTCATTACCGCCTTCATAAACTCGGGCAATACTCTCCACCGTTTGCTCAATCGCTGATATTACGGACATTTTGCCACGCGGCATTTGTACATCTATATTCAATATTCCGACCAAAGCTGCTTTTTCTTGGGTGCGCAATTCTCCATCCCACGGTGTGGCGAGCCTTCTCACAAACAGGTCAACCACCGGGCGAAACGGCTCAATTACGTCATCGGCGAGGTTGAAGGCATTCTGTTCGCTCGCATGGAACAAGCCTAGCGATGGCATAAAGCCGTGCGCTACTAATCCGCGCGCAATGGTTCCACGTAACACCGCATAACCATAATCCAAAGCTGAATTTGTGAAGGAGGCTTGACTGCGATAAAAGTCCTTGCCGAAAAGATTCGAAAAATAGAAGGCAGCCGCTTGTCCCTCTAAATTATCGCTATCGCCAGAACGTACTCTTCTCGCATAAGAGTCCAATCTGTCTGCACCTTCGCACCCGGCAAGCCTCAAGCAAGCTGCTTGATTGGCAATCTTTTTCCGCACAATTGTTGCCCATGACTGTTTTGCGACGGGTCTTTGTAAGCCCAGTTGCAGGCGCAGCCATCGAGTTGCACGAGAATGAGGCAAAAAGGACAGAAACACGCCGCTCGGTTGATGTGTGGCGCCAGTTGCAAACAAGCTGATGCCATATTCGCCACAAGCCGAGAGCACGGGATGCGTGAGCGTGATCTCGCGATGATTAAGTACGATTACTGCGATGTCCTCTAAGGGAACAAACGCAGCGTTCTCCTGTTCGACTACCAGCGAATAATGTTCTCGCCTGAGTTTTGCGGGTCGCGAGATCACTACGCTACGCCAAGTCATGAGGCTTCTCAGGCGAGGCAGGGTAAATGCAACCTAGAATATCGACGTGAAACTTTGTGATCGATTTTGCGCTAGTAATCGATTTTCGAAAGAAATACTTCTCAAGCTGAGGTTGGTCGTGCATCCGTAATCTCATGCGGCCATCGCTTTCATACAGGACGAAATAACCCCGAACAGTTTCGCCGCCAATGTTGATTTCGACAAAGTCATTTTTTGTGAGGCTAAAACAAAAGGTGTATCCAGTGCGATTTTCTAAAACTCCACGTATCTTGTCGACGCTTGCTTGATACCGGGGTACTACTGAATATCCCTGTGTTTCATGTCGAAAGATATCCACCCACATCATGTTGCCGAGGTCGGCAATTCCCCCCCGAAGCATTAGCCCGGAATTTTGTGTCACTTCCACCCGAATCGAACGAATTTCCGGAGCCTTATCTCCAACCTTGCTGGGTTTTACCAGTTTTGGTTGTTGTGGTCCGAATGCTTTATCCGGATCGTTGCCGAAGCTATTCAGCCGGTCTTTCAAGACCTCATACAATGCCTTATTCCGGGGATCATGCTTGCCTACCATCCTTTCCAGTTTGGCTAAAGTAAGAGAGCGTAGCGGAACTCTCTCGATTGCTTTGGTAGGATCATTGTTTTTTACTGAGAATATCTGCGCCTTATGGGTTTCTCCACCTGTCCGCCGCTTAACGGCACGTGAGACGAACAATGGACGCAATGCGTGGAGTGTGTCCTGCGGGTATATGCCAAGCAGTTCTATTTTTTCACGCAGTAATCCCGGATCATTTATTTGCAAGCGCGCGAGCAGTTCGTCCCGAAAGTGAGGCCACGGTTCTGGGAAATGCTCGCGTAATTGTTTGAGTAATGCAAGGTTAACCGCTTCTCCTGTTGCAGGATCCACGAAGTCTTTGCTCGCTCGAGATAGTTCTTTTCGCCGCGAATAATCGGACAGGTGTCTGACCATGTCATGGCTACATGCGGCCACAACCGCGGCGTCCAATGCATGGTGGCGATCGCTTTCTACTCGTGATTTGGAGAGTCCCCATCGGGCACGCAGGAAAGACGTCAGTTGGCCGCTGAGTACCACGCATCGTTTTTTTTCACTATCTGTAGCCAATTGCAAATACTGCTCGACGTAATTTTTGAAAAAACGGCAGATATAGCGCGTATCGTTGAGATTTCGATCTCGAAACTCCTTAGCTTCTTTTTCTCCGAAATTCTTCCGCAGCAAACGGCTGCGCTTGGCGAGGCGATAAGATTTGTTAGATTCGACAAAGGCGACGTATTGGCGCCAACGATCACTATTTTCTGCGCCACCCAGATATTCATAAGGGGTACGATTACCTTTGTTTTGATTTTCCTTGGCAAATACCAGAACCTTGTTATTCTTGCTGTAATCAAAGCTCCGGGAGCGGGGCAGGGCATGGTCTATTTCGACATACCCCTGCTCAAACAGACGGTGAATATCAAGCGGCTCAATGGAATAAGCGCACTTGCCTTGCTGTTCGCGATAGAGTTGCCATTTTTCGAAGTTTTTACCGTTCAGAGCAGCGATAGAATTGAACTCTGTTGCGAAGAGAGCTTTATCTTTCTCGTTGCGATTCCGGAACTCCTCCTGGGTTTTTTGGATTTTTTTGCGTTCATCCCACGGGCGCGATAAGTCGCGTGCCATTTCAATGCGCATTCCATGTGGAGAACCGTATTTTCGGATGAGAGCATTCACCACCTTGCGTGCCTGGTTGAGCGCACGTAAAACAACCGGATTGCGTGGAATGTTGAAATCGTCATTAGGAACCATGCAGCCATTCTCATCGCGCCCGACATAAAGCGGCGGTAGATATTTGTCTATTTTGCTTGCCTTTTGTAACCTGCTATGGTGGTAACCTGCGCGTGCACAAGCCTCATCGTAGCGTGAGCCGGATTCCATATGCGGTACGATCTGGTAGAGGACCTTTAATGAAAGCGCGTGAAATTTATCGAAACGGATGTCGAGGAGAGCATTTATCATCCTCTCCGGATCAGGTAGGGGTAGCTTGCGCAACTCGTTAGTCACTTCATCATCTTCCTTATAGATGCTCAGCACGCAAGCTATTTGATCAAGCAACTCGGGCTTTCCTTCTAGCGCAGCTGCGGCCATGCTTTGCCACTCCATTTCCATTCCGGCCTTTTTTAAGGCTGTACGCAATTGTTGCCATGCCGGAAGCTTTACCAAAGCGGCAGTTTCTGGATTTTTTGTCTTTCCTTCAGCTTCCTGCTTCCCCCCAGGATATGCTAAGCCAATAAAAAGAAACGAATCTGGCAAGCAGTCCGATTTCACTAGCGCCGCTCGTAGCTGCTTATAGCTCAAGTCCCCGGCTTGCTGATAGGGAAGGAGTAACGCTATTTGCCGCTCCTGCTCATTGAGCCCCCGAACGATGCCTTTGTCGATAACCCTTAAATTGTTGAGCCTCGTTAGCCAGACATGACGTTCAGCAGTAAAGCTCGCTTTGGGCGCGCGATATTCGGTCTTTTCGAATGTGCAATTCCCCAGCATTTTTAATAAATCTTTTCCCGAAAGAGCGGGTTTCTGTTCCCAGAAAAAACTAGTTTTTTTGTCATCGTTGCCGAGAATTTTCTCTTCTATTGCCTTAGAAGCGAATACATTGTCCAACTCGCGCTGATGCTGGAACAGCAACGCCAACTCCTTTGCGAGCAATATCCGGGAGAGTGCCTTGCTGTAGTCTCCTTGTTTGTTCCTTTGAGCCTTGGGAAACTCCGCTAATACCATTTCGGCAACCGTACGATAGTTTTTTTCTCGCATTAGTTTTTCTGTTCCAGCAAGGCCATCCTTGACCTTGCCGCCTTCGCCTTTGCTATCACTGTCGGCAGCTTTTTCCTCCGCGCGACTAGTCCAATGGAAGCCGCGATGTTTGCAAAGATGGTATATAACTCTTGCCCACTCCTCGGCATCGAGCTTACGTTCTAATCCTTCCACTCGCAGTTGCCACAACGATTTATGAAAGGGCTTTTGTTCTTTGAATATGCGGGCGTTGTTAATCAAGCCTTCATGCTTAAGTAATTCGGCAAGTTTAATGAGTCGCGATGCGCGGCGACGTAGGCGGCGTCGTGCCAGCCGAGCTGTTCGTCTTGCGAGGTTCAGCGGCTTGCCGTCTGTCGTTTCAGCCTTGTCGAAAGCGCGCACTCCCAAATCTATGATCCGCTCGGGCGAAAGTACTGCCCATCCAACGGAAGCAATCCCTATATCCAGCCCGAAAGTTAGCGGCTCTGTATTCTTCTGTTTTTTCGACTTGCTCGGCAAAATTTTATCCCTCATAATGTCATGGTTGTAGCTCATCCGGGGTGAGAGCCGTTGCTACAATAAGTAAAGGTCAAATGACCTGAACGTACCCGCCCGGCGGTTTAACCGCCGGGCTTTTACCTTCCTACTTATTGCTATTGCCTTTTCAAAAATCGATTCTTTATTCTGATTAGAGTACAGTTAGTACAGTTTGAACTGTACTATCATCCGTCAAGCTCTACCTCATCCCTAGTTTGCTAATATCTTTAAGGATTCTGCCCGCTTTTTCCATTGGACTAAAGTACACTCGTTCTTGCCATCGCATTCCAATAGCTGTCCCGCAATTCCTCTTGGTAGAACAAGTTTCCATTCTGGAGGCATCCAAGATCGTACAAGTCGCAATACGGATAAGGTGTGCGAGTGTAATTCGATTGATTTTTTATCTGTTGTTTCCTGCTTGTATTCTCTTACTTTTTGATCGCATGCTTTATCAATAACTAGTCCCATATCCATCGCGGGCAATACATCCATTACCTCTGCAGAACTGATATGATATTGGGTCAACTAGATCGGAAGGAATCATCTGAATGGAGCTTAATCGGAGAAGAGGGAATCGCTTGAGAGCGCATTTAGTCCCCATTGCATTGGCGTTGAGCGTCGCAGCATGCGGTAATGGAAGCGGACCGGCCACAGGCGGCGGCAGCAGCGGTGGGGGGAAAACCGGAACAGGTCCGGCTACCGGCAGGCTGCTGGACACCGCGGTAAGTGGCGTAAGTTATGCCGCGTCTTCGGGTGCTGCCGCCAATACGGATGAAAACGGAACCTTCAAATACAGCCATGGTGATACGGTGGAGTTCAAGCTGGGTGGCCTGGCTCTGGGGAAAGTGAAGGGAGCAGGTATCATCACTCCCATGGAACTGGCGGGAGAAAGCGCGAATAAGCTGCAAAACCTGCTTATTCTGCTGCAATCGCTCGATATCGATGGCAATCCCGATAATGGTATCTCCATTCCTCCCAGTGCCGCAGCTGCTGTCCCCGCTTCCATCAATCTGGATAGCGATCCGGCTGCGTTTGCAGCTTCTGCTGAATTGCAGAAGGCCAGGGAGGCGGGAGGCGTGAGTGGTGCTGTGAAGACAGCGGGTCAAGCCAAGGCACATTTCCTTTCACAAGGCATTCCCATGCTGAGTTCCAACATCTGGGTCAGGCACGATGATACGTCCGCCTCTGTAATCCGTATTTCCACCAGCGGAGGGGGTGAGTACCTGAACGGTGAAGCCACGCCGGATGATTCCTGTGATGCCAACCGCGTTTGTGGCGGTAAGCTGGTCAGCAAGGCAGGTGTGGAGTACGGTGTGGCAGGTGTATCAGAATTTGATACCAGGGGATTCAAATTTGTGAGCAAGCCGACGATCGATACCAACCTTCAGGCGGGTTTGTCCAATCCCCGGTCGACAGTGCGAGTACGGACAGACGGCTCCGACCTGATTAATTCGGATATCGTGACGGTTCAAAGAGAGAAGAAACACGCAAGCCTGTTTGGGGAGCTTTTCCACATTGCGGGAACCCTGGAGATCAGTTCGGACAAAGAGCCGATCAAGACGGAGATCAAGGAGAGCCGCTATTCAGCCATGGAAAATGAACCGAAGGGTATCGTGGGGACGTGGGCGGCGGACCGGACGAATATCAAGACCCAGACTTACTTTTTCTTTTCCAACGGAAAGTTCATGATGGTTGACCCGATCGGCAACCCGGAGCACGCTGAAAATTGCGGACCCGGTGTCGAGTTCGCCTCGTACACGTACGATGCCGGAAGCAAGGCTTTGAGCATCAAAGGGTTTACCTATGACACTAACGGATGTGCCGGCTTTTCGGAAACCGGTGCGAGTTCCTTTAGCCTGAATGCCGAGGGGAACACGGCTACCCTGGAAAAACAGGATAAAAGCAAGATTTCCCTATACCGCGTATCGAAATAGCGAGGCTTGACAAGGGGAATAGGAAACCGATTTCCCGGATGACAATTGAATTTCGCAAACCGGGAGGTCGATCGCCGGCAGAGGCGCATCTCGCCGGTTACGCCTTGGCTATTGGACGAGCTTTGCTTCCCGCTCGCAGGCAAAAAAGTGAGCCATGGTGAACTGCGTTCTCAAACCGCTTTGATGCCATGCCGCGCCGCATCGCGTAGATGACGGACGCGATCATGATTTCTTTTAACACCTTCGTATTGCCTGTCAAGCAGCGCGCGCAGATCGAACGGCATTTCTTCCCTGAGCGCGTTGTCATAGGCCATCACGGCAGCGGCTTCGCCCCGCTCGCATTCTTCAAGCACTGTCAGATTATCGTTGCTGGTGATTGCCGTCTTCAAGTCAACCCACATGCGATGCAATGTGCCGGTAGCGGTACCGCTTGTATCGGGATCTCCACCGTAACGCCTGACTTCTACACTTAAATCACGTACTGCCTCCTCGCAGCTCTGTGCCCGGTTTCGAAGATACATCTTCAACTCGGGATCGTTGATATCATCCGCGCAGGTTTTGAAGCCTTCTGCGCCATCACGCGAAATCTCGATGAGACCATTCAACATGCTTATAATTCTCTCGTTATCCATCTTTATCTCCTGATGAAAACCTGAATACTGCCTTTAAAAACAGGATAGAGAAATCCTTCCTGCCGTTCTGTACGCTGAGGCACATTCGATCATTTGCAGGCGCCTGGCATGAAAGGAAATGAAAAGGAAATGAAGACTTGCAGCGCTTCGGCAGTTATTGATCCCGGCCAGAAAATACTATGAATCCCAGTCATTCCGGGCTTGATCCGGAATCCAGCGCGGAGATTCGGGGGATCGTGGGGAGATGGTCGGTGTTTACCAGGAATCTCCGACCTTCAGGTCGGGGAGGATGTCAAAGTTGCAGCCAGTAAATCACACCGTCGAAATCGACCGGGGCAAAGCGTGCCGCTTCCGTATTCGTCGCTTCCAGTACTTTTCTATAATCCTCGAAGTAGCTGTTGCGAATGAGCTTCGATCCTTTGTCGTAGGTTGAAACGGAGGCAGCGGCATCGACATTTTTGGCAAACGCTTGCAACGTCTTCAGTTCTTCAGAATATGCATCGGAGCACCGGTAATTGAGTTGCTGCTCGAGCCAGTTGATGCGGGTGAATAAATCCTTCGAATTGATGATGTCCTTAGAGTTGGTGATGGATGCCGAGTCCATGTTCTTCTCCGGTTATCCTTGATCAAGGCGCTGCTATCTCATGTCATTTATGACATGGCGTGCCTTTTCACCCAATCGACATAGCGATTCATCCAGTTCTGCAGGAATTTCCTGCTGTCTTCATTGCCGATGTTCCCATCCTTGTCAAACAGCCCTTCTTTTACATGTATAAACGCTTCTGGCTGGCCCAGAGTGGGAACGTCCAGGTAAGCCAGGGAGTTGCGCAAGTGCTGCTGCGCTATGGCTGTGCCGATGGAGCCAATGGAAGCGCCGATCACTCCCCCTGGTTTGCCTGCCCATGCATTCTGCCCATACGGACGGGAAGCATGATCGAGTGCGTTCTTGAGCACGCCCGGCATGGACCGGTTGTATTCGGGTGTGACGAATAGCAGGCCTTGGGCTCCGGCGATTTCAGCCTTCAACCGTTTGACCGACTCGGCCTGATTTTCATCATCATCCTGGTTGTATAGCGGCAGGTCGCCGATATTCAGGTATTTGAATGTAAATTCCGGTGGAGCCAGCTTTATCAGGGCATCAGCCAGTTTGCGATTGAATGAGTCGCGGCGAAGACTGCCCACCACTACAGCAATTTGATACTGACCCATGTCATATCTCCTTATAAAGATCGTGATGTGACTGTTTGGTCGCTCGTATAGCCGCAGGCTGAAAGCCATGACGCCTGATTGGGTGCCGCCGCTTTCGGGCTGATGGCTAAAAGACGGGCAAGACATGAAAATATCGTCTATATCGATAATATAGCAGGAAAAGTCCACACGTTCGGGCGCGGGAGATAGAGCTCGAAGAGTGCAGGCGGCCATCAGTGTTGTCAGGAGGGGAAACATGCTCGGTGACGGAAAACGGATAGTCCTTTCTTTTGATGATGGACCGGGACCTGTAAGTGCGCTGGAAAGCATTCTGGGAACGCTGCGCGAAAATGCTATCAAGGCGGAGTTTTACGTTCTTGGCGATGAAGTCAGGCAATTTCCCGAGGCAGCAAGGATGATCGCAGGTCAGGGGCATGATATCCAGAATCACTCCTGGAGCCATCCCAATCTCGCACAGGAGACGGAGGAGGAGGTGCGCCGCGAACTTGAACGAACGCAGGATATTATCGAAGAAGTCAGCGGGGTCCGGCCCACCAAAATCCGGCCGCCTTACGGTGCGGGCGGTTTTCGTGGTCACCTCGATCCGGAGCTTGTCCGGGTTGCCGAGGAGTTGTCACTCACTATCATCACCTGGGATATCGATACGGAGGACTGGAAAGCTCCCCAGGGGTTGGGTGAGGAAAAGATAGCCTACATCGAGGAGCAGTTTACCCAGATGTCCCGCAAAGTTTCATTCAATGTCCTCATGCATGTACTTGCCGGAACCGCCAGAGACCTGCCATCTTTTATCTCCCAATTGCGGGAATGGGGATTTACGATTGCAGAGCCCTGATTGCTGCTTCCGTTCTTGCCTCAGGCGCCTTGCACCGTTTGCATACTTGACGCTGCTGGTATCGTTGCTGTTCTCTCCGGGGATTTTTGCCCAGCAAAAGGGAGAGTTCGATTGCAGAGCAAGTGTCAAGTATGAATGTACTGCGGATCAGTGCGAGCGGGTGACGGAGGATTTTCAGCACGAGGAGTCGTTTCTTTATAACGCAAAAACCGACGAATTGTCCGCCTGCCTCTGGACTAACTGCTACTCGGCCAAAACCAAAGCTTTTACCGTGAAAGCGGGGGGTGCGATTACTGCTATCGGCAGACTGGTCCCGGTCGTTCATCCGAAAAACAAACCGCTTGTCGTCTCCCTGACCATCAAAACCAGTGAAATGGAGGGTGGAGCAGATGAAGAGAAAGCACCCTTTACCGCCGTATGGAATTACGGAGGTGACAGGCTCACTTTCGATATGGGCGAGTGTGTACTCAAACCTCCCGCCAAGGGGAGCAGGGGATAGATCGGGATAAACCGGGAGAGGAGCAGATTGATCTGATCGGCTCATTTCTCTTTTTGAAAAGGAGGATTGTCATGACTGTGGGAGCCAGGACCAATTGTGAGATCAAGAGCAGCGGCCAGCAGAGAGTCATCTCTTCATCCATTATCCGAACGGGTGCAGCCAGCATTCTACTTGCCCTTGCAGCGCCAGTATTTTCGGATACCGACGTATCTTTAACCGGCAGTGTCACCCAGACCGACATTTCCGGTTTTGCAGGCACGCCATTCACTGTAGGCCATCCAGAGAGCACCCAGGCTGTTTATGGTGTCTGGTCAGTGGAGCGGAACGACAAGCCCTGCTATGTGGGTGCGTTGACGGAGAATGTCAACAATTCCAAGGATATTACCGGCGAGATCAAAAGCCTGTGCGGCAACAATCCGACCAGCAACGAAATGAAAGTACAATTCGGCGGAATAAAATTTGCCGAACGCACATTTGTGCGTGCGCTACGTATCTGTATGAATAAAGACAACACGCGCATCAAGGGGCTCCAGATTCGCGGCCGCAAGATCGACGAGAACGGGAATGTATCCGATCTGCCTGCCAGATATCCGGATTCGTCCAGTTCATCCGGCCTTACCCCACTGGTCGATTTAAATGCACCCAGCGATCAACGTCCCAATTGCGATGGCTGGAAAAAATGGGTGGAATGCTCTCAGAATCAGATTGCAACTGCGATCACTGCTCATTTCAGTGCCGGATCGAATCCCCGCAGCGTAACGGGTATCGCCCTGCAATGTCGCGCAGTGAGTAAAGGAGGGTGAAGGAAAGCCATTTCTTGCGAGTCTTCGTAATCCCGTTCATTCTATCCTTCGGCAGGCTCAGGCTTTCCAAATGTCATACACATGCCAGAAGGATTAATTTTGTCCCTCCCATGATACCTCATATGCATAATATTCAAAAATCCTGTCAGCGACCCTTGCAGCTTCTTTTCCTGTTGCCTGTATCCGGAACGGCTCCTGCAATTTACTTCCAGGACACCAACCGAAATTGTACTACCGGTGTGCTATCGGTGGTTTGATCTGAAAAAATCCCCTTTTAAAACAAAGGGTGTTGATCCATTTATGAATAACGAGAAACAACTTGCATTTGGTCAAAAATTAAATATACTGCCATTCGCAACAAACCTCCTTAACAAATAATAACGCGAGGTGCCGAATGGTGTCGGCTCAAAACCAGCATATCTTTTCTGGTCTTCTATTCGTTTTTTCCATAAGCAGTACGGTCGCCTGGGCAGATCCGAGTCTGGAGGAAATCCAGAAACGGTTTAATGCAGAAACTGCTTCCAGACCCTTCAGCGTTCCAGATGACGCTTCCTTGACAGCATCCCTTGAAGCGGCAACACAAAGAGGAAAACCCACCAAGTCACCGGGCTATGCCCCCGGCTGTTTCGGCCTAGGTTGTAATCTGGGCTACGGCTATGGCTACGGCAGTTATTTCGGTGGCTATATCCGCCCATACTATGGGGGATATTACGGAGGAGGGTATTCCCCCTACTATTACGGCTGGTGAATATGAAGTTTGCATCACACGCCTTGCATGGCAAATGATTATAAAGAAGTAAGAATAGTATCCTTGATTGCTTGATCCCCCTAACCAGCTTCAATAATTAATAAAAAGGAAAAAAAGAATGGATGATTTGCAAAAACGAAATATGGCGATAACGGCAGCCCTTGCGCTTACAATGGCTTTAAGCGGATGCGCGGCGGTTCACACATCAATTGCCAAAAAAGACCTGGATGTTCAGACCAAAATGAGCGATACCATTTTTCTGGACCCTGTTGAACCTGATCAAAGAACAATTTATCTCAATATCCGGAATACATCCGACAAGTCGAACTTCGATATTGCAGGTCCTGTTGCGAGGGTGCTTCAAGGAAAAGGTTACACTATTTCCAATAATCCAAAAACTGCCCATTATTGGCTTCAGGTCAATGTCCTGAGCGTCGATAAGGCAAGTCCGACCGCAGCGGAGAATGCGTTGAGGGCAGGTTATGGTGGCGCTATTACCGGGGCGGCTATGGGAGCGGCAATAGGAGCGGCAATGGATGGCTGGGGCGGCGCCGGTATCGGAGGGCTCGCAGGCGCGGCAGCTCTTGGCATCGCGGACACTGTGGCCAGTGCCGCAGTGAAGGATGTCATGTACATGGCCATCACCGATGTGGAAATCGCTGAGAAGGCCGAGGCGGGCGTTCTTATCCGGCAAGATAACCAGCAAGACGCCAAACAAGGAATAGGCGGTTCAAGAAGACAGACCTCCACCAAAGTCAGCAACATGAATAAATACCGCACTCGCGTCGTCAGCACTGCCAATAAGGTAAATTTGCAGTATGAGGAAGCGGCCAACGATTTGACAAATGGGTTGGCGCGCTCTATTTCCGGTCTTTTCTAGCATTGACTGGCTTGTCTTTCGCGGAGCGGTTCCGGTTTCAATATCTCCCCCAAGTCTTCCCGGGGCCGCTCCTGTCATGGATTTTTCGGATCCCGGATACTCCGTTGTTAAGAATCCGTCGATCGGTGCAGGTTAAATTGACACACCGCCTTCAGGGGCAACAAATAACTGATCTTTAATAATATGAATAAAAAACTGATAAGTGTGGCGCTATCTTCAAGTCTTCTTTTGATTCCTGTTTCTGGCCAGGCTCAACAAAAGGATGCCGGTAAAGGGATTGAGCGCATAAGCAAAGAGCTTGGCCTTACTGAAGAACAAAGACCCAAGGTCGAAAGTATTTTTAATGCAGAGAAACAGAAAGTCGAAGCCATTTTCAACGAGGAGAGGCAAAAGCTGCAACTGGTGCAGGAAGAGACGCGATCAAGTTTACAGAGTGTGCTTACGCCAGAGCAAATGGATAAGCTGGATAAAAAAATGCGTGAGCAAGCTCGTAAAAATGGTGCGCTGAAAAAGTAGATATTTCCCATACGGGCAGTCCGATGATCGAGACGATCCTCGAACACCTTGGACTGGAGCCGTTAAATGCCGAGTTCGCTATGCGAACACGCTTTTCGATCTCAACAAGTCGCCTGCACGATCCTGGGATTCCGGTGGATGAGCAAGCATCAGCGCCGGGCCTTGGTACGAAAACTACATAACGAAGTGTCCAGATGCGCCGATCGTGAGCAGTTGCTGCCGCTGTTAGCTGAAATCGACCACGCTTCACGTCCTAAAACTCGCGTTACAGAATGAACAGTAATACCTGCATTACCATACTGAGTCACCTTCGCGTCGTTGCTGGTTTTGCCTACCGTCATTTATTGCACTGAAAATGAGGGAATCCTGGTGCGCGCGTGCTTGATCTGTACGGACAAATGTCGTACACTAAAGCTGTAATCGTGAATCCATCCCAGCGAGGCCACCCATGCTGAACACGCCCGAAACCCACGACAAGCCGCGCAATGCGCGCCTGGAGGCGCGCGTCTCCAGAGACCAAAAGGATTTTTTCCAGCGGGCCGCCACCCTGACGGGGCGCACCTTGAGCGAATTCGTCATCGACAGCACCCAGGAAGCGGCGGCGAAGATCGTGCAGGAGCACGAAGTCATCCGCCTGTCCCGGGAGGAACAGGTCGCCTTTGTCAGCGCCTTATTGACGCCCGCCGAGCCGGGCGCGCGTCTGAAGAAGGCGGTCCAGAGCTACCGTCAGAAGGCAGGGCTGTGATTGGCCCTCGCACTTCTCCTGGAACACGTCTGTCCGCTTGAAAAGGCGCATGACCGCAAGTCCTTCGACTGCGGCAACGAAGACCTGAATCGCTATCTGCGCGAGCAGGCGCGGCAAGACGCCGAAAAGCGCATCGCCGCGCCTTTCGTGCTCACGCAGCCGGGTAGCCCAGGAGTGCTCGGCTTCTACACCCTCTCAGCATCCATCATCCCGGTTGATGAGCTGCCGCCGGACCTGATGAAGCGGCTGCCACGCTACGGGCAACTGCCGGTCACGCTACTCGGCAGGTTGGCCGTGGACCGCTCGGTCGGCGGTCAGGGCGTGGGCGAATTCCTGCTCGTGGATGCCCTGCGCCGCAGCCTGGAAGCCGCGCAGCAGATCGCGGCTATGGCGGTGATCGTGGATGCGAAGGACGAACGCGCCGAAAGTTTCTATCGGCATTTCGACTTCCAGCCATTCCAGCAAACCCCTTTGCGTCTGTTCCTGCCAATGGGGCAGATCGCAAAACTGTTCGCATAGCGGCTTCACATAATGAACATCGCACGCCTCGGGTCGTTCTCCTTATTTCCGGTTGACCCTGCTAATGCGGCCCGCCTAGCCTGGGTCGGCTGCGCTCTGCGAAGTAGTCATCAAATACACTCCAATAAGGACGCAAATTGAACGTACCACTGTTGTGTACCAAAATTATCGGAATGTGGAAAAACGGGCTGCTATCTTCTGTTATCAGTCCCATCGCAACTGGACACTTCGTTACTGGCCACGGGACTGTACACTTCGGACGCTATTGCCCTTGCAGTCAAACCAGGTTTGCGAAGCAGATTTTAGTACTTTGAAATATAAAGGGAAAATTTAGACACAACTGAACACTTCGCCACTGAACGGTGGACTGAACGCAAAAAGCGGGGTTAATCTGGAAAATACACGAGTGTGTGTAAGCGGGAACTCAAGGCACCGACCGAACAGGAATTACTTTTGAGATTTTTCAAAAGACCATTTCGTGCAAACCAGACTTGTCTGCAACCTGAATTGCAGTGCTTATATTTTCCAGTGCATATTCCTATAATTGATCCAGCCTTTCACCAGGCTCACGAGTGCGAGTTCCTCCGCCTTCTTGCGCCGCCCATGAGTCCGATCAAGCCCAAGCCAGCGAGCATCAGGGCATAAGTTTCAGGTTCTGGAATAACTCCCATGGCGATCACTTGTCCATTGTTATTGATGCCAGCAGCTCGGGTAAGAATTACCCCCTCAGATAAATCAACCAGCGAATTGAGATCCACCATACCTTTTCCATCCGGACCAGTGATGAAGGCATGGGGATTACCTTCAGCCGTGAGAGAGGTTCCCACCACCTGTCCGGCATCGTTGACGCCGTTGGCATAGCTGTACTGCCCACCCAAAGTGCCCAGGTCCCTCATCCCCATGCCATCAGAACCAGTGATGAAGGCATGCCAATCACCTTCAGCCGTGGAACTCTGGCCCACCACCTGCCCGGCATCGTTGATGTCGAAAGCCCGACTCCAGTTCCCACCCAAAGTGCCCAGGTCTCTCATCCCCACCCCATCAGGACCGGTGATGAAAGCATGATCATTACCTTCAGCCGTGCTAGATGTCCCCACCACCTGTCCGGCATCGTTGATACCGTTGGCATTGCTCCCGTTTCCACCTAAAGTGCCCAACTCTCTCATCCCCATGCCATCAGGACCAGTGATGAAGGCATGCCCAACCCCGTCAGCAGCACCGGAATCCCCTACCACCTGCCCTGCATCGTTGATGCCGCGAGCATAGCTCCAGCCCCCGCCCAAAGAGCCCAGGTCCCTCATCCCCACCCCATCAGGACCGGTGATGAAAGCACGGGGTGGTCCAGTGGGGTCAGTTCCCACCACCTGCCCGGCATTGTTGACGTCGTAAGAAAAGCTCTGACTCCAACTCTCACCCAAATTGCCCAGCTGCCTCATCCCCATGCTATCAGGACCAGTGATGAAGGCATGCCAACCACCTTCAGCAGTGACAGACTCTCCCACCACCTGTCCCGCATCGTTGATGCCGGAAGCACGAGAAGGATTTTCCAACGTACTTCGGCCAATTTCAGTTGCTGACCTGCTATTGAGGTCGACAAGAAAGGGGTGGCGTACCTGGGCGTTGGCATGGGTAAAGAGGCCGAGACCGCAAACCAGAACCGTGACAAGGATGAGACTGCGGGATTTGAAGCAATGATCGGGTGTCATGGTATCCTCCGGCAAGGTGACATCGGGCATCCATTGCTTCACAAAGTAAGTGATGCAATTCAGTCTGTCAAGGCAGGCTTTGTACCTGAGCTCCTGGCAATGCTAAGAAAGGGAGAAAATTCATAAAAAGTTATTGAACTCTTATCCTGTTCTGCCCCTTGAGAAGCGGATAGTGTCTCAAAAAGAGGTGGCTTCGGTCTTTCCGGAAACCCTCTGCCATCCATAGCGCGCCAGCAGGAACAGAGATAAGGATCAGATGTAGTGGAAGCTCTGATACTGCTTGAATAATTTTCGGAAATTCTGCTGGACAGCTTAAATTCCATCACCTAGATATTAGTAATAGGCTCTTCATTACTTTAAAACGGTTATCTTGTCGGAGGCACTATGACGCTTAACTATTGCTTCAAAATTCACGGCTTCATCCTGCTCACAACTCTGAGCGTGGTTACAGGTTTCGTGTCCCCCGCCTTCGGGGAGGAGACGCATTCATATCTCATCGACCTCAACGACCGGGAAGTAACCCTACTGGGCGCGTTGGGGGGAGGCTACAGTATCGGCAATGGCATCAATGACGCAGGCCAGGTGGTGGGGTACTCTTACACCGCCGCAGGTCAGCCGCATGCCTTTATCACCGGCCCCAATGGCTTGGGCATGACCGATCTTGGGACACTGGGTGGAAATAAGAGTTACGCCTCTGGCATCAATGACGCAGGCCAGGTGGTGGGGTACTCTTACACCGCCGCAGGTCAGCAGCATGCTTTTATTACCGGCCCCAATGGCCTGGGCATGAAGGATCTGGGCACGCTGGGCGGACTGGATGCGAGTTACGCCTCTGGCATCAATAACGCCGGCCAGGTGGTGGGAAACTCTTACACTGCCGCAGGTCCGTCGCATGCCTTTATCACCGGCCCCAATGGCGTGGGCATGACCGATCTTGGGACACTGGGTGGAAATAAGAGTTACGCTTATGGCATCAATGACGCAGGCCAGGTGGCGGGGTACTCTTACACCGCCGCAGATCAGCCGCATGCCTTTATCACCGGTCCCAATGGCGTGGGCATGAAGGATCTGGGAACACTGACACTGGGCGGACTGGACGGGAGTTACGCCTATGGCATCAATAACTCCGGGCAAGTGGCGGGGGAATCTTTCACCGTCACCACCGCCGCAGGTCAGACGGAGCATGCCTTTATTACCGGCCCCAATGGCGTGGGCATGACCGATCTTGGGACGCTGGGTGGAGATTACAGTTTCGTCTCTGCCGCCTCTGGCATCAATGACGCAGGCCAAGTGGTGGGGAACTCTTACAGCGCCGGAAATCAGGTGCATGCCTTTATCACCGGCCCCAATGGCGTGGGCATGACCGATCTCAATTCGCTGGCTGAGTTGTCGGCGATATATAGGATAAGTAATGCTATCGACATTAATAACAACGGGCAAATCCTTGTTGTTGCTGGGATTCCAGAGCCTGATGCCTACGCCCTGATGCTAGCGGGCCTAGGTTTGATCGGGTTTGTGGCATGGCGCCAGAAATCAGGAAGCAGCATCTAGTACCGATGCGCTGCCGCTGATCCCTGCCATTTGGGGTAGAACAAGCAGTTGTGTCACCAGCCGCCACCTAAATCAGTCGGCGTCGTCAAAGTCGGCATAGAAGCTTTCCGGGCACAACCCGGTCAACTGAGGGAGTGTTTCATGAAAATCGGCTATGCGCTTGTCTCTACTGACGACCAGAAGCTGGACCGTCTGGGCTGGTCTTTGAGTTTTCTGATTGAGCTGATCGAGAAGCTGCGAAACGAAGGCGCTGGATTTGAGAGTCTGTCGGATGGGATCGGCACCACGACAGCCGGAGGCAAGCTGATATTTCACATCATGAGTGCATTGGCAGAATTTGAGCGCTCATAGTATCCGAGCGCTCGCAGGCAAGCCGCCGCGATACGAGTGCAAACCTCCCAATGTTCATAGGGAGTCATTTGGCGTACTTCTTCGCACCTGCGACGCAACCCACGGCCGCCAGCGTCACCACTAACATCACCCAGCTCACCTTTTCGTGCAGCAGTAGGGCAGCCAGGCCAAGCCCCATGAAAGGCTGGAACAACTGAAGCTGTCCGACGGCCGCGATACCGCCTTGCACCAAGCCGCGATACCAGAACACAAAGCCAACCAGCATGCTGAACAGCGAGACGTAGGCGAGGCCGATCCACGCCGGCATCCCAACATGACTGAACGACGAGGGCATCGTCAGTAACGTGATGGGTAACATGACCGGCAACGACAGCACCAATGCCCAACAAATGACTTGCCAGCCTCCTAATGTGCGGGACAGGCGGGCGCCTTCCGCATATCCCAGGCCACACACGATGACGGCTGCCAGCATCAGCAAATCGACTTGCAGCGATGCCTTGATGCCTCCCATCGCCGCATAGCCGACAACGAAGGCTGCACCGACTACCGAAAACAACCAGAACGCCGGGCGGGGACGCTCACCCGCACGGAGCACGGCAAAGATGGCCGTGCACAAGGGCAGCATGCCCAGGAAGACGATGGAATGTGCAGAGGTAATGTGTTGCAGCGCCAATGCGGTCAGCAACGGAAACCCAACCACGACACCCAGGGCGGTCACAATCAAAGGGGGAACATCCGTGAGTTTTGGCCGTGGCTGCTGAAGCGCGAGCAAGAGCGCCAAACCCAGTAGCGCGGCAATGGTTGCTCGTGCGCACGTCAGAAACGAGGGAGAGAAATCGGCGACTGCGACGCGGGTTGCGGGCAGCGACCCCGCAAAGATTGTCACTCCGATAAACCCGTTGATCCAGCCACTTGTTGTTTTTTCTATCACGTATGTTGATCCAGTACGGTCGGGGAAGAAGTGGAACGAAACAGAACGCGAATGAACTTGAATTCCGATAGGAATGACCAGATTTTCATTCTGCTCACAGTACTTGCCGATGCTGACAACAGGGATGGATCCGTACTTCTTGTATAAGGATGGGTGATGGAGGTAAAACTGAACCAAGGTAAATATTGCTTCAATGGTCACTCCAAAGACCGCTTTAATTTTTATCGTTAAATATGAGGAGCTGAGGCATTATCCCAGTGTTTCACCTGCACACTGACCTCGACCTTTGATCCCAGACTGTTGAGGATCGTCATGAGCCTGTCAATAGTAAAGCGGCCTAGATCGGCATTGCGAATGCGGGAAAAATCAGCAGCGGCAAAACCGGTTTGCGCATGGGCTTTGCGAACGCTTAAATCCTGCTCATCCACGGTCTTGATGATTTCTGCCGCGAGGACCGCCTTGAGTTGCGCAACATCTGCATCGGCATGCCCAAAATCGCGGAAAAGATTTCCGCTTCCCCGCACCAGTTCGATAGGATCGTTTTTCATTTCAGCATCTCCTTCAGTCGTTTCAGCCGGTCTTTCACCAGGTCGATTTCGTGCTTCTGGGTTTTGATTCCAGTGGCCGATTTTTTCTGGAAAGCATGGATGATCCAGATTTCATCGCCGATCTGCACGGCATAAATTACCCTGAAAGCATTCCCCCTCATATTAACAACAAGGGAGCATGAAGGAACAAAACATGGAAATCACACTACAAATCGATCCCAACTTGCAGGCACGCCTGGATCGGATCGTAAAACAATTCGGCCATAACGCTGAATACTGGTTATTGGAATTGGCAAGAGTGGGCAGCGAGGATTTCGAGGACTCGATCATTGCATCAAAACGCCGCATGGAATTTGAAGAAAGCGGCGCTGAAGCTATTCCCCTAGACGAGATCATCGAGAAATATGACTCAAACGATTAAATTGCTCCTGCCGCAGATAATGACCTGAAAAAGCTCGACCCGCAAACACGCAGGCGCATCTTGAAATATCTGAAAGAGCATATTGAGCCACTGGAAAATCCTTATAGCGTAGGCAAGAAACTGGTTGATCCGAAATTCAAGGATTCCTCTACAGGGTGGGAGACTACCGTATTTTTTGCGCTATCGAAAAAGACGAGATTACTGTTCATTACATCGGGAAAAGGGATAAGGCGTAACAATAATGAAAAATCAAACAGTCGGATATGTGCGCGTGAGCGGCATCGATCAGAACGAACAGCGGCAGCTTGAGGGAGTCGAACTGGACCGCGTATTCACAGACAAGGCTTCCGGCAAAGATATAAAGCGTCCACAGCTCCAGGAAGCCATCAAGTATGTAAGGGACGGGGATACTTTCATTGTCCACAGCATGGACCGCCTTGCCCGCAATGTTGAGGACATGCTTCGCCTGGTGCGGGAGTTGAACGAAAAAGGCGTCACGGTGCAATTCGTGAAGGAGAACATGACTTTCAGCGCAGGCAAGGATGATCCTCGAACCACCCTGATGTTCATGATGCTATCAGCCTTCTCGCAATTCGAGCGTGCGCTTATCCGCGAACGACAGAAAGAAGGCATTGCCCTGGCCAAAACCAAGGGAGTCTACAAAGGACGAAAACCGATCCTGAACCCAGAGCAGGTGAAACGACTAAAAGAAGCGGTAGCCAACGGCGGGGTCAAGGCGCAGATCGCCCGAGGTTCGGCATCCAACGAGAAACGATTTACAACTATCTAAGAAGTTAACGTAGTGGCAACACTGACCTCGATGCGCGGCATGCCTCATCCTTCAGGGCGGGAAGGATAACGCGGACAGCGTAGCCTCATACGCAAGCCTTCTGGTTGGGATGGAGGGACGGAGTTTGCCGCATCAAAGATATTTTGAAAAAAATCAGTTTTTCACTTTTTTATCGGAGAATTGAGATAATGTTTACCGCAATTGCCATCCTCTTCTCCCTCGCCGCGTTTGCGCTCATGACACTAAGCATCGCGGGTGCGATTCAGGCAAACCGCAAAGCACTTCCTTTCGTAGTCGGCATGTTCATAGCCATTCTGCTGTTCGGGACACTCTATGGAGGCTAAAGCCGATTCCTCTATCCAGAAAGCGTACGACGCTTATATCGCTACCTTGCCACCAAAACAGGCCCATGTCACCTTTGAAGAGTTCGAGGCAATCTACCGGCTGCACGATACGGAGGTTCAGCAGTTAAAGGACCGGATCGCCCCCGCACTGCGCGATGATTATCAATCTGGCGAAGCTGGCGAAAGCCAGCCTCAAACTCGCAACAGATGCAATTGACGCTAGCCACAAGGCAACAGAACAATTGGAGGATGCTTCATTCGTGCAAATCAGAAAAGTAAACACACTCATCTGGAGCTTCTCGAACTACTGAAGCGAGAGCGTGATTTGCTGAAACAAACCCTCGCGCATTACCTCGGAAAATAAGCCTAAGTGTAATAACCTGCGTTTGAAAATGTTCGACCAGCATTCAACGGTTTTTTCGACCGCCATTAATTGCATCTATCAGCCCCCTCAAACCAGCGATAGTTGCGAATGAACCTGCATTTGACGGGGCAAACCTGCATTCCATCGGCGCAAACCAGAATTAACTGCGACTAACCGTTAATCCATGAAGTCGTCGATAGTGCCAGTTTTTGGATGCAGTTTTTTGAACCGAGTTTGTGGAAGCAGTACACCGCGTACCGCCATGCCGAGAACAGGGGCATCAATGGGTTCCAACAAACGTCCGTTTGTTGTACCGACACATGCGCCAACGTTTGCAGTTATTCCTGGCTCAAAATTGCGTTGAATGCTGGTCGAACCATTTTCAAACGCAGGTTATTACAGCTATGCGGCCCCTGTCTACCCATGGTTTCATTGCCCGCATACCAGCTACGAATAGGTAGATCGGTAGATAACCTCTGTGGGCCGACCGCCAAACTTCGATTCCCTGATCCTGTAAGCCTGAAATCCCTTCCGTTTCTTCGCTGTTGTTGGAAATAAGCCATGGAGCGAATGAAAAGCGGGAGGAAGGCCTCTCTTTCGCTCGCTTTGCACGTTCTGCCAGGGCTGTAGCATGCGGTCCTCCTTTTCCTCCAGTATGGGCCGGCCTGATGTCCACATTGCTTCAAGTATCGGCTGGAGCGTTTATTCGATTCACCCCCAGACAGCGGAGCAGATTCAGGAGAATGAGCTTCAGGGTACATTATCTATAGGACGTTATGAAAAAAAAACCAGGCTTCATATTATTCGATTTGCAGTTCGTGATTCTAGGCGCTGCGCTATCAGCTGTTTCTCCACAACCACAGGCGCAGACGCTACCGTGGGACCCAAACAGCAATCTCGTATTTAATGGTTCCCTCGGCAGTGGTGAGGTCGTCGAACTCACCAGTATTACCGGCGACTTTACCGGCAGTCTTGGCACAGGTCCGGGGCAAGTGCAATGGACCGGCAGTGGAGGGTTTCTTTCCAATGGCTCGAACCGTATTGTCAATATTGGCGGCAGTGGCGGCCCCCTGACCTGGGGGAGTGGAAGCTTTGTTCCCAGCGGAGAGACCCTCATTCTCGGCACGTCCAGCGCAAACATGCTGGATTTCCAGAATGGAATCGACCTCGGCGGGATAAGCCGTACCATTCAGGTCCAGGGGGGCTCCATTGGCGGACACGCGCGGATTAACGGTATTTTGTCCGGCATGGGAGGACTTCAGGTAAATGGTACCGGGAACGACATGCTGGAACTGACAGGGGCCAATACATACTCGGGTGGTACCTTCATCAATTCCAGTACGCTGATTGTAAGTGCCGATAACAATATGGGGACTTCCACGGGGCCGCTTATACTCTCTAATGGCACGCTGCGAAATACCGCAAGCTTTACCACGACACGGAACATTTTCCTTAATTCTGGCTCGGGCACATTCCATACCGATGCGAATCTGGAGGTGGCCGGTTTCATCAACGGCATAGGCGGCAGCCTCATCAAAACCGGCTCCGCGCAGCTGACCCTGACTAATACTTATTTCGGTGACACCGTGATCAGTGCCGGAACATTGCAGGTTGGTAACGGCGGCACCACGGGCAGTATCACCGGGAACGTGACCAATAACGGCACGCTCGCATTCAACCGTTCCGATGACACGAGCTATGGCGGCGCGATTTCCGGAGCTGGGGGGTTAACCAAGCTGGGGCCGGGAAGACTGACATTGACGGGTGAAAACACCTATACCGGCGGCACGACCATTACTGCCGGCGCCCTGCAAATCGGCAGCGGCGGCACCACGGGCAGTATCACCGGGAACGTGACCAATAACGGCACGCTCGCGTTCAACCGTTCCGATGACACGAGCTATGGCGGCGTGGTTTCGGGAACTGGCGCGCTGAACAAGCTGGGTGCGGGAAGGC
>Ga0182738_1000535_pt1 | contig 52643 bp, 49 predicted proteins | sample eDN5th30CBELigMG_FD_128876 | JGI IMG/M metagenome (GOLD analysis project Ga0182738, IMG submission 128876) | Enriched Miracle-Growth compost microbial communities from Emeryville, California, USA - eDNA 5th pass 30_C BE-Lig MG (version 2)... ... | reverse complement strand
CGGCGACCAAGATCATCGGAGGACAGGACCTCAATGGGGGAAATGATTGTAGCGCATGACATAAGCCATGGACTTAAAGCCAATCAGAAAATCTGGGCAGACGGCCTTCGGCGGAGGGTTACGCTTAGCCGGGACGTCGAGCCCGTCCGACGCGGGGCGCTCGTTCCTGCTCGGCAAATCCCGGACTTAACGGAAAGCGAAATCGAGGGGCGCTTGCAGCATTCCAACCGTCTTGCGGGAAAGCGCGCCGAGATCGAAAACCTGTCGTGGCTCGTATTCGGCAATAGCCAGGCGGTGGCTACGTCGGTGGCGAGCATCCGCGACGCGCGAAGCGGTGCGGCCGCCGGCGACGATATCCGGGAAGGCCGTCTCGGGGACATGGCCGGGGAAGGGAAAGGCTGGTTGCGGGGGCCAAGTCCCGCGCGGCAGTCAGCCGAAGCCCATGCGCCTCAGCTTGCGGCGGCGCTCGCGGATTACGGACAGGCGGTGGATTTCGAGCGCCACCAGATCGTCACCCAGCATCGCGAAGCGCAAGCCCGGCAAAGGGTGGAAATCCCGGCGCCGTCGCAGAAGCTGACGGAGATCTTGAGGAGCGACGATCACGATCAGGTGCGGCGCCTGAACAGTGAACCATCCCTTCGTCGCGAGCTGGAGACGATGACGCTTGCAATCAGCAGGCGGCTATCGCCGGCAGACAAGGCAGATCTGAAGGAGGGCAATGTCGCTCGGCTCGCCTCTTCCCTCGGCACGACGCGCGACCAGGCCGCAACGCTGAGACAGGTCCACGAGCAGACGCGGGCCGTGCAGGAGCGGAACCTTCGCCAGAATCGCGATCTCTCTCGCGGAAACCAGATCGGAATTCGCCGTTGACCGTGGTATCGGCAGGCTTAGTGCCTGCCGATCATGCCCGGCTCTCGATAGTTTTACGGGACGGGACCATCTGTCTTGAAAGGCACGCGACCGGCGGGTTGCCAATCGACCGCAGTCCCCTGGACAGTAGTCACTGCAGCAAGCTGGCCCTGCAGCAGCATTCGAACGCCGCAGAAGATGACCAGGTTCTGACCTTCGACCCGCATCTGAAGGCCGGTATCCGCCGGCCGCAGGATCGCGCGGGCGTCCTCGAAGGTAAGGAGCTTGTCGGCGCCGGCGATAGCGACCGACAGGCAATAACCGCAGCATTTCGTGCAAAGCTGTTCGGCAACGCATCGGGCATGCGCAACCGGTACGAATGCTTCGGCGATATGTTTATACATTGCAGCAACTCCACAATTTCGAAGCGATCCGGCCGAACGGAGCGTGTCTTCGGCCGGAGTGTGGCGTCTCAGGCTGATATTCGCGCGAAGTCTGAAATAGTTCGGGTCGGAAAGGCGGGCCGGCGGTAAAGTCGCTCGACGACGTTGAGCTTCTCCCGCATCGCGGCGAGAACACGGTTCGAAACCTCAAACGCGCCGCAGCAGACCGGGAATCTGCCGTACCCATCGGATCGGCCGAGTTCGTCGAGTTCCGCACCGGCTTGTCTGTACACACGCCGCATATGGGGCTCGTAGTTCGAGATCATTGTGTGGATGCCGCTTTCGAGTGCGACTTCGCAGAGCGCCAAAAGAAGAAGGCAAAACGCGCGATCTGGACGCGTGTCGGGAGCGATCGCCCTTTCGTCTATGCACATCCTCGTGCCCTCCCAGATTCCTGGTGCGACCAAATCGCAGGCATCGGGAAACGTATCTCTAAACACGTCATAGAGCAGGGTCGGCCCTGTCGTTGGCATCAGACGAACGGAACCGAAGAGTTGTTTCTTCTCCTCGTCGCACCACAAAAGATAGGCGGGATCTAGATCGTCGTAGCGGTCTCGCTCGCGCTGGCCGGACACGGAGACGGCCCAGCCCAGTTTGTCAGCGAAGATCTTTTTTCTCAGCCGCAAGGACTGGTCGAGCAGGTCGCGGTGCTTGTGGTATTCGTGAGCCTGAACAAGAATGTACATGTGTGCCTCCACAGGTTGATGGAGGACATCATGCGGATAAAAGACGGACGATAAATTCCCCAGATAGGTACCCTCAGCTGGGGGTATTGCCAAACGGATGAATCAGGCGTAGCTGAATCGCCCGGGCGATCGTGTAGGTGATCGAACCGCCGCCGAGCTTGTTGCGGGCGGACTTGAGGTAAGCCTTGGTGGTATGCTCGGACAGTTTCAGCATAATGGCGATGTCGACGCTGTCCTTGCCGAGAGCTCTCCAATGCAGGCATTCGAGCTCGCGGGCTGAAAGCTGTGGAATGGGATCATGCTCTCCATGGAGCTCGAAGATCGCTTTGTGGTGGATCAGAAAAGCGAGCTCCAGCCACTCCTCTCGATACTGGGAAACGGTTGCGCTCCATTCATCGCCCGATTGTCGCGAATTCAACGAGAGCAGCGCCCTTCGCGATTTGTCGACGATCGGGATCGAGTAGCCATTGGCGCCCACGCCGTGATCTTGCGCATCGAGCAGGAACTCGTGAGCGGCGGGCGGAACATCGACTTCGCGCCAGTCGAACGGCAACTGCCGTACGAGTCCCTCGCGCAGAACGGGGTCGATCTTGACGTAGTCGCGCAGGAGATACCGGGAAACCCAGGTGGCGTTGTAAGTCGTGCGGACAAAGGGAGTGTCGATGATATCCACTATCGTGAGCGCAAGGTGATAGGTCGCGAAATCCACGCCGTACGCCAGGTGGAAAATCCGAAGTGCGTCTTGCACGTCCTTGGCGTCCTGAACCTCAAGCGCGATCCTCTCAAATCGAGAGGGCCTTTCTGCATTCATCTGGTTGCTCCAAGGGAGAGGGCAGTGTGGTCCGGTGTCCGTCGCATACATGTCGCCGTCGAGATCGAGAAGCGCCAGAAAAACTGATCCGAGGGTGCCTGCGAAACTCGGGGCAATTCATTTGGTTGGGAGTGCCATTATAGCACTCGCTCGCCCAGTTCTAATGCCGAGACTGTAGTCTTCGGAACTAGAGACTGGGGAGCTACACGCACGGCCAGCTGCCTTTTTGATGCATTGACTGGATAAAGCTGTTGTATTCCTTCCGTTGCCCCGTTCCTGCTTAAATCAACAGTCAATTACGCAATCTCCTAAAAGTTATGTGCAACCTTCAGCGTGAATAGCGTAATATCATTGTCGCTATAGGAGCCCACTCCGGCAGTGGCGACATCGCCCAGCGCTACGTATGTTACCGCAGCAGTATATTTTGTTGGGCCTTGCGTGTAGGTTCCAGCAAGCGTCAGCGACTTCATTCCGTCATACGGAACGAGCGGATCAGCTCGGACGTGTTCGGTGGGTTCATAAGACGCTATGATCGCTCCGCTCCATTGCTCAGTAAAAGCGTATCCTAGCCCCAGTGTGTATGTGTAGACGTCCTTTCCATATGAGAGGAGCGGACGGCCCGTCAGAGACCCGAACTGAGGTGGCGTAACAGAATAATTCGACCAGTCGACCCACCGTAGCCCTCCAAACAGCAGGGTCTTGGGTGCGATACCGGTCTGGAAATCGAGGTTGACGGATTGAGGCGTGTCGGCTGAATATTGCCCCACGGTGTCTCCCAGCGGGCCGCTTTCATAGGCCTTGAGCGTATGGTGGACGGTAGAATTGTAAGTAAGGGCAACCCTTGCTGCCATTTCCGGAATCTCGTAGGCCATCCCAACCGAGTAGCCAAGCCCGTAGTCAGTGTTTGTTTTCAAGGAGTAGCCCAAAAATGGCATGTCGGCGGACGAAGTGTGTGATTGCAAGCGTGGTCCGCCGTAGATGCTGAAATTATCATTCAATTTGTAACGGATGAGCCCCGTGATGGCTTTTGTGGTGGGATGCCCCCCGACCCCGTCATAAAATCCAGCGTGATAACGAGCTTTCGCCTCAAAAGGCGTATCGAAAATCAAAGCCCCCGACCACCGCTCATCGAAATCAGTTTTAAACGCACCTCCGTAAATAAATGCGTCCGCGGCCATGTCTCCGGAATTAACCCCGAATGGATCGTCGCCACTCACGTCGGTGATCCCCGCTCCCAGGATGACTTCGGAATAGGTGCCTTGCTCAAACAGAGGCAAGATAGATTGCCTTGATGCGTCAAGGTTACCGGCTTTGGCATTTACTATACCGAGCAACAACAGCGTCGCTGAGTAACTGATTTTTTTCATAATATTGGACCTCCCCATCCAATTTCAGAGATATTTTATGGCGCTGACCGTTTCGCGTTCGTCGCTATGAATTCAGCTAAAGCATCCAAATCCGGATCGCTGATCTCGGTCTTTCGGAAGCTCGGCATGATAGAGACACCGTTGCGGGCAAAATACTTGATCATGTCGGGGTCAAGGTCTTGTCGCATCACAAGAACCGGCGGCACCTCTCTTTTGTACTTAAAAGTCAGGGCCACAGTTCCCGGTGCGTGCTGGCTTGCGGCATGACAGGGCGCACACCAGTGTTCGTAGATCGCCTTGCCATGCACAAGCTGTTCGGTCGAAGGATCGGCAAACGATTCAGTTGCCGGTACCAGTCCCATCAGAACAAAAAAGGTCATTGTCAGCTGCTTCATCTGCGTCCCTCCCTCAAGTTCTTCGGCCAGATGCCGCAACGACCGGCAGCCAGGATTCCATCCGGATCCACAGCATCTTTCAGGCGCTCTATGAAACGGCGCAACGCGTGTTCTCCGAAATCGTAGGTGCCCATGATTTTGTCCTGCAGGGCAGGCGCGGCACGGTATTCTCCCCAACCATTCTGCGCAGCGATCTCTATGAGATAGTCGATGGTAGCTAGCGCGTGTTTGTTTTGTTCTAAATCGTCGTGCGACAAGAACACGGGAAAGATCATCAGAAAGCAGCGGGGAATGATCGACGCAGGCATTGCCGCGTTGCCACCGGTAAACACCCCCTTCTCCAGCAAGGCCTTCGCAAATACATTTTGAGCTTTGATAATTGCCTCACCGGATCGCGGGATAATGGGTGAAAACCAGATGTGTCCGTCAGACGGAGTTGGGAAGACCGGTGACCGGGCGCCCATCAGGAAAATCCCGAGATTTGGAAGGCCGAAAGTCACCTTGCGTTCCATTGCGAGGTCTATGATCGACAGTGCCTCTTGCGCCTCAGCCGAGAGGGGTAACTTGTAGGTGGTGCTTTCGGAAAAGGTCGCCTCTGGGAGAACTTGACGAAACTGCGTCTGTACGTATTCCCATTTGGCGGCAGTGACTGTTTCGGGTCCGTACATCAGCACGCGCAGGTTCCAATAGGGCTTACCATTTGCAAACGCTTCAAGAGCCTCATCACTGGCGCCACCTGCAGTCGCCAGAAGCTTTGTGATCTCAGGGTTTGGCGGCTCGACGATGCCGCCGAAGACGGGACTGGTGATCTGCGGCAGCCCATCGATCATCGTCTGGCTTTCGAGGTGATTGAGCTTGGCGACGAGCGGAATGATATCGCGGTATCGGGAGACCTGGATGTTTCCGGCACGGAGACCTTCCGGTGCCGCCATCAGGCGGATTCCCATCTTGGTTACGATCCCGAAATTGCCCTGAGAAAAAAGGCCATCCACCAGTGGGCCGAAACCATAAGGGTTGTCCTGCCAAGTCTGGGCGCCCGGCATCGCACCCATGCCCGTCCGCATCACCTCACCGTTAGCCAGAACGACCTCAAGCCCGCAATGAGCGCCCCAATGATCACGGTAGTTGGTATGCGTGTAACCGATGCCGCGCTCCAACGCATTACCAAGAACGGAGCCCCAACCTGGTTCCGGGCAGTCGATCCAGAGATTTGATCCGCGTTTTTGAATTTCATTGTAGAGATCAAAGTAAGACACGCCCGGTTCGACCAAAGCGAAACAACGCGTCTCATCGATCTCGAGAATTCGATTCATCCGCTTTAAATCGATGACGACGCTGCCTGAATAGTTCGGTGCCGCTCCTCCGTAACCAAGGTTTTTGCCTGTAGAGATTGGATAGATTGGCAACCGATGTTTTGCAGCCACCTTAACGACGGCCTGTAATTCTTCCACGGAGGCAGGAGCCACGCCAGCGGAGGCAAGGCGCTCGTCTGGCGTATCCCATAAAGGCGAGTAGGAGTCGCGATAAGTGTACAGATCCTCTTCGGCGGTGAAAATCCATTCCTGACCCACAATTGCTGAAATCTCGGCCAGCACTGCGCGGAATGCGCCCTCAGTAAATCCAGGTGGCATGATCGTCATGCTATCGCTTCCACTTCGTAACGGGGAGATATGAGCCAATGCACGGGGCGTGCATTTTCGAAACCGGGGCCTGGCCAGCGGCTGAAGCTCACCGGATCATACAAGAGCGCAGCACCACGACCTGCGGCGATATCCTCGCCATGTTGTATGCTGTCAGTTGGCAACACCGTGAAGTACGGCCGCCCCGCGCAGTAATGCGTTACCAGTGTCGCAAGGCAACAAAAGGTATCGGCGCGTGTGCATCCTTTGAGCGTTGCGCCGGAGGCAAGATGGTCCTTAAGCAAGGAAAAAAACGGCCCGGCCGGATCATCCATAAGCGGATAAGGCGTGACGCCGTTCTCTCCTAGCTTGTTGGCCCAGGCTCGCCCAGCAGCAAGTCGATAATCGATCACATGAATTTCAGATCGGGTAGCGTTTCTCGCTGCCCAACTATCCTTGCTGATTGCAGCGTAAGCCAATACGCTACCGGCCGCGACGAGGAACCCCCGTCTCGTCAATGTCCTCATAAGAACTTTCCTCCCACTGCCCGAGGTCCCCTCCCCAGGCTCGATGATGTCTTGTTACCTAGCCGCGGCCTATCAGAATGGATAATGCTGCTTGGGATCCTCGATCGTGATCCAGCGTAGTTCGGTGAACTCGTTCAGCCCGGCGTCTCCGCCGAACCTGCCATATCCGGATGCCTTGACCCCACCGAAGGGCATCTGCGCTTCATCGTGAACCGTTGGCCCGTTGATATGACAAATACCGGCTTCAAGTCGCTTTGCGAGCTCCAGCCCATGGCGGACATCCTGAGTAAAGATCGACGAAGATAGGCCATAGGCTGAATTATTAGCGAGATCTATTGCTTCATCGGCGTCCTTGGCCCGCACCAGACAGACTACGGGGCCAAAGCTCTCCTCGAAAAAAAGACGCATCTCGGGGGTAACTTTGTCCACGACTGTCGCGGGCATAATCGTCGAATCAGAGACTGCGCCCGTAATGAGCGTGGCACCCTTCGCAATTGCATCTTGAATCAAGCTGTCCAGCCTTACGACGGTCCGCCTATCGATAACAGAACCCAGGACCACATGATCGCGGGGATTGCCGAAAGATAGACTCGCAGCCTTTGCTGCAAATTTCACGACAAAACTCTCGGCAATGGCGTCCTCGACTATAATGCGTTCGGTCGACATGCAGATTTGGCCTTGGTTCATGAACGCGCCGAAAGCGGCAGCATTGACAGCCGCGTCCAAATCGGCATCGGCCAGGATAACCATCGGGGCCTTGCCACCCAACTCGAGGAGCACAGGTTTGAGATGTTTTGCAGCAGTCTCAGCGATAATCTTGCCCACACGAGTCGACCCAGTGAAGTTTATGCGCTTGACTTTGGGGTGCTCGATAAGCCGAGTTACAACCTCCGGCGCATCTTCCGTAGAGTGGGTCACAACATTGATTACCCCGTCGGGGAGGCCTGCCTCTTGAAGAACCTCAGCGATCATAAGATGCAGACGAGGACACATTTCGGATGCCTTAAGCACCACCGTGTTGCCACATGCGATCGGCATTGCAACTGCTCTAATTCCCAAGATGACCGGGGCATTCCATGGTGCCATGCCAACAAGAACTCCAACCGGTTGGCGAATGGCCATTGCCAATGTTCCAGGTTTGTCGGACGGAATAAGCTCGCCTTTGATCTGTGTCGTCATCGCCGCGGCCTCGCGCAGGATTCCCGCGCCGAGATGCACATTGAAGCCGATCCAGGGACCCGTTGCGCCGGTTTCCGCGATACCTACAGCTACAAAGTCGGCTGCTCGTGCTTCCAGAAGTTCGGCGGCTTTCAGCAGGATAGTGCGGCGGATCCCAGGACCCGTTTGCGACCAACCGGCAAAGGCGGCGCTCGCGGCATCGACTGCACGGTCGACATCCGCCGACCGCGCGGCCGGAGCAATGCTGGCAGTCTCACCCGTTACCGGATCCTTCCGCTCGAATGCAGCTCCCGCAATCGCGCCAATTTTCTTTCCTGCGATGAGCATTTCCACCTTCATTGATTTCTCCGCGCAATCGTGTCGCGCACGATGATATATGTTTGACAGGATATTCTTGGGTTCTCGCGTGTTCAGGGCGTTGCCTTGGCCTCTTCGGAAGGTCGGGACTTTCTCAGTGCGGCGGCGCCGCCTCTTGTCCACCCGTGGTTGTCCGCAACTTTCGTAGCCTCCCTGTCGTATTGAAGGACTTCGTCATTCGTCATCGGCTTCCAAGTATCGAGAAACGAAATCTTTCTGTCCGGGGCAACCACCATCTTCATGAAGAACATCGTCTTCATCATCCAATGAGTAACGAACTTCGTCGCGGGGTTCAGCGTCTTCACGCCATAGCGCTTAAGCACCTTTTCTTCGGAGCCATAGATCATCATCGCCCGACCGAACCAGCGTAATCCCTTGGGAAACCAACGCGTGGAGAAATCTGCCATCATAGCCTCGCACACATCCTTTGCCACAGGAGATGGCTCATACTCACGCGCATCAAATTCCTTTACGAATTCGACCAGGCCATCAAATGTCTCCGGAAAAGAGTGTAGCGGGCCATGTTCGCCTCGAAAATGCGAGGCAATACCGCGCAATTCATGATGCATGGCTATTTTCAAATAGTCTGGCATTTCAGGTAAACCGAGCCGCCTGAACAGCCGATAATTGAAAATTCCGATCATTGCGAGTGTATAGATGAACTCGTCGTTGTGTGAGAAATTACCCGGTAGTTTGCGGGCAATGTTCATATGAATTTGATTGAGCCGCTCGATGGATGCTGCGGTGTCAGGGTGCGAAGGACCCTTTCCGAACCAAGTCCAGAAGAAGGCCAGACCATCCTCGTTACGCTTGGCCGGGCGGCGGATGATCTTGTTGGTATAGGCAAGGGTTTCGGCGCCGGTTGCCGGTTGGATATTGTGCATCGTACCGGTCAACACAGTGAAGTGCAGAGCCATCATATCCAGCGAATATTGGGCGAAGATCGAGATGATCCGTTCGTAGTCTGTCTCCGGATCAAGCGACCTTAGATAAGGATCCAGCCACTTGCGCCCAATTTTGTCGGCTTCGGTTACATCATATGCGCGATTCGATTCCATTTGCGTTCCTCCCAGAACCTCCCACGAACGAACTCCACTTTCGCTCGTCGGCGTCTCAAAACTTTCCCTCAGCCCGTAATCGTCTGAATATCCGTGTATTCGTGGAGGCCCCATTCAGCGAATGATGTCCCGAGGCCGGACTGCTTTACGCCTCCAAACGGAGCATCAGGGCGCAGCCCTCCGTGACTGTTAATCCAGACCGTGCCGGAATGCAGGCGCGTCGCCAGCTGGCGCCCTTGTTCCAGATCTCTCGTCCAAATCGACCCGCCAAGCCCGTAGGGATTGTCGTTTGCCTTCGCGATGACTTCATCGAGATCGGTATAGCGGATGATGGGTAAGACCGGCCCAAACTGCTCCTGATCGACCAAGGCGTTCCCGTTATCGAGATCGGCGATCAACGTCACCGGGAAAAAATAGCCTGGTTGGCTCGGGTCGGGATCTCCACCGATAATGACACGGCCGCCGGCGGCTTTGGCTTTATCGACCAACGCCTTCACTTTGTTGAATTGCATCTCATTCTGGATTGGCCCCAATACACTGTCATCATCGAGTCCATTCCCGACCTTGACGCCTTCGGCGACCTTCACGAGATTGTCGCAAACTGCCTCATATAGGCTTTCATGCACGTAGAGACGTTTGAGCGCAGCGCAGGTTTGACCATTGTTGATGAAGGCGCCCCAGAACAATCCTTCAGCAATCTGCGAGGGATCTGCGTCCGGCAACACAATTCCAGCATCGTTGCCGCCCAGTTCCAGCGTAAGCCGTTTGAGATTGGATGCGCCCGAAGCCATGACCTTGCGGCCGGTTTCGGTGGAACCGGTAAAGGCGATCTTGCCTATCCCCGGATGGGCCGCCATGGCTGCACCGATCTCGTTCCCGCCGGCGAGGACATTCAAAACGCCGGGAGGGAGCACAGTGTTGAGCAATTCCACCAGGCGAATGGTGGAAAGTGGTGTCAACGGCGAAGGCTTGATGATCACAGTGTTGCCAGCGCGAATTGCCGGTGCAAAATGCATGACGCCCAGCATAACAGGCCAGTTCCACGGGGTAATAGAGCCAACGACACCGATCGGACGACGATAGACGACGCATCTTCCCTGATTATCGTCCTGGACCACATGCGGCTCGAGTTCGAGGCCTGCGGTGTAGGCAGCCCAGGCCGAAGCACCGCCGAGTTCAAATCGCGATCCCAGGGCGTTGAGAGGTTTTCCTTGCTCAAGCGTCAGCAGTTGAGCGAGTTCTTCGGTGTGTTCGGCGATTGCAGCAGCGATGTCGTGGCAGGCCTTTTTACGAACTTCGTCAGGGCTTTGCGACCAGGTTGCGAAGGCAACCCTTGCAGATTCGACCGCATGGTCAAGATCATCCTGCGTGGCCAAAGGCATCATGCCCACCAAACTTCCATCCGCCGGGTTCAAGACCTCGGCGTGGGATTGCGCAGGAAACGTCCGCCCGTCGATGAGATTGCTATAATATATCGGGCCTGTTGGCGTCGCGGTGGATTCCGAAAACGATAATGCCATGCTGTCTCCCCCAATCGACCGAAGCAGCGCCTTTTGCATTGCCTCTTTCGTGGTCAAATCTAAGAGAGATAAACATGTTAATTATCCGAAGTCTTGGAGATTTGCGACTTCGAGTTTTGGACAAATGCGCCAGTTCCGAGAAAACGTTTCCTCAATCAGAGTCCACTGCCCGTTCCTCCCGACGCCAATGTCCGGGCGAATAGCCATATCGATCCCAAAACTGTCGGTAAAAATACGAAAGGTCGCTAAATCCCGACTCATATGCGATCGTCGAAATCCGGCTACGAGTGACCGCACTACCGGAGGATTCAAGCTTTGCCTTGGCGAAAGCGAGCCGGCGTTCGATAATCGCGCGTGAAGGCGTTTGGCCGGATTGTGCGAACGCTCGCTGCAACTGGCGCATAGGGATGTTGAGGGTTTCCGCTAAATCCGATGCCCGGAAGTTGGAAGCACGAAAGTTGGAATCGATAATATGGTGAGCCTTGGCGAAAATCGTGAGATGGTATCGATTTAGATCTTCGGTATTGCTCTCACGCCGCACTGCGCGAAGATGAAGCCGCAGGAGGTCAAAGAAAGCCTCCGCCGCTTTCGAGAGCTGATCTTCATCCTCCCTGGCCTTCATGACTTCCCCAACGAGATGACACATCATCGAGCCGATGATGCCGTTTGGCACTACTGATGCGCCTACGAGCTGTGGCAATAAAAGGTCTGAGGGCATTTCAAACCTCGGAATATGTAAGGAATACTGCTGAACTGGTCCTCTCGGGTTTGCCATTCGGAATGGCACGGTGTCGTCGATCATGAAAAAGCTTCCAGCATGTGCTTCGAAGTGATGCTCAGCCTGGTCGAAAACTGAAGTTCCTGCCCTTTGATGAACGAAGAAAAAGTAATGTCCGCCTTCACGGGCTGTTGTGGGCCTGTCTCGCACTACTTCCGACAGGTCACAATCGATATCCAATGTATCAAAGCGCCCAAGACGATGCAGCATGACTGAACCGCGGACGTGCTCATCGTGATCGTTGCCCGGTAAGACCGAAAGATCGCCGCAAAATGACCGGAGCCGCGCTGCGAATTCTTCCACGTGTTGTATGTTGTCTCCCTGATGGTCGCTCATCGCTTCCTCCAAACGATGCCTGCGTAATACGCCGGATTTCCAACCTCGCACATGGCTGGGAAGTGGCGTGACGCATTGAAAATATACACCGGATCCCATGGTACGTCACGTGCCCAGCTTTCGCGCGTTTAAGGGGGATTCGAGGTTCGAGTGGCAAGCTACCGTCGTCCGATGGTTATCTCGCTCTTCGACGACTGAATAAGATCCCACTTCCATGTAAACCGGCACTCGAGCTGCCGTATAGTGTCGAACACTCGTGGGACGTTGGCGGATCGTAAATCATCCCGAGGCTGCCCATTGGTAGCTGCACGCAAAATCGATTAGCGCTGTAACGCGTCGTGGCACGTCTGGACGGTTCGACCATAGAATATTCACACCGACAGGACGTACCGGCGGATCGATTTCAATCATGGCTAGCGGCAGCCCCTCGTAGCTTGCTGTGTTGACTGGTCGTTGGACGAGGATGCCGTAACCAAGACCACGTGCCACCAGGGTTCGCACCACTTCGAAACTCTCCGTTCGATGGAGAATTTTCGGATAAAGACCGTGTTCCGCAAAGAGTGAGAGCGTATGGTCGCCAGAAGGGGCCGCTTCGAAAAATATAAGATCCCCGTCAACCATCTCCTCCAGGCGAATTGTCTTGCGACCTGCAAGGGGATCGCTGGCTGCAACCAGGACATATGCATGCAACTCGAAGAGCCGTGCGCCTCGCAACTCCCCACGGATCGGCCCGTCGTAGGCAATGGCGATGTCAACCTCGCCGCTTTCGAGTTGATCCTTCAGTTTGTCCTGTGTCCCTTCCGTAACCGCGAGCCTGACGAGGGGATGCTGCTTTTGAAAGTTCTCAAGAAAAACGGGAAGAATGGCTGGAGCTAGCGTGGGATAGCAGCTGACCACAAGAGGACCGGAGGGCTCTCTCGCATCCGTGGCCAGGGCCGATGCGAGATCCGCAGCCTGATGCAAGAGCCTGCGCGCATCTGCAAGGAATCGGGTGCCAGCAGGGGTTAAAGTCAATCCCTGCGATTTTGTTCTCACACATAACGTGGTGTCAAGAACACGCTGGAGTTCAGTGATTGCATCGGAAAGGGCAGAGGATGAAACTCCAAGCTTGCTTGCGGCTCCTATAACGGTTCCGGCCTCTGCGGCGAACACAAAGTACCTTAACTGGCGCAGGGTAAAGGGCAGCGATGCCATGTCACGTATTTCGAAAAATCCGAATATATTTTGCGAGATAATCCGCTTTACGCGTTTTTTGTCAACAGGCATATTTCCGCTGCGGCGCGAGGAGGAGGTTCTTGTGACGCTGTGAGGAGGAAACATGTCATCGCCGGAGACACGATTTGCCACGCGCGGTTCAACACCTCCGAGCGTGGAGTGGGTTACACTTAAGGATCTGTTTGAAGATCCCTTCCCCATATACCAGCGCTTGAGGCGCGAGGCCCCCGTCGCCTGGGTGCCGGCGGTTAATCGTTATCTGATTACCTCCTATGCTGCGGTCCACCAGACCGAACTCGACCAGAACGTATTTTCGGCAAACGAAGAAGGCTCGTTGATGAAACGTGCCATGGGGCATTCCATGCTGCGAAAGGATGATCCGGAGCATTATCTGGAAAGAAAAGCGTGGCAGCCGGTTCTCAAACCCGCGTCCGTAAAAAAAGTCTGGATGGAGGTTTTTGAGCGAAACGCCCGAAAATATCTGGCCGAACTCGCGGAGCATGGGGGACAGGCCGACTTTCACGCGCATTTTGCAGCACCTTATGCCGCAGAAAATCTCCGAGAGATAATAGGTTTCGAAAACGCTACGCAACAGGATCTACAGAGATGGTCCCAGACCATGATCGATGGTACCGGGAACTACGCGGATGATCCGGAGATTTGGGCAAAGTGCGAGCAATCCTATGATGAAGTCGACGTAGCGTTGGACGAGATGCTTGCGTGGCACGCGAGACATCCCAACAACACGCTGATTTCAAGCCTGCTGCAGAATGCCGATTACAGGATGCCCCTTCCTTCTATTCGCGCCAATATAAAGATGACGATCGGTGGCGGGTTGAATGAGCCCAGGGATGTGCTCGGCGTGGCGACGTGGGCGCTCTTACGTCATCCCGAACAGCGGCAGCAGGTCGATGCAGAGCCTGCCCTTTGGTCTACGGTGTTTGAGGAGGCGATACGGTGGGTCGCTCCGATTGGAATGTATTCGCGTCAAACCACCCGTGACGTCGAACTCGCAGGAGTAGTGCTTCCAAAGGGTGCAAAGCTCGGCATTTGCCTTCTCGCCGCCAATCGGGATGAGGCCGTTTGGGATAATCCGGAAGCCTTTGATATCAACCGGGAGAACAAGCCTCATCTCGCTTTCGGCAAAGGGGTGCATGTATGTCTCGGAAACTGGGCAGCCCGAGCGGAAATTGGATCTGTTGCGCTGCCTCAGGTCTTTCGCCGCGTCAAAGGTCTACGGCTCAATAACGAAAAGCCCGCACGGGCCGGTGGGTGGGTCTTCCGCGGCATGTTGGAGCTTCCGGTCCTCTGGGACGACATCGATCTGAGCGACTGAGGTGATCGTGATGGAAGTCCAGTCCAGCTTTATCCAGGCGATGACGGTTGCCATTGTTGGCAGTGGGCCGTCCGGATGCTACACCGCGCAATTCCTAAGGAAGGAGCTACCACTCGCCGATATAACGGTTTTCGAGCGATTGCCGGTACCTTATGGCCTGGTGCGATATGGCGTTGCTGGCGATCATCAGGGCACTAAAAACGTTACCCGGCAGTTTGACCGAATGTTCGACCGGGAGCGTGTACGCTTCGCGGGGAACGTCGCGTTGGGAAAGACTGTCTCGCTGGCCGACTTGCGGGAATGTTTCGATATTACCATTCTTGCGACCGGACTGTCGGGAGATCGCGCCCTTATGATTCCAGGTGCAGAGCTGGCAGGGATTTATGGCGCCGGTCGTATGACACGTCTGCTAAATGCACACCCCGACGAGGCGCGCTTTGAGCCTGTCCTCGGACGACGCGTCGTCATTGTCGGAAATGGCAACGTCGCGATCGACCTTGTGCGGCTGCTGAGCAAGGGGCCTGAACACCTCGATGGCACCGACGTTTCGCACATGCACGGACACCTTTACGTCCCCCATAGACATATTGACGTTGTCGGACGCACGGCGGCAGCCGTTGCAAAATTCGATACCGCTCTCATTCGCGAACTGGGTAGGACTCCCGGTGTGAGGTATCGGATTTTGGGGGCACTAGAGCCCCGAGACAACCGTCCGATCGATGAAGCAAAACTCACGGCGTTGCTGGAACTGGAGCGCTCCTCTGAACATGCCACGGAGAGGACTGTAGACTTTCATTTCGGCTGGGCGCCGGTAGCCGTGCTGGGCACCAGTCAAGTGGAAGCTGTTCATTTCCAATCAAGCGATGAAGGGCGCCGGAATATGGTTCTGCCTGCGGAAAGTGTCATTACCGCGATCGGATTTTGCCCCCATCCCGAACAGGAACTCCTTTCCGATGCCTTCGTTGGCCAGCATACCGAACTTGAAACAGGACGGGTTCCATCGGACCTCTATTCCGTAGGTTGGCTTCGCCGAGGTCCACGCGGCGGAATCCCGGATAACCGCGATGATGCACGAACCATCGTGGGGGCCGTTACCGCGGCTGTTCGATCCGGTTCTCTGTCCTTCGGTAAGCCGGGATTTTGCGCTCTTCCATCGTCTATAAAGGAAGCTGCCATCAACTTCGAGGGTTGGAAGCGCATAGATCGGGCGGAACTGGACAGCACCCCTCCAGAGCGCTTACGCGCTAAAATCTCCAGCATTGACGAAATGCTAACGATCGCGAGAAGCGTCAATCACGCTAATGACGCACCTGGGCTCAAAGATGAAGGAGTTATCGGATGAACGTTGTTGTTCTTTATGGGACGGAGTCCGGCAACTCGGAACTCGTAGCGGAAGATATTGCAGAGGCTCTGTCGCACATTGAGATCAGCATCTTCGACATGATCAACTTCAACGTGGCCGATCTTAGTCCAGATAATTTTTACCTCATCATATGTTCCACCTACGGCGAGGGTGAGCTTCCTGCTGGCGCGCGACTGTTTTTCGCCGCATTAAGCGAGCTCAAACCAGACCTTTCGGGCCTGCGGTACGGCATGTTCGGCCTCGGCGACCGCAGTTACCAAGAGACGTATAGTCAAGGGAGCGAAATCATGGACCGGAAGTTTGTCGAACTCGGTGCGCTACGGATCGGCGAATATGGGCGCCATGATGCGTCTTCATTTGAGACTGCGAGCGATATCGCGATTGAATGGGCCAGAACTATCATAGAAAGCGCCACGATGGTGACCGACAATACCTGAACAGAGCAGAAGTTTGAAGATAGCTCGGTTGTACAACCAGGATATGTCCCGCCACTGCCCGTGTGCACAGCAAACTCACGGGCAGTGAAGACAATACGCGCAAGCGTTCAGTTGGCCTCGGCCAACGGTGTCCAGCGGCCGTCCTTGACCGTAACCAGACGGAATGCTCGTTCATCGAGCCCCAGGTGATCGTCGGCCGTCATGTTGACGATACCTGCCGTCGTTACGAAATTCTGCGTCTTCTCGATCGCGTCGCGCACCGCAGTCTTTTCGGTCGAACCAGCTCTTTTTACAGCATCGATGTAGAGTAAAAGCCCGTCAAGGCCACCGCCGCCGTAAACGACGGCTGGTTCATTATAAGCCTCCCGGTAGGCCTTGTCGTAGTCAGTAAGCAAGGTATATTGCGGATCGTCTTTTTGCAGTTGATCCACAATCGACAAGGGAGAACTCGGCGCAATCACACCTTCCGCAGCACCTCCAGACAGACGGATGAATTCGTCTGAGGTGACGCCGTTGGCGTGGTAAAGTGCCTGTGAAAGCGACAGCTGCCGGAAGTTCTTGGTGGCGATCGCAGTGCCGGGATTGGTGCCAATAATATAGACCGCTTCCGCGCCGCTCCCACGGATATTGGTGAGCTGTGCAAGCATATCTGTGTCCTTGGGACCGTAGCTCTCGTCCGCGACGACCTCAAGGCCTAGATTCTTAGCGACTTCGACGGCAGCTGCGCGACCTGACTTCCCAAACCCGGATGTTTCACTCAGGATCGCAAGCTTCTTAAGCGCCTGCGACTTTATGTGGGCGAAAACTCTTTCCGCCGCCATTTTGTCCGTCGCCGGAACCTTGAACACCCATTTCCGAACCGGCTCGATAATACTGCGTCCCCCGGCAAGCGAGATGAAGGGCACCTCTCGGGATTCCGCCAGTGGAAGGATGGCCATTGACACACCAGTTGTGTTGCCGGCAATCAGGACATCAACCTTATCTGCATCAAGGAGCCGCTTGGTGAACGTGTTCCCTTTGTTGGCATCACCGGCGTCGTCATAAATGACGAGTTCCAGCTTTCGGCCAAGCACGCCACCCATCGCGTTGATTTTTGGAACATAGAGCTTGAGCGTCTTGTCGATGGGATCGCCAAGATAGGCCGATGGCCCGGTCACAGAGATAACGCTGCCGATCTTGATCGGCCCGTCGTCTGCCTTTGCGATTTTCGACATAACAAAGCTTGCCGCGAGCGCCGAAGCGCTCGTATTCAGGAATTGCCTGCGGTTCATGTCAGTTCCTCCTCTTCAAAGATATGACGAACCAAGTTCGACTCCTCTCGAAGCCCGGTTCGGATGTCGTAGTTAAGCAGTCAAAATATGGACTGCGGCCGCTCCTGACTCGAGGCCGGCGGCTGAACCTCCAAGCATTTGCGCCAGTCCCACTTTTGCATTGGGCGTCTGTCGATCGCCGGCCGTTCCGCGCAAATGATGGGTGATCTCGCAGATGTTACGGACGCCAGAGGCTGAAAGCGGGTGTCCAAGTGATAACAAGCCGCCACTTGGGTTGACGGGAATTCTACCCCCCAAGGACGTGGCACCCGATCGCAGCAGCGAGATTCCGTCGCCTCGGGCGCAGAGGCCTAGATCCTCATAATGAATGATTTCTTCGGATGCGAAAGCGTCGTGAATTTCGACGACGTCGAGATCTTCCGGCCCCACTCCGGCCATTTCATAGGCCTTCGCAGCTGCTTTCGCGCCGAACGTGAAGGATGTCAGGTCTTCCTTCTTGTCGAAATAATCGCCCGAAAGAACAGCAGACCCGGTGATGCGAATGAGCTTGGATGTATAACGCCGAGCGAATTCCTCTGAGCATAGGATGATGGCGGCCGCGCCATCCGTATTGGGGCAGCATTGCAAGAGGGTAATCGGGTCAGAGATCATACGCGAGTTCACAACCTGCTCGATGGTGAACTTCTTGCGATATTGAGCCTGCGGATTGAGAAGACCGGCGTCATGGGCTTTGACGGAGACGAGCGCAAAGTCCTCTACCGTCGCACCATGTGTTTCCATCAATCGCCGGGCCGAAAGCGCGAAAACGGATGGCATCGCCATGCCGAGTAAGCCTTCGAGATCGTCGTCTGACGGGGGGATGAGCTTGCCGGCGACCGGGCTGGTGGTCATTGACTCGACCCCAAGCGCAATCCCGACATCGACAAAACCCGCGGCCACATCTTTCCATAGCTGCCTTACGGCGGTAGATCCGCCGGCACAGGCATTCTCGATATTTGCCATTTCGATCCCGACGATCCCAATGTCCTTGAGGATCGTTTGTGCTGTGATCATGTCCGAGTACAAGCGGGAGGCATAGGCGGTCTGTATCTGCCTTGCCTCTATATTCGCATCCGCGAGCGCGGCGAGTGCAGCTTCGCATCCCAGAGATGCAACACTACGGTCGGGAAACTTTCCGAAAACGCTCTGGCCAACGCCGAGCACGCAAACATTCCTCATCGAAAACCTCTTTCAGTCAACAGGAACAAAACGATGGCCGAGGATCGGCGTGCCATCCTCCTCGGTCCACAGCGGAGCAATCTCGACCTTGAGTTTCATGCCGATCTTGAGATCGTGGCCATTGCCAGCGATCGGTCCGAAGACGCGCACGCCTTCGGGAAAATCGACGTAGCCGATGGAGTAGGGCGGATCGAAATGCAGCGTCTTCATGTGGACCGTCGTGAAGGAAAACAGTTTGCATTCAGATCCAAGCACGAACTCGCTGATGGTGTCCGTGTTGGTCTGGAAATCCTTCAGTGGTTTGGGAAAAAACACTCGTCCCGACGCCCTTGAGCGACCGGCTATCAATTGCCCACCTCGATAAAGCCCTTCGCGGACTGGACGAGGTGCCTGTTTTTTTTCAGGCAGTAATTCATTCATGGTGGGTCACCTGTCCTTTGTTGTTATCAAGGATGTTGCTGATGAATCTCGGTGCAGGTACCGGGAGCAAGACATCGCCATCGAGAATAAAAGTTTGCCGCGCCTGAACGTGCGGATGGGCAGGAGCTTCTTCAATTGTCAGCACGGGCGTGACACAGGCGTCGCTAGCCTCAAAAAGAGCGGCCCATTCATCGCGATCCCTGGCTGCGAAGATGCCTTCGATTGCCTGTTCCAGTTGCGGCCAGAGCGCACGATCGAACCGTTTCTCCTGCCAGGAAGGGTCGAGCCCGGATATTGCGGCAAACTTGGAGAAGAATTGGGGCTCGAGGCATCCGATCGCGACGTGATTACCATCCCGGCAGCGATATGTCCGGTAGAAGGGGCAGCCACCATCGAGGAGATTGGTGCCGGGTTCCTCGTTTTCGAACCCGGAAGCCCGCAAGCCGCGATGAAAGGTTGTAAGAAGCGACACGCCATCGATGATGGCTGCGTCGATCACTTTACCTTGCCCGGATGAGTGGCGTTCATGGAGTGCGGCCAGAATGCCCAGCACCGCGATGAGGCTTCCGCCGGCAAAATCCCCCACAAGATTGAGTGGAATGGTCGGCGGACCTCCGGCCGGCCCCATCGCAGCGAGCGCTCCTGTCAACGCAATATAGTTCAGATCGTGTCCTGCTGTTGCTGCGAGCGGACCGGTTTGGCCCCATCCGGTCATCCGACCGTAGATAAGTCGCCGATTGCGGGATAGGCACTCATCTGGACCAAATTGGAGCTTTTCCATAACGCCGGGACGGAACCCCTCTATCAACACATCGGCTTCGTCAATCAAGGCGAGCGCCTTCCTGCGACCCCCCTCCGACTTGAGATCGATAGGCAAAATCGTCTTATCACGGTCGAGGACGTTCGGCGCTGTGCCGAACAGCCCTGCGTCGGATGCGGAAGCTGGCCGAGCGATCACGGTTACTCTGGCGCCGAGCCCCGCCAGTACCATCGCAGCGAAAGGGGCCGGACCAATACCGGCAAACTCCACGACGTTAAGGCCTTCCAAAGGTTTTGACATATCCTTCCCGCGTGCGCCTAAAGTGAGCGCGCCACGACCTCTTTCTGAATTTCGTTTGCGCCACCGTAGATGCGCTGGACGCGCGCGTCGGCATACATGCGAGCGACCTGATACTCGGTCATGTAGCCGTAGCCGCCATGTAACTGAACGCAGGTATCGAGAACCCTCCCCTGAAGTTCGGTACACCACCATTTAGCCATCGACGCTGTGGCGTTATCCAGCGTTCCATCGATGACGCGCTGAATACAATCGTCGATGAAGGTCCGACCTATGCGTATCTCGGTTGCGCACTCGGCCAGCTTCTGACGAACGACCGGTTGATCGAAGAGGGTACCGCCGAACGCCTCTCTTGCCTTGGTGTGCTCGAGGGTCAGCTCCAATGCCCGCTCGGCATTCGCGATACCGATAAGTCCGATCGTTGTCCGTTCGATTTCAAAGCCGGACATGATTTGAGCAAAGCCCTTCCCCTCCTCCGGCCCCATCAGGCAATCTGCCGGAACCTCCATATTATCGAAGAAGAGTTCAGCGGTGTCCTGCCCCTTCTGACCGATCTTCGGTAAGATATTACCGAAGCGGTATCCCGAGCGATTACGGGTTTCCACAAGGAACATGGAGATACCGCGCGTGCCAGTTTCCTTGGGGCCAGTGCGGGCGACAACCATGGCCAGATCGGCATTGTAGCCATTGCTTATGAATGTTTTCTGGCCATTGATGATATATTTGTCTCCCTTGCGCTCTGCTGTCGTCCGGATAGCCTTCGCGTCGGAACCAGCGCCCGGCTCCGTCAATGCGAATGCAAGAATCTTTTCGCCAGTAGTGATCTGTGGAATGTAACGATGCTTTTGTTCTTCCGAAGCCGCTTTGAGGAAAAGCGGCATGGCGAGCGTAGAGCCCATGACCACGCCGAGTGCGCTGTCATTGACGCGGGCCTGCTCCTCGATGATGACTGCCTCATGGGCGTAAGTGCCACCAATGCCGCCATATTCTTCAGGGACGGAGGCGCAGATCATGCCCAGTTCGCCGGCTTTCAGCCAAAGATCCCGATCGACATATTGCTGCTTTTCCCACTTTTCGCGATTTGGGACGATGTCCTGCTCGAGGAACCGCCGCACCGAGCGGCGGAAGTCTTCAAGTTCTGGTGTTGCCCAGGGAGATATCTGTGTCATGATCGCACTCACGGCATCAGAATGTTGCCGGCGTCAAACCGATAGGTCCGGCCGTTGTGGATCGGATTGCGGATAATCTCCTCGACGAAATAGGCAAACTCAATGGGCTTTCCCATGCGCCGGGGGAAGAGAAAGGTCTCTTCAATGCCGGCCTTTACCTCGGGCGCCATGGTCCCGTAGATCGGCGTGTCAAAGGCTCCAGGCGCAACGGTAACCACGCGGATGCCATCGGGCGCTAATTCTCTGAACAGGGGCATCGTCATGCCGACCACTGCGGACTTTGCTGCCGCATAACCGATCTGGCCAATCTGACCTTCGAAGGCAGCTCCGGAGGCGACATTGATGATGATGCCGCGCTCACCGTCTTCGTTCGGCTCAGCTTTCAACAGCGATGGAACCACTGAGCGAATGACGTGCAACGTGCCATAGAGATTGATCTTGATTGCGGCATCGAATTTCTCCATCGGGATGGGACCTTTCCTGCCGATCAGCTTGGCGGGAAGCGTAACGCCCGCCGCGTTGATCACCACGGTTATCGGCCCAAACGTCTCTTCGGCCAGGGTAACTGCCGCTTCGACACTTGCGAGGTCGGTGATATCCGTCTGAATGAAGAGCGATTTCGCGCCGAGTTTTCCGGCGAACGCGGCTCCACTCTCCGCGTTTATATCGAGAAGGATTACCGCCTTGGCGCCCTTATCAAGCAAATATTCCGCGCAGGCCGCGCCGATACCGGATGCTCCACCGGTGATGATTGCCACGCTATCGGAAAGCTTCATGGATATGACTCCTGTTCTATATCAACGGCCGACGAAGACCGGCCTGCGTTTGGCTGAAAATGCGGCAAGGCCCTCACGCATATCTTCCGACAGCGAATATGTGGCGTTGGCATCAATTTCGAGTTGAAGAGCATCGGATTGCGGCAAGCGCAGCGCCTCACCGACAATTCGCTTAATGATTTTGAGACCGAGAGGGCTCTTTTCGGCGATTTTTTCGGCCAGAGCTCCAAGCTCGGCCTGGAAAGTGTCGTCGGGATAGACCTTCGCCAGCAGCCCGGTATGAATGAGCTCGGACGCTCGAGGCGCTTCGCCGGTGAACAACAGGAACTTTCCGACCACAGTTCCAACAATCCCCGGCAAGATTGCCGCTCCGCCAGCCCCCGGGATTACGCCATAATTGACATGACAATCACCGATCCGGGCGGTCTCGGCCGCGACAATGATGTCTGCGCACAACGCAAACTCCAGCCCGCCGGCCATGGTGATCCCGTTGAGACCGGCAATCACCGGAAACTGGAGGGCGCGTATTCGGTTCATGACCGCTTGTATGCGTTTTACAAATGCATCTGGAGTTCGATCAGCAGGTCCGTCATGGCTCACGCCTTTGAGATCGGCGCCGGCGCAGAATGCCCGTCCGCGGCCCGTCAGCACAAGGACACGGATATCCGCATTTCCCTCAACCAGCGACATGGCCGATTCGAGCTCAGCCAGCATCTCGAACGAAACGGCGTTCACCGCCTCCGGCCGGTTGAAGACAATGCTTGCGACGTAGCCAGTATGTTGAAATTCGATAAGTTCATAGGTCACGGGATCGATCTTTCCATTTGAAGCGGTCATGAAACCATTCTGCTGCTGTTTCCCCAATATTGCTGGCGGAGCTCACGCTTCAGAACCTTGCCAACGGCGCTTTTCGGGAGTGATGTTACTGGAATGATCTTTTTCGGTGACTGGACCGAGCCGATCTGGCCCTTGCAGAATGCGATGATTTCATCGACGTCCGGTGACCTACCGTCGCGAAACTGGACAAACGCGGTCACCGTTTCTCCCCACTTTGGATCTGGAAGACCTATTACGGCGCACTCCAGCACATCAGGATGCGATAGCAGTGTGCGCTCGACTTCAACCGAATAAACATTGAAGCCACCTGTGATGATCATGTCCTTGCGCCGGTCGGTGATGTAGAAGAAGCCTTCCTCGTCGCAATAGCCGATATCGCCGGTATGGACCCACCCATCACGCAGGGTCTCTGCCGTCGCATCCGGATTCTTGTAGTAGCCGGACATCAGTCCGAGACCTGAAACGCAGATCTCCCCGACCTCTCCTACAGCGGCTGCGACACCATCGTCCCTCACGATGCGGACCTTCGAAAATGGGGAAGGTCGGCCACAACTGGCCAGACGTTTCTCCGAGGCAATCTGGCCATCGCTTTGGAAGTGATCGTCGGGTGATAAGAACGTGGCCGGAAACGACGTCTCGGTCTGCCCGTAAACCTGGCACATGACCGGACCAAAGACCTCCAGTGCCAGGCGCAATTTCTGCGGAGCCATAGGAGAGGCTCCATACACGAACGCCTGCAGAGAAGAATAATCTGTTGTCCGTGCTTCGGGATGGGCGAGGAGTTCGTAGATCACAGTAGGCGGAAGAAACGTGTGAGTGATCCCGAACTGCGGTATAGCGCGCAATATGGCGGTCTTGTCGACATGTGACATTACGACGATAGAAGCACCGAAAGGTAGCAGCGATTGCGCTACCATTCCGGCCGCGTGAGTTAGCGGTGCCACGGCGAGGAACACGGGGCGCCCTCGAGGAGGCTGGACCGCCGCCATGTTCGCGACGATGTTCTCCAGCGCTTTGTTCGGAAGACACACGCCTTTCGGGGCCCCGGTCGTGCCGCCGGTCGGCTGCACGGCAAACAGGCGGTCTGGATCATGGCTCAGATAGATTTCATCTTCGGATGTGCCTTCGATCCACGCGTCCAACGAGGGCGTGTCGGCAATTTCACCGTCAATACAAATGATTTCGCGTATGCGCGGCGCGACCTGCCTGATGGCCGCGACATGCTCGCTGAAACTGGCTTGGATAAACAAGATTTCGCAGTCGAATGCGTCCAGAATACGTGCATTTTCGAGGATTGTATTTCGGGGATTGATGGGGATCCAGGTCGCGCCTGTGCGTGTTATGGACAATACGACGGTATAGGCCGCCACATCGTTGTAGCTGATGACTGCGGCGTTGACGCCAGGGCCGTACCCACCCGCCAACATTCTGTTGGCAATGCGGAGCGTTCTGCGACGCGTATCATCATAAGTCAGCGCTTCGCGTGTCTCGCTATCAATCAGAAAAGGTGCCACGGCGCCGAGCGACCAGCCCCGATCGAAGAAATCAATCGCGTTCATTCTTTGGAATCCTCCTTCAATGCGTCTCGGAACCTCCTCCAGACGCATCTCAATCGAATGAATTACTCAATGTTCGGTCATTCGACTATTGAGTAGAATGCTTGGAGCATCCGCGTATTTGTGTCAAGCGCAATCTTCGCTCTCTGCCCGCCTTGACAAAAAACGTTTGTCGATTTCTACTTTGCGGTCGATAGGTAGACCCCGTGGTAACATAATGCTGGGGAGAGCAGCGATGCAGGGTCCACCGGGAGCTTGATTGGGAGGAAATCATGATTTTGAGCAATGATCGCCGTTCTCGGCGCGTGCTGTGTTGCCCACGGGTCGGAATGCGGTACCAGGCACCTTTACTGCAAGGCACCTATCCGATGAGAGTGGATGAGGAGTGCGCGGCATGAACAATTTTCTGCAGTTCCTGGCGGCAGGGATTACGTCAGGTGCGATCTACGCGTTGATAGGTCTTGGTTTTTCCATCATTTTCAACGCCAGCAAAATTATCAATCTTGCGCAAGGAGAGTTTGTCACGCTTGGCGGAATCGTGACCGCGACGCTGCTGGCGTCGGGTGCCCCACTTCTTTTGGCGGTCCCCGGTAGCGTTCTTGTTGCGGTTCTTGCGGGAATGCTCATGGAAAAGCTTACGATCGAACCCGTACGGCGCATGGCATTGCACACAGTCATCATGGTGACGGTGGGTGTTTCGATCTTTTTGCAAGGATTGATCCAGGTTGTCTTCGGGAAGGGCCTTAAGGTCGTGCCGGCCTTCTCCGGAGATACCCCGATTTCGATTGGCGGCGCCTCCATTGCACCACAGAATTTTTGGGTGCTCGGTGCGCTCATCCTGTGTGTTGCATTGCTTTGGGTGTTTTTTAACAAGACGAAATACGGGAAGGCGATGCTGGCGGCCTCTCAAAATCCGGTAGCGGCCGAACTCGTCGGCATCGATGTGCGCCGGACATTGCTTGCAAGTTTTGCTTGTGCCGGCCTGCTCGGTGGAGTGGCCGGAGCGGTAGCGGCGCCGATCACGCTGACTTCTTACGACACGGGGGTGATGCTGGGATTAAAGGGCTTCGTCGCAGCTACCCTGGGTGGCCTGGGGAGCGGACCGGGCGCTGTGATGGGTGGCATCGTACTCGGTATTATCGAGGCATTCGCGGCCGGCTATATCTCCTCATCATATCGGGATGCGATACCTTTCCTGTTGATTGTTCCGATTCTTCTCGTTCTGCCGAATGGCCTTCTCGGCCTGCGCGGCTCTGTCGACAGGGTATGAGCGATAATGGAACCCTCTAAACCAACTCGCAAGGCCCCGCTCGATTGGTATTGGACCATGGGGTGGCTTGTCGCACTTCTCGCCGTGTGTGTGCTTCCGCTTCTGGTCACCAATCCATATTATCTGGATGTTCTGATCCGCATCGCATTCAACGGACTGGCGGCGGTAGGGCTCAACCTTCTTCTTGGCTATGCTGGACAGATCAGCCTCGGTCACGCCGGTTTCGTCGGGCTCGGCGCTTACGGCGTTGGAATCGCAACAGCCACGTACGGTTGCGATCCCTTTCTGGCTTTGATCGTCACGGTTATCATTTGCTTTTGCCTCGGTTGGCTTGTGGCCAAGCCTGTCCTTCGGTTGAAAGGGCACTATCTCGCTATGGCAACTTTAGGTCTAGGTCTTGTTGTATCAATCATGCTCAACGCCGAGGAGGCTTGGACCGGCGGACCGGACGGTATGGTGACCAGCGAATTGTCCGTCTTCGGGTTTGCCGCCAGAGGTGAAACCGCCTGGTTTCGCATCAGTTGGATTCTATTGCTTTTCGTTCTCGTTCTTACGCGCAATCTCATCCGTTCACCGGCGGGCCGCGCGTTGCGGATGATCGAAAAAGCGGAAGTTGCAGCGCAAGTATCAGGCATCGACACGATGACCGCGAAAGTCCGTGTTTTTGCCATCTCCGCAGCTCTCGCTGGCCTTTCCGGTTGCCTCTCGGCCTATTATTCGGGATTCATCACGCCGAATATGGCCAACATCTTTCATTCCGTGGAGTTGATCACGATTGTTGTGATCGGCGGCGCCGGATCGGTAATGGGCCCGGTTCTCGGTGCGATTGTCGTTACCGTGCTTCCGCAAGCCCTGGCGGATCTCGAAGGTTATGAAGTCATGGTGTTCGGGGCCATGCTCATCGCGGTACTCCTGTTTGCACCTCATGGGATCGCATCTCTCTTTTCAAGCCGGAGAGGAAAGAGGTTATGAGTTTTCTCACTGTGGAAAATGTCGGCATTCGTTTCGGTGGACTTGTCGCTCTGGCCGACGTCAGCCTCGACGTCACCCAAGGCGAGGTCTATTCGATTATCGGACCCAATGGGGCGGGCAAAACCACGCTCTTCAATATCATCAGCGGTCTATATCGGCCGACCAGCGGGCACGTCCGCCTAGACGGGGAGCAGATCACCGGCCTTGCACCTGTGAAACTCGCCAAAGCGGGCCTGCGGCGCACTTTCCAGAACTTGCAGCTTTGCCCATCAATGACGGTGATCGAAAACGTCATGGTAGGAGCTCATTTGAGCCTGCCGCATGGTTTTGTCCAGGGCGCCTTGCGCTTTGCGTCTTTGCGTAGAGCAGAGCAGTCAACGTGTCATCGGTGCGAGGAGTTATTGGATTTTGTCGGAATCACGCGAGTGGATCATTCCCGACTTGCAGGCCAACTTCCGTATGGTGCGATGCGCCGCCTCGAAATCGCTCGAGCACTTGCCGGCAATCCTCGTTTACTGCTGCTCGACGAACCTGCGGCTGGCCTAAATAATTCCGAAACGGTCGAAATGGCGGAACTGATCCGTAAGATCGCTCGATCGGCCACCACCATTGTCCTCGTGGAACATGACATGGGGCTCGTAATGAAAGTATCGGATCGCATCATGGTACTGAACTATGGACGGACGCTCGCAATCGGCACGCCAACTGAAATTCAAAACGAGCCTCATGTCATCGCCGCCTATCTCGGGGAGGAAGATCCCCAATGAGTCCAGTCACACATGCGTCTGCCCCACTTTTGCTCATCAGGGATCTGGTCAGCCACTATGGAGCAGTCAGCGCCCTGAAGGGTATTGATCTTGCAATTAATACCGGTGAGATCGTTACGATTGTCGGCGCGAATGGTGCCGGTAAAACAACACTCTTGCGCGTTATCTCCGGATTGAATCCGCCCACAAGCGGCCAGATAAGCTTTGCGGGAGAGGAAATCTCTAAACTCAGGGCGAATGTCCGCGTGAAGCGCGGCATGTGTCACTCGCCCGAAGGACGCCAGGTCTTTGCGGACTTATCCGTGCTCGACAATCTTATGCTCGGGGCTTTTTCTCGCACCGACCGCCATGCAATCCATAGCGACCTGGACCATGTGCTTGCTCTATTTCCCATTCTGAAGGAGAAACTTGCGCTGCCCGCAGGGACCATGTCGGGTGGGCAACAGCAAATGCTTGCAATCGCCCGTGCATTGATGGGCAAACCTCGTCTTTTGCTGCTTGACGAACCCAGTATGGGTCTAGCGCCGCTGATCGTGAAGGAAATTTTCAGCATCCTGGTGCGGCTCCGGTCCGAGGGCATAACGATTTTGCTGGTCGAGCAGAATGCAGCGGCCGCACTGAAGATTGCCGATCGCGGTTACGTTCTCGAAACGGGCCGGATCGTCACGTCCGGCCCGGCGAGTGAGCTTTTGAACAATGATGACATACGGCGTGCATATCTCGGCCATTGAGGAGAAGCGAATGGGAAACCCCGACAGACTCTTGCTGGAGAAATTCCTTTCGGGTGGAGGAAAGCCGCTCGCGTTCGATTCCAACCCGTTTTCCGTGTCGCTGGGCGGAATGATCGAACAACTGGACGGCGCGGTCGGAACGCTGGCGATGAGTTTCACTCCGGCTCACCAATTTATCCAGGGAAATGGGGTGCTGCAGGGTGGAATCGTGTCGTCTATGCTCGATTTCGTCCTCGGACTTTGCGTCGTCCCGATGTTGCCACCCAACATGACAGCCGCTACCGCTTCGCTGACCGTCTCATTCATGCGCGGCGCATTGCCTGGCAAGTTCGTGGCTACTGGACATGTGGACAAACTCGGCAAGCGGACCGCCTTCACCCGGGGAACGCTAACGGACGAATTCGGCAATCTGGTTGCTTCCGGCGTGTCGGTGCTGTCGGTCATTCCAGAGCCCGCTCTTCGAGCGAAGTGATCGTGTTCGGTTATCATTGCACCAAGACACTACTTGTGGGTAAATCTATCGACCATAATTACAGCAAGGATAGTTTAAGCAGTGGCTAAAGCATCGACAAGCCGATCGAAAGAAAAGCGTCCACATCAGCGGGAGGGTTTTCGTTGGAGTGAAGAGATTCTGGATCGGGACGAGCAATTCAAAAGGCGGCGACAGGCACTGTTGCGAACCGCAGCCCAGGCCTTCTGCGAATTGGGATATCATGACACATCCCTTGACGAGCTCGCTCGCCGGTTGAACGTGACCAAACCGACGCTATACCATTATATAAAGGACAAGGACGATATTCTGTTCGAATGCCAGCGTCTTGGGTTCGAATACATCAAGGATGCGCTGGAGGAGGCGCAAGCGCGAGACATGGATGGCTTGCAGAAGCTATCACGCTTTTTGCCACGATACGCGGGGTTGATGACCAGTGATTTCGGAGCATGCCTTATCCGTACTGGATTGAGGCCCCTGAAGGAGGAAAGCCGCCGGGTGCTTGAGAAATTCGCGGGTCAACTGGATCATACCTTGCGAGCCATGATTGAACAGGGTATCGCCGACGGATCAATCCGTCATTGCAATCCTAAACTCGCTGCTTTCGCAATTTTTGGCGGTTACCAAGGAATCGCACGGTGGTTCAATGAAAACGGCGAGATGACGTTGAACGAAATCTCCGGCGCTTTTTCCGAAATCTATTTGCATGGCCTGGCCCCAGAGAAGATAGCCGATAGCGCCTGATTCGTGCCGTTGCGCATCGGCGCGACCGCGGCTCCAGGAGACGTGTCGAAACTTGTGTGGTTTGCCAACTTCGCAAAAAAGCGAAATCGGCAAACCCGGACTGCGTTCGGATTTCATGCCCTGGCAATGTTGGAGCCGTCGAGCAAGAGGTCCACACCCTTTTCGGCTAACATAATCGTTGGAGCATTCGTATTGCCGCTCGGGATGGCCGGGAAGACCGAAGAATCGATAACCCGCAAGCCGTCGATGCCATGCACGCGCAGTTGAGGATCGACGACAGACGTTTTAGTATCCGGGCCCATACGGCATGTACCCACAGGATGGTATGTCGTTTTTGCGAATTTCCGGACATACCTGGCGAGCGCCTCATCGTCGGACTGCTCTTCCGGACGCGGTGATATCATATCGCCAAGAACAGATGACATCGATGGCGTCCTTAACACTTTAAGTCCGTAGCGAACCGCTCGCACCTGCCCCGCCAGGTCATCGGGGTTCTCAAGGAAATTCGCTTCAATCTTGGGAAGATCAGCCGGATTAGCACTTCTGAGACGCACGCGACCACGCGACTTTGGGCGAACGTGACAGACCTTCAATGTTACGCCGTGGGTTGGCGGATCTTCCTGTCCCTCAACGTCGTCCCAGCTATCGAGCACGGAGAGGAAGAACAACTGCACGTCCGGTCGCCCTTCGCCGGTCGTATCGACCGCTCCACCTGCCTCAATCACGCTCGTTGAGCACGGCCCGGTCCGGAACGCCAGCCATTCCAGACCATTCCTGAGAGCTGCAAAGCCCTTGTCCTGACCATAAAGGCTGATCGGATCTTTCGTTCGTGCGGTCAATGACAGATGGAGATGATCATGGAAATTATCACCGACCGGTAATTCTGCAACCTGCCCGATACCCATCTCCGTCAGGTGATCGGCAGGGCCGATGCCGGACAGAAGAAGAAGCTTTGCCGAGCCGATTCCTCCAGCGCTGACGACGACCTCGCGGCTGGCGCGAACGGTCAACGGAGGTGCGCCCCGATGACTGTAAGTCACGCCGACAGCTCGTCCGTTCTCGACAACCACGCGATGAACAAGCGCATCGACGTGAAGCGTCAGTCCAGGGTGGTCCTTCACCGCCGTCAAATAGCTCCGCGACGTGCTGGCTCTTTCCCCGTTCTTGGTGGTCAATTGCAGAAAGCCTATGCCTTGCTTGACCGTGCTGGTATCTGTGACGTACGGAAGGCCGGTTTCTTGTGCACCCCGAATGAAGGCCTGTGCGAGCGGATGTCGATAGCGGGTCTCGGAGACAGGCAGAAGACCTTCCGTTCCATGATATTCGTCCGACAAGGATTCGTTTGCCTCCGCTTTGCGGAAGTAGGGTAGAACCGATTCAAACCCCCAACCAGTGCAGCCGTGATCCCTTTCCCACGCATCGTAGTCCTCGCGCTGTCCCCTCATGTAGATCATGCCGTTGACCGAGCTTCCTCCGCCAAGCACTCGCCCTTGCGCCACCGATATGCGGCGGTTGCCGGCGTTTGGCTCAGGCTCGGTTTCGTAAGCCCAGGTCTTTGATCCGATAACGCGTGGAACGCCTGCCGGCATACGGATAAACAAGTCCTTGTCGGTGCCTCCCGCTTCCAGCAGCAGCACTTTGACATCGACACGACGAAGAAGCTGCGCAGCCACAACGCAGCCTGCAGAACCCGCGCCGACGATGATGTAGTCGTATTCAGTTTCAGGCATGATTTCCTCCCAGGAAATTGTCAATTGAACGCTCGGACGGGAACCTCCTCCCGCGTCCTGAAGCTCAGTTTACCGTCACAGAAGCGCTGCGATGGCTTTGACTTCGGTGTAGGCAAGGACGCCCTCAGCGCCGTATTCGCGTCCGAATCCGGACTGCTTCATGCCTCCGAATGGCAAGGCGACATCGAGAAGACCATGGGAATTGATACCGACGGTCCCTGAGCGGATGCGGCGCGCCATGCGGTGAGCGGTACCCAGGTCTCGCGTCCACAGACTGGCGGCAAGACCATAGGGTGTGTCGTTTGCCTGCAGCGCAAGCGTGTCGACATCCTCGTCGTCGAAAGGGATCGCCGCCACGACCGGACCAAAGATTTCCTCTCGTATGATCGACATGTCCGGCCGCGTTTCGGTGAATATTGTCGGGGTCACATAATAACCATCGCCGGCCAACCCTTCGCCCCCGGCAACCACCTTGGCACCGGCCGCCTTTCCCTGCTCGATATAGCCAAGAACCCGATCGCGCTGCCGTTGCGAGATAAGAGGTCCGATAAGACTTGTGTCGTCGAGCCCGTGACCTACCGGCAGCGAATTGGCGATACCGGCGATACCGGCGACGACCTCGTCATAGATCCTGCGATGCACGAATAGCCGCGAGCCTGCAACGCAGACCTGACCAGTGTTTAAAAAGATGGCATTGGCGGCTCCCGGTATGGCCAGTTCCAAATCAGCATCGGGAAAGATGATGGCGGGCGACTTGCCGCCGAGTTCGAGACTGACACGTTTCATGGTTTCAGCCGCCGATCGCATGATCGATTTGCCCACCGCCGTCGAGCCGGTGAAGCTGATCTTGTCGACGAGCGGGTGGTCGACCAGCGCCGCTCCCGCATCGCCAGAACCGGGAACGACGTTGAGAACGCCAGGTGGAACACCGGCTTCAAGGGCAAGCTCGCCCAGTTTCAGCGCTGTCAGCGGGGTCAGGTCCGCCGGCTTCAGCACAATGGTGCAGCCGGCGGCAAGGGCCGGCGCGACTCGGCCCGCAATATGTCAAGAACGGTATGCTCGGCACGGTCGTTTCCACAGGCGACAAACGTGGTGGCCCAGTGTTGTCGGTCCGGCTCGACAGTGGCCGCGACGTCGTCATCAGCGAGGACAGCTACCGCAACATCGACCACGGCTATGCCGCGACAATCCACAAATCGCAGGGGGCAACCGTCGACCGAACCTTCGTGCTCGCCACAGGCATGATGGACCAGCATCTGACCTATGTGGCGATGACCCGTCATCGCGATGATGCCATCCTCTATGCGGCCCGCGAGGATTTCGAGCCGAAGCCGGAATGGGGCCGCAAGCCGCGCGCCGATCACGCCGCGGGCGTCACCGGCGAGCTCGTGGAGACGGGCCAGGCAAAGTTCCGGCCAGAAGATGAGGATGCCAAGGAAAGCCCCTATGCCGATGTCCGCGCGGATGACGGGACCGTCCATCGCGTCTGGGGTGTGAGCCTGCCGAAGGCTCTGGCCAAGGGCGGCGTTTTTGAAGGCGACACGGTCACGCTCCGCAAGGATGCTACCGAAACGGTCAAGGTGGATGTCGTCGTCACTGACGAGGAGACAGGCGAAAAGCGGACGGAGAAGCGTGAGGTCCAGCGGAACGTCTGGACGGCAGAGCTGAAGGAACCCGCGGATGTCCGCCAGGAGCGGATCGAGCGCGAGAGCCATCGGCCCGAGCTGTTCAAGCAGATGGTGGAGCGTCTCGGCCGGTCGGGTGCGAAGACCACGACGCTCGATTTTGAGAGCGAGGCCGGCTACCAGACGCATGCACGCGACTTCGCCCGCCGGCGCGGCATCGACACATTCGCCGAGGTCGCGGCCGGGATGGAGGAGGGGGCTTCCCGGCGGCTGGCATGGCTTGCGGAGAAGCGCGGGCAGGTGGCAAAGCTGTGGGAGCGGGCGAGCGTGGCGCTCGGTATTGCGATCGAACGCGAGAAGAGCGTTTCCTATGTCGAGGAGCGCTCCGAAAACCTCGCGGCACAGATTCTTCCAGATCGAAAATTCCTGATCCCGCCGACAACCCGGTTCGCCCGCAGCATCGACGAAGATGCCCGCCGGCAGCAACTCGCCTCAGACCGCTGGAAGGAGCGGGAGGTCATTCTTCGTCCAGTCCTTGAGAAGGTTTATCGCGAACCTGACGGTGCGCTGGCTAGGCTGAATGCACTGGCGTCGGATGCCGGCAGGGAACCGCGCCGTCTTGCTGATGACCTCGCGGATCAGCCGCAACGCCTCGGCCGTCTGCGCGGATCGGATCTTCTGGTCGACGGCCGCGCGGCCCGCGATGAACGCGAGGCGGCGCTTGGCGCATTGGCGGAACTTGTGCCGCTGGCGCGTGCCCATGCGACGGAATTCCGCCGCCAGGCCGAACGCTTCGGCATCCGCGAGGAGCAGCGGCGTGGCCATATGGCTCTGTCCATCCCTGCTCTCTCGAAACCTGCAATGGCGCGTCTTGTCGAAATCGAGGCGATCCGTGAACGCGGCGGACCCGACGCCTACAAGACCGCCTTCGCCTATGCTGTCGAGGACCGCCTGTTGGTCCAGGAAGTGAAGGCGGTCAATGAGGCGCTGACGGCGCGGTTCGGCTGGTCGGCCTTCACGGAGAAGGCCGACGCTATTGCTGAGCGCAACATGGTCGAGCGCATGCCGGACGACCTTGCTCCGGATCGGCGCGAGAAACTGGCGCGGCTGTTCGTCGTCGTGCGCCGGTTTGCCGAGGAACAGCACCTTGCCGAACGCAAGGACCGGTCGAAAGTGGTTGCCGGCGCCAGCGTCGAGCCGGGGAAGGAGACCAGTGCCGTGTTGCCTATGCTCGCCGCCGTCACGGAGTTCAAGACCTCGGTCGAAGACGACGCGCGGGGGCGGGCGCGCGAGGTTGCCCACTATGGTCACAACCGGGCGGCCCTTGTCGAAACGGCATTGCGCATTTGGCGCGATCCCGCCGGCGCCGTCGACAGGATCGAGGCCCTGATCCTGAAGGGCTTCGCGGGCGAGCGGATCGCGGCGGCCGTTGCCAACGATCCCTCAGCCTATGGCGCGCTGCGCGGTTCCGATCGCATCATGGACAGATTGCTGGCGGTGGGCCGCGAGCGAAGGGATGCCCTTCAGGCCGTTCCGGAAGCGGAAAGCCGCGTCCGCTCGTTGGGTACTTCCTATGCCACGGCCCTCGATAGCGAGACCAAGGCGATCGGCGAGGAGCGCCGGCGCATGGGTATCGCCATTCCGGGCATGTCGCCGCCGGCCGAAGCCGCTTTGCGCGAACTCGCGGCAGCGATGAAGAAGAAGGGCGCCAAGCTCGACGTTGCCGCCGGTTCGATCGATAGCAGCATCTGGAATGAGTTTGCGCAGGTTAGCCGCGCGCTCGATTTGCGATTCGGCCGCGACGCGATCCTGCGCGGCGAGAAGAACGTGATCAATAGCGTGTCGCCCACGCAGCGCCGGGCCTTCGAGGCGATGCAGGATCGCCTGAAGGTTCTGCAGCAGACCGTTCGCATGGGGGGCGCGCAGAAGATCGTGGCGGAGCGCCAGCGTCGGGCCATCGACCGGGGCCGCGGTGTCATCCGTTGAGCATTTTGAGGAAGCAGAAAGGAGCCGAGCATGGCTGAACAGGAAACCTCCTACGACGCGATTGTCCGCACGGAGATCGCGATCGAAATCATCAACCAGGCGCGCGCGATCGTGACGGCCCGCGTCTACGAGCTCGAAGGCAGCGATCCCGATGCCGCCGAAGCGCTGCGCGCCCGCCGGCGTGAACTGATCGCCCTGCAGCACAGCATCACAGCTGCCGACCCTGAGGCGGTCGAGACCGTGATCACGCTCTGGGGGCCGAGGGTGAAGGACGAGGCCCGCTTCTGGGCGGAGTTCTGATCATGGCGGAGGATCAGGCATCCGGCCCGCTTTCGCCGGAAAGGAACGAGAGCATTTTCCGCAACGATATCCTGCCCGACTATCTGCCGGAGACCATGCCGCAGTCGGACCGGCCGCGCATGATCCTGCTCGGTGGTCAGCCGGGCGCCGGCAAGACGGCGGTTCTGATCGCAAGTCATGCGGAGCTCGATCAAGCGGGACCGACGATCCGCATCGTCGGCGACGACCTTCGATCCTATCATCCGCAGTTCCGCGCCTTCCAGCGACAGGATCCGGAAACCGCATCGCAGTTCACGCAGCTCGATGCGGGGCGATGGACGGAAAAACTGCTGGCGGCGGCCGTGGAGCGGAAAGCCAACATCGTGTTCGAGACGACGATGCGCACGCCTGAGAACGTCGCTCGCGTCATCGGCATGGCGCGCGCCGGCGGTTACGACATCGAGGCGAGGGCGGTTGCCGTCAATCCGCGGCTGAGCTGGCAGGGAAACCATTATCGCTTCGAGGAGATGCTGCATGCCGGCGATGCGGCGCGCATCCCGCCACAGCATGTCCACGATGCGGCCGTCACCGGATTACGGGCCAGCCTCGAGAAGGTCGAGACGGAAAACCTCGCAGACCGTGTCCAGCTGCGCACACGCGGCGGGACCGTCCTCTATGATAACGAGCGGGGTCCGGATGGCTGGTCGCGGCCGCCGCAGGTGCGCGCCGTACTCGAGCGCGAGCAGACGCGGCCGATGACGCGGGGCGAGTTGCAGCGCTTCGCAGACGACTGGAGCCACGTTCTTGGCCGCATGGAAGACCGGAACGCGCCCGAGGACCGAATCGCAGCCGTGAGAGCGCGAGCCGCCGAGGACGTCAGCCATCTGCTTGCGCAACGTCGCGAGGCGGACGGCGATGACGGATCACGGCGCGGGCGATCGATCTTCCAGACACGCGCCGATGCGCTCGCCATGTTCGTTGAGCTTTACGACAACGCGCTGCGCGACGCCGAGCGCCGCCCGATCGGCAACATCGAGGCCCATGCGGCCGGACGGCTCGCGCAGAGTTACATGGCATTGAAGCTGGTCGAAGCCGTCCGTAATCTTGGTCTCCTGCCCGACAACGGCACGATCGTCGCAACACGGGCGATGGTCCAGGACAAGCGCGGCGTCCGAGAGTTTCCAGCAGCGCACCGCCTCCCGGCCGATCTCGCGGTCGAGATGCCGGACGGGGAGCGTCGACGGCTGTCCGAGTTTCTTGATGTGAAGCTCAATCGGGTCGCTGTAGACCGTGATGTGTTCAGCCGCACCGACCGTCTTTCCCGCATGGCGAATGTTGTCGATTCCTGGCTGGAGGCAGCCGGCATGCGAAAGACCTTGGCGCGGGCCGCAAACGCCGTGGCATCCGGAAGCATGTCGGCGAGCGCCGCCATGTCGGATATTGTGGAACCGGGCTACGCGGCTGCGGTCGCCCATACCCGCCAACGGCTGGAACGGAACATGGCGCTCGCCGAGCGAACAGCAATCGCCATCGCGATCGTCGATCAGCGCGGCGAGCCGTTTCGCGCGATGCCGGACGACCTCCGGCTACGAACGGGCGATCTCGAAAACCGGGCGCGGGCGAAGGCCATGATGGAGGAGATCCTGACCGAGACCGCGCGGCATGATCGGCTCGACGCTGATCGGCGGCGCGCGGCTGAGGAGTTTGCGCGTGGCATTGCCGATAACGAGCGCAGCCTTGGCGCCGGCCGGATTGTAGATCGGAGTACCACCCGATCCGACGTCCTCGTGCCGGCGCGGGACCTTCCTGATCTGGCCGAGAAGGACATTGCCGACAGGCTGCACGCCTCCGCCCGCCTCGCCGACAAGCGCGCCGAGATCGAAAACCTGTCGCGCCTCGTCTTCGGCAATAGCCAGGCGGTGGCGTCGTCGGTGGCGGGCATCCGCGACGCAGGAAGCGGCGCGGCTGCCGGCGACGACGTTCGTGAGGGGCGTCTTGGCGAAATGACTGGGGAGGGGAAAGGATGGTTGCGAGGGCCCAGTCCAGCGCGGCAGGCGGCCGAAGCACATGCCCCGCAGTTGGCGGCGGCGCTGGCGGATTACGGGCATGCGGTGGATTTCGAGCGGCACCAGATCGTATCGCAGCACCGTGACGAGCAGGCGCGGCAGCGGGTAGAGATTCGGGCCCCGTCGCCGGAACTCGCCGGAGTCTTGAAAAGTGAAGGTCACGATCAGGTTCGTCGCTTGAGCAGCGAACCATCCCTTCGTCGCGAGTTTGAGGCGATCACGCTGGCTATCAACAGGCGGCTGACGCCCGGTGACAAGGCCGATCTGAAGGGCGGCAATGTCGCTCGGCTCGCTTCATCGCTTGGCGTTACCCGCGACCAGGCCGCATCACTACGACAGGTCCATGAGCAGGCACGCGCTTTGCAGGAGAGAAACCTCCGCCAGAACCGCGAGCTTTCCCGTGGAAGCCAAATAGGGATTCGCCGTTGATGCCGAGAGCGGCAGGCCCCGCCTGCCGTTCACGGTGCAGTCCGGTCGGACTTATGGCGTCGCCCCATCCATCCTAAAGGGCTCGTGTCCGGCCGGTTCCCATTCGACCGCTTCGACCTGGACGGTGGCCACGTTCGATAGCTGGCCCTGTAGGAGCGTTCGAACTCCGCAGAAAACGACGAGGTTCTGTCCTTCGACCCGCATCCGGAGGCCCGCGTCGGCTGGTCGAAGGATGGCGCGAGCGTCCTCGAACGTGAGGACCTTGTCCGCGCCGGCGATGTCGACCGACAGGCAATAGGCGCAGCATTTGGTGCAGAGTTGTTCGGCAACGCATCGGGCATGGGCGACCGGCACGAATGCCTCGGAGACGTGTCTGTACATGGTAGCAACTCCAAGATTGTGAAGCGTTCCGGCCGGACGGAGCCTGGCCACAGCCGGAACCGTCTGCCTCATGCCGATATCCGTGCGGGTTCGGGAATTGTGCGCGTCGGAAATGCAGGCCGGCGGTAAAGCCGATCGCTGACCCTGAGCTTTTCGCGCATGGCGGCAAGCACGCGGTTCGATACCTCGAATGCACCGCAGCAGACCGGGAGACGGCCATAGCCATCAGACCTGCCGAGCTCGTCGAGTGCCGCGCCGGCTTGCCTGTAGACGCGCTTCATATGCGGCTCGTAGTTCGAGATCATCGTATGGATGCCATTGTCGATTGCGACTTCGCAGAGCGCCAAGAGTAAAAGGCAAAACGCGCGGTCCGGGCGCATGTCGGGGCTGATCGCGTCCTCGTCGATGCACATCCTCGTACCCTCCCAGATTCCAGGCGCGACAAGATCGCAGGCGTCTGGAAATGTGCCCCGGAACACGTCATAGAGCAGGGTCGGGCCCGTCGTCGGCATTAGTCGAACGGCGCCGAAGAGCTGCTTTTTTTCTTCATCGCACCACAGCAGATAGGCCGGATACAGGTCGTCGTAGCGATCCCGCTCGCGCGGGCCGGAGACGGAAACGTCCCAGCCAAGTTTATCCGCGAAGACCCTCTTTCTCAGCCTGAACGACTGGTCGAGCAAATCGCGATGCTTATGGTACTCGTGGCCTTGAACAAGGATGTACATATTTGCCTCCATCGGTTGATGGAGAACAACATGCGCGTTCCTTTGCGTGTGCGAAATTACCCTGATTGATACCCCTAATTGTGGGTATTGCCAATCGGATTGATCAGTCGAAGCTGAATGGCCCGGGCGATCGTGAAAGTGATCGAGCCGCTACCAAGTTTGGTTCGCGCTGATTTGAGATATGCCCGGATGGTATGCTCGGAAAGCTTCAAAAGGACCGCAATGTCGATTGCATCCTTACCCAGCGCGGTCCAATGCAGGCATTCGATTTCGCGTGGAGTTAGCTGGGGAATCGGGTCGTGCTCGCCATGGAGCTCGAAGATCGCTTTGTGGTGAATCAGAAATGCGAGATCCAACCACTCCTCCCGGTACTGGGCGACGGTTTCGTTCCAATCATCGCCTGCGTTTCTCGAATTCAGCGAGAGCAGCGCGCGCCGCGATTTGTCGATGATCGGGATCGAGAAGCCATTCGCGCCGATGCCATGGTCTTGCGCATCCAGCAGGAACTCATGGGCGGCCGGCGGAATCTCGACCTCGCGCCAGTCGAAGGGCATTTGCCGCACGAGACCTTCGCGGAGGACAGGATCAATTTTGACGTAGTCTCGTAGGAGATATCGGGAAACCCAGGCATCACGGTAGGTGGTGCGCACGTAGGGAGTATCGACGATGTCCACGATGGTGAGCGCGAGGTGATAGGTTGCGAAATCTACACCGTATGCCGACTGGAAAATCTGAAGCGACTCTTGGACGTCCTTCGCATCCTGGACCTCAAGCACAATCCTCTCAAAACGAGAGGGTCTCTGTGTATTCATTTCGTTGCTCCAATGGTTCAGGGCGTAATCGTGGTGGACGTCAGACGTGATCCCCCTCATCTAATAATTAGTTATGATATAACATATCACACAAGATACCTTATGGAACTTTGTGTCGACCAGAATTCGGAAAGATGCAGGTTTGCCGATTCTCCGGACGCGTGGCGCCTAACCAGCGCGAATGGCGTCATTGCGACCTCGCGTGGCGACGGGTTTCGGACGGCGTGATCCCGTAGCGGCTCTTATAATAGCGCTCGAAATCGCCGGAATGACGAAAGCCCCATGCCTTTGCAATCTCGCCAATCGTCTGCGTATTTCCGATATCGCTCAGATCTCGGTGGATATTGCGGAGCCTGAGCTCGACCACATATTGCATTGGGCTCATCCCCATTTGCTCCTGGAACGCGACCTGGAGTGTTCTGGAGCTGGTACCGGCGGCGCTGGCGACTTCCGCCAGTGTGATCTTCTCCGGAAGATTCTTCTCGATCCACTTGGTCGCGCGCCTTATGAGACGTGGTGCGGGACGATAGGGCGGAGCGGCTTCGGTGCGAGGCCATGACGCAATAAGCGTTTGGATGAGCGCTTCCTTTAGCATTGCGGTTGAGAGGGGCAAGGATGCAAATGGGCTGTCAATCTGCCCGTCGGCATGCAAGACGTTGGCAATATCCCGAATGGCGCGTGCTGCAGGCTGAGACGCTTCGACAACGGGCCGAAGATCGCGAAGGGCCTGTAAGGCGTCAGTGCCGTTTGCGGTGGCGATTCTCGCGAACGATACAAATGGAATCGATATACATACCTCGCGCGTCTCGCGTGCCACAAAAGCGCGATGGCCACGACTGTCATGAAGCAGATACACGTATCCGGTGCTGGCGGAGGCATCCTGCTTCCGCGTTTCCGATCGGCTTTCGCCCATATCGACGAAATGCAACTCCAAACGACGTGATGCCGCCTCGTTCCACTCCGCGACGTAACCAGTTTTGGTGTAACTGCTCCAGATAAAGACATCGTCAGCCACCATGATTTCTGACGAATAGTGAAAGCGAGTCTCAGCGACATGTCGTTCGAAATGCACGGGCAGCAAAACGCTGGATAGGAAAGCACTCAAAGGTTCTGGCTCATCGTTTTGCGCGAAGACCTTCCCGATGGTGGCGGGCGAGAGCCTTCCGGGCGTGATGTTTGTCCCCTTCCCTTCCGCCATCATGAAGAAATAAGCCCTTCGGCTTCACGAGTTTCTCGGGCGCAAACTGCCAACGCTTCGCTCAACGCAATCCCTGCGGTACTGCGAACGACGCCCCCTCTGCTGGACTCGAGCACGTTAAAGCGAACCGTCGCGAGTGATGACAAAGGGGAATAGTTGGAATCGGTGAGAGTGATTACCGGAACGCCGAGTTTGACCAGGGAGGAGGCCTGAGCAGTCGTCTCCTCATTGTAAGGTGCGCAGCTGATAATGATCGCGACGTCCTGCTTTGTAGCGAATGCGAGAAGGTCCTCACCGCCAATCAGGTCGCTGAGCAATATCAAGCGAATTTTCAAGCCCATAAGAGCATGCCTCACCAACGCACCCAACGGAAACGTCGCATCCCTCGCGATGATGTAGACACAATTTGCTCGTGAAAGCAGGTTTGCCGCGGCGCTGACATCGGCAATCGACACGGCTTTGGAAAGCGCTTCCAAAGACAAATGGCAGGCCTCAATCGTATCGAAAAATGCCTGCGCGTCACGGGCGATGCCAGCTTCGCTATTTCTGCGAGTGATTTCTCCAGGTGCGATCTTTGCCCGGACTGCATCGCGAAAGACCGTTTGCAGTGCGCTGAAGCCGTCATATCCGAGGGCCTGCGCGAACCGAACAAGCGTTGAAGGCGTTATCCCAGCCGCCTCGGCAATAGAGGCAACTGATCCCAGCGCCACCTCGTCCGGATTATCCAGAACATGGCGCGCGGTTTGAGCCAAGCGCTTTGGAAACCGGGCTTGTCTTGCGCTGATCATTGCCCGCAACGCTTCGATATCCCGTGGCGGATCTATCCTTTCGCTGTTCATGCGGTACTCCTGGTTGGTTGGCGGCTAAATCCACGCCACCGGAGAGCACTCCCGGCTTTCAAACGATTTTCAAAGTTGCCCGGTAAGGAACTGAGCCGATCCCTCGCCGAACGACCAATCTTCGTCGGTGTTGTCCACGAATGAGATCATGACATCCGCCGGCGGAATGCTGCATTTTGCATGAAGCTGAGCGACCACTTCCCGATAGAAGGTGAGCTTCTCCGACCGATCCCTTGGGCGTGAGATCACCTCGAGCATGACAAACTTTGCCGTTCGCTCGAACCCGAGACCGGTGTCGAGCGCGCGGAAATGCGACGGGTCGTGTTCGAAAAGCAGCTGATAGCGGTCACGCTGGGGAACGCGGAATGCGAGGAGCACCGCCTCATGGACCGTGTCGAGCAACAACTCTATCTCGTCGGTGGAACGTCTCTTGTAGGTGTTGATCTTTATCAGCGGCATTGCACATTCCAATCTTGGGTAATAGCACCATCCCCTGATGGACCAACGGGTGGCGCGCTTCGCGACTGTTCGAGATCAGGGCGCTATCGAGCGTCGCGCTCTAGGATCCATTCCACCGCAGGGTCTGGAACGAAACGCCATTTGCGCAGCGGTCCCGCCATCACGTTAAGATAGTAGAGTTCGAAGCCATGGGGCGCGCCGCATGGGTGATGCCCCCGCGGAACGAGAACCACATCCCCATCCGATACTGCGATGGTTTCGTCGAGCCGTCGGTCGTCGGTATAGACACGCTGGATGGCAAAGCCACTGGCCGGGCTCACGCGATGATAGTAGGTCTCTTCGAGATAGGTGATGTGCGGGAAATCGTCTTCATCATGCCGATGGCTAGGATAGGACGACCAGTTTCCGGCCGGGGTGAAGACTTCGGTTACCAGAAGGCTGTCGCAATAGTCGTCCGCCTCCATCGCAATATTGTTGATATGGCGTTCGTTCGAGCCAACGCCGCGCGAGGTGAGCGTGATGCCGTCGGGGCCGATCCTGCGAGCGGAATGCCCGCCCTTGCTGGGTGCCAGGCAGACGGCAATGGTGCAGTCGGTGGTGGCGCGCGCTTCCCACCGCTCGCCGTCGGGCACGTATAGGCAATGCGGCTGCGTCTTTTCGAACACATTCATGCGGTCGCCCAGTTCGCCCCAGTCCTGGCCGGCGGCAGAGAAACGAGCCTTGCCCTCCACCATCACAAGGATCGCCTCCATAACGCCGGTTGCCTCGGCGGCCGTCTCGCCCTCGCGCAGCCGGTAGAGCGAGAAGCCGACATAACGCCAGCCGGCCGATTGCGGCGTGATCTCGTGTACCTTGCCGTGGGAGCCGAAGGGGCGACGCAGCAGATTACTCATGGTTCTTCTCCTCAGGCCGACAAGGCGGCCTTGTCCAGCCCGGCCTTGCGAGCAAGGCCCTTGAGGTCGGCAAGGCCCATGTTCTGGTAGTGGAAGGGTTCGCGCACGGCGCTATCCTGCTCGGCCTCGATCACCAGCCAACCGGAATAGCCGTGCCGGGCGGCGATCTCGAGCACCGGTGCGAAGTCGACGCAACCTTCCGGATCACCGGGCACCGTGAAGACGCCGCGGCGCACGCCTTCGAGGAAGGAGAGGTTTTCTTCGCGCACGGCCTTCATTATCTCGGGCCGGATGTTCTTAGCGTGGATATGCGTCACGCGGTCCATGTACTTTTCGGCGACGACAGCGGGGTCCGCGCCGCCGAAGGTGCAATGGCCGGTGTCGAGCAATAGCCGCGTATGCGGCCCGGCCATCGCCATGAAGCGGTCGATGTCGGCGGCGCTTTCGACGATCGTGCCCATGTGATGGTGATAGCCCATTTTCACGCCCTGCTCGGCCGCAAACCGCGACAGCTCCTCGTAACCGGCGGAAAAGCGCTGCCATTCGGCGTCGGTCATAATCGGCCGGTCGTTGACCGGGATCTTGTCGTTGCCGTGCACGGTGTTGGAGCATTCGCAGGCGTTGATATGGTCGCCGCCCGCCGCCTGCGTCATGTCGATGAAGCGCTGCAGCGCCGCCTTCTCGGTGTCGATGTCGTTGACCAGCAGATTGGTCGAATGCCAGCCGCCGACGAAGCGCAAGCCATAGTCGCCGAGCTTCGCCTTCAGCGCCTTGCCCTCGTCGGGCATTTTGTGGCCCTTCTCGATGCCGTCGAAGCCGATCCGGCGGCAATCGGATAGGCAATCTTCAAGCGAGAGATGGGCGCCGATAGTCTGGTCGTCGTCGTTGGACCAGGCAATGGGATTGGTTCCGTAGAGGATCATCGTTCGTGCTTTCTTCGGATGGCGATGTCAGTTGATGCGTTGAAGGGCGACGTTCGCCTCGTAGCGCTCGCGGGCCTGCTTGAGTTCCTCGGTGTTTCCGACCTCGGGTACGGCCACGTCCCACCAGGCGCCGCCGATACCGGCCCCGGTTTCCGCTTCCGTGTCGATGACGATCACCGTCGGAATGTTTCTCGAACGAGCTGCGACGAGTTCGGCTTCGAGTGCGCCAATCCCGGCCGCCTTGACGGCATGGGCGCCCATCGATGCGGCATGCGCCACGAAGTCGATCTCGGGCTGCACCTCGATATTGCAATCCTTGTACATATTGTTGAATTCCGCACCGCCGCATTCCTGCTGGAGCCGGTTGATGCAGCCGTATCCGCGGTTGTCGGTCAGCACGATAGTGAAGGGAACGCGCATCATCACCGCGGTCGCAAGCTCGGCATTGGCCATCATGTAGCTGCCGTCACCTACGAAGCAGACAACCTCCTTCTCCGGAGCCGCGAGCTTTATCCCGAATGCGCCGGCGACCTCGTAGCCCATGCACGAATAGCCGTACTCCATGTGGTAGCCGCTCACCGCCGAGCGCCAGAGCATCTGGAGCGCACCCGGCATTGTGCCGGCCGCGCACATGGCGACGGTGTTCTCGCCCGCCTGCCGCAGAACGGCGCCGATGACCTGGGCGTCGGAGGGAAGGAAATTCGGGTTCTCGCCGTGCGCCGTGGCGAGCGCACGATCCGACAGGCTGAACCAGGCCTCGCGCGCCGCGAAATCCGGATCGGCAAATCGGTGGCTTCCCAGTTTGGCTGAAATTCTCGACAACGCGACTTTCGCGTCTGCGACAAGCGGCACGGCGCCGTGCTTTGCGGCATCGTAGCCTGTGAGATTGATCGATACGAGCTTACGCTTGGGATTGCGGAAAATCGCCCAGCTACCGGTAGTGAAATCCTGGAAGCGCGTACCGACGCCGAGGATGAGATCAGCCGTTGCCGCAGCCTTGTTGCCACAGTCCGTACCCGTCACGCCCGGCGAGCCGAAGTTGAGCTTCTCCTTCCAGTCGATCGCCCCCTTGCCGGCTTGGGTTTCCACGATCGGGATATTGTGCGCCCTGGCAAAGGCGAGCAGATCGGCTTCCGCACCGGAATAGAGGACGCCGCCGCCGGCGACGATCACCGGGCTGTTCGCCGCCTTCAGCGCGGCAACGACATCGTCGACCTCGCGCGGATCCGGCTCAGGACGGCGGATCCGCCAGGTCTTCGGCTCGAAGAAACTTTCAGGATAGTCATAGGCCTCCGCCTGCACATCCTGGCAGAAGGCGAGCGTTACCGGACCGCAATTGGCGGGGTCGGTCATGGTCTGCATGGCGCGCGGCAAGGCTGTCAGCAGGTGCTCGGGCCGGGCGATCCGGTCGAAATACCGGCTCACGGGGCGGAAGCAATCGGTCACGCTGATCGTCCCGTCCTCGAAATCCTCGATCTGCTGGAGCACCGGGTCGGGGCGGCGGTTGGCGAACACATCGCCGGGAATGAAGAGGATCGGCAGGCGATTGACGTGGGCAAGAGCGGCGGCCGTGACCATGTTGGTCGCCCCCGGACCGATCGACGAGGTGATCGCCATCGCCTTGCGCCGCCGTTTGGTTTTCGTATAGGCGATCGCCGCATGCGCCATGGTCTGCTCGTTCTGACCGCGCCATGTGGGAAGCGTATCGCCGATCCCGTGCAGCGCTTCGCCGATGCCGGCGACGTTGCCATGACCGAAGATCGCCCACACGCCCTCGATGAATCTCTCGCCATCCTCCGTCATCTGCACGGCCAGCCAGCGGAACATTGCCTGTGCTGCCGTGAGGCGAATGGTTCCTGTCATGTCATACCCTCCTGCGCGACGGTTCCGTCGCTTCATTGTCCTGAGCGTCCCGGCGTGCTTTGTCCCAGATCGCGCAAAGCCTCTGGTAGCGATCGCCAATTTCGAGAACGGCTTCCTCGTCGTTTATCGTCCCGGCGAGCCAGTCCCTCGCGGCGCGCGCAAAGATGGTGCGGCCGACAGCGAAACCTTTGACCAGCGGGAAGCCGGCTGCGACCTTGAAACTCGCCGCGAGCTCGGCCTCCGGTGCATCGAGACCCAGCACGACAATCCCGCGCGTACGAGGATCGTTTTCGTTGATGGCGGCACAGGCTTTTTCCCAGGCAGCACTGCTCGCCATGGGTTCGAGTTTCCACCAGTCGGGATAGATGCCGATCTCGTAGAAGCGGCGGATCAATTTGGCCGTCGTATCGTCGTCGACCGGAGCGACCTTGGAAGGAATGATCTCGAGAAGGAATTCCAGCCGATTGCGGCGGGCGGCGGAATAGAGCCGCGTGATCGTTTCCTCCTGCGAAGCCCGCATTTCGGCGTCATCGTCCGGATGGCAGAAGCAGAGAACCTTGACGACGTTCTCCAACGCCCATTCATCGAGGCCGCCGAAGTCGGGACCGAGTTCCGGCTCCAGAGTCAGCGGGCGAGAGCCGGGCCATTCGACCGGTCGGCCGATCCAAAGGCCCGTGCCGGAGGCGGCGTGCAGTGCGCGCCGTCCGAGGCGGTTGTCGCAGAGGATGCCGTAGCCCGGCCGGCCGGCCTGAACGTCAAGCGCCGCCTTCAGGCAAAGTTCCTTGAAGCGGCCGATCTTGTCCGGCGTGGCACCCGCCATCGTCTCAAGCTGCATGCGGTGATCGAAAGCGAAAACACGCATCGTTGACCAGTCGCCGTGGCGGTTGGTCGCCCAATGGATTTGCTCAAGCTCGGCGTCCTCGCGCAGCGCCCTGTTCCTGATGCCGCGCTGCAGGAAGAATTCGAGCTCCTCCAACGAGGGATAGGCAGGCGTGCAACCATGGCGGCTGACGGCGAAGGCCCCGCAGACATTGGCATATTGCAGCGCGCGCGGCCAGGGCGCATCCTCGAGCCAGCCCTTGATCAGGCCGGACATGAAGCCGTCGCCGGCGCCCAGCACGTTGAACACCTCGATCGGATAACCGGGGCCGCTTTCGCCCTCATCGAGCGTATCCGGGATTGCACCGGTAAAGGCGACCGCGCCGGCTGCGCCCCGCTTGCAGACCAGCGTCGCCCCGGAAACGGCGCGCACGGCGCGCAGCGCCTCGATGGTATTGGTCGATCCGCCGGCGATATGAAATTCTTCCTCGGTCCCGACGATCAGGTCGAAGAGATGCAGTGTCGATTGCAGCTTGGCCGTGACCGCCTGGCTTTCGACGAAGCGGTTCTCGCCGTCGCCATGGCCCGCGACACCCCAAAGGTTCGGGCGATAGTCGATGTCGAGCGCGGTGCGCGCGCCGTGCTTGCGGGCGAGTTCCAGCGCCTTGAGCACGGCCTTTTCCGTGCATGGATGGCTAAGATGCGTACCGGTCGCGACCACGGAGCGGGAGCGGGCGATCAGCGCCTCGTCGATATCGTCCTCGCAGAGCGCCATGTCCGCGCAGTTCTCGCGATAGAAGATGAGCGGAAAGCGGTCCTCGTCGCGAATGCCGAGCAGGACGAGCGCCGTCAGTCTCTCGGGGTCAATCCTGACACCTGTGACGTCCACGCCTTCGCGCTGCAGTTCCTCGCGGATGAAGCGACCCATATGCTCGTCGCCGACACGGGTGATCAGCGCCGAGCGCAAGCCGAGCCGCGCAGTGCCGGCCGCCATGTTGGTGGGCGAGCCGCCGATGTACTTGTTGAAGGAGGCCATGTCCTCCAGCCTGCCGCCGATCTGCACTCCGTAAAGGTCCACGGACGAGCGCCCGATCGTGATGACATCCAGTGATTTGCTCATTTTTTCCTCTGGCATCCGGCTATCGCCTGACAGACGGGCCGCCCGCGCATTTGCGCAGGCGGCGGTTCGTCAAATCAGAGCTTGCCGTTGATGTAGGCGATGCTCTCGCGCACGGCGGTTTCCGGATCGGCCAGCGCATGCACCTCCTCGGCGAAGGGCTCGAAGCTGTAGGGACCGTCGAAACCCGCGGCGATGAGCGTCTTGATCTGCGCGACGTTCTCCAGCCGATCTTCGGCATCGACCAACACACGATGGGCGTCGAGCATGTCATCGACCGCCACGGTCGGATCGATCACGCCGGAGATGTGGACCAGTCCGGTTCTTTCCGGGAAGAACTCCGTCTCGTCGGCGAGATGATGGTGGAAGGTGTCGTGAACGAGCTTGTAGACCCCGTCTCCGCCCGCCGCGTCGATTGCGGCGACCGCCTCGCGCTTCGTGCGGAGCGATGAAATCGGGAAACCGAGAGGTTCGACCAGGCCGGTCAATCCACGGTCCGCCAGGATCGGCTTCATCTCCTTCAGAGCGGAGACGAGATCATCGAATGACACCTTGGTGCCGTCATTGAGTGGGCACATGACGAGGGCTTTCGCTCCGCTCGCCGCGGCATAGTCGGCGAGCGCCAGCGCCCGCTGCGGCACATCGCCCGTCCAGACGTTGAACGGGTAAAGCGCGTTGATCGAGATGATCGTCACGCCGGCGGCTTCCGCGGCCTGCCGGACGGTCTCGGGTTTCACAGTCCCGACGATATCCGGCAGGTCGTTGCGGATCTCGACTTCCGTGATGCCGAGCGGTCTTGCGAGCGCGAAGAACTCGTCCAGCGGCAGCTTCGGTGCGGTAATGTGGTTGATGGCGAAACGCATGGATAGACCTCAGTTATAAAGCGCGGGGCGGGGCGGAAGATCGATCGCGACGGCCTCGCCGGCTTTTTCCTGGGCCGCCACGCAGGCATCGGACGTGATCGCCGCGACATAGCCGTCCCATGAATTAGGGCCGGCGGCGGTTCCCTGGGCAGCCGCGTTGATGAAGTCCTGCAGCTCCACGTCGTAGCTTGCGATGAAGCGATCCTTCCAGTCGGTCAGAATGTCGTTCTGAAGCTTGGCGCCCAGGCGCATCTGGACCGCCATCGGCTCGGGCAGACGGGCTATGCCGTCCTCGCCCACCACCTCGCACTGGATGTCGTAGCCGTAGTGGCAATTCACGAAGATCTCGACGTCGATGATCGTGCCCTTGGCGGTTTCCAGGACGACGATCTGCGGGTCCTTGAGCTTTGCATGGCTACGGGCCGCCGAGCGCGGGAAGAGCACCCTCGCCGAGACGTAGTCGTCGTTGAGCAGCCAGCGGAGCACGTCGATCTCGTGGATCATCGTGTCGTGGATCGCCATCGGCGTTACGTATTGCTCGGGAACCGCCGGATTGCGATGGGCGGCATGCACCATGATGGGCGCGCCGATCTTCTCGTCCACGGCCTTCTTCAGCGCAACATAGCCGGCATCGTAGCGGCGCATGAACCCGACCTGCACCAGCCGCTTGCCGTGCGCGACCTCGGCATCGACGATGCGCCTCGCCCCTTCGGCGGTGGTGGCGAGTGGCTTTTCGCAGAACACCGGCTTGCCGGCGGCAATCGCCGCCAGCACATATTGCTCGTGGGTGGCACCCCAGGAGGTGACGAGGACGGCATCCACGTTCGCCGAAGCGATCAGTTCCTCGCCGGTGGCAAAGATTGCCGCATCGGGGGCGATGTCGTTTCTCACCGCCTCGGCCGACGCCCGGTTGACGTCGCTCAGCGCGACAATCTTCGCGCCGCCGAGAACCTGATTGATGCGACGTGCATGGTCGCGGCCGATCGCACCGGTGCCGATGACACCAATTCGTACAGTCATTGGGAAAGCCTCACTTCTTATATTTTTCGATGTAGTTGTTCATCTCGGTGCACATGAAGCGGCCGGACTCGTCGGCCTTTTCCTCCCATGCAAAGACGCAGGAGGTCATGATGCCGTCGAAGCCGATTTCGGAGAGCGTGCCGAAGAAGTCATCCCAGGGAACCTCGCCCTGGCCGATGTTCAGATGCTGATGAACGCGCGCCTGCGTGCCGGGCGGGTTCAAGATGTAGCGCAGCCCGGAGCTGGCCTTGTGGTTGAAGGTGTCGCCGACATGCACGTGCGCCAGCACGTCCTTCGCCTCGAGCAGCATCGCCCTGGTGTCGTCGCCGAAATAGAACGTGTGCGGTGCGCAATAGAGGAACTTGACGTTCTTCGAATTAACCGTACGGATGATATCGAGTGCCGGCTGCAACGTTTCGCACCAGTCCTCGGGATGCGGCTCGACGTGTAGGTTGATACCCTCCCGCTCGAAGATCGGTACCAGTTCTTCCATCGAGCGCCACCAGGCGTCTTCGCAGGCCTCGATCAACGAGCCGGTATGGCAGCAGTAGCACGAACCCTTGTCGGGGTGCGGCCCGCGGCCGAATTCCGAGTTCATCGTGTCGACTTCCATCTCGACGGCGATCTCGATGGCGCGCTTCCAGTGCTTGACGGCGGCCTGGCGCTCGGTCTCATCGTTGGAGGCCCAGCGGTACATCGGCAGGAGCGAGGCAATCCCGACATTCTCGGCTGCGAGTGCCCGCTTGAAGGACCTGATGCGCTCGGGAAACACGCGCGGCGCCTTGAACCATTCCAGGAAGTCGGCCCTCGGGCTGAGTTCGATCCAATCATAGCCGAGTTCGCGAACCTTGCGCGGAAGTTCCTCAAGGCTGAGGTGACGATGCATGAAGGGGTCAAGGGCAATACGCATGGATGCCTCCATTTCTGAGGATGTTTGACCAAGCCCGAAAGGGCCGCTTGTTTCGGGGGCCGCGGGGCCTGGGAGGAGACCAACCGCGGCCCGTGGCCGCTACTTTTCGTAGGCAGCCATGTTTTCCGGCGTGACGAGTTCGAAGGGCACCCAAAGCGTCTGTTCGCTCTTTTTGCCCGCGGCCATCTTCACGGCCGCCTGTACGGAAACTTCGCCTTGCTTCGTCGCATTCTGGAAAACGGTGATATCGATGTCGCCCGCCTTCATTGCAGCGAGGCCGTCCGGCGTTGCGTCGATGCCGGCAATCACGATCTTGTCCATGGCAAAGCCGGCAGACTTGAGAGCTTGGGCCGCGCCGATCGCCATCTCATCGTTGTTGGCGATCACCGCATCGAATTCGAGACCGGCGGTGACCCAAGAGGACACGAGATCCTGTGCCTGGGTACGGTTCCAGTTCGCCGTCTGCTTCTCGATGATCTCGATCCTGCACTCCTGGCGGGAGAAGACATCTTCGACATCTTTCGTACGAACCAGCGCGGCGTGGTTCTCCAGCGGTCCCATAAGAACGACGGCGCGGCCCTTGCCGCCCATGAGTTTGCATGCGGCCTCGGCCTCCATGGTGCCGGAGTCGAGTTCGTTGGAACCGACGAACGCAGTGCCTTCGGGCAGACCGGAATCAAGTTCGGCCGGCGGATGGTTGACATAGACCAACGGGATCTTCGCATCGGCAGCGGCCTGCGTGATCGCTGCAGTCGCGTCGCCATCGACCGCGTTGACGATGATCGCATCGACACCGTTGGCGATGAAGTTCTGGACCTGATTGAGCTGGCGCGAAGGATCGAGCTGAGCGTCCTCGGTCAACAACTCGATATCACCGCTTCGCTCGGCTTCTCCCCGAATGCCGTTCAGCAGGATCGTCAAGAACGGATTATCGAAGGACGTCATGGTCACTGCGACACGGGTCTGCGCCAGCGCCGGGACGGCGAGAAGGCAAAGCGCGGTTGTCAGGAATAGCTTTTTCATCGTGGGTTCTCTGTCGGACAGCCGGCGTGCTGCTGCTGTCGTTCGTTGGGATGGAGACGGGCGGCACGCCGCCCGCCGTGGTTCAGCTCTTCTTGACGCGTTTCCTCTGGCGGTAGACGTCGGCGACGACGGCGGCGACGATGATCGCGCCCTTCAGCATCTCCTGGTAGTAGGCGTCGAGGCGAAGGAAGGTGAAGCCGGAGATGATGACGCCGAAGATCACCATGCCGATCATTGTGCCCACAACCGAGCCGCGGCCGCCTGAAAGCGAGACGCCACCGATAACGGCCATAGCGATGGCGTCGAGTTCGTACATGGTGCCCATGCCGGCCTGGGCGGTCAGACCACGCGCGGCGACGACGATGCCGGCCAGTCCCGACAGCAGCCCGGCCACTGCATAGATTTTGACGATATGGCGCTCGACGTTGATCCCGGTAACTCGCGCGGCTTGCGGATTGGCACCGATGGCATAGGTAAACTTGCCATACCGTGTGTAGCGAAGAATGATGTGCAGGACGGCAGCGACGATCAGGAAAATCAGCACCGGTGTCAGACCCTTCCCGAGCGCGGCGAAGCTATCCGTGGGAAAGCTGACCGGCTGGCCCTTCGTATACCACTTCGCGAAGCCGCGCGCGGCGACCATCATGCCGAGCGTGGCGATAAAGGGAGGGATCTTGGTATAGGCTATGAACAAGCCGTTGATGGCGCCACAGATCAAACCGACCAGCAGACCGACGGCAACGGGCACAACTACCGGCAGATCGGTCAGGTGTGGATAGACGGCACGGTCGAACGTTCCGACCTGGGCGAGGCTCATCGAGATCATTGCGGTGGCACCGACGATCGAGCCGGAGCTGAGATCGATCCCGCCTGAAATGATGACCTGGGTCACGCCAATGGCGATGATGCCGATCACCGATACCTGCAGGATCATGATAGAGAGGCGTTGCGGATTGGCGAGGAAGCTCTGCCCTTGAAGAATCCAGCCGAGAATCTCGAACGTCAACGAAATGCCGACGAGCACGAGCAGGATGTTCAGTTCCGACGGTAGACGACGCCGCGCGTGGGCAATGGCGATTGTTGACTGTGTGGTGGTCGCATTCATGATGATTTCTCTCCTCCCGTGGCG